>Ga0209458_1000086_pt1 | contig 52929 bp, 49 predicted proteins | sample WorMetLIZAISLAND_FD_187411 | JGI IMG/M metagenome (GOLD analysis project Ga0209458, IMG submission 187411) | Marine gutless worms symbiont microbial communities from Max Planck institute for Marine Microbiology, Germany - Inanidrilus manae... ...
TCTTCTGCAAACTCAAAGAATTCAAACGCATCGCCCTGCGCGCCGACAAAACCGACCAGAGCTTCGCCGCCTGCATCCATCTCGCCGCCGCCATCATCAATTCAAGATGAATCTCAACAGGCCCTAGGCCGCCATGTCGAATGCCTCGCTTTCCACGGCCACGAAGAGGCGGCCGATGGTGCCGACGGGCATGTAGAAGGCTGCCGACTGGGATGCCTCCAGGTCCTCGAAGAACCGGGGCGCCCAGCAGCCGACGTGTTCCTGAAAGAAGCGATGCTGCGTCGAGAGATCGGCCGGCTCGCCGAAGCGTCCGGTGATCAGGCCGGCCATCATCTCGCAGAGCGCGGCGATGTGATCTTCCGACTGCGGAATGGAGTCGCCGCGCATGATGCCGAGGCGCGCCATGTCGCCGCGCAGGCGGGCCAGCGGTTTCTCGTGCAGAAAGCCGGTCAGATAGTAAGAGCCGTAGGGTTGGAGCTCGGCCGAGCCGACGCCGACGAAGAGATCGAAGTACTCCTGCGTCACCGCCTCGACCGAAGTTGCCTTCGCCGCCCCGGCCAGCGCGGTCAACGCGCCGCCGAAGTCCGAGTCGTCGCCCCGCAGGCCGGCGACCCCTTGCACCAGCTCTTCATCGGGCGCAGACGCAAGAAGACGCGCGAGAAGACCATACCAATTCGCCCGAAGTTGGTCTTCCTCGGCGATCTCGAATCGCGCGGCAGACTCTGCCAAGCGGATCAACTCCTCCCCCAGATGAAGACGCGGTCACGGCACCGCCGGAGCAAAATATTCGCGACCTTTGGGAGCGCCTTCGCTGGACACATATCCCTTGTGGAACAAGGGTTTTATTGGTTTTGCAAGAACCATTACAGACAAGTTCCGGTACCTTGTCAACAAGATGCCGTGCTGCAACTGCGAAGACCAAGTCGAGTGTGAAATGTGTGAAATGAAAGAATTGCGAATAGTTCTTAATCGCGAGAATTCGACCCTCTTTCGATCGCCCGACACAAGCCTCTGATCTAACTAGCCTTCTGACATTCCACATGCCTCATGCCATAAATCAGCGCGTACTTATACGCGGGAAAACGGGCCCACAGATCATGTTTTGGTCGTGTATTGGCCGTACGTCGCCCGGTGCGTGGCCACGATAGAAACGCGGAATTTCCGAGGGCCTGCCGTGAGCTGGCGGGTGCACCTGACACGCCCCAATACCAAATCTCGATGATAGAGACCCGTAGGGATCGCTTGTGCGATCCGTCGGGTAGGAGGAGAGCCGCGGGCGATGCCTTCGCATCGTCAAGGCTTTCCGACGCCCTCCCCAACCTCCCCCGGCGTTTCGCAGAAGCGACCGGAACGGCGGCTTTTCACGGCTTTTGGGCCGCGTCGCGTCCGCCTCGCGATGCCGCCTTGACGATGTAGGGGCATCGCCACGCCGACCGCTCCTAACCAAAAACCGCGAAAAGCCGTCCCTATGGGTCTCTATCATCGAGACTTGGTACAAGGGCGCAGACTAGTCCTCGAGGGCGCCCCAGCGCCGTGCCCGGGCGGAACCGCGCGGAGGACGGCCTGCGCTCTCGGCCTGCGGATGGGCGTCAGCCACGGTAAGAGGCTCATCGGAGGACATTTCGTCGGTGTCGGGCGCCGGCAGAACCTCCGGCGGGTCGGGCAGCTCCGAATCGTCGTCCTGCTCGCCCTCTTCCGCCGGATCGTTGGCCTCCTGCGGTTCCGCGCTTTCCGGCCCTTCGGCCACCTCGTCCTCGGCTGGGGTCGGTTCGGCGGGCTCCTCCTCGTCTCGGCCGCCGAGCATGCCCTTGCCCACCTGGTAGATGGTTTTCACGCCCTCGGGGCCCGTGGTGACGATGTTGAAATCCTCGTCGTACTCGTTCATGCCGTCGAGGAAGGAGAAGACCGGGTTGACCCGCCAGAGCCTGCGCAGCGCCTTTCGCTTCAGCGCCTGGGGCACGCCCTCCTTCATGAAGGCCGAGAAGTCCGAGGTCTCGTCCAGGCTGTCGATATCCGGAAGCTGGGCGACGACCTCCGCCTCATCCGCCGCTTCGGGCTTGACGGCTTGGTCCTCTTGGGAGGCCGGCGGCGCCTCCTCCTCGCGCTCCGGCTCGCGCGCTTCCTCCTTGCGGCGAGACCAGCGGGAGATGAAGCCTTCGTCCGAGCCCGCCATGCCGATCAGCTTTCCTCTTGCGGTACCGAGGAGCGCCTGCCGATGCCCCCTTCCCGCTCGGTCCAGCGCTTGCGCTTGCGTTTCTTGAAGGTCTGCTCCACGTGAAAGCGCCTCACGTAGTCCTGCACGAAGGCGAAGACGGCCTCGGGCATGGTCACCGCCTCGACGATGTCGTCGCCGCTGTCCAGGTAGTCCTGCGCCTCGTAGGGACAGGCGGTGACCAGAGAGGGTACCGCGTCGTGCGTCACGTCCGTGTCGTCGCTGACCCGCATCACCACGAAGAGGCGCGGCGGCGTCTGCATCAGGTTCAGGCGGTAGCCGTCGGTTTCGCGCGGGAAGAGCTCAAGCGGCAGGGTGCCGGCATGATACTGGACCCAGTCCTCGCCGCTGCGCAGCTCCGTCCACTCGCCCTTCGGGTCCTTTGCCGCAGCGCCCGGGATCACCGTGACCGGGCGCCATTCGTGGCGCCGCCAGCGGTTGTTCAGCGCACGCCGCTCGACGACCACGCCCAACGGCAGGCTTTCCTGATCCTTAGCCGGCACGCCTTAGCTCCACGCAATGACTCCTTCCAGGCTACAGTCTGCCATCATGACATAGGCCATCGGGGGGAAATTGATAAGCCCCCTCTCGATTGCGCCATGGGTAACCGACGGGGATCGTGCAGCGGGCAAGGACCGGGGTGATCGCCACTCCGATAGAGATCGTGACCACGGTCACAGGTTCTCGCCTACATCCTGGCATGCTAAGGGTATCCCATCGCCACCCGATCAGGAGCCGAGACCGTGTTCGACCTCGACCGTTTCATCGCCGATTGCCGTGACGCCCTTTCGGAGGACTCGAGCCACAAGGCCGTGCGCGAGGTCGTCGCCCGCGCGGTTGCCGATCCGGCAGCGGTGCTCAAGGGTCTGGGCGAGCCGCAGCGCGCCGAGGTGCAGAAGCTCTACAACGCCGACGACCTCACGATCATCAACGTGATCTGGGCGCCGCACATGACCATCATGCCGCACAATCACGAAATGTGGGCGGTGATCGGCATCTACACCGGCCGCGAGGACAACATCTTCTGGCGCCGCATCAAGGACGAAGCCGGCGGCCGCATCGAAGCCGCCGGCGCCAAGGCGCTGTCCGAGAAGGACGCCGCGCCGCTCGGCCCCGACATCATCCATTCGGTGACCAACCCGGTCGATCGACTGACCGGCGCGATCCACGTCTACGGCGGCGACTTCTACGGCCAAGAGCGCAGCGAATGGGACCCGGAGAGCCTGCTCGAGCTGCCCTACGACGTGAACAAAACCATCCGCCTGTTCGAAGAAGCCAACAGCCGCTACGCGGCTGCCTGACTTCGGCCAGTAGCTATTCGATGGAACCATGGCTCGCTCATCACCTCGCTCACCCTTCGACAGGCTCAGGGTGAGGCTCAGCGGCGGAGCCCAGGAGAAGCCCTCATACTGAGCCTGTCGAAGTATGAGGGTCCGCGGCGACAAAACGTTGCAAAGATGCTTTCCCTGAGCGCGATAAGCGGATAAGCGTCCGCCCCGGACAACGAACCACGGGAGGACGTCATGGCCGATACCAAGGTCGCCGTTATCACCGCCGGCGGCAGCGGCATGGGCGCCGATGCCGCCAGCAAGCTCGCCGAGGAGGGCTTCCAGGTCGCCATCCTCTCGTCCTCCGGCAAGGGCGAAGCGCTGGCCGAGAGCCTCGGTGGCTTTGGCGTCACCGGCTCGAACCTCTCGGTCGACGACTTGACCCGGCTGGTCGAGGGCACGATGGAGCGCTGGGGCCGGATCGACGCGGTGGTCAACAGCGCCGGGCACGGCCCCAAGGGCCCCTTGCTCGAACTCACCGACGACGATTGGCACCAGGGCATGGAGGTCTACCTGCTCAACGTGATCCGCGTGGCCCGGCTGGTGACGCCGATCATGCAGAAGCAGGGCGGCGGCGCGATCGTCAACATCTCGACCTACGCCACCTTCGAGCCCGAGTCCTTCTTCCCGACCTCAGGCGCGTTCCGCGCCGGCCTCGCCGCCTTCGCCAAGCTCTTCGCCGATCAGTACGCGGCCGACAACATACGCATGAACAACGTGCTGCCTGGCTTCATCGACAGCCTGCCCGAGAAGGAGATGTTCCGCGAACGCATCCCCATGGGCCGCTACGGCAAGGTGCGCGAGATCTCCGAGGTGGTCGCCCTGCTTGCCTCCGAGCGCGGCAGCTACATCACCGGCCAGAACATCCGCGTCGATGGCGGAATCACCCGGTCGGTGTGAGGCCGGCAATCTCCGGAAGTCAGTTCCGCAAGGAGCGTTGCGCGTCCTTGGGCTGGCATAGGAGGCGAGCGGACGCGTAACCCGCTTCGACGGGTTCACCGGTTTGATCGTTGTCCGTGAAGAGAACGATGACGTGGACGCCCTCGGCCGGCGCTTCGCCGAACGCCGCCGCGAAGTCGGACAGAAGATGTCGGCGCTCTGTCACCCATTCGCCCATGCGGGCCGTGCCACTCTGCACCACGATGCTGCGCACGACACCTGGCATGTAGGGACTGTCGATCACCTGATCGGCCCCGGCTCGCTTGTTCGTCCAAACGTACCGCATGGTGGGCACCGGCTCCGGGTCGGATAGAAAGCCGGGATCGCCGAACATCAGGAACAGAGACGCGGCCATATCCTCCCGCTCCCTGTTGCCTAAGTCCGCGCTTTCCTGCATGCGGTCCACGCGCCAGGTCCACTCGAGCCACGGACAGGCTTTGAGATCCGGCGCAACGCGGCGCGCGAGACCGGAGGCAGACCGTCGGCCGGTGGCCTTTATGAACAGCTTGCCGTCACGCGCAGCAAGGCGATAGTCCGTAGCGCGGTTCAAGACGACATGCTGCCAAGCGTCTTGAATCGTGAGCTCCGCCCTGAAGAGCCACGGACCGTCGGGGCCTGCCGACACAACCGGCGCTTCGGTCGCTGCCTGGCACGCCGAGAGCAGCAACGCGAACGCCACGGCGGCACCGCGACGGACGTTGGACATTGCGACTCTCCCGCATGAATGCCGCCCCGCGTCGGGGTTATCGCACAACGGCAGCGAATCGGATCACCCAACTTTCGCGCCAAGTGAGAGCAGAGCACAGGGCTCGTTGCCGTCTGACTCCCTGTCGGACAAACGCTGCCTGGTCACTGTGCCTGAGCGAAACCTCAACATGCATCGCGCCTCCGGCAAAAACACATTTTGTTGACCGTGTTTGATCCTGCTTGTCAGGGGACGAGCAGTTGGCAGGCGAGCGGTCGACCGCAGCTTGTCGGCCGGGCGAAAGCCAACCACAAGCGCTGCGTTAACGTGACAGTGCTAGATCAGCAAGCCCTCCGCCTCGTCCAGATCCTCGGGGCGGTTGGTGTTGAAGAAAGGGTCGATGGTCTTGCCGTTCACCGCGATGTCGGGGAAGTCGACCGTGGCGAGCTGGTAGCGCCCGGTCCAGACATCGACCTTGCGAATCTCTTCCTCGAGCATGGCGCACCGCAGTGCGTCCTTGAGGCGCAGCGGCCAGAGGCCGAAGACCGGATGTGCGCGGCCGTGCGAGGCGGCGCAGGCCATCTCGGCACCCTCCGCCTCGACAGCGGCCTGCATGCGCGCTACCAGGTCGGTCGGCAAGAAGGGCGCATCGCAGGCGAAGCTCGCGATCCAGGTACAGCCGGGTGCGTTCGCCGCCGCCCATTCGAGGCCGGTGAGCACGCCGGCCAGGGGTCCGGCATAGCCCTCCACCACGTCGGCGGCGACCGGCAGGGCGAAGTCGACGAAGCGCGTGGGATCGCCGTTGGCATTGAGCACGAGGCTCTTCACTTGCGGCTGGGCGCGCTCGATCACATGGGCGAGGATCGTTTTGTCGCCGAGGGGCCGCAGGCACTTGTCGCCGCCGCCCATGCGCCGCGACAGGCCGCCGGCCAGCAGAACGCCGGCGACGTCGGCAGTCATGCCCACCAGCTCCGCAAGCCTACCCGATTTAGCAGCGAGGCATTGTCAGCAAAAGGTCGATGCGGTTGGCATAGCCGCCACTCCGGCGCGGTCAGATTTCGCACCGAGCGCAGTCGTCTTTCGGCGCTTCGCGCCAGCCCCCCTCCCGGCGCTCCGCGCCGACCTCCCCCTCGAGGGGGGAGGCGTAAGCCTCTAAATCGGCGATTAAGTCCCCTCCCCCCTTGCGGGGGAGGGCTAGGGAGGGGGGCGTCCGCGCAGCGGACAAAAGGAACCCAGAAGGTCCTAAGCCGGACAGCCGTGTCAGCTCTGTCGCTACCTTGCGAGGTCATGCACTGCCCTCCTCTTCGTCTTCTCCAGCCAGCCTCGCCTCGGCCTTGCCGACCAGATGGGCAAAGCTGGCGAGCGGTACGCGCTCGTAGCGGTGGTCCGGCACCTCGCTCGGGCTTTCCAAAGCGGCCAGACGCATGAGGCGGTTGTACTCCATGCCGGTCAGCACGACCTCGTCGCCGCTGCGCAGCAGGTGCCGCTTGATCCAGCGCCAGGTTCGCGGCGCCTTCAGCTCCTGCGCCATCTCGTTGCCGCGCCGGCGCATGTCGGCCAGGAAGGCGGCGTCCGTCAGCTCCGAACTGAAGGGCCCCTGAAAGCGGTCACCCAGGTCTTTAAGAAAGCTGCCGGCACGGCGCCCCTTGTGCCCGCCGCGCGTGAAGAAGCCGCGGTCCCCCAACATTCAGGATCTCCGCATTCAGGATCTCCGCATCAGGCTCTCCAGCTCAACGCCCGCTTTTGCGCTGGTGCCGCGCGTCCTCGTCCTCGACCGCCGTCAGGTCCTGGTCGAAGACGATGCGCGTTTCACCGGCCAGGGCGATGAAGCGCTTGCCCTTGGCGCGGCCGACCAGGGTAAGGTTCGCCTGCCGCGCCAGGTCCACGCCCCAGGCCGTGAATCCGGAGCGGCTGATCAGGATCGGGATGCCCATCTGCACCGTCTTGATCACCATCTCCGAGGTCAGGCGCCCGGTGGTGTAGAAGATCTTGTCCTCAGGCGTCAGGCCATTCTGGAACATGTAGCCGGCGATCTTGTCGACCGCGTTGTGCCGGCCGACGTCTTCCATGTAGACCAGCGGCCGATCCGCTTCGCAGAGCACGCAGCCGTGAATCGCCCCGGCGCCGAGATAGAGGCTGGGTGCCGTGTTGATCTTTTTCGTCAGGCTGTAAAGCCAGGAAGTCTTGAGCACCGCGTCCTCCGGCAGCGTGACCTCCTCGAACTTCTCCATCAGGTCGCCGAAGACCGTGCCTTGCGCGCAGCCGGAGGTTCGGACCTTCTTCTTCAGCTTTTCCTCGTAGTCGGTCTCGCGCTCGGTGCGGACCACCACGACCTCGAGCTCTTCGTCGTAGTCGATGCCTTCGATCACGTCGTCGGGCCGCAGCATGTTCTGGTTCAGCAGATAGCCGACGGCGAGATAGTCCGGGTAATCGCCGATCGTCATCATGGTGACGATCTCCTGCCCATTCAGGAACAGTGTCAGCGGCCGCTCGACCACGACGCCAGTCTCGATCGCCTGGCCATCCTGATCCACCCCCCGCAGGCGTTCCGTCAGGCGCGGGTCGTCCGGATCGGGGGCGATCAGAAAATCGTCCAAGGCCGCCGGATCGGCTGCCTTGGGCCGCGCCCGGCGCAGCTGCTTCACGACGCCTTCGGGCGCGTCATCGGATTGCTCAAGGTCGCTCATGCGATCGCAATTCTGCCAGTCATGACCAGGAATATGCGCCCCGTTGCAAGCCTCAGCAAGGGGAGGCGCGTGTACCGGAACGCAGCGCGCCGGCGTGCGGAACGCTCGATCAGTCCGGATGCGGCAGCAGTGCCTCGTCGCCGCAGACCCAGCTCAAGTTGTAGGGCGCCGGCGGCGGGTCCTGCCCCTGGTGCCACCAGAAGGCCAGGCAGGGTTGGCGTCTGCGGAAACCGAGACTGGTCAGCGCTTCGTCGATTTGTGGACAGCCGAAACGGCCGGCGACCCATTGGGCACCATGCTTGGTCAAGTGACGGGACGTCTCGGAACTCATCCAAGCATAGAGCGCAACAGACGGGGTTTCCGCCTGAAGGTGCAGCAGCCGGCCCACCGTCAGCGCCCCCATGTTGTACAACCGGCTTAGGGAGAGCCCGACGGGCCGGCCATCCAGCGAGAAGACCAACCAGCAGTAGTCTCCCATGCCGTCCGGCGCCTTACGCAGCCACTCCACTTCACCCTGATCCAGGACGCTGAGCAGGGTGGTGCTGCCGGCCTGCGGGACGATGCGCGGCAACGGCTGATCGTCGGTGAGGTGGACAACTTCGGCCCTGCCGGCCGGTGGCTTGGCCCGACGGCGTCCGAGGAGAGGTAGCGAAAGCGCCCGCACAAGCGGACCGGGCAAGGCCGACGAGGGAAAGCGAAAGAGATCAGAAAGGCCCTTGATGATGGCGCCCGAGCCGGTCGGCAAGAGATAGTGGGTGAGATCGGGCAGCGAGGTCCAACGGAGGCGAGGCAGGAGCTGATGCGTGGCATCGCTGCCGCCGACCACCAGCACGGGCTCGGGTTGCTGCATCACCTTGCGCATAAGCATGACGCCGACCGGCCGATAGTCGGGGTCGCTGTACCAGTCGGAGGTCTGCCGCGTGCGAACCAGCTGATCGCCGATTTGACAGGGGCGCAAGAAGCTGTCGATGAAGCCCACGGGACGCGTGCCGTCGTAGGCCAGGATCGCCTCCCAGTCCGGGCGCTCCAGAAAACGCCAACGAAAGAAGGCGTCGGTAAAAGGCTTGTCCCATTCACGACGCCAGAAGGGGATCAACAGGCGCTCAAGATCTTCAAGTCGTTCGGGCGTCAGCTCGGCGTATTCAATCGCCACGGACTCTATACCGCCTGATTGGCCGCGATCTGATCGACGACGAAGTCTGCGATCCGATTGATGCTCTGGAACTGCTCCAGGTCCAGCTCGTCGAGCACGACGGTGATCTCGAAGTCCTGCTCCAGGGTGAGCAGCAAGTCCACGAACAAGACGGAATCGATATGCCCTTCGGCAAGTAGATCGCTGTCGCGCGACGGGACGGCCACCATCAGCTTGTCCGCGAAGATGGCCGCCACCTTGTCTTGCACGTCCTCGATCATCGCCGTGCAATCTTCCTGATCGCTTGCCGCCAGCATCATCCGGCCTCCAATCTTTGCCCGAGCTTGAGCAGCTTCGGCGCCGGCATGACCTTGCCGTCGAGGTTGATCAGCCCGACACGAACGGCTTCATCCTCGCCGGCGACGGACATGCCCTGGGCCTCGCACTCGGTGACGGTTCCGGGCGGGGCATCCACCGCCCTGCCCGTGCGGCTCGCCTTGAGGATGCCGATCTCACGGCCGTCGAGGCGCGCGGTCGGGGCCCCCCAGGGCGAGGGAAAAGGATAGAAATCGCAGGCCCGCACGAAGTTGACGATCCGCCGCGCCGGCTGCGACCAGTTGAGCCGGCCGCCTTCCGGCACCTCGCGGCCGTAGCAGTGCCACCGTGCCGCGTCCTGGCAGGCCAAGGGCAGCGCCTCCGGATCGCTCTCGAGCTGCTCCAAAAGCCGCAGGATCAGGGGGATGCCCAACTTGCGGCACTTAGCATAGACGGCGAGCGCCGAGTCTCCTTCGTCGATCGGGAAGCGCGCTTCGTAGACGACAGGACCGCGATCCACGCCGGCGACCATCTTGTGCAGGGTCACGGCGTGGCTGGTCTCGTCGTTGTAGATCGCCCAACTCGGGGCGTTGAGCCCGGCGTACTGCGGCAAGGGTCCCGGATGCAGATTGAAGGCCCCCAACCGCGCCGTCGCCAACACTGCTTCGTGGATCACGTGAAGCGAGTGCACGTTGAGTAGGACATCGATCTCTTCCGCCGCCAAGGTCGATGCAAAATCGGCGTCCTTGACCAGCGCCGCCGGCCAGGTGCGCAGCCCCATGGTCTCGGCGAGGCGCCAGACCGACGGTGCCTTGGCCGCGCCAAGTTCCGGCGACGCCAAGACTCCGACGATCTCATGCGGCCCGTCGGGATGCGTCATCGGGGCGAGTTCCTTGAGGAGCTGCATCCCCGCCGATTCCTCGCCTACAAGCAGGATACGCATGGGCTTGCCCTAGGGCCTGGCGCCGCAGGCGGCGGTCATCGGACGCCCGCTCATGCGGCCACCTTGGCCTTTGCCATCTCGAAGACCTTCCCGGTGTGTTCGAGCTCTTCGTAGGACGGCGGAATGTCGAGAATGAAGGTGCGGTAACCCTTGGTGATGTAATCGGCCAACTCGCTGGCGACCCGATCGTAGGTGCCGACCAGGTAAGGACAGAAGGTCTTGTGGTTTTGAAAGGGTCCGAGCCAGTAGGGGTTGTCGCTGCCTTGCCCGCCGATTTGGCCCTGCCCGTCGTTCTCGGACAGCTGCTTATGCCAGACCGAATCACTGACCTTCATGGCCAGGCCGTGCTCAAGCTGGCCCCGACGATCTTCGGGGAAGCGCTCCAGCCCGACGTGCCAGGCCTCGTCGCGGTCCTCACGCGCAATGATGCCCACCCGGACTCCGCAGTCGACCGGCGAATCAGCGGGGACGCCGGCTTCCTCGCCCGGCGGCTTGGGATACTTGATCGCCGTTGCCTGGATGGCGACGGCCGCTTCCATGGCTGCCTCCGACGAGCCGGAAATCAAGATGCCCGGCATGAGCTCCGGCGGCACGGGCGGCGTCATGCGCAGGCCATGAACCCGATAGTAGTCGCCCTCGAAGGTGACAGGTCCCTGGCTTTCCAGGAGCCGGCGCAGAATCAGCGTGTACTCCGTGGTCCGCTTGTAGCGGTCGTCGTGCGGTGTCTGGTCGTCGAGCGCGATCAAGTCGTTCTTGAAGCCGCCGGCCAGCATGTTGAGGTAGACGCGCCGGCCATGCAGGAAGGCCAGGCTGGAGACCATCTTGGCCGCGGTGTAGGGCAGCATGTAGATCGGCTGCACCGCAATCAACGGTGATAGGCGTTCGGTGTTCTCGATAATGACCTGTGACACCAACCAAGGATCGGCGATGCCGTTATCGGTGTAGACCAGGATGCCCTTGCAGCCGAAAGCTTCGCTCCACACGGCCACGTCGGCGACCTGCTTCGCATAGGCGTCGCGGTCATGATCCTTCGACTGAGGACAGGTCGAGAAGATCTCGACCTCGCCAGCAGAGGGCGCGCGCGCCGTCTGGACTTGTTTGTCGATAATGCTCACATCTCCGATACCTAGCCGGCCCCCGTCAGAAGCTTCCCTTGCAAGTCCCCTGATTTATGCCGCACGAACCCTAAAGATAACGTGATTGTGATCACAAAAGAAACATTTTGCTTCTCTAGGTGGAAATTCGCCCCCGGCTTCGGAACCAAACCCGGGCAGCTCGTCGGGCCAAACCGCCTCCCAAAGGCGGGACGAAAAAGCCCGCCAGGAAAATGGATTAGACCCCACGCCAGACCTCCGAAGACCGGAAGTTCTGCGCCGCCTGTCGCGCCTCCGGCAGCATCTTCTCGGCAAAGGGGCGATAGGCCATGTCCTCGATCAGGATGTGGTGGTTCAACCAGGTCTTGAGGAACTCGAGCAACTCCTCGTTGACCAGCTTGGCCAAGTCTTCGGGCTTGTTCTCAAAGCGATCGGTGATCTGCCTAATCCGGCCGACAAAGTCCTCGTGCTCGCCGCGGTGCATCTCGAGCCCCGGGAAGCTACAGGTCGTCATGACCTGCTCCTCGCGGGCGAAATGCGTCTCGGCGTAACGCATGAGTCCCATCAGGCATTGTCGCACGACGGCCAGGCGGGCTGCGTCGTCGGCATTCTCCGCCACTTGGTTGATGATGCGAATCAGGCTCTTGTGATCGTCGTCCAGCTCGGGCACGCCGACGCTCATGGCGATCGTCCAGGTCATGTAGCTCATGGGCTCTCCTTCGCTGATGCGGCCCTGGCGCGGACATTCGGGAGCCGGCGCCGATCTCGGGTTTACGCAACCGAAGTCTGCGGTTGGCGATGCACGGCGTCGTTGACATGGCTCAAGCCAGACTCTTCCGTGGATCTACGACTGCTTTGCAATTTCTGCCGCAAATCGTTAGAAACCGGAATTCAGACAGGTAAACACACAAATTCGCAAGACGTGGCAGACGCGGGTTTCGACCTGGAATGGACGACTTCTCCGCAGCATTCGGGACCGCGGTGCGGCTGATCGTCAGCTTGGACGCCGAGCTGGCCGAGATTGTCGTGCTGTCCCTCAGGGTCAGCCTGACGGCGGTGGGACTGGCGGCGTTGATCGGCCTGCCGCTGGGCGCGGCCGTCGCGCTGCTGCGTTTTCCCGGCCAGCGCGCGCTCAGCATCCTGCTCAACGCCTTGATGGGCCTGCCGCCGGTGGTGGTTGGCCTGATCGTCTACCTGATGCTGTCCCGCGCCGGGCCGCTCGGCGTGCTGGGGCTGCTGTTCACGCCGACGGCGATGATCGTCGCCCAGTGCGTGCTGGTCACACCGATCATCGCCGCGCTCACCCGCCAGGTGACCGAGGACCTCTGGCAGGAGTACGAGGAGCAGCTCCGCTCGCTCGGCTGCGGGCCGGGCCGGGCGATCCCGACCCTGCTGTGGGACGGGCGCTACAGCCTGCTGACCACGGTGCTGGCCGGTTTCGGACGAGCCTCGGCCGAGGTCGGCGCGGTCATGATCGTTGGCGGCAACATCGATCACGTGACGCGGGTCATGACCACGGCGATCGCGCTGGAGACCAGCAAGGGCGACCTGGCCCTCGCGCTCGGCCTGGGCATCATCCTGATGCTGCTGTCGCTGGCGATCAACGCCAGCGCCACTCTGATCCGCGATTTCGCCCGGGCGAAAGGCACATGAGCGGTCCGATGAAGCGGTCGGTGAACGCGCTCCTGCCCGGCGGCCTGGAGTCGGTCAGCTACGCCGCCGGCGGCAAACTGTTGATCTACGAGCTCGATCTGATCTTCGAGGCGGGGCCGCGCAGCTTCATCCTAGGGCCCAACGGCGCCGGCAAGAGCCTGCTGCTGCGCCTCGCCCACGGGCTGATCGCGCCGGCCAGCGGCCGCGTCGTCTGGCAGGGCGGCCCGGACAGCCGCCCGGACGGCCATGGGCGCCAGGCCATGGTGTTCCAGCGCCCGGTACTGCTGCGCCGCTCGGCGGCGGCGAACGTCGACTACGCTCTCTCCCTGCACGGCATCGGCGGGGACGAGCGAAGCCGGCGGCGCGACGAAGCGCTGGAAGCAACCGGCCTCGCCGATCTGGCCGGCCGCCCGGCCCGCGTGCTTTCGGCCGGCGAACAGCAACGCCTGGCCCTGGCGCGTGCCTGGGCGATCCGCCCCGACATCCTGTTTCTCGACGAGCCGACGGCGAGCCTCGACCCTGCGGCGACCCGCGCCGTGGAAGCAATCGTGAGTGCGATCCATGCAGCTGGAACCAAGATTGTCATGACCACTCACGATCTCGGCCAGGCCCGCCGCCTGGCTGACGAAGTCGCGTTCCTGCACCAGGGCCGGCTGCTGGAACGTGCTCCCGCCGCGCGCTTCTTCGCCGAACCCGAGACCCGCGAAGCCCGCGCCTTTCTACAAGGAGACCTGCTATGGTAACGCCGTCCCGCCGCCTCGTTCTTGCGACCATTGCCGCGGCCGCTGCGCTTGCCGTCGCCCCGCTCGGGGCCGAGGAGCGTTTCATCACGCTCGCCTCGACCACCTCGACCCAGAACTCCGGCCTGTTCGATCACATCCTGCCCACCTTTCAGGCGCAGAGCGGCATCGAGGTCCGCGTGGTCGCGGTCGGCACCGGGCAAGCGCTGCGCCTAGCGAGGAACGGCGACGCCGACGTGCTCTTTGTGCACCACAAGCCCTCCGAGGAAGAGTTCGTCGCCGAGGGCTTCGGCGTGGCGCGCGACGACGTGATGTACAACGACTTCGTCATCGTCGGCCCGAGGGACGACCCGGCCGGTCTGCGTGGCCACGGAACCGCCACCGCGGCCTTCAAGACCATCGCCGATGCCAAAGCCCTCTTCGCCTCACGCGGCGACGACAGCGGCACGCACAAGAAGGAGCGCGGCATCTGGGCCGAGGCCATGGTCGACGTCGACGCGGCGAGCGGCAGCTGGTACCGCGAGACCGGCTCCGGCATGGGCGCGACACTGAACACCGCGGCCGGCCTCGGCGCCTATGCCTTGACCGACCGGGGCACCTGGATCAGCTTCAAGAACAAGGGGGATCTGGAGATCCTGGTCGAGGGCGAAAAGGCGCTGTTCAACCAGTACGGCGTCATCCTGGTCAATCCGGAGCGCCATCCCCACGTCAAGGCCGAGGACGGCCAGGCCTTGATCGACTGGCTGGTCTCCAAGCAGGGACAGGATGCAATCGGCAGCTATGTGCTCGACGGCCAGCAGCTCTTCTTCCCCAACGCGGGCGCCGGCGGCTCCTAAGCCGGCCTGTTCGATCAGCCGGCTTCTTATCCTATGCCTGGGCCTCGTCCTATCGGGGCCCAGCATCGTTCGGAGCGCCGACTACGCGGGGCGCAGCGACCGGCAGTGCCAGGCCGATCTCTTCTGCGTTGTCGGCGTCGATCTCGGCGCGACGGTGGAGATTCGGGTCGAGAGCCAAACCGAGCTCGACCTGACCGTCGCCGTCAGGCCCGAAACACAAAACGTCGCGGGCGATAACGGCCCGAAGAGCCTACGGCTCCTGGGGCCGGAGACCCGCAAGGCCTTCAGCTTCGCCGTGCCGGCCGAAGAGGGCTGGAAGGTCGGCTGGGACTACGACTATCACCTGGGGACCGAGCCGGCCGCGCACGACAACTCGGTGCTCTATCGCCTGCCCTATGAGACCGGCGCCGCCTTCGAAGTGATCCAGGGTTACGACGGCGGTTTCACCCACAAGAACGCACTGCGCTTCGCCATCGATTGGCTGATGCCCGAAGGCACGCCGGTGCTGGCCGCGCGCGGCGGCGTGGTGGCCGGCTTTTGGGATCAGTCGGAGGCCGGCGGGCCCGATCCGGCCCTGCGCGGCCAGGAGAACTTCCTCTGGATCCGCCACGACGACGGCACCCTGGGGCAATACGTGCACCTGCAGAAGGACGGCGTGCTGGTCAAGCTGGGCGAGCGGGTCGAGGCCGGCGATCTCATCGCGCGCTCCGGCAACAGCGGCTATTCGACCCGGCCGCACCTGCACTTCCACGTCTCGACGGTGAGCGAGGGGCCCTACGCGCTCAAGACTTTCCCGCTGCGCTTCCGTGTCGAGGCCGGCGAGCGGGTCGGCCTGGTCTTCGGCCGCAGTTATCGCGCGCCATGAAGACTGGCGTGATGCTGTCGCTCGCGCTCTGCGTCGCGCTGAGCGCTGCCCCGGCCGTAGCAGCAGCCAAGGAGCCGCCCCTGCTGGCCGCCGAGGTGGCGGCCGGGCGTCTGCCGTCGATGGCCGAGCGGTTGCCGGACAATCCGCGCCGCGACCTGCCTAAGCGGGAGGGCTGGACGGCCGGCCGCTATGGCGGCGAGATCAGGATGCTCGACCGCGGCGGCCGCGATGCCCGCGCTATGGTCGTCTTCGGTTACGCCCGGCTGATGACCTGGCAAAGCGGCGCCGACGGCAGCTACAGCCTGGTCCCCGATATCCTCGAAAGGGTCGCGGTCGAAGAGGGCCGCCGCTTCACGCTCCATCTACGCGCGGGCCACCGCTGGTCGGACGGCGCGCCCTTCACGACAGAGGATTTCCGCATTTGGTGGGAGGACATCGCCAACGATCCGGCGCTCTCGCCCGCCGGCCCACCGGCCGAGCTGATCGCCGGCGGCGAGCCGCCGAAGGTCGAGATCCTCGATGCCACGCGCATCCGCTTCTCCTGGCCGGTGCCCAACGCCCGCTTCCTGCCGGCGCTGGCGGCGACCAGCCCCCTCTTCATTTACCGCCCCGCCCACTACCTGAAAGCCTTTCATCCGCGCTATGACGACCGCGCCGCCCTCGACGCGCAGGCCGAGTCCGAAGGCCAACGCGATTGGGCCGGCTTGTTCCTGCGCCGCGACGAGCCCTTCCGCTTCGACAATCCGGAGCGGCCGAGCCTGCAGCCCTGGATCAACCGGACGGCGCCGCCGACCGAGCGCTTCGTCGGCCATCGCAATCCCTACTTCCATCGGGTCGACGCGAATGGCCGCCAGTTGCCCTACCTGGACCGGATCATCCTGGAGCGCACCCAGGCCAAGCTGATCCCGGCCCAGGCCGCCGCGGGCGAGGCCGGCCTGCAGGCGATCGGCCTCAGCCTTCGCGACTTCACCCTGCTGAAGGAGGCCGAGGCCGCGGGCGAGATCCGCGTCACCCTCTGGCCGATCGGCCGCGGCTCGCAGCTCGCGCTTTATCCCAACCTTAACGCCCAGGAGCCTGGATTGCGGGCGCTGCTGCGCCAGGCCGAGTTCCGCCGCGCGTTGTCGCTGGCCATCGACCGGGAGGAGATCAACCGGGTCGTCTTCGGCGGCCTGGCACAGCCCGGCGCCAACAGCCTGTTGCCACAAAGCCCCCTCTTCCGACCGGCCTATCGCCGCGCCTGGGCACAGCATGATCCAGCCAAGGCCAACCAGCTGCTCGACGCGTTGGGGCTGGACGCGCGCGACGGCGATGGGTACCGCCGCTTGGCCGACGGTAGCCGGCTGACCCTGGTGGTGGAGGCCGGCGACAGCGACCCAGCAGAGGTCGACCTGCTGCAGCTCGTCGCCGAGAACTGGCAGACGATCGGCGTCGAGGCCCTGATCCGCAGCACCGGCCGCCAAGCTTTCCGGCAACGCGTACAGAGCGGCCGTACGCCGATCAGCATCTTCTACGGCCTGGCCAACGGCATCGCTACGCCGGACATGAGCCCGGCCGAGCTGGCGCCGACCAGCGACCGGCAGAACAACTGGCCGCTCTGGGGCCGCCACACCCAGAGCCGCGGCCGGGCCGGCGAGGCGCCGGACCTTCCCGAGGTGCTGCGCCTGCTCGAGCTCTACGAGACCTGGTCCGAGGCCGCCGGGCCGGCGGAGCGCCGCGCCGCCTGGCAGGAGATGCTGACGATCCACGCCGACCAGGTCTTCAGCATCGGGCTTGCCGGCGGCGTGCTGCAGCCGGTGGTCGCCGACGCACGCCTCCGCAACGTGCCCGAGCAGGCGGTCTATCTCTACGAGCCCGGGGCCTACTTCGGCATCGCCCGGCCCGATACCTTCTGGCTCGACGTCGACGGTTGAACCGGCAAAAAAAAGCCCCGACTGACCGGATCAGCGGGCCATGAGGCTTTGCGAAGTTGGCGTCGTGGTGCCAAGTCACGACGCCGCTTTGGGGAGACCTTTGTCCCCCGGCGCCGTGACCGATCCATGAAAGGCCCATGAAAGATTTATGAGACCCGGCGAACCACGCACTTGGACCGGTCAGGGGCCGTTGAAGCGCACCGTTCCGAGGCCGGAAATGTCGTAGCCGCCCATCTGCGCGGCGCGTTCCCGGAAGGCGTCGCTTCGGGCAAAGCCCAGCAGATCCTGAAAGGGCGCCTCGAAGTAATCGCGGCGGCCAATGAGCAGATCGTAGCGTTCGCGCACGAGGGGAATGAAATCAAGCTTAAGGGTACGCGCCGCCGCCTCTATGGCGAAGCCGGCCTCGGCCCGCCCCTCCAGGATGGCGAGGCCAAGATCGGTCTCGCCGCGCGCGGTCTCCTCCGTAAGAGCGAGGTCATCGAGGCCGAGACCCTCCTGCTCCAGAAGGTGGGCCAGCAGCAGCCGGCTCCCCGCCTCCGGCTGGCGCCGCGCGACGCGGAGCTGTTTCTCTGACAGGTCCTTGAGGTTGGCGACGTCCTTGGGATTGCCGGCGGCGACCACGAGGCCCTGCTGGCGCCAGGCCCATTCGATCAGCACCAAACCGCCGGCCGCCGGGCTGCGGCCGGCGAAGGTGTCGCGCACCGTGGCGACATTGTAATCGCCGCCGTCCGCCTCGAAGAGATGCAGACCGGCGACGACCGCCTCGCCCTGGCCGAAACGTTTGATCCCGTCGAGGCTGCCGCCGGGCAGCAGCGCCAGGCCACAGCCCGAGTCGCGCACCGCCCAATCGAGCAAGGGGTCGTGGCTACCCGCCACCACGGGCGGCGGGGCCGGCCGCGCGGCCGTCTCGCCCTCCAGGCTGTCGGCCAGCCAGAGATCGACCAGATCCCTGGGAAAGAGCCACTTGCCGGTGACCCGCGTGCAGGGAATCGCCCGCTGCCGCACGAGCTCGTACACCCGCCGCTCCTTGATGCGCAGGTAGTCGGCCACCTCGCGGGTGGTGAGAAAATCCGCGTCCGACATGCTGTCCCTCAACCGCCGGGCAAGGCGCCCGTCCAAGTCTGCTACGCTAACCCGTTAGCGCGGCTGCAATCCACTGCCGCGGTCCTTAGCACCTGGCCAAAGCCGCAGACATTTTGGGGTCGTATTGCCCCGGCCCGGTCCCTAGTATCCCGCGTCTCTGGTACACCAAGAACGGCGCCATCAATCAAACCGGCGCTAATACGGGAGAGATGGGATGGAGATGCGCGGCCGGCGCGTCCTCGTCTGTGACTGCGAAGCGACCATGCCGCTCGACGAGGGCCGGCTCGGCAAGGCTTGCCAGGCTGCCGGGGGAAATGGCGAGCTCGAGCTCAACAGCCAGCTCTGCCGAGCCCAACTCGGCAACTTCCAGCGGGCCGTTTTGAGCGGCGATCCGCTGTTCATCGCCTGTACCCAGGAGGCGCCGCTCTTCGCCGAAGTCGCGGCCGAGGACAAACCGGATACGGACCTCGCCTTCGTCAACGTTCGCGAGACGGCAGGCTGGGCCGAACAGGCCGGCGGCCCGGACGCGACGGCCAAGATTGCCGCGCTACTGGCGGAGTCCGCGCTGGAAGTGCCGCCGAGCCCGACCGTCTCTTTCGAGTCCAAGGGCGTCTGTCTGGTTTACGGCCGCGACGAGAGCGCCATCGAGGCGGCAAAGCAGCTCTCCGGCCGGCTGGAAGTGACGGTCCTGCTAAAGGAGCCCGGCGAGGTGATCCCGCCGCGGGTCATGGACGTGCCGATCTTCAAGGGCAGCATCGTCCAGGCCCAGGGCCACCTTGGCGCCTTCGGCATCACGGTCAACGGCTACGCGCCGGCGCAGCCCTCCTCGCGCCTGGCCATGGTCTTCGAGGCCCCGCGCGACAACGCCTTCTCCGAGTGCGATCTGATCCTGGACCTGACCGGCGACACGCCGCTCTTCCCCTCGCACGAGCGGCGCGACGGCTACCTGCGGCCCGACCCGGACAACCCGGCCCTGGTGCAGAAAGCGCTGTTCGAGCTGGCCGATCTGGTCGGCGAGTTCGAGAAGCCGCGCTACGTCAACTACGACGCGGCGATCTGCGCCCACGGCCGCAGCCGCAAGACCGGCTGCACCCGCTGCCTCGACGTCTGCCCGACCTCGGCGATCACTTCGGCCGGCGATACGGTCGAGATCGACCCCTTCGTCTGCGGCGGCTGCGGCATGTGCGCCAGCGTCTGCCCGACAGGCGCGGCGACCTATCAGCTGCCGGCCGGCGACGCGGTGTTCCAGCGCCTGCGGACCCTACTCGGCGCCTATCGCGAGGCCGGCGGCGAGGCCGCGGTGCTGCTGCTGCACGACCAACGCCATGGCGCCGAGATGATTTCGCTGATGGCTCGCGGCGGGCGCGGCCTGCCGGGCAACGTCCTGCCCTTCGCCCTGAACGAGGTGACCCAGGTCGGGCTCGACTTCCTGGCTGCGGCGCTGGCCTACGGAGCGGCACAGGTGGCCGTCCTGGTCGGCCCCGACAAGGCGGGCGAGCTGGAGGCCCTGGGCCAGCAGATCGGCCTTATCGAGACGGTCATGGAGGGCCTGGGATACGGCGGCGGTCGCGTCCACTTACTGGACCAACAGGACCCCGACGCTGTGGAAGCGTCCCTGCACGGGATGGAACGGCGCGAGGCGCCGCCGGCCGGCAGCTTCCTGCCGATGGGCGGCAAGCGCACGCGCAGCATGCTGGCGCTGCGCCATCTGCACGAGACGGCGCCGCAGCCGATCGACGTTCTACCGCTGCCCGGCGGCGCGCCATTCGGTGCGGTCGCGGTCGACACCAAGGGCTGCACCCTCTGCCTGGCCTGCGTCTCGGCCTGCCCGACCGGCGCCATGGTCGACGATCCGGAGAAGCCCTGGCTCGGCTTCACCGAGGAAGCCTGCGTGCAGTGCGGCCTCTGCCGCAACACCTGCCCGGAGAGCGTGATCACGCTGCTACCGCAGCTCAACTTCACGGAAGCCGCCAAGGGCGCGGTGAAGAAGAACGAGGAGCCGCCCTTCCACTGCATCCGCTGCGGCAAGCCCTTCGGCGTGCAACGCACCATCGAGCGCATCGCCGATCAGCTCGCCGGCAAGCACTACATGTTCGAGGGCCAGGCCCAGGTCGAGCGCCTCATGATGTGCGACGACTGCCGCATCGTCGTCGAGTTCGAGAAGCCGGACGCGCCGCTCGCCGGCGCCCCGCGGCCGATACCGCGCACCACCGACGACTATCTGCGCGAGCGCGAGATCGAAGAGGCGCGGGCCAAGCTGCTCGAAGAGCGGGCCAAAGGCGGCAACGGTAGCGACGGAGGCAATGGCGGCCACGGCTGATGCCACGGCTAACGCCAGCGGCATTTTTGGACCTTCTCTTATTGTTGCTGGACTCGATCCACGGCTGTCCGCTTAACGGAGTTGGGTTTCCTTTGTCCGCTTCGCGGACGCCCCCCAACCGACGCTACGCGCCGACCTCCCCCTCGAGGGGGGAGGTGTAACTGCTTATCGCGGCATTGGATTCCCTCCCCCCTTTTGAGGGGGAGGGCCAGGGAGGGGGGCGTCCGCGGAGCGGACAATGAGAAACGCGTCTCTCCTTTCGCCCGACAGCCGTCGATCACCTCCGGGTGCGACAGGCCGTCGGAGTTCCCAGTAGCCCCGTCACGCTGCGAGACCGAGGCGCTTCTCCATAAAGACCGCCGGTACCCGAATGCCGTTGGGCAGCGTCAGCCTGAGCTGGCCACGTTCGCCGTAGCCCAGAGCGTGGTACAGCGGCGCGCCGGTGAGGGTGGCGATCACCTCGGCGCCGCAATCGTCCGGCTCGTCAGCCATCAGGTCCGGGCAGAGGCTTCTGATATGCTCGGCGTTGCGGGCCCAGCCGCCGGAGCCGACGATCACGCCGGCAAGCTCGGCCACATAGTAGGTGCCGTCGCGGATCAGTTGCGGATCGAAGAAACCCACATAGGTGATGATGCTTTCGATCTCCAGATCGCTGTAGTCCCGGCGAACCAGCGCGTAGACGGCATCGATCTGCATATCCTCGATGGCCGCCGCGTCGGCCATCCGCGCGGGGCGCAAGACTATTCGATCGCGTATCATCTTGCCCGTCGGGTTGTTTGCAGTTTGCGAGACCGACGAGGCTCACGAGGCTACGTTTCAGGCGGATTTCCGAAGACGGGAAACTCTGTATCTTGTGTTTCCGTTGCGCACCCCATTGTCCTGGGCGGGGTACCGAAGAACGCTTTTCAGATCGCGGTTCTTAGCGCAGGCTTAGGAAACAGCCGCTAGCGTGATGACCATGAAACCTCTCGACCCGCGCCTTCATGCCTACCGCGGCGACCTCGCGGCCGAAGCCCTGAGCGGCCGGGTCGAGGCCGCCCGCTTCGTGGCCGGCGAGGCGGCCCAGGTTTGCCGCGGCATCGCAGACCTGCGGAAGCGCCCGGCGGCGGATGCCCCGCTCGACAGCCAACTGCTGTTCGGCGAGGCGGTCACCCGCTACGACACCGCCGACGGCTGGGCCTGGGTACAAAGCCGGGAGGACGGCTATGTCGGCTATGTCGAAGCCACGGCCCTGAGCGCCCGTTTCGCCGCACCGAGCCGTCGGGTGGCCGTGCTGCGCACCTTCCTCTACCCGGAACCGGACCTGAAGGCGCCGCCGCTCGACTGCCTCTCGATGGCGAGCCCCGTCGAGGTGACTGCCGAGCAAGGGGTCTTCAGTGAGGTGCGGAGCGGCGCCGACGGCAGCGCCTGGATCTACAGCCGCCACCTGGCCGCGCTGGACGATGTCGTTGCCGACTACACGGCCACGGCATTGCAGTTTCTCGGCGCCCCCTACCTTTGGGGCGGCAAGGGCAGCCTGGGCCTCGACTGCTCGGCCTTGATTCAGCTGGCGCTGGCACGCGCCGGGATCGCCTGCCAACGGGACAGCGACATGCAGGCCGAGAGCCTAGGCGAGGCCGTGCCCTACGAAGCCGGCAACTACACGCCGCGCTACGGCGACCTGATCTATTCGCCCGGTCACGTGGCCATCGCCCTCGACGAGACCCGCGTGGTCCACGCCAACGCCCACCACATGCTGGTCACCATCGAGCCCCTCGCCAACCTACTGGCCCGCGTCGAGGCGGACAGCGGCCGCGCAGCCGGCCAGGGCATCGACGCGGTGCGGCGGCCGACCGGCTGACGCTACTGCACCGGCGGCGGGCCGGCGCCCTGGCCTTCCTGGGCCTGGCAGAGCGCTTCGGCGCGGCTCTTGAAGAGGGTGGCCTGGTCGGCCTGGATCACGCCGTCGGCCTGCATCTTGTCGATATCCGCGGCCCGCTGGGCCAGGCAGAGGGCGACCGGATCATCGCCCGCAGGTGCCGCCGCTTGTTCGGGCGGGAAGAGGTCGTCGCGGTGGATCCAGCCCAGGCTGGCCGCGACGATCAGCAGAACGAGTGCCGCCACGACCCGTGCCGCCGAGCGGTCTAGAAACGAGGATTTCTGCGCGGGATTCGGGGTCTCTCCTGTCATTGCGGAAGACGCTAGCCCGCCGCCCACGCCCTGCCAAGCCGCTAATCCCCTACTAAAGTTGGGCGCGAAATCGGCTGCCTCTGGCCCTATATTGGGGGCGGTGGTATACAAGGCGTCCAATAAGAGCGCGCCCGTCGGGCGGCGCCGGGGAGAGCGTTGATGACGGACATGGTCGATCCGTTCGGTCGGGCGATCACCTATCTGCGGGTTTCGGTCACGGACCGCTGCGATTTCCGCTGCGTCTACTGCATGGCCGAGGACATGACCTTTCTGCCCAAGGCGGATGTCCTCAGCCTGGAGGAGCTGGAGCGGCTCTGCGGCGCCTTCGTGCGCCTGGGCGTCAAGAAGCTGCGCCTGACCGGCGGCGAGCCCCTGGTGCGGCGCGACATCATGAGCCTGATCCGCGGCCTCTCCCGCCACCTCAAGAGCGGCGATCTGGAAGAGCTGACGCTCACCACCAACGGCAGCCAGCTGCCCAAGTACGCCCACGAGCTGGCCGACCTGGGCGTCAAGCGGATCAACGTCTCGCTCGACACGCTGGACCCGCACAAGTTCGCGGCGATCACCCGCTGGGGCAAGCTCGACAAGGTGATGGACGGCCTGGCCGCGGCCAAGGACGCCGGCCTAGAGGTCAAGATCAACACCGTCGCGCTCAAGGGTGTCAACGACGACGAGTTCGACAAGCTGGTCGCCTGGTGCGGCGACGAGGGCTTCGACCTGACCTTCATCGAGGTCATGCCGATGGGCGATATCGGCGGCGAGGCGCGGGTCGACCAGTACCTGCCGCTCTCCATGGTCCGCGCCCAGCTCAAGGAGCGCTGGAGCCTGGAGGAGATCGACTACCGCAGCGGCGGGCCGGCGCGCTACTCGCGCTGCACGGAGACCGGCGGGCGCATCGGCTTCATCACGCCGATGACCCATAACTTCTGCGAAAGCTGCAACCGGGTGCGGCTGACCTGCACCGGCACGCTCTACATGTGCCTCGGCCAGGAAGATGCCGCCGACCTGCGCGGGCCGCTGCGCCAGAGCGACGACGACGCGCTGCTCGACGCGGCGATCCACGAGGCGATCGCGCGCAAGCCCAAGGGCCACGACTTCGTCATCGACCGCCGCCACCGCAAGCCCTCGGTCGCCCGCCACATGAGTGTGACCGGCGGCTGAGCCCGTTCCTTCCTGCGGCCTTCAAGCAAATCGTGAAGCGCTACGCGCTGTAGACGCGTGCCGTCGCCAGACGCCGCACGCCGGAACAGACGGTGAGCCTGAGTTCAATCGATGATCACCTGATGGGCGAAGTTGCGGCCGTCGGAGATGGTGATCTGCTGGAAGCCCATCAGCTTCGCCAGATCGAAGAAGGTGAACCATTCCTGCACGCCGAGCTCCTTGAAGATCGGCATCACGCGCGCCACCGCCGTCAGATTGGCGAAGACCGCGCGGGCCCGGTAGATGGTGTCGAGCGGCCCGTCGGTCAGCGCCACAATGACGAGCTTCTGCGCCTCGGCGCCCTTGGCGAACATGGCGATGGTAGGCGGATGCGGCCGGCTCAGGGCCTGATTGGTGACCCCGGTAACAAAGCCGATGCGCAGGGTACGGTCGGCCTCCTCCATGGTCTGGGCGCGGGCATTATAGACCTCGCTCGATTGCGGCACCGGATAGTAGTAGCCGGCGTGACGATCCTCGGCTGCGCTCGCCGCAGGGGTAAGCCCGATGCTGATAAAAAAAAGCCCTAACACTGCCGCCAGCGCGCGACGGATCGACATGAACGCCTCCCTTTCGGTTTCCCGTTTGTCTTCTTGCGGCGCAAGCTTGGGGCAGGTCACCGCCTTTGGCAACCGAGGAACCGCTGAGGACCAGGACCAGGCGGGGATCTGGCGCTCGGGTCGGCGCGCGCTATACTCCGCCTCCGCTGCGGGGAAACGGGGAACGGCCGGCCCCAGTTGGGGTCGGCGAGAGGTCGGGATATGGATCAGCCGAGTTTTGCCTTCGTCGCCGCCGATACCGAGGAGGCCCAGGCCGCCCGCGCGCGCCTAATGGAGCGCTACGACGCGGCCTCGCCGCAAGACGCCGACATCATCGTGGCCCTGGGCGGCGACGGCTTCATGCTGGAGACCTTGCACAACTACCTGGAGCGCGACGTGCCGATCTACGGCATGAACCAAGGCACGGTCGGCTTCCTGATGAACGCGTACCGCGAGGAGGATCTGCCGCAGCGTCTGGCGAACGCCGAATGGGTCACCCTGCACCCGCTGCGCATGCGGGCCACCTGCGTCGATGGGCAGGTCGTGGATGCGCTGGCGATCAACGAGGTCTCGCTGCTGCGCGAAGCGCGCCAAGCCGCCACCCTGAGGATCAGCGTCGATGGCATCGTGCGCCTTGACGAACTGGTCTGCGACGGCGTGATGGTGGCCACGCCGGCCGGCAGCACGGCCTACAACCTCTCGGTCTATGGGCCGATCGTGCCGCTTGGCGCGCAGTTGCTGGCCCTGACCCCGATCAGCGCCTTCCGCCCACGACGCTGGCGCGGCGCCCTGCTGCCGAGCAGCGCGCGGGTCAGCGTCGAGGTCCTGAATGCCGCGAAACGCCCGGTAAGCGCCACGGCCGACTATACCGAGGTGCGCGACGTCTCCCGCGTCGAGGTCCACGAAGACCCCACGGTCTCGCTGCATCTCCTGTTCGACAGCGAACACAATCTGGAAGAGCGGATCATCCGCGAGCAGTTCCTGCCCTAGGGAGATTGGTTGCGGGCGAAAAATAAGGGCGCCTCCCCGGCGAGGGAGACGCCCTTGTTGCCGCGAGGTACGTTCTGGGGGGTCAGGTTCGCGCTATGGCAAGTCTCAGGCTGATCCGGAAGCGTGTCGAACGGGGCTCAGGCCCTCCAGAAAGGCTTGGACACTTCCTGCTCGACGGCGGCACGGTTCATGCCGATGTCCTTGAGGTGATGGTCGCTCAGCCTGGCCAGATGGGTTCGCTCGGCGGCGCGCTGCTGCCAGAGAAGAACGACATCCGTCACGCGCGCGAGCTGACGCGCGATCGTGCCGACGAAGCCCTCACTCGGCTGCTCGCTGCCGGCGGTAATGGTCTTGGCGATCTCTGCGTAGGCGTGTGACATCTTTCTTCTCCTTATCCGAAATGCGAAACCCTCGGTCTGCCAGGCTTCGCCGCTATCTCCTCTTAACTCGCTATGAAATATTCAGTTTTGTATCGAGCTACAAACGATGATATTTCATAGTTCGGATAAGGCTGGATAATCCGAAAAGACAACATGACCCGCCGCCTCCCGCCCCTGAACGCCCTCCGCGCCTTCGAGGCTGCGGCACGGCTGATGTCCTTCACCAAGGCCGCGGAAGAGCTGAACGTGACGCAGGCGGCGATCAGCCACCAGGTGAAGTCGCTGGAGGAGAGCCTCGGCCTGCAGCTGTTCCACCGCCTGAACCGGCGGCTGGTCCTGACCGACGCCGGGGAGCGCTATTTGCCGCCGCTGCGCGAGGCGCTGGACATGATGCAGCTGGCGACCGACCGGTTGCTTGCCGACGAGCAGGCGAACAGCCTGCGCATCACCGTGCTGCCCTCCTTCGCGGCCAAGTGGCTGCTGCCCCGCCTGCCCCGCTTTCGCGAGCGGCATCCCGATATCGACGTTCTGATGTCGGCGACCGAGAAGCTGATCGACTTCACGCGTGACAACGTGGACCTGGGCATCCGCTACGGCCGCGGGCGCTACCCGGGCCTGCGGGTCGACGTGTTGATGCACGACTCGATCTTTCCGATCTGCAGCCCGAAGCTGATGGAGGGCCCATATCCCCTGAACACGCCGGCCGACCTCAAGCATCACACCCTGCTGCACGATCAGGTGGCCGGCACCGAGGACGACCCGGACTGGCGTCTTTGGCTCAAGACCGCCGGTGTCAGTGGAATCGATCCGAGCCGCGGACCGGGCTTCAGCCACACCAACCTGGTGGTCGAGGCCACCGTCGCCGGCCAGGGCGTGGCACTTGGGCGCAGCTTGATGGCCGACGACGACATCGCCGCCGGCCGGCTGATACAACCCTTCGGCCCCAAGATGACCTCGACCTACGTCTACACGGTGGTCTGCCTGCCCGAGAACGCCGACCTGCCGAAGGTGCGCCTGTTCCGGGATTGGATCATGGAGGAGGCGGCGAGCGGCCGAGGTGGCCTCGAGCTGCGGCCTCTGCCATCCTCGGAGGCGCAGGACCAGCGATCCTGAGAACGCGGAGGGAAAGCAGCGGCATGGACAGCGGACGAACCAGCGACCTCACCGTCAGCCCGGAAAGCCGCGCGCTGATCGAACGGCTGATCGGCTTCGACACGACCAGCCGCAACTCGAACCTGGAGCTGATCCATTTCGTCCAGAACTACCTGGACGGCCACGGCATCGCCTCGAGCCTTACCCACGACGAGACCGGCGAGAAGGCCAACCTCTATGCCACCCTGGGCCCGGACGCCCGCGGCGGCATCGCGCTCTCCGGCCATACCGACGTTGTGCCGGTCGACGGACAGGCCTGGTCGAGCGATCCTTGGCAGGCGATCGAGCGGAACGGCCGCCTTTACGGGCGCGGCAGCTGCGACATGAAGTCCTTCATCGCCCTGGTGCTGGCCTTCGTACCGCGCTTCCTGGAACGCGGTCTTTCGACGCCGATCCATCTCTGCTTCTCCTTCGACGAGGAAATCGGCTGCGTCGGCGTGCGCCACCTGCTGAAGTTTCTCTCCGAGCAGGAGGTCAAGCCGGCCGCCTGCATCATCGGCGAGCCGACCAGCATGAAGGTGATCAACGCGCACAAGGGCAAGCTCTCCCTGCGCTGCCACGTGCGCGGCCACGAGTGCCATTCCTCGCTCGCTCCGTCGGGGGTGAATGCGGTGGAGGCCGCCGCCCGGGTCATCACGCGCCTCTCCGATATGGCGGCGCGCAAGGCCGCCGAGGGGCCTTTCGATGCCGACTACGACGTGCCGCACACGACCGTGCATTGCGGTACCGTTCTGGGCGGCACGGCGCTCAACATCGTGCCCAAGGACTGCAATTTCGACTTCGAGTTCCGCAACCTGCCGGAGGAAGACCCCCGCCTCCTGCTGCAGGAGGTCCAGGACTACGCCCACAAGGAGATCGAGCCGGCCATGCAGGCGGTCGCCGAGGGCACCGGCTTCTCCTGGGAGCCGCTGTCCGCCTTTCCCGGGCTCGACACGCCGGAGGACGCCGAGGTGGTGCAACTCGCCAAGACGCTGGCCGGTTCCAACGATTGCGGCAAGGTCGCTTTCGGCACCGAGGCCGGACAGTTCCAGGAGCACGGCATTCCCACCGTGGTCTGCGGGCCGGGCTCGATCGAACAAGCGCATAAGCCGGACGAGTTCGTCAGCCTGGAGCAGCTCGCTCTCTGCGAGCGCTTCCTGATCCGGCTGACCGACCGCGTAGCGGCCACCTGAGACCGGTGACTGGCACCGTCATCTTCGACATCGGCGGCGTCCTGATCGATTGGGATCCGCGCCATCTCTATCGCCAACTCTTCGACGACGAAGCGGAGATGGAGCACTTCCTTGCGACCGTCTGCACAGTCGATTGGATCGCAGAGGTCGATGAAGGCGCCTCACTCGCCGAGTCGACGGAAGCCTTCGCCGCCGAGCATCCCGACTATGCAGCGCAGATCCGTGCGTATTGCACGCGCTGGCCGGAGACCATGGGCGGCGCGGTCGAAGGAACGCCCGACATCCTGCGTGACTTGAAGCAGCGCGGCACGCCGCTCTACGCCCTGGCGAACTGGGGCCGAGAGAGCTTCGACCACGCCAAGGCGAAGTTCGACTTCCTACAATGGTTCGACGGTATCGTGACCTCCGGCGAGGTCGGCGTTCGAAAGCCGGACCGGCGCATCTACAAGGCCTTGATCGAGCGCTATGCCATCGCACCGCGCAGCGCGGTCTTTATCGACGATGTAGCCGCCAATGTCAGCGCCGCCAAGGAGATGGGCATGCATGGCCTGCTCTTCACGACGCCAGACTTGCTGTGCCAGGAGCTGCGACAGATAGACCTTCTCTAGCGGCTGTACCGCCGCCAGGCCATCCCGCTATGCTCGGCAGCCACGCCTCCGGTGAGGCGCAGGAGGTCTCATGACGCAGCAGCCCGGCGATGCCTTTCCGATGGATCTCAGCCCGCCCGACATCGCGCGGTGGGCGGAGGGCAATGCGGGCATCGCCTACGTGCAGAGCTTCGAGGCGGCTCGGCCCGGCCCGCACGTGCTGATCACCGCGCTGGTGCACGGCAACGAGATCTGCGGTGCCATCGCGCTCGACCGGCTGCTGCGGGACGGCATCCGGCCGAGCCGCGGGCGCCTCAGCTTCGCCTTCGTCAACGTGGCGGCCTACGAGCGCTTCGACCCGGCCGCCCCGAGCGCCTCGCGCTTCGTCGATGAGGATTTCAACCGGCTCTGGTCGGAAGTGCGGCTGAACGGCGCCGCCGACAGTGTCGAACGCCGGCGCGCTCGGGATCTGCGCCCGCTGATCGACAGCGCCGACCTGCTGCTCGACCTGCACTCGCTGCAGCAGGGCCAGGAGGCGCTGACGCTCTGTGGCCCCTTGGAGAAGGGCCTGGCCCTGGCCCGCAAGGTCGGCTATCCGGCCATAGTGATCGCCGACTCCGGCCATGCCGCCGGAACCCGGCTGCGCGACTACGGGGCCTTTGGCGATCCGGCCAGCGACCGGAACGCGCTGCTGGTGGAATGCGGACAGCACTGGGCGCTGGGCACCGAACAGGTGGCCATCGAGGCCTGCCTGCGCTTCCTGATAGCGAGCGACACGATCGAGGCAGCCGTTGCCGAAAGCTTCGACCTGAGCGAGCCGCCGCTGGCGGGCCAGCGCGTGGTCGAGGTGACCGAGGCGATCACCGTGGACGGCGAGAGCTTCGTCTTCGCCGACGACTATCGCGGCATGGAGGTCATCCCGCGCGCCGGCACGGAGATCGCGCGTAGCGACGGCCGCGCCATCGTCACGCCCTACGACGATTGCGTGCTGGTCATGCCCTCGCTGCGGCTGCGCCGGGGCCAGACCGCGGTGCGGCTCGGCCGGCTGGTCGCGTGAGTCCTCCGCCAGCCCGCCGCCCGGCGCTCTTCCCCGTCGCCCTGGCTCTGCTGATCGGCACGGTTGGCGGTTGGCTCGCCTTCCTGCTGGCGCTGCCGCTGGCCTGGATGATCGGCGCCATGCTGGCCACCACGGCGGCGGCGGCCGGCGGTTTGAAGGTCGCCCTGCCAGCGCCCCTGCGCGCGGTCATGGTCGCCGTGCTGGGCGTCATGCTGGGCAGCGGCTTCACGCCGGAGATCCTGGCCCGACTCGGCGAGTGGAGCATCAGCCTGGCCGCGCTGTTCGGCTACATCCTGGTGTCCGGCACCGCGAGCCTGCTCTACTTCCGCCGCGTCGCCGACTATGACCGGGTGACCGCCTACTTCTCCGCCATGCCGGGCGGGCTCTCCGAGATGATCCTGGTGGGCGGCGAGATGGGTGGCGACAGCCGTGTCATTTCCCTGATCCACGCCTCGCGGGTGCTGCTGGTCGTCCTGATCCTACCCTTCGCCTTTCAGCTGCTGATTGGCTACGACACGGCGGGTGGTGCGGAGACGCCGGCCGTCAGCGGCCCGCCACTTCTCTCGGTACCCCTTGCGGACCTGGCGCTGCTCGGTGCCTGCGGCGTGGTCGGCTTCTTCGGCGCCAAAGCGATTCGACTGCCGGCGGCGGCGGTCGTCGGCCCAATGATCCTGAGCGCCGCCGTGCATCTGGCCGGCTGGACCGAGGCCGCGCCACCCTTCGAGCTGGTCGCGGCAGCGCAGGTCATTGTCGGCTCCGCGATCGGCTGCCGCTTTGCCGGAGTCGGTCCCCGCTTCATGCTGCGCACGGTCGCCATCGCCGCCGGCGCCACCGCCATCCTGCTGCTCGCAACCGTCGGCTTCGCCTTCCTGCTGCATGCGGCGACCGATCTGCCGCCAGCGGCCCTGGCGCTCGCTTTCGCGCCGGGCGGCCTCGCCGAAATGAGCCTGATCGCCCTCGCCTTGTCCTTGGAGACGGCCTTCGTGGCGACCCATCACATCGTGCGGATCTTCCTGATCGTGGTGCTGGCGCCCGCCCTCTTTCGCGGCCTCGGCCGGATACTCCGAGGGGGGCTCGGCCGCAGCTCCGCTGGCGACTAGCCGATAGCCCGGACCAACCGGCTTCATCGCGGCCTGAAACTCGGGCTGTCCAAAGGGCTCGAACGCAATATACGGTAAAGATTAGTTAAATAATGCTGTAGCGCACAAAAATGAACCACTGTATTTGCTCATACGAAGTGAGAAAATTGATTGATAAGAGGCCCTCTATAGCCATATCGTGAGTCAGGAAAGGCGACGCCAAGTCGGCTTTACCGGTCCGGTGTAAAGAGGAAGCGGAATGAGCGGACAGCACAACGCCATGGACCTGCCTACCGAAGCGCCGGCGCGACGCGACGCCAAATGGTCGCCCCGCAAGGCCATGCTTTTCGTGCTTGGCTTCTGCATCATCTGCTGGGGCCTGCTAATCGGGAAGGCCGCGCTGTTCCTCTGAGGCGTCTTCTGATAGCACGCCGGGCAAAAGAGTTATGCGCAACTCGGCGACGACGCGCCCACTCTATTTTTGACACAACCTATTAATCGTCCCGCTTCTCATAGTGCCTTTGGTTGTCCTCGACCAGAGCACGTTCATGCAGGGCTACATCCTTCCTATCGTCTTGGCTTGTCTTCTGGCCGTTCCGATACTCTGGCGGATCGGCAGCGACGTTACCGAGCCTGCAACGGCAGTCATCGAAAGCCCGGACGATCCCGAGACCCAAACAACAGCCGCCGACGACGATGCGGACGACGCGGAAGCCGAGGCGCGCAAGATCCGCACGTTCTCGCTTGGCGATAGCGAGCTGCAGCTGGATTTTTCGGCCGCCGAGGATCTCATCTCCCGGGAACGCGACCGCGCGATCGATCTTCATAAGGCCGGCTTCAACAAGGACGACGAGGACTAACCGCGGCCGAACGGTCTTGAAAGCGCGACACGGACACGCTGCCCCCAGTCGTCCGGCACTCGTTGTATCGCCTCAGCTGATCTTCACCGTGATGCCGCCATCGACCACGAGCTCGGTGGCCGTCACATACTTCGCCTCGTCGGAGGCCAGGAAGAGAGCCGCGTAGGCCACGTCCCAAGCGTCGCCCATATGGCCCATGGGGCACTGGGCATCGCGGATCGCGATCATCTCGTCCACATCGCCCTCGGCGTAGGCGTCCGTCAGGGGCGCCACGATCATCGGCGTGTTCATCAGGCCGGGCAGGATCGCGTTAGCGCGAATCCCCTTGGCGGCATACTGCAAAGCGACGCTGCGGGTGAGCTGCACCACGCCGGCCTTGCTTGCCGAATAGGAGATGTAGGGCACACCGAGCCAACGGATGCCGGCGATCGAGGCGACGTTAACGATGGCGCCCTTGCCCTGCCGCTCCATCACCGGCAGGACATGCTTGCAGGTGAGAAACATGGACTTGAGGTTAACCGCCAGGACCCGGTCCCAGCTTTCCTCGCTGGCCTCGACCGGACCGCCGACCTCGACGATGCCGACGTTGTTGTGCAGCACGTCGATCCGGCCATAGAGCGCCATGCAACGCTCGACCATTGCCTCGACCTGATCGGCCCGGGCCACGTCGGCCGAATGCGCCTGCGCCTGGCCGCCTTCCTCGGCGATGATCCCGGCGGTTTCCGCCGCGGCCTCGGGATTGATGTCTACGCAGAGCAGCTTGGCGCCTTCGCGCGCAAAGAGCACCGAAGCGGCCTTGCCGTTGCCCCAGCCCGGCCCCGAGGAGCCGGCTCCGACCACCAACGCCACCTTGTCCGCCAGACGCCCCGCCATGGCTATCCTCCCATCGCCCCAGATCCGGCCTTTCTTTGCCAGAAGGGGCGCGCCATTGCGAGGACGGTGCGGCTAGCCCGGGCTAAAAGGGGGCGGATAAGGTTGCTTGGTCGAGCAGACGGGCCAAATCTGCCGCCTCTTCGCGCCCCATGTTCCGGCGAAAGGTCCGCTCGGCCTCCTGCCAGAGCTTCACCGCCTCCGCATGGGCACGGCGCCCTCGGTCGGTCGCCGAGACGGCGCGGCTGCGGCGATCGGGGCCCGCCTCGATGCGTAGGAGGCCGGCCTTCTCGAGCGGCCGTAGATTGCGCGTGAGCGTGGTCCGGTCCATGGCAAGGCGGTTGGCCAGGTCGGTGACCGACAGCCCGTCGTCTCGCACCACGTTGGAGATGACCATGTACTGGGTGACCCGCAGGCCGCAGGGACGCAAGGCCTGATCGTAGGCCTGGGTCAGACGCCGCGCCGTGCGGCGCAGCCGGGCACAGGTGCAGGGCGTCTCCGCCAGCCTCGCCATGTCGGCATCCGCAGGGACGTTCGGATGAGCGCTCTGGGGGGCGGTCGTGGGCACGCTCGCTTCTCCGAGTTTCGTTCCTGGCTTTGACATATCTGTGCAACTACACTAGTGTAACTACACAAGTATAGGACGATCACGAACGTTCTGTCCACGGTCATAAGCCCCGAAATCGGGCGCCGAAAGCCTGCAGAGGAGAGTCGCTTCATGAACAGCGCCCCTAGGACTGCCCCTGGGGCCGCGCGGGGTCCGGTCTGGCACACGCCGTTGGTTGTGATCCTGACGGCCTGCCTGATCGCCATGGTCGGCTTCGGCATCCGCTCGATCTTCGGTCTGTTCCTCGAGCCCATGACCGTGGCGCGCGGCTGGGACCGCGAGACCTTCGCGCTCGCCATGGCGATCCAGAACCTGCTGTGGGGTGTCGGCTTGCCGATCGCCGGCGCGCTCGCCGACCGTTACGGACCGCGCTGGGTGCTGACCGGCGGCGCCGCGATCTATGCCGTCGGCGTCTGGGGCATGGCGGCGGCCGAGAGCAGCTTCGCGCTGCACTTCTTCGGCGGCCTGCTGACCGGACTCGGCGTGGCCTTCACCGCCTTCTCGCTGGCGCTCGCCGCCATGGCCCGGGTGGTCGGGCCGGAACGGCGCTCGCTGGCACTCGGTCTCGGCACCGCGGCCGGATCCTTCGGCCAGGTCGTGTTTTCGCCGCTCGGCCAGGGCTTCATCGCCGCCTTCGGTTGGGAGCAGACCTTGCTGATCCTGGCCGTGGTATCATTGGTGATCGCGCCGCTGGCGATGCTGCTGCCGAACGAAACGCAGGCCAAGGGCGAGGCGGCCCACGATCAGACCATCGCCGAGGCGCTGCGCGAAGCAGCCGGGCATCGCGGCTACGTCCTGCTCACCCTCGGTTTCTTCGTCTGCGGCTTTCACGTGGCCTTTATCACCGTGCACTTCCCGGCCTATGTCGTCGACATCGGCCTCGGCGCCCATGTCGGGGCCTATTCGATCGCCCTGGTCGGGCTGTTCAACATCGCCGGCTCCTTCCTCTCCGGCGCGGCGGGCCAGCGCTGGAGCAAGAAGTGCGGCCTGAGCGCCATCTATTTCGCCCGCGCGGTCACCATCGCGATCCTGCTGATCGCCCCCAAGACGGAGGTGACGATCTACCTCTTCGCCGCCGTCATGGGCCTGCTGTGGCTTTCGACCGTGCCGCTGACCACGGGCATCGTGGCCCAGGTCTTCGGCGTGCGCTACATGGCGACCTTGTTCGGGATCGTCTTCCTGAGCCACCAGGTCGGCAGCTTCCTCGGCGTCTGGCTCGGCGGCTATCTCTTCGACACCACGGGCTCCTACGATCCGATCTGGTGGGCCGGCGTCGCCCTCGGCCTGCTGGCCGCCCTGGTGCACCTGCCGATCAACGAGAAGCCCCTGCCCCGCTTGGCCGCGCAGCGCGCCTGACAACGCCCAAGTTCGAGCCTTGGGGCGAACGCCTACCGCATTGGCCGGCCGCCAGATCGGCGTTGCGCCGCGCCCGGGCCTGCGGCACCCTGCCGCCTGCAAAGCGATCCGCCTCACCCGCGCGGCCGTGGTGGAACTGGTAGACACAACGGACTTAAAATCCGTTTCCATGACCTGGAGTGCGGGTTCGAGTCCCGCCGGCCGCACCAATTTTTCAATAACATAGCGAAACTTGCCCATATTGATATCCTCAGATGGAGAGGTTGAGTAATCACATAGTAAGCACGACTGACTTTATTCGCGCTCAATCGCAATATGACCACGCATCGAGCCTATCTGGTGTTCCGCTGCTATCCGCCTTGTAGGCGGCTCGGGCGTGTAGTCGTTATTCGCTGGCGCGATTCGGCGCACAGTGATGTCCGCCTCTGAGGTGTCTCCGGACATCACGCTGGAGTGCACCCCTTTGGGTGGACGGTTGAGGGACGACTTATTGGACAGGCTGCCGGGCGAAGTCCTCCTCGAACTTGACTGGACTGCGGTAGCCAAGGGCCGAGTGCAGCCGCTTGGCATTGTAGACATCCTCGATAAAGCACGGCAGGGCCGTGGTGACGTCCTCGAAGGTCTTGTACGCACTCAAGTAAACCTCCTCGACCTTGAGCGTCTTGATGAAGCTCTCGGCCTTGGCGTTGTCGTAGGGGTTGGCGCGCCGGCCCATCGAGCCTTTGAGGCCGTGCTTGGCGAGCGCGGCGCGGTAGTCTTCGGCGGCGTATTGTCGCCCGCGATCGGAGTGGTGGATGCAGCCCGGTGGCGGTTTGCGCGAGGTGATCGCGGCCTTGAGGGCAGCCAGCGTCAACCTGGCATCGATGCGCCGGCCGATGGCATAGCCGACGACACGACGCGACCAGGCATCGAGGATGGCCGCCAGGTAGACGAAGCCGTTGGCGATTGCGATGTAGGTGATGTCAGCGACCCAAAGCTGGTTTGGCGCGCTAAGCTCGACAGACTTGCTGAGGTCTGGGAAGACGGGGCCGGTCTCAGAGCTCTGCGTCGTCACCAGGAAACGCCTGCGCGGCCGGACGCTTAGGCCGTTCTCCTTCATCAACCTCATCACCTGCTTGTGGTTGACAACGAGGCCCTCGCTCTGGAGCTGTGCCGTCACGCGGCGATAGCCGTAGCGGGGCCACTCGGCACAGATCTCTGCGATGCGCGCAACCAGCCTGGCCTCCTCGAGCGGCTGGCCTTTTAGCTCGTCGTAGTAGGTCGATCGCGCCAGTCCCATTAGTCGGCATCCCTCGGCGATCGAGAGACCTTCGGGCCGGCAACAACGGAGGAGGGCGCGTTTTCCCCCAGGCGAGCGTTCTCCAAGGCCCCTTTTGGAAACTCGTTCTCAAGCGCCAGCTTGCCCGCCAGACGCTCAAGGGCCGCATCGCGCTCTTAACTCCCGGGGACACGATCGGAGCGGTCAGGTGTCGGACACTTGCGCAACCGCGGCTGTTCCATCCGGGCACGATGGTGCTCCAACGCGCTGCAACCCGAGCAACAGACAAACTCCTTGCCTTTCGCCGAGCGGGCATTCCGTCATGTTTCGCAACATTTGGGAGGAAGATTTTCGCGCTATGGGGAAAGGCCTCGGAGAGCTGCCCGCCTCTCTATACAGAAGATATATGTATTTAGATTAATCAATCTTTATTGATTTTCTCCTATGACAGAGCCTATGCCAGCATCTTAAGCATATGACAGTGCCGGCCAGATAGAAGAGTACAAAAGGGAAGCAAGGAAAAGGTTTCCCAACAAGAGTTGTGGTCCAGGATTGGCAGGAAGGACATTGTAGTGGCGCAGAATGTGGCGGGGTTGAGGGAGGATATCGCCCCCGAAACCGGCGAGCAGGGCGGCGCGGAGAATGCGGCGAGTTCTCGCGAGCAGTTGGATCAGTTCACGGTCTTGCAGCAGACCGAGGCAGCGGATCTTAGGGCCCGGATTTTCGATGCCGAGGAAGCAGCCTCTACGATGGAGGACGCTGTTACCTCGGGCAGCATAAGCACCTCTGAGAGTGAGGCCCTTATCGCGGCGGGCCCCGGTAGAAACCCGGCTTCCGACGAGGGGACCCTGCCCGAGCCGTTGATTGACGGGGCTGCAACCTCTACACCCCCTGCCCTGGATGAGAGGACGACCGCGCAGCCTGGCGCTGCCGCGCAACAAGGCCCTCAGCCTCAGGCACCTGCGGCGACGGCCAACGCCCAGCCTGCCAACGCCCAGCCTACCGCCAGTTCTGTACCAGACGCTCAGGAGGCCTCTCAGCCTTCCCCCTTCGCCGCTGAGACGGAGGAGGGCTCTGCCAACGCAGACGCACCGCCGCCCGATGCCGCGAGCGATCCCTCCGAGACTGCCGCGCCGGGTGGCGAGGCCGGCGCCGGCGGCGAAGGCGCGTTCGGCCCCATCGCGGAGGACGGCCAGGAGTCCGACGAGGGCCCGCAGTCCGCTACGCCGGTTGACGATGCCGGCGCCGGCGGCGAAGGTTCGTTCGGTCCCATCGCGGAGGGCGATCAGGAGTCCGACGAGGGCCCGCAGTCCGCCACGTCGGGTGACGAGACCGGCACCGGCGGCGAAGGTTCGTTCGGTCCCATCGCGGAGGGCGATCAGGAGTCCGACGAGGGCCCGCAGTCCACCACGTCGGGTGACGAGACCGGCGACGAGCAAGCTGCGGAGGACTCCTCCGGTCCGGGCGAGGCGGCCAACGACGATCCGCCGGGCTACGCCTTCGGCCGCGAAGGCTCGGAAGAGGATCTGGACGTCGGCGTGGGCAGTGATGGCACCAGGGCCCAGTCGTCTGAGGAAGGTTCGGGTTCGGAGGGAGCCGCCCCCGGTCAGGACGGTGCGGCTTCCACTGAGGCTGATGGCGGTGTGAACACTGATCCGCCGGGCTATGCCTTCGGCCGCGAAGGCTCGGAAGAGGACCTGGACGTCGGCGTGGGCAGTGATGGCACCAGGGCCCAGTCGTCTGAGGAAGGTTCGGGTTCGGAGGGAGCCACCCCCGGTCAGGACGGTGCGGCTTCCACTGAGGCTGATGGCGGTGTGGACACTGATCCGCCGGGCTACGCCTTCGGACGCGAAGGCTCGGAAGAGGATCTGGACGTCGGCGTGGGCAGTGATGGCACCAGGGCCCAGTCGTCTGAGGAAGGTTCGGGTTCGGAGAGAGCCGCCCCCGATCAGGACGGTGCGGCTTCCACTGAGGCTGATGGCGGTGTGAACACTGATCCGCCGGGCTATGCCTTCGGACGCGAAGGCTCGGAAGAGGACCTGGACGTCGGCGTGGGCAGTGATGGCACCAGGGCCCAGCCGTCTGAGGAAGGTTCGGGTTCGGAGGGAGCTGCCGACGCCCTGTTCGACGACATGGACGCCGTCTTCGACGACGACGGTGGCGGCTGGGAGAGCGCCGTCAACGAAGGCGAGGCGAAGTCCGGCAATGCGGATGACGACCCTTGGTCCGATGACGACGACGGATCAGATAGAGGTGCCGACTCCTTCGATGCCGACGATGACTTTGACGGTGGTGCCTCGGAAGGCTTCTCGACTGATGACGTTATGGCCGGCCTCGGCAAAGAGAACATGGCTGACGGGCTGTTCTAGGCCAGGTTGAAGAGAGCCGTGAGTGCGATTGTCGCAGAGCGATGCCTGAACGCTCCCCAGGCACTTCCTGGAGGAGATGAGGCGGACAGCTCTGACCAGACAGTGGCAATCGGGGAGGGCGATAAAGAAGGGGGCCTGGCGCCGGAGAGGAGAGGGGATGCCCTGTTCCTCCGGACATCCTCGTTCAAGACGGGGGCATTCTATCTCGTCCTGTCGTCCCTGACGGTGAACCTCCTCTCGCTCGGCCTGCCGATCATGATGCTTCAGGTCTATGACCGGATCCTGGTTAACGCGAGCTACGGAACCCTGCAGATCCTCGTCTTCAGCGTGGCGGTGGTCATCGTCTTGGAAGCCCTGCTCCGCATCGCTCGGGCCTATACGACCACCTGGGCGGGCGCAGCCTACGAGCACGACATCGGCTGCAAGGCCTACAAGCGCCTTTTTGATGCCGACCTCCTGTCGGTCGAAAAGAACGACATCGGAGAGAACCTGCAACGTGTCTCTGCAATCGGCAAACTGAGAGAGTTCAGCGGTGGCCAGGCGACAGCTACCTTGATTGATTTGCCATTCGTTGCCCTTTTTCTTCTGTTGATCTTCTACCTCTCTGGACAGCTGGTTGCTGCACCGATCGCCGTGCTGGTTGCCTTCGGCTTCATGACTTGGATCGGCAGCATCGAGTTGAAACGCGCTCTCGCAGTCCGTGACGAACAGGAGGATCGACGCTTCAACTTCGTCATAGAAACGCTGCAAGGCATCCATACCGTCAAGGCGATGGGATTGGAGTCGATGCTTGTTCGACGCTTCGAGCAGCTTCAGTCGAGCGCGACTCAGCTCAATCATCGGGTGTCCTTTGCCAGCGGCGGCGCCACGATCATTGGCGCGCTCTTTTCCGAGATCATGATGATTACCGTCACAGCGGCCGGTAGCTTCATGGTGATCGATGGGCGCTTGACGATCGGCACCTTGATCGCCTGCGTGCTGCTTTCCGGGCGCATCATGCAGCCGATCCAGCGGGCCCTGGGCATTTGGATACGCTTCCAGGGTTTCAGCCTGGCGCGCGAGAAGGTGGAAACCATCTTTGATCTGCCGGTGCCGGCACGTGTCAGTCTTTCGGAGGATCCGGCGAAGACCAGCCAACTTGAGTTCGAGGCCGTTACCTTCGGATACGCTGATTCGGAGGGCGCCGTTCTCAAGGACGTCACTCTCTCTCTTGAGAGAGGGAAGTCGATATCGATCAGCGGCGGGCCCAGCAGCGGAAAGACGACCTTGCTGAAGTTAGCTGCGGGCCTGTATCGCCCGCAGATAGGAAGCATCCGTCTCGGTGACGTCGATGCTTGGTGCATCGAGTCCCGCGAGATTGCCCAGCGGGTCGGCTACATCGCCACCCAAGGCACAATTTTCCAGGGCACGATAAGCGACAACCTGACGAGCTTCGATAGATCGAAAGAGGCGACGGCTCGGGAAATCGTATCCCTGCTTGGCATCGACGATGTCATTGCCAGGCTTCCGTTGGGGTTTGAAACACTGCTGAAGGACAGCGGTGCGGATGCCGTACCGTCCGGATTGAAGCAGTGCATCGCGATCGCGCGGGTTCTGGCGAACAAACCCAAAATCATCCTTTGGGACAATGCCGACCGAGCTCTGGATCGAGAGAGCTACAACGCGGTCTTCCGGCTTTTCGGCCGATTGAAGGGCAAGGTGACCCTCGTGATCGTTTCGGAGGATCGCAACTTCCTGCGGCTGGCGCAGGAGGAATACGAACTGAAGGACGGACGGCTTCGCAGAAGGGATCCCAACGCCGACAGCAAGGTTCATGACGTCAATCAGCTCCGGGAGTTGTGGTCATGACGGCTCCTCCGAATAGTCAGACCTTGCTGCGATCAGCCGATCTGGAGCAAATCCTGGGCTTATTGCGCGAGACAGGCTGGTTTGCGAAGCAGACCGACGATGAGGGGCTGTCGGCTTGCTTGCTGAGCCTCCTGGCTGCGCTGAACTGGAGTGGAACAGTTCGCGACGTTTGCGATGCCCTTCCGGGCTATGGCGCGCGCATTGGATTGCTAGACCTGCTCAATACGATGGCCAGTTGCGGCTACGTCGGCAGGCGAGCGCGGATTCGTCTCGATGACCTCGACGACCGCTTGCTGCCCTGTCTTTTTCAGCCGGAAGACGGAAAGGGGCATGCTGGTGGATACATGGTTGTCCTTAACAAGGGCGACGGCGACTCGGCACAGATCTCTGCCTACTGCGGCCGAAGCGAGTCGATCGTGACGATCGATGTGGGCTCCAAGGTCATCGGGACTGTGCATCTCTTTGAGCGAGTACACGATAACGGTGAGGACGAAGAGAGCGCTTCGGCGAAGCTGGGCGACTTTACATGGTTTCGCGCACAGCTGGAAAGGTTTCGGTCCCTTTTTCGGCAGATCCTCCTGACGAGCGTCGTTCTGAATTTGCTCAGCTTGTCGGCGCCGCTGTTCCTGATGCTCGTTTACGACAAGATAGTCACGGCGCAGGCTGTCCGTGATCTTTACTACATACTGATCGGCGTTGTCCTGGCAATCGCCGCTGAAACCGCCCTACGGTACCTGCGCCTGCGTAGCACCACCTGGTTGGGCGCACGGATCGACTACATCGTCAGCGTGGCCATCTTCGAACGCCTTACCGCGTTGCAGTTGCGCTTCACCGAACGCGCATCGGTAGCGGCGCAGCTCGCCCGCATCAAGTCATTCGATTCAGTTCGCGAGTTCTTCACGGGGCCACTGTTCCTACTCGCGCTAGATCTGCCCTTCTCCATCATCCTCCTGGTGGCGATCGCCATGATTGGCGGACCCCTGGTGATCATTCCTATCATCAGCATCCTGATCTATGGCGTTATGGCGCTGTTCTTCCGGCCGAGGCTGAAACGGGCGGTCCGCGTCGCGGCGCGCGCTAGCTCGGCCCGGCATCAGTTGCTGGTCGAAACCTTCGGGAAAATGGATGCGCTTCGTTTCAGTGGCATGAACGAGGTCTGGTACGAGCACCTGCGGGAGAAGTCTGGTGACGCCTCCTATGCCAGCTTCCGTTCGTCCTTCCTCTCGGCTGTCATCGAATCACTTTCACATGGCCTGGTCGTGCTATCCGGCGTGGCAACCATAGCGGTCGGTATCGAACTGGTCCTTGTGAACGAGCTTACCGTCGGCGGGCTGGTGGCAGCTTTGATCCTGACTTGGCGTTCGTTGGGGCCGCTGCAGACCATATGCACAATGCTGCCGAGGCTGGAGCAGCTGCGTAACAGCATCGCGCAGGTCAATCGCCTCATGGATCTGGATCCCGAACAGCGCAGTCATACCGAGCAGAGAACCACAAAGGCCTTCAAGGGACATGTCACCTTGTCGAATGTCGGTCTGCGCTATTCAAGGCACAGCGATCCAGTATTCGCCGGGCTTTCCATCGATGCGCAGCCGGGCCAGCTCATAGCCCTGACCGGCAGCAACGGCGCGGGCAAGTCAACGATCCTGAAGCTCATCAACCGTCTCTATGCGCCGCAAGCCGGTAGCATTCGGATCGATGGAGCCGACATTCGCCAAATCGACCCGATCGAGCTGCGGCGTCAGATTGCCTACATTCCCGAATCTCCCGACTTCTTCACGGGAACAATCGAGGAGAACTTCCGCCTTATATTCCCCTTCATCACCAAGGAGAAATTGCGCGAGGCGCTGGTCCGCGTAGGCGCGTGGGATGACCTCATGGCTCTGCCTGCTGGCTTGGGCACCGTGATCGGTCGCGGGCGCAAAGGTTCACTGCCAAGCGGTCTCGCCTATCGGCTCAACCTTGCGCGGGCGTTCATCAGCGATAGTTCGATCATGCTTTTTGACGAGCTTCCTTACTCCGTTCTGAACAGCTCGACTGGTGAAGCCTTCAAACAGTTTCTGAGCGAGTCGCGGGGCCGCCGGACAATCTTCATGGTCACCCACCGTGATGACTATGTCCGCATGGCCGACCAGGTGGTTGTTCTGAAGGAGGACGGACGACCGCGCGTCCTCACTAAGCAGGCCAAAGGATCACAGGAAAGGGCCGCATAGAGATGACGAATGCAAGCTTCGCTTCTGGCTTCGTCGAGCGCTCAGCCCTGCGGCTGCGTGGTGGCGATGCTCAGCTTCGCTACCTCTCTCAGTCAATTCGCATGGAGGAGGCCGTCACCCCTCATATCGTCCGCGCCACGATGCTGCTGGTCGGTGCGGCGATTGTGGGCTTCATCGTGTGGGCGGCCACGACCAACATAAGCGAGGTGGCGAAGGCCACGGGCGCGGTCCAACCCAGCGGGTATGTACAGGTGGTCCAGCACCTCGAAGGTGGGATCATCGAAGATATCCTGGTCAAAGAAGGTGACCTGGTCGAAAGGGACCAGGTTCTGCTTCGCATCAGCGACACTGTTGCGGAAAGGGACCTTTCTCAGCTTCAGGCAAAGCAGCTGTTTCTTGAGCTCCAGGCGGAAAGATTGAGGGCCTTCCTAGAAGACCGAGATCCCGATTTCGCGAAGATTACCGGGCAACACCCCGATCTGGTAGCCGAACAGCAAAAGACCTTTCTCAGCATGCGTGAAGCCTATGAACGCGAGCGCACGATCATCGAGCACCAGGTGCAACAGAAGCGCCAGCTGCTTTCCATGCTTAACATCCGGACAAACACGCTGGAGCAGAATCGTGTAATCACTGAGCAGCTGCGCGACACCAAGAGAGAACTGCTCGACGACGGTCTGACCACCCAGTTCAGCTTCATGGAGGCCGAGCAGCGCTTGATTACGGTGTTGGGAGAGCAGGATGAACTGCGCATCAGGACTACCCAGGCGCAGCAGCAGATAGCCGAGTTCGAAGACCGATTGCTGGCGCTGCGCGCGACTCATCGCGATCGAGCCTACCAAGAGCTTAGCTCGGTGGAGAATGAAGCCCGCCAGAATCGGGAGGCGCTTGCAAAGCCCAAGGATCGCGTCGAAAGGCTTTTGGTGCGTTCGCCCAGCCGGGGGTACGTTAAGGGCTTGCGAACGCACACCATCGGCGAAGTGGTCGGCCGTGGCGAAACCTTGATGGAGGTCGTGCCGGTCGATCAAGAGCTGGTGGTCGAAGTGCGGATACACCCGAGGGACATCGGCCACGTCAATGTCGGACAAAATGTTCGTGTCAAACTCAGCAGCTACGACTTTGCACGCTACGGCGCCATCGAGGGTGTCCTGACATCGCTATCCGCGACGACCTTCATCGACGATTCAGGGAACAGTTACTACCGCGGTCGGGTGCCGTTGGAAACACGCCATATCGGAGGCGAACCCGACAAGAACAGAATCCTCCCTGGTATGACGGTGGAGGCAGATATCGTGACCGGAGGTAAGACCATTCTGTCCTACCTCCTCAAGCCTATTCACAACTCACTGAATTCAGCTCTTACAGAACGGTGACGTCATGAACAGGGTAAATCCTATTTCTTCCAGAGATGTGTTCGTAGGCCGGGACACGCAAGCGCAAGTCCTAGCTGTCGACGACGACCGGGTCATGCTCATGGTGCTGACGCAACTGCTCGAGGGACTGGGCCACAAATGCTTGACAGCTGCGAACGGTAAGGAAGCTTGCGAGATCATCCTTCATGACAAAGACACTATCGATGCGATTCTGCTGGATCGGGAGATGCCCGAGATGGATGGCTTGCAGGTAGTTGAATGGCTGAAGCGCAATCCAGAGCTCAAGAGAATTCCGGTCATCATGCAGACCGGATCCGATAAACCCGAACAGATCAAGGAAGGCATCGATGCCGGTGTCTTCTACTACCTGACAAAGCCTTATGACGAGAGCGTGCTGGAGTCGGTTCTCGCCTCGGCGTTCCGGGAGACGCTACAGCAAAAGCTCCTTCGGTCAGAGATGCAGAGGCACAAGACGAGCTTTAGTTTGATGACGGCGGGTAGTTTCACGCTCCAGAGCTTGGAAGAAGCCGAGAACTTGGCCTGCTTCCTGGCCAACTGCTTCCCGGATGCGGACCGTGTGGTCAACGGGCTCGGCGAGCTCCTGATTAATGCCGTAGAGCATGGCAACCTCGCCATCACCTATGAAGAAAAGACAGATCTTATCAAGCGAAAGGCCTGGCGCGACGAGGTTATCCGGCGTCTCGCCATGCCGGAGTTTGCATACAGGAGGGTCACAGTCGAGTTTCGCCGTGGCGAGACCGAGGTGACCGCTGTGATCCGCGATGAGGGGAACGGCTTCGACTGGAGGAGCTTCTTGAATGTCGACCCTTCACGGGCAATGGATAACCACGGTCGCGGGATCGCTCAGGCGAACCTGCATAGCTTCGACAGGCTCGACTACAACAACATCGGGAACGAGGTCACCGCGGTGGTGTCCCTGGAGGAAGAGCTAGACTGGTAGGTAAGCGAATGCCAGCGGACCGTTGCGTCTGACGGAAAAGCCGCCCGCTTCCGCCCGCATTGCCGCGGACCTGAGGTTCTTCCCGTGCAGGCCGCCCGTATTCGGCCTGGTTGTCGGACCGCACGAGCCTGAAACCCAAACCCGTTGGAGCCGCATCACCGAGCGATCTGCATTAAGCGGACCGCGTTGAGAGGACTGAAGTATGAGCATGAAACTCAGGATTGATAGCGTCGGCACCCGGATAGCCGCAATCCCTCTGGTTATCATTGCTGCCCTTCTGCTGGTAGTGCCGCGCGCCGAAGGGGCAGATCGCACTACACAAGCAGCAGCCAAGGGCACGGCCACCACCGACATGGGGGCGCCGATCGTCGTCGGACTTGACGCCGACATGTCGAAGGGGGCAGCCCAGGGCGGAGAAGCGATCCGGCGAGGCATAGTCATCGCGATCGACGAGATCAACGCTGCGGGCGGCGTCTTAGGGCGGCCGTTGAAGCTTGTTGTCCGAGACCACCGGGGCAATCCGGCGCGTGGCGTCGACAACATCAACGACTTCGCGGAGATGGAGGATCTGGTCGCAGTCGTGGGCGGGGTTCACACTCCGGTGGCGCTGGCGGAGCTCGAATCGCTGCATGAGCACGAGATCATCTACCTTGGTCCCTGGGCGGCCGGCACGCCTATCGTCGAGAACGGCCGCAATCCCAACTACGTCTTTCGGCTTTCGGTGCGAGACCAGTATGCCGGGGGCTTTCTGATCAATGCGGCCCGCGAGCGAGGCTACAAGCGGCCTGGCCTATTGCTATGGCGCACGGGTTGGGGCCGGTCCAACGAGAAGGCGATGACGGACGCGCTACATCAGCTCGGTCAGGAGCCGGCCGGCGTTCAGTGGTTCAACTCCAGCCAGAAGGACATGAGCCAGGAGATCAAGGCGTTGATCGATGCGGGCGCCGACGTTGTCATGCTTGTCGCCAACCCGGTCGATGGCGTGATGGCCGTCAACAGCATGGCCGAGCTGCCAGCCGGCGAGAGATTGCCGATCATCTCCCACTGGGGAATCACGGGAGGCGACTTCCACGCACAGGCCGCTGGCGTGATCGAAAGCGTGGAGCTGACGTTCCTGCAAACCTACTCCTTCTTTGAGCCGCCCTTTCCGGAGCGGGCCGCGCACTTCTCAGAAGCTTATTGCGCCGCCTTTGGTGGCTGTCGATCCACGGCCGACATCATCTCTCCGGTCGGCACTGCGCATGCCTACGATCTCATTCACCTGCTCAAGCTAGCAATCGAAGAGGTTGGGACGATCGATCGTAAGTCGGTGCGCGATGCACTCGAGCGGATCGAGCACTACAGCGGCTTGGTGCGGGACTATGCCCCACCCTTCACCAGTACCAGACACGATGCGCTTGATGCCTCCGACTTTCGACTTTGCCGCTATGATCGAACGGGGGCCATCGTTCCGGTTGCTGTGCAATGAAGCCTGAACGTCGCCCGTCGAAGCTTCTGCCAATTGTCCTATGGAGGGTGCTGCCGCTGGCCTTCTTGGCATTGGTCGGCGTGTGGTATGTCGCCTCTCAGGCGGCAGAGCGCACGGTGCACGGTCAGGTCGGTGAACGGCTCAAGCAATCCGCGTTTCATTCGGCAAAGGAGATTGCCTCGAGACTCCGGACGCTGGAGGAAACAGCCCAAACCCTTGCGACCAACGACCTGGTCGCCAACAGCCTGATCGATACGATCGAGCGTGAACGATACATCGGAACGCTGTTTCAATCGCTCCAGGTACCGGGCTCGGCCAGCGCAAGGGTCTACCTACTGGACTATCGCGGACGGGTGATCGCCGCAAACGGGCCAGCCGGCTCCTTCGAAGGGGTTAAATGGCTTGACGGTGTCATAGAGGGGCAAGGGCTAACGCGCATTTCCAGCGAGGGGATCATCGTCGCCCGGCCGATCCTATACCAGGGTCAGCCTGAAGGAGTCATCGTCATTGCCTATGACGGAGCCGAAGGCCAGCAAGTGTTGGCGGTGGAGAAAGGCCTGGGAGAGACACTAGTGCTCGGTGAGCAACGTGAGGTGCTTTACTCCTCGAGCGAAGCCCTCGCATCGCCGAAGGCTCATGTCGCCTCACTGGATGCAAGTTCCTGGCTGCAGGCGGAAGCAGAGGTCCCCGGCTACCAACACTTGGTTCTTGTTGTGGCGGCGAGTGCAGAGGAGGCACTCGGCGTTGTACACGACATTCGTCAGACCATGCTCCTCGCCATCGCGGTCAGCATGGCTGCGCTGGTAGGGGGCATCGTGCTGGCGGCCTACCTTGCAACACAGCCCCTTTCGAGCTTCATCGGCTCAATCCGAAAGGTCGCGGACTCATCTCAGCTTGGCCAACAGATCGAACCCTCCGCGAGTGCGGAGTTTCATGATCTCGCCGAATCCTTCAATGCCATGACCGAGCGGTTGCGTCGCACAACAACCTCACGAGATTGGGTTGATAACATACTCAACTCGATGGGTGAAAGCCTGATCGTCACGGACAGTGAAGGTAGCATCCAGTTCGCCAATCGCGCGGCCTTGAAGACGTTCCGCTGCTCGCAGGACGCGATTAAGGGAAGGTCGATTACCGATGTCTTCGTTGACAAAGACACGCGGGAGGTGCTCGGCGAGGTAAGGCCGGAGCGCGCCAGAGTGGGCGTGCAATCGGTGGAGGCCATATGCGCCCTATCCGTCAAAGAGGGCATTCCAGTACTGGTTTCCGCTTCGGCACTCGGTGACGGGGCGATGGAGAAGGATGGAATCGTCTACGTTGCACAGGACATCGCTGAGCGGAAGAAGGCCGAGCAGGAATTGGAGACGGCACAAGAACGTCTGATCGCTGCCATCGAAAGTATATCGGACGCTTTTGCCCTCTTCGATGCCGATGATCGCCTAGTCATATTCAACAGTAAGTTCTTAGAGCAGCGCAAGGAAAGCGCAGATGCCTTAAAGGTTGGTGCGAAGTTCGAAGACATTATCCGCCGAGGCGCTGAACGTGGCCGATATGTCGAAGCGCTTGGCCGCATCGAGGCTTTCGTCGAAGAGAGACTTCAGCAACATCGTAATCCAGGCGAGCCGATTGAACAGCAGCTCTGCGACGGTCGCTGGCTAAGGATTCAGGAGCAGCGGATGCCCGACGGCAGCATCGTCGGCATTCGGACAGACATCACTGCACTGAAGCAGCGCGAAGTGAGTCTGCAACAGAAGGCAGAGGAGTTGGCTCAGGCCAACAGCGAGCTTGAGCAGCAGATCGCTCTGCGCAGGGAGACAGAGCACTCACTTCGGGAAAGCGAAGAGCAGACGCGCGCTATCTTTGAGATCGTGGCCGACGGCATCATTACGATTGATCCTGAAGGGACCGTTGAGACCTTCAATCCCGCCGCAGAACGGCTGTTCGGCCGCTCCAAAGAAGAGGTGATCGGTCAGAATGTCAGGCTGTTGATGCCAGCTCCGGACCAGGACCGGCATGACGGCTACATTCGTAGCTATCTGAAAGGCGGTCAAGCACGATTGATTGGTAAAGGGCGCGAGTTCCAAGGCCTGCGCGGCGATGACTCGACATTTCCGATTGAGCTTTCTGTCACCGAGATGGTTGTGGGTGAGGAGCGGAAATTTACCGGTGTGGTGCGCGATATCTCCGAACGGAAGGACGCTGAGCGTAAGATACGCGAACGCGAAGAGGCCCTACAGCAGCGTGTCTCCGAACTTGAAAATGCGCGCCATCATCTTGAGCAAAAAGGGCAGGAACTCGCCCGGCTCGCGGAGGATCTCAAGCTGGCGCGCGATGCGGCTGAGGCCGCGAATCGAGCGAAATCGGACTTCCTGGCGACCATGAGTCATGAGATTCGCACGCCGATGAACGGTATCATCGGTATGACGGAGCTACTGCTTGAGACGGACCTCGGTGAAAAGCAGAGAGATCACGCCTCCACGGTTCTGAATTCAGCGGAAACGCTGCTGAGCCTGATCAACGACATCCTCGATTTCTCTAAGATCGAGTCCGGCAGGCTGGAACTGGAGCCTCTGTCCTTCGACCTCCTGTCGTTAGCAGATGACACGGCGGAGATTCTCGCCGTTAAGAGCCGCGAGAAAGCGGTGGATCTGATGGTGCGCTACGTTCCCGGCACGCCCAGGTTTGTTGTCGGCGATGCGGTTCGCCTCCGGCAGATCCTCTACAACCTGATCGGCAACGCCATCAAGTTCACCGAAAAGGGGCACGTTCTGACAACTGTCGAGGCGGTTTCCGGCTCTGGCTTGGCACCGGGGCAATGTCGCGTGAGAGTCTCGGTCGAAGATACGGGCATTGGGATCCCGGTTGATCGCTTGGGAGCGGTTTTCGAGCGCTTTGCCCAGGCGGACAGCTCGACGACGCGCAGGTACGGCGGCACGGGTTTGGGCTTGGCGATCTGCAAGCAGCTCGTCGAGATGATGGGCGGCGAGATTGGTGTCAAGAACAACCCGCAGGGCGGGGCGACCTTCTGGTTCACGGTGGAACTGAAGGTTGACGAGACTGCCTGCGCGGTCGAGCCGGACCACAAGCTGCTCGCAGGTGTTAGAGCACTCGTCGTCGACGACATTGAAGTGAATCGACAGCTGGTCCATGAGCAACTGGCAGCAGCTGGAATGCGCTGCACCTCCTGTGGGTCCGGTGAAGAGGCGCTGGTGCTTTTGCGCGACGCGAAGGAAAGCGGCGACCCCTTTGAGCTTGGCTTCATTGACTACATGATGCCGGAGATGGATGGCGAAGCGCTGTCGCGGGCCATCAAGAGCGACGCCCGCTTGAAGGATACAGCTCTGATCGTCCTCACGTCGGCTGGAGGATCTGGCTTTGCCAAGCGTCTCCACGATAGCGGAGCCGCAGCGCTTTTGACGAAGCCAATTCGACGCCTCCAACTTCTGGATACGGCAGCGGCTGTTTCCAGGGCCCGGCAGTCCGGTAGCATGGACACTCTCATTACGCTTGACAGCGCCAGAGTGGCAAAGAAGGAATCGACCGCCTCCGGCGCCGGGGAGGCGCCTCTAGACAGCGTTCGTGTTCTTCTCGCCGAAGACAATCGGGTGAACCTGGCTTTCGCAACCGAAACGCTGGAGAACCTCGGCTGTGACGTGGCGTTCGCGGAAAACGGTAAGGTCGCCGTGGAGAGTGTCAAGGCGGCGGTGTTCGACGTCATCCTGATGGATTGCCAGATGCCGGTAATGGATGGCTTCGAGGCGAGCCGGATTATCACAGAGATGAAGGCACGGGGCGAGATCTCCGACATTCCAATTATCGCACTGACCGCCAATGCCATGAAGGGCGATAAAGAAAAATGCTTGGCAGCCGGCATGAATGACTACCTGACCAAACCAATCCGCAAGAAAACCCTACAAGAGGCGATTGAACGTTGGCTCCCGCAAGCGAGAGGAGCCGATCTAAGCGCTGACCAAGAAAAGGACAATGCAAGCATGCCAGATACGACGGAGACATCTCAGGGTTTTGAAGTCCTGGACCTCGAGGCTCTGGGCGAGGTCAAGGCCGCGATGCGGGACAAGTTCACCGCCATGGTGGATTACTACCTGGAGGACTCCGCCTCCTACATCACGCAGATTGACGCGGCGCTGGCGGACGGAGCGATAGACAAGGCCATCTCTCCGGCGCACACCCTGAAGTCGTCAAGCAAACAGCTCGGTGTGATGCAGGTCTCCGAGTTCGCGCGGCAGCTTGAGGAGCAGGCGCGTAGCCGGATCGAAGGCAACGGCAGCGGGGGTCAGGATATCGCCTCTTTGTTTAACCGCCTGCGGGAGGCCTTCGAGTTTGCCGAGCCGCAGCTCAAGAAACTCCTCGAAGAAGCAGCATAGCGCAAGAGTGGCTTCGTCGGTCGAACCAGGGGGCGCAGCGGTTCGGTGATGTGGTGCTTGAGCCAAGATCCGGTGCTTATCGGAGGAACTCCTTATGGGGCAACGCCGGCGGGCATCCTGGATATTCTCCGGCAACATGCGGCGCGGAATGCTTTGAGGGGAGTTGGGTGACGATATGAGTGCCAAGTCCGCAGAGCGATTCCGAAGCCTTCTTTATGCCCTGCCGGACGCGGTGGTTCTGACGTCATCCGAAGGCCGTATCGAGTTTGCTAACGCGGCTGCTGAACGAACCTTCGGCTATGCCCGCCCAGAGCTTGAAGGGCGGTCCATCAGTGTGCTGTTGGGAGGCAGCGCTGCCGTCGAGACCCTGTACAGCGGTAATCAGGTGCTGGTAAGCAAAATCCTTGCTTAGAGCTGACTGGCCATCGCAAGGACGGAGCCACCCTGCCACTGAAGGACTTCTGTTAGCACCATCACCATAGGGTATCAGTCTTACAGAGCCTTCTTTATCCGCGGTCTCCTGCCTCGTGCGCGCATCGAAGCCGCCCTTCGAGAGGAGGCTGCCTAGAAAAAGCTGGTGATCGATGCTGCCGTCGATGGCCTCTTGGTCATCGATTCGCTTGGAACGGTGCGACTCTTCAATCCGGCGTGCACCAGGACACTTGGCTACAGGATGGAGGAGATCCTGGGGCGGAAGGTGACGATGATCTTGCCTTCGCTCGAACTCAATGGGCATGACTGTGAAGGCCAGGAACAGGGCTTGGTTCGCAGTCTGGAGAGCATTGGCGCTGTCCACGAGACGGTTGGATAGTCGCCTGTGAAGAATCCGCGGCACTGGATTTTCATACAACTTGAGGTGTGCCTGCGGCTCTGAGCAGCGCGTCGAGCAAGGCGCGCAAAAGAGCTTCGAGCCACCTGATGAGTAGGCTGAAGTTGTAGCCGGCAGCAGCCAGGACGGCGTTGGCGCGGTCGCCGTCACGGCCCTTGAGATAACTGCGCTCCATGCGGTGTTCGGCCTTGATGTGGCCGATCACGGGCTCGATCGCCGCCCGGCGCCTCATCTCGCGGCGGATGGTCTTGGTCACGCGACGCACTTGGCCCGAGATCCAGACCCGAAACTTTTTCGGGTGGTTGTAGCCACGATAGCCCTTATCGACATGGATGCGGCGGGGCTCGACGCCGGTGAGCTTCTGCACGTCGGCGATGATGGGTCCGAGTGTGTGGCCGTCATAGGGGTTGCCGTGCAGGGCCTTAGCGTGGAGGACGAACTGGCCGCCCTTGGGCTTGGTGACCGGGGTGGCGACAGAGACCTTGCAGCCGAACTCATAAGGCGCCCGCTTGGCGACCCGGACATAGGACTGTCTGAGCGGCACATCGTGCTTCTTGGCTAGGCGGCCAAGCATGATGATCGCCTTGTGCAGCAAGCGGGCATCGGTCGGCAAAGCAATGTTCTTGGGCTGCACGGTCGTGTCCACGGCCACGCGCTCCAGATCCTTGGCCGACAGCGCCCCCGTCTTGTGCGCCACCGAGAGGCTCTCCTGCAACAAGGCCGAAAGCTGTCCCTCGCCCCCCAGCCGCTGGCGCCAGCGGCTCAGTGATGAGCGCTCAAAGGGAAGCCTGTGCTGGAAGCTCTCCTCGCCGCAGAAGAGCTGATAGTAGGGGTTCTCCAGCCAGCGGGCGCATAAGGCCTCGTCCGACAGGTCGTGCAGGTGCTTGAGGATCAGCAAGCCCGCCACCAGCCGTGTCGGCAAGGGCGGTTGCCCAGGCCCCGACCGGCACACCGAACTGAAACGCTCGTCGAGAAAGCCCCAGTCGATCTCCTTGGCCAGCCGCACCAGGGGATGACCAAGGTCAACGATCTGATCCAAGGGCGGCCGCAGCAGGTGGTAGTGTCTAGATTCTTTCGCACTTTGGGGTTGGCGGCCTGTCCCGTCAGGCACTCATTTTGTGCTGTTTGAGTAGGTTCATATTCATATAGCGCTTGCTCGACCACTTGGTGCCGGCGATGTGCCTCAATCTGGCCGCGGCCAGGTTGAGAGCCGATTGACCATCTGGAAAGGCGCCGACCACACGGGTCCTCCGTCGGATTTCGCGCATGATGCGCTCCAGTGGGTTGTTGGTCCTGATCCGGCGCCAGTGTTCGTTTGGGAAGGCGTAGTAAACCAGGGTCTCGTCAACCGTCTCCTCGAGCCATGTGGCCACCTTGGCAAGCCGCATGGCCTTCAGCTTGGCGATGACCTCGTCGGCCTTGGCCCGGGCTGCTGCGCGGCACTCCTGAGCGTGGATCGCCTTCAGCATCAGCG
>Ga0209458_1000087_pt1 | contig 52877 bp, 44 predicted proteins | sample WorMetLIZAISLAND_FD_187411 | JGI IMG/M metagenome (GOLD analysis project Ga0209458, IMG submission 187411) | Marine gutless worms symbiont microbial communities from Max Planck institute for Marine Microbiology, Germany - Inanidrilus manae... ...
GCTCTCCACCGCGGCAACAACACGCTCACGCAAATCCAGCGAATAAGGTCGAGGCATGCATGCTGGCCTCCTCCTCCAGCCAGCATCTTGAATCACATCAAACGCCTCAGGGGAATCCCCCTGTTGATTCAAACAAGCACGGACATGCTCTAGCTGATGCGCCGGCCGGACTCGCGATCGAACAGCTGCACTTGGCCGGGCGCGAGGCTCAACGGCAACTTGTCGTCGCCTGACAGCCGAAACGGAAATCGGACGAAGCTCTGATCGACGCTGGGGTTCACCGTGCAGAGATCGAAGCAGGTCGGAGTATTGCCACCCACGTTGTCGGGCGAACCGCGGTCTTCGTGCAGATGAGAATAGCCCAGGTAGTCGGACACCGATCCCTCGCGGGCATAGTCGAACCGGCCGCTTGTGAACACGGTCCAGCCGTCGGAATCCTCGTTCTCGTACTGATCGTAACAGCCCAGGCCGGCGCTACCGCCGACACTCAGCGAGTGCCGGCCCCACTGCGACTGCAATGGCGCCGCCGGCGAGAGGCGCCAGATCCAGTCGTCGATCAGGTCATCCTCGCGCGCGCGAGGATGTTGTCACTGGCAGGTCAGGTCGACGCCACGCCGTGGGAACAGCAGGAAGCCGCCCAGCCGGGCGCCCAGCAGGCCGGGCTCGGGCCAGCCCGGTTGGCCACGGTCTCGCCACACCCCAGCGCCTGCGCCAACGCCGTCTCGCTCGCCAGCAGCGGACCGGCGGCACGCGGCAGGACGACAAGATCCTTCAACCGATGGCCCCTCGGACGTCGGTTCTACCAACCGCAAGTACGATGAACCGGGCGCGCGCCCATACGGTTCCCTCTCATTTGCAGAGGTGCTCGTCACGTCACGCTTATTGCGTTGGACTGACTTGCGACGGGTTCTCCGTCGTGAGGGTGATCGTCGGCTGGGTGACGACGTTGATCGCCTGGACCACCGTCACGTCGCCGGCGGCCGGGATGATCGTCACCGCGGCCACCGTCTGCTGCACGATGGTCGCCTGCGCCGGGACCGCGATGGAGACCGCGTTGCTGACGTTGTTCGCCTCCGCCGGCACGATGGCGGCCACGGCCACGGCCACGTCGACGGCCTGGCCCTGCGACGCGCCTGCCGCCGCACCGGCCACCGCGGCGGCCTGGTTGGCTGGCACCACCGTGACCACGGACACCGCAACGGCGGCGGCCTGAGTCGGTTGCAGCGTCACCACCGCCGTGGTGATGGCCGCGGCGTCACCCGGCGCGGCCGTCGCCGCGCCGACGGCAATCGAGGCGGCCGCGCCCGGCGACGCCCGCGTCGCCGCCGTGGCAATGTCCGCGGTACTGGCGCCACTGGCCGCCGTGTTCGCGCAGACGATGGATTCCGTCACGTCGCCGGCCTGTAGCGGCGCCGCCGTGAGCACGCTGGTGGTCACCGCCAACGTCGCGCCGGGCACCGCGGTCACCACCGCCGAGGCGATGTCACCCGCCACCGCCGGCGCCCGCTGTGCCATGGCGCCGGCGATGTCGGCTTCGCTGCCGGGTGCGGCCGCGATGGCAATGGTCGCAATATTGGCCGCGAGATCCGGGTTGGCCGCGACAAAATTGGCGGCCGCGGTGCTCACGTCAGCTGCGCTGAGCCCGGCGAGGCCGGCCTGAAACTGGTTTAGCGCCGCGGTCTGCGCCGCGTCCTGCGCCCGGGCAGGTCCCGTCGCCACGGCGACGAGCCAGAAGCCTGCGATCACGCAGGCTACGAGTTTCTTGCTGAACATCGCGTTTCGTCCTTATGTTGCCGCCTCGCACACGTGCCCTATCGTGGCGCCGGCCCGCCTCCAGCACTTTCCATAATGTGCCAAAAGCTACGAAAAGGCCAGTGTTTAGCGCGGCAACTTCCTATGCGATGGGATTTTCCTCCTGGCCAGGACGCGCCGCCGCCCGGGCGAGCGTCAGCGGGGTCAGGCTCAGCCACCACCGCCGGGCGCAGACAACCGCTGCCCGGTGTCCTGGTCGAACACCTGGACACCGCCGGCGGCGACGCTGAGCATCAGCCGCTCGCCGCTGTTGATCGGGATATGGCCGGGCAGGCGCACCGTCAGGTCATGGCCGCCGTTAACCAGCCTGCCGTGGACCAGGGTGTCGGCACCGAGCGGTTCGGACAGGTCGACCTCCAGGCCCAACTCGGCCTCGCCTGGCGCCGCACTGAGGTGTTCGGGCCGGATGCCGATCGTGACAGGACGCCCGGCCTGGCCCTGGCCCTGACCGTTGCCGAGCCTCAGGGCCGTGCCGCGATCACCGTCGCCGTCGAGATGGACGCCGCCGCCATCCTCGCCGATCCGGCCGGGCATAAAGTTCATCGCCGGCGAGCCGATGAAGCCGGCCACGAACACCGAGGCCGGCCGTTCGTAGACCTCCATCGGCGTGCCGATCTGTTCGGCCCGGCCGCCGTTCATCACTACCAGGCGGTCGGCCATGGTCATCGCCTCGACCTGGTCGTGGGTGACGTAGATGCTGGTGGTGCCGAGGCGGCGCTGCAATCGCTTGATCTCAAGGCGCATCTGCACGCGCAGCTTGGCATCCAGGTTGCTCAACGGCTCGTCGAACAGGAACGCCGCCGGTTCGCGCACGATCGCCCGGCCCATGGCGACGCGCTGACGCTGACCGCCCGAAAGCTGCCGCGGCTTGCGGTCGAGCAGGCCGTCGAGCTCCAGGATGCGGGCGGCTTCCTGCACCCGGCGCTCGATCTCTTCCTTGACGGTGCCCCGGTTCCTGAGGCCGTAGGCCATGTTGGCGTAGACGCTCATGTGCGGGTAGAGGGCGTAGTTCTGGAACACCATGGCGATGTTGCGTTGGGCCGGCTCGAGCTGGTTGACCGTATTGCCGTCGATGGCGATCTCGCCGGCGCTGATCGTCTCCAGGCCGGCGACCATGCGCAGCAACGTCGACTTGCCACAGCCCGACGGGCCGACCAGGACGATGAACTCGCCGTCGGCGATGTCGATGTCGATGCCGTGGATCGCCTTGAAGCCGTTCGGATAGACCTTCTCGGCCGCACGAATATCAACCGTTGCCATGCTCTCGTCCTTCCGGCCCGCGGACCTCTGCGCCCGGCCTGTCCGCCGTCATTTCTCGGTTTCCACCAGGCCGCGCACGAACAGCTGCTGCATGCCGACCACGACCAGGATCGGCGGCAACATGGCCAGCATCGCCGAGGCCATCACCAGGTGCCATTGCGGCAGGCTCTCGGACACCGTGACCATGCGCTGGATGCCCATCACCACGGTGTAGAAGCTCTCCTCGGTGGTGATCAGCAGCGGCCACAGGTACTGGTTCCAGCCGAAGATGAAGAGGATCACAAACAGCGCGGCGATGTTGGTGCGCGACAGCGGCAGCAGAATGTCGCGGAAGAACTTCAACGGCCCGGCGCCGTCGATCCGCGCCGCCTCCAGCAATTCGTCCGGCACCGTCAGGAAGAACTGCCGGAACAGGAAGGTCGCCGTGGCCGAGGCGATCAGCGGGATCGACAGCCCGGCATAGGAGTTCAGCATGCCGAGGTCCGCCACCACCTTGAAGGTCGGCAGGATGCGCACCTCCACCGGCAGCATCAGGGTGATGAAGATCAGCCAGAAAGCCGTCATCCGAAACGGGAACTTGAAGTAGACGATGGCGTAGGCCGAGATCAGCGAGATGGCGATTTTGCCGATGGTAATCGACAGCGCCATGATCAGGCTGTTCATCATCATCACCGAGACCGGCACGCCGCCGGCATCGGCGATGCCGGCGCCCAGCACCAGGCTGTAGTTCTCCACCAGGCGGTCGCCCGGCCACATGGGGATTGGCGCCGTCAGCAGGTTCTCCACCGGATGCGTCGAGGCGACGAAGGTGATCCAGATCGGCAAGGCGATGATGGCGATGCCGAGGATCACCACCAGGTGAGAGATCAGCGTCAGGTAGGGGCGGTTCTCGACCATCAGTAGGCCACCCGCCGCTCGATGTAGCGGAACTGCACCACGGTGAGGATGATGACGATGGCCATCAGCACCACCGACTGGGCTGCCGAGCCGCCCAAGTCGAGGCCGATGAAGCCGTCGGAGAAGACCTTGTAGACCAGCGTGTTGGTGGCGCCGGCCGGTCCGCCCTCGGTGGTCGCGTGGATGGTGCCGAAAGTCTCGAAGAAGGCGTAGACCACGTTGACCACCAGCAGGAAGAAGGTGGTCGGCGAGAGCAGCGGAAAGACGATGGTCCAGAACCGCTTGGCCGGTCCGGCGCCGTCGATCGCCGCCGCCTCGATCAGCGAGCGCGGGATTGCCTGCAGGCCGGCCAGGAAGAACAGGAAGTTGTAGCTGATCTGCCGCCAGGCCGAGGCGATGATCACCATGATCAGGGCATCGTCGCCCGACAGGTAGTGGTTCCAGTCATAGCCCAGCGCACGCAGCAGGTAGGCGTTGATGCCGACGGTCGGGTTGAACATGAAGAACCACAGCACCCCGGCCACCGCCGGGGCGACGGCGTAGGGCCAGATCAGCAGGCTCTTGTAGGCCATGGCGCCGCGGATCACCCGGTCGGCCATGACCGCCAGCAACAGTGCCGCGCCCATCGACAGCATCGCCACCGCGGCGGAGAACACGATGGTGATGCGGAACGAACCGAGATAGTGCTCGTCGGTGAACAGCGCGCCGAAGTTCTCCAACCAGACGAACTCGCGCGACAGGCCGAAGGCGTCCTCGACCAGGAAGGACTGGAACAGGGCCTGGCTGGCCGGCCAGATGAAGAAGACCAGCGTGATGACGATCTGCGGCCCGATCAGCGCATAGGCGAGCCAGCGGCTCTGCGCAAAGTTGACGCGCTTCAGCATGCGATGCCCATCGGTTCAGGAAAGCCGCCATGCCGGCGGGGCTGGTGCCCCGCCGGCATGGCGTAGTGCCGTCAACCCTGACGTCGCGTCAGGACGACGAGTTGGCCCTCTCGAACTTGCGCAGCAGCGAATTGCCACGCTCGGCCGCATCGTCCATGGCCTCTCTGGCCGACTTCTGGCCCGACCACAGCGCTTCCATCTCCTCGTTGATGATGTCGCGCACCTGGACGAAGTTGCCAAAACGCAGCCCACGCGAATTTGGCGTCGGCTGGTTCAGGCTGAGCTGCTTGATCGCCGTATCGGTGCCGGGGTTCTTCTCGTAGAAGCCCTGGCTCTTGCTCAGCTCATAGGCGGCCGTGGTGATCGGCACATAGCCGGTGAACTGGTGCCAGTCCGCCTGCACCTCGGCCGAGGACATGTAGTTGAAGAACTCCGCCACACCCTTGTAATCGCCCTGTGGCTTGCCCCGCAGGACCCAGAGGGTGGCGCCGCCGATGATCGAGTTCTGCGGCTGGCTGGCGGTGGCAGTGTCGAGCGGCAGCATCGACTGGCCGAACTCGAACTTCGCCTGCTTCTGGATGCTGGCGTAGTAGGCCGAAGAGTTCATCCACATGGCGCATTCGCCGTTGGTGAACTTCGGCAGGCTCTCGCCGCGGCGGCCGGCATACTCGAACACGTCGGCCTTCTGCCAGTCGGCAATCTGCTGCAGCATGCCGACGACCTTGTCGTTGTTGAAGGTGAACTCGGTGTTTAGGCCGGCGAAGCCGTTCTGCTGCGTGCCCAGCGGGATGTTGTGCCAGGCGCTGAAGTTCTCGATCATCACCCAGGACTGCCAGCCGAAGGAGAAGCCGCACTTGTAGCCGGCGGCCTGCACTTTCTTCGACGCGTCGGCCATTTCGGCCCAGGTCTGCGGTGCCTTGTCCGGATCCAGGCCGGCCTTGCGGAAGGCATCCTTGTTGTACCAGAGCACCGGCGTCGAGCTGTTGAACGGCAGCGACAGCAATTCACCGTCCGGGGTCTGATAATAGCTGACCACCGCCGGCAGGTAGGCCGACTGGTCGAACGGCGTTTTGGTGTCGGCCATCAGCTCGGAGACCGGATAGACGGCGCCCTTGGCCGCCATCATCGTCGCCGTGCCGACCTCGAACACCTGCACGATGTGCGGCTGCTGCTTGGCCCGGAAAGCGGCGATCGCCGCGGTCATGGTCTCGGTGTAGTTGCCCTTGTAGACCGGCATCACCTTGTAGTCGGACTGGCTGGCGTTGAAGCCTTCGGCGATCTCGTTCACCTTCTCGCCCAGTCGGCCGCCCATGGCGTGCCACCACTGAATCTCGGTGGCGGCCTCGGCGCCGAAAGCCAGCAGGCTCACGGCCGCAACCATTGTGGTCAAACGGATTGGTCTCATGCGACTCTCTCCCCAATGATGAAGGCGCCAGCCCGATAGACGCAAACCGGCACCTGAAACGCAACTGCAGGAAAGCAGCGGTCATAGTGACGCCGCTTTTCGTTACCATGACTTATTCGTTACACTTCGATGATAGTGCACCTTGCCACCGTCGGAAGCCAGCGAATCCATGGGGGGCAGAGAGCCCTTGCAGGACGTTCAAGAGACGGGATCGCCCTCGCCCGGCTGTCACAAAACCGCCATGTATTCGTCATGCAACAAACAACTGCGCCCGCCACTGTGTGATCAGTTCGATTCGCGTCCCATCGGTTGATTGCTCGCCATCAGCAAGAAGGGAGACGACACGCCATGGCCAGCCTCAAGGACCTGGAGGTCCGCATCGCCAGCTCGCCGGAGGAAGTCGGCTTGGCGCAGGCCCTGCGGTATCGTGTGTTCTATGAGGAGATGGGCGCCCGGCCTTCGGTCGAGATGGCCCGCACGCAGCGCGATTTCGACGCCCTCGACGAGAGCTGCGACCACCTGCTGGTGATCGACAACGCGGTTGACGATCCTGCCCACCGGGTGGTCGGCACGTATCGCATGAACCTGCAGCACACCCAGGGCGAGGCGGACCGGTTCTACTCCGCCGGCGAGTACGACCTGTCGCGGCTGATCGCCTATCCGGCGCGGCTGCTGGAGGTCGGGCGTTCATGTGTCGCCGACGGCTACCGCCGCGGCGCGGTGATGCAGTTGCTGTGGCTCGGCATCGCCGAATACATGGCCAATCACAATGTCGGCATCATGTTCGGCTGCGCCAGCTTTCCCGGCGCGGATCCGGCGCAGCAGTCCGCCGCCTTGTCCTATCTCTATCACCACCACTTGGCGCCACCCGACCTGCGGGCGCGGGCGCTGAGCGGCCTGCATGTCGACATGGCGATGCTGCCGAAAGAAGAGATCGACGCGAACAAGGCGCGCACCGCATTGCCGCCGCTGATCAAGGGTTACTTGCGCCTCGGCGGCTATGTGGGTGATGGTGCCGTGATCGATCACCAGTTCAACACGGTCGACGTATGCATCATCGTCGAGGCGAGCCGGATCGCGGAGAAGTACTACCGGTTCTACCTGCCGAAGCTGGCCGCCAAGAAAGCCGCCTGAACGTCGCGACGCCATTGCCTGTCGCGTTGCTGCGCGGCAGCCTGCGCGCCGCTTTGCTGATCGTCTTCACCGCCGTGATGATCCCGGCCGGACTGCTGGTGCAGACCGTGCGTGTCGCCGTGCCTGACGGCATGAAACGCCTCTACTATCGCGTCGCCTGCCGGGTGGCCGGCATTCGCGTCGAGGTCAGCGGCAACGCTGTCCGCGACCGTGCCGTGCTGTTTGTCGCCAACCACGTCTCCTACATCGACATCCCGGCCATCGGCACTCAGGTCGACGTCAACTTCGTCGCCAAGGCCGAGGTCGCCGGCTGGCCGGTGTTCGGGCTGTTGGCCAAGCTCGCCGGCACTGTCTTCGTCAGCCGTGACCGGCGTCAGGTCGCGGCCCAGCATGCCGAGCTCGAACGCCGGCTGGCGGCCGGCGGCGCCCTGTTCCTGTTCCCCGAAGGCACCAGCAGCGACGGCCGCCAGGTGCTGCCGTTCAACAGCTCGCTGATGGGCATCGCCGGCGCCGGCAGCACCCTGGTGCAACCAGTCACCGTCGCCTATCTCGACCCGCGCGCCGACTATGCCTGGTATGCGGACATGACCCTGCTGCCCCACCTGGGACGCATCCTGGGCCTGCCCGGGGTGACGCTGCGGTTGCTGTTCCATCCACCGGTGGACGGCGCCGGCTTCGCCTTGCGCAAGGAGCTGGCCCGGCAGACGCAGGCCGTGGTGGCCGACGGGCTGCAACAGGTGGTCGAACAACTGCCGCCATTGCCGGCAGACGCCGCCAGCGCCGGCACCGCGGTTGCCGCCGACCTGGGCGGCGGCTGATGGCCGCCCGCTGGGTTCGCGGATGAGCGCGCACACCGACCCGGACGAGGCCACCCGGCCGGAGTCCTGTGATGACGCCATAGCGCTGGTGCGCCTGCAGCCACGGGCCGAGAAACGCGTCGCCCGCGGCCACCCCTGGCTGTTCTCCAACGAGCTGGAGATGACGGCGCAGACCCGGGCCATCGCACCAGGCGCGCTTGCCCGCTTTCAGACCGCCGGTGGCGAGCTGCTCGGCACCGGCACCTTCAATCCGCACGCGCTGATCGCTGGCCGCATGCTGACAGCCGACGGCCGGACCATGATCGACGGTGCCTTCCTGACCGAGCGGTTGGACCGGGCGCGCCACCTGCGGGCACGCTTCGTCGGCGGCCGCCATCACCGCCTGGTCCATGCCGAAGCCGACGGCCTGCCCGGCCTGGTGATCGACCGGCACGGCGAGCACCTGGTGGTACAGCTCAATTCCGCCGGCATGGACCGGCTCTGGCCGCGGCTCGCGGCGACCCTGGACGACGCCGTTGCCCCGACCGGCCTGCTGGTCACGGGCGACGACACCGCCCGGCAGCTGGAGGGATTGGCGCCGCGTCACGACGTCGTCGGGTCATGGCCCGACGGGCCGCTGACGATCGAGGAAAACGGCATCGCCTACCTGGCCGACCCGGTTTCGGGGCAGAAGACCGGTTGGTTCTATGACCACCGCGACAATCGCCGTGCCGTCGCGGCCCTGAGCGACGGCCGCCAGGTGCTTGACGCCTACAGCTATGCCGGCGGCTTCGCGCTTGCCTGCGCCGCCGCCGGTGCCGCAGGCGTGCTGGCGATCGACCGTTCGGAGCCGGCGCTGGCTTTGGCGGCACAGGCGGCACAGGCCAACGGACTGGAGGGGCGCTGCCGGTTCCGCCGGGCCGAGGTCTTCGCCGAACTGGCGCAACTGCATGGCCGGGGTGAGCTCTTCGACCTGGTGATCTGCGATCCGCCGGCCTTCGCCAAGACCCGCAAGCAGCTGCGCCAGGCACTCAAGGGCTATCGCAAGCTGGCCTGGCTCGCCGCCCGCGTGGTCGCACCCGGCGGCGTCCTGTTCATCGCCTCGTGCAGTCACCACGTCCACGTCGACGACCTGCGCCGGGAGGTCGCGAGCGGCCTGCGCAATGCCGGGCGCTCGGCCCGGATCGTGCGCGAATCCGGCGCCGCTGCGGACCACCCGGTACATCCGGCCCTGCCCGAATCCGCTTACCTGAAGGCGCTCACGCTGGCGTTGGACTGAGTGCGCCGCGACCACTGCGGCGCACGCACGACCGTTACAGCACTGCCTCGGCCAGCGTCCGCAGCTCCTCCGTGGTGGTGCAACGGCACAGCATGGAGGCGACATGACGTTGCGCGCCCGCACGCTTCCAGTCGCTCAACCGCTCGACGATGCGCCCCTTCGGCCCGACCAGCGCCACCTCGTCGACCAGCGTCTCGGGCACCGCAGCGATCGCTTCGGCCCGCCGGCCGGCCAGGAAGTGGTCCTGGATCTCGACCGCCGCCGCCTCGTAGCCGAGCCGCTTGGCATAGTCGTTATAGAAGTTCTTGTCGCGCGCACCCATGCCGCCGATGTACAGCGCCAGGTTCTCGCGGACGGGCATCTGTGCCTTTTCCAGCTCGTCGTGCATGTGCACGCCGACGAACGGTGTGATGTCGAAGTTGTCCAGTCCCATGCCGTTGCCGGCCTTGGCGAAACCCTCGTTCAGCGGCGCTTCGAAGATGTCGAAGCGGTCCGGGTTCATGAACACGGGGATCATCCCGTCCGCGACCTCGGCGGCGGTGCGTACGCCAGGTGGCGAGATCGTCCCGGTGATGATCTTCAAGCCGGGATCGCCGTGCAGGATGCTGCGCAGCGGCTTGCCCAGGCCGGTCGCACCCGGGCCGTTGTAGGGGATCTGATAGTGGAATCCCTCGTGGCTGAGCGGCGCCTCGCGCGCCACGATCTTGCGGATGATCTCGATGTACTCGCGGGTCCGGGTCAGCGGCCGGCCGTAGGCAACGCCGTGCCAGCCCTCGATCACCTGCGGTCCCGACGGCCCGATGCCGAGGATGAAACGGTTGCCCGACAGGTTCTGCAGGGTCATTGCCGTCATCGCCGCCATCGCCGGCGTCCGCGCCGGCATCTGGATGATCCCGGTACCGACCTTGATCCTGCTGGTCTGGGCGAGGATCCAGGCGGCCGGGCTGATCGCGTCCGAACCCCAGGCCTCGGAAGTCCAGACGGTATCGAAGCCGAGGTTCTCGGCCTCGTGGACCAGCTCCATGTCGACGCTGTAGCGGGCCCCGCCGGTGCCCAGAACTAGGCCGAGTTGCATCGGCGTCCTCCTGTGGGTTGTCTTGCTGCCTTTTGTCTGGCGGTCAATCTAGCCCGCATTTCGTATCACGGTCACGGCCTCAGCACCGCCGGCGGTATCCATCCCGCAGGCGGGCTGGTAGTCTCGCCCCGCGGGGAGACGCAACAACCAAGGCAATACCGATGAACCTGCCGCTTGAAGCAGGCATGCGGTTCGGGCTGATGACCGAGCTGCCGGACCGGCAGACCGCGCGCGCCACGACCGAGCTGGCCGAGCGGCTGGGCTACGACTCACTCTGGCTCGGCGACCACCTGGCCTTCACCCAGCCGATCCTCGATCCGCTGGTGCGGCTCAGCCATGCCGCCGCCTTCAGCGAACGGCTGACCTTCGGCACCGCGGTCTATCTGTTGCCGCTGCGCCACCCGGTGCCGGTCGCCAAGCAGGTCGCCAGCCTTGATGTGATCACCGAGGGCCGGCTGATCTTCGGCGTCGGCATCGGCGGCGAGTTCCCCAACGAATACGCCGCCGCCGGCGTGCCGCACAACGAGCGCGGCGCCCGGCTGAGCGAAGGCATGCGGGTGCTGAAGAAGCTGTGGACCGGCGACAGCGCCGCCAACGACGGTCGCTTCTATCCCTTTCCGCCAGTGCAGATGACACCGCCACCGCACCAGGCCGGCGGACCGCCGCTGTGGTGTGGCGGACGCTCCAAGGCGGCGCTCGAGCGGGCGGCACGGCTAGCTGACGGCTACGTCTCCTACGTGGTCACGCCGGCCCAGTTCCGCGAGGCGCTCGACACCATCACCGCGGCGGCGGAAGCAGCAGGGCGCGAGTTCGCCCGGTTCGGCACCGGCCACCTCCTGTTCGCCCGGATTGACGACAGCTACGAGCAGGCCTACGAGGTGGCCAACGCCGAGCTGTCCGCCCGCTACGGCATGGACTTCAGCCGCGCCACCGAGCGTTACTGTGCCCTGGGCACGGCCGAAGACGTGGCCGAGAAGATCGCCGCCTATCATGCCGCCGGTCTACGCCACGTGCTGTTCGACTGCGTCAGCCCGGCCGACCAGCGCCTGGAGCAGCGCATCCGTTTCGCCGAACAGGTGCGACCACTTCTCGCCAGCCTCTGACCCGGCCTCCGCCGGGCGCCAACGGACAGAGACAAAGGAAGCCATGTCATGCAATTCGGCCTGATGATCATGACCCGCGGCCCCGGCAGCGACGGCGCCGGCCTGAGCGCGATGGCCCAAGCGGGCGAGCGCGGCGGCCTGGACTACCTGGCCGTGAACGACCATGTCGTGGTGCCCGGCGACATCGCCAGCCGCTATCCCTACAGCGACGACGGCGAATGGGCCGGAGCCAAGGCCGGCGAATGCCTGGAAACCGTTACCGCTGCCTCGTTCCTGGCCGCGGCGACCAGCCGCGTACGCCTGCTCACCTCGGTCCTGGTGGTGCCGCACCGGCCGGCGGTGCTGGCGGCGAAGATGCTGACCACCGTCGACGTGCTGTCCGGCGGCCGGCTCACCGTCGGCTGCGGCGCCGGCTGGCTGCGCGAGGAATTCGAGGCGCTGGGCACCCCGCCCTATGCCGAGCGCGGCAAGGTTACCGACGAGTACATCCGGGCCTTCCGTGCCTTATGGACCGAGGACCGCCCGTCGCTCGACGGCGCCTACACCAGGTTCGCCGACGTGCTGTTCGAGCCCAAGCCGGTGCAGACCCCGCACCCGCCGATCTGGATCGGCGGCGAAAGCCCGCCGGCGATCCGCCGTGCGGCGCGGTTGGGCGACGGCTGGTATCCGGCCAGCCACAACCCCGGCTTCATGCTCGACACGCCGGAACGTTACGGCGAGGCGCTGGCCCGGCTGCAACAGGCGGCCGAAGCCGAAGGCCGCGACCTTGACACCCTGCACCGCGGCTATTTCGCCATCCGGCCGGTCGAGCCGGAGCCGCAGTTCGAAGACGGCGCCCGGCGGCCATTCACTGGCGCACCCGCCGACATCGCCGAAGACATCGCCGCCTTCGGCGAACGCGGCGTCCAAACCATCATCTTCAATTTCGCCGGCCCGGATGTGGCGGCCGTGGTCGACCGCATTAACTGGTTGACCGGCGACGTGCTACCACTGGCGCGCGGCGGCCGATAACGCAGCGGAAACAGAGACAGGTACGACATGAGTGACAGCAAGGCGACGATCGCGGTGATCGGCGGCAGCGGCGATCTGGGCTCCGGCCTGGCGCTGCGCTGGGGGTTGGCCGGCTATCCCATCATCATCGGCTCGCGCGCGCAGGAGAGCGCCGACCGGGCGGTGGCGCGGCTCAAGGAACAGGCGCCGGCAATCGAGGCGCGCGGTCTGCCCAACGCCGAAGCGGCGGCAGCCGCCGAACTGGTCGTCCTGACCGTCCCGTATGCCAACCAGCAGCCGATGCTCGAGGCGATCCACGACGGCGTGCAGGGCAAGATCATGGTCGACGTCACCGTGCCCCTGCAGCCGCCCAAGGTGCGCACGGTCCACCTGCCGCCCGAAGGCTCGGCAGCGAAAGCGGCACAGCGCTTCCTCGGCGACGACGTTCGTGTGGTCTCGGCCTTCCAGAACGTCGCCGCCGCTCATCTGCAGGACCCCGGGCACGCCATTGACTGCGACGTGCTGGTCTGCGGCAACGACCCGGAAGCCCGTGAGACCGTCGTGCAGCTGGCCGAGGATGCCGGCATGCGTGCCTGGCACGCCGGCCGCATCGACAATTCGGTCGTGGCGGAAGCGTTGACCTCGGCGCTGATCTTCATGAACAACCGCTACAAGATCGCCGGCGCCGGCATCCGTATCACCGGCACCCCCGGTTCCGCGGCCGGCGGCGAGGGCTGAGCCGAACCGGCATGACCACGCGCCGGCTGGAGCTGACCGCCCTGCCCGGACTGCCGCTGGTGCGTCCGGGCGACGTGCTGGCGGACCTGATCGACCAGGGGCTGGCGGCAGCCGGTCTGGCGCTCGCGTCCGGCGACGTGCTGGTGCTGGCGCAGAAAGTGGTCTCCAAGGCCTGCGGGCGTATCGTCGACCTGCGCGACGTCGAACCCTCGCCACAGGCGCGCGAGCTGGCCGCCAGCACGGGCAAGGACCCCCGGCTGGTCGAGTTGATCCTCGGTGAGGCCAGCGAGGTCGTCGCCCATCGCCCGGGCGTACTGGTGGTCGCCCATCGCCTTGGCCTGGTCATGGCGAATGCCGGCATCGACGCCTCGAACGTCGAGCAGGAGGGCGACAGCGAACGCGTGCTGCTGCTGCCGGAAGACCCCGACGGCGAAGCCGAACGGCTGCGCCGGATGCTGTTCGACCGGCACTGTGCCGCGGTTGGGATCGTCATCAACGACAGCGTCGGCCGCGCCTGGCGCAATGGCACGGTCGGCCTTGCCCTGGGCGCTGCCGGCCTGCCGGCGCTGTGGGACCTGCGCGGCGACGCCGACCTGTTCGGCCGCCGGCTCGAGGTCAGCCAGCAGGCCATCGCCGACGAGCTGGCCGCGGCCGCCTCGCTGGTGCAAGGCCAGGGGGCGCAGGCGCAGCCGGTGGTTCTGGTGCGCGGCCTCGACTATCCCGCCTCCGAGCAGACCGCCGACAGCCTGCTGCGGCCGCGCGACGAGGACCTGTTCCGGTGACCGCGCCGGCACGGGTGGTGGCACTGTCCGGTGGCGTCGGCGGGGCCAAGCTGGCCCTGGGCCTGAGCCGGGTCGTGCCGGGACCGGAACTGTTGATCGTGGCCAATACCGGCGACGACTTCGATCACTATGGACTGCGGATCTGCCCGGACCTGGACAGCGTGACCTACGCCCTGGCCGGGCTGAACGACGAGCAGCGCGGCTGGGGCCGCAAGGACGAGAGCTGGGGCTTCATGGCCGCGTTCGGTGAGCTCGGCGGCGAACGCTGGTTCAATGTCGGCGACGGTGACCTCGCCCTGCACGTCCTGCGTAGTCAGCAGTTGCGCGACGGCATGACCCTGTCGGCGGTGACGGCGGCGGTCACCCGGCGCCTCGGCATCGACGCCCGGCTGGTGCCGATGAGTGACGATCCGGTGCCGACACGGGTGCTGACCGAAGCCGGGCCGCTGGCCTTCCAACATTACTTCGTGCGCGAGCGCTGCGTCCCGGCCGTCAGCGGCTTTCGCTTCGACAATGCGGATGCGGCGCGGCCAAACCCCGACTTCCTGGCGGCCCTTGCCGGCGACGCCCTCAAGGCGGTGGTCATCACCCCGTCCAATCCGTTCGTCAGCATCGATCCGATCCTGGCCCTGCCGGGGGTACGGGCGGCGCTGCGCGCCTGCGCTGCACCGGTGCTGGCGATCTCGCCGATCGTCGGCGGCGAGGCGATCAAGGGTCCGGCGGCGAAGATGTTCACCGAATTGGGGCTGCCAGCCGGCGCCGCAGCCGTGGCCCGCTATTATGGCGATCTGCTCGACGGCTTCATCCTCGATCGCGTCGACGCCGCGGACGAATCCGAGATTGCCGCGCTCGGCTTGGCCACCCTGGTGAGCGATACAGTGATGCGGACGCTGGCCGACCGCGAGCGACTGGCGCGCGAGGCCATCGCCTTCGCCGGTCGCTTTGGCGGGAGCGCGTAACCCGGTGTGGGCGGTGCTGCCGATCAAGGCGTTCGGACAGTCGAAGCAGCGGCTGTCCGGGGTGCTGGACGCCGCGGAGCGGGCGACTCTGGCGCAGGCGATGATGCGCGACGTGCTGCGCACGCTGACCGCCGTGCCCAAGCTGTCGGGCATCCTGGTGATCAGCGCCGATCCGGCGGCGCTGGCCATCGGCGCCAGCTTCGGCGCTCGTGGCGAACCGGAAAGCGCGCCCGTCAGCTACAACCATGCCGTGGCCCAGGCGGCAGTAAGCCTGCGTGACGAAGGCCACAACGACCTTTTGCTGTTGCCCGGCGACGTGCCGCTGGTGGGTACGGACGACGTGCAGGCGATACTCGCCGCGCACGGCGCCGCCCCGGCGATGACCATCGTCCCTGACCGCGGTCGCGGCGGCACCAATGGCCTGGCCATGTCGCCCCCGGACCTGCTGGCGCCGGCGTTCGGCACTGACAGCTTTGCCCGCCACTGCGATGCCGCCAGGGCGGCAGGCGTGGAACCGCGACTGCTGGCGCTGTCGGGCCTTGCGCTCGACATCGACCTGCCCGAGGATTTAGGACTCCTGCTGCAGCGACCGGGAACAACGGAAAGCGGACGCTTTCTGCAGGAGATCAACGTGGCCGCCCGGCTGCCCGGGCGGTGACACGCGAGCAGCAGCGGAGGACACAGGTGCAAGCAATCGAGGCCGGACAGCGGCTCACCGACGCCGAGGCACGCGCACTCGCTGTCGCCGCCGACGATGACGGCCTGCTGGCGGCGGCCGCCGCACGCCGCGACGCGCACCATGGCCGCCTGATCAGCTACTCGCGCAAGGTCTTCATTCCGCTGACCCAGCTCTGCCGCGATGTCTGCCATTACTGCACCTTCGCGCATCCGCCGCGGCGCGGCGAACGCGCCTACATGACTCCGGACCAGGTGCTGGCGGTGGCCGAGGCCGGCGCCCGGGCCGGCTGCAACGAAGCGCTGTTCACGCTGGGCGACAAGCCCGAGCTGCGCTACAGGGTTGCGCGCGAGGAACTGGCGGCGCTGGGTCATGCCACCACTCTCGACTACCTGCGCGAGATGGCGCTGCTGGTCTTCGAGCAGACCGGGCTGCTGCCGCACCTGAACGCCGGGGTGATGACGGAAGCGGAGCTGGCGAAGCTGCGCGAGGCGTCGGTCTCGCAGGGCCTGATGCTGGAATCCACCGCACCGGCGCTGCGCCAGCGCGGCGGCTGCCATTTTGGCTCACCTGACAAGGATCCTGCGGTCCGCCTGGCAACGATCGAGGCCGCCGGGCGGCAGGCCGTGCCCTTCACCACCGGCATCCTCATCGGCATCGGCGAGACCCGCGCCGACCGTGTCGAGGCGTTGCTGGCGCTGCGTCGCCTCCACGACACGCACGGCCATATCCAGGAGATCATCATCCAGAACTTCCGGGCCAAGCCCGGCACGCGCATGGCCGATTGGCCGGAACCGCCGCTGGTGGAGTTGACCTGGACCATTGCCGTGGCCCGGCTGCTGTTCGGTCCGGAGATGAACATCCAGGCGCCGCCCAACCTCAGCCCCGGCACCACCGCCGCCGGTGCCCTCGTCGCCGCCGGCATCAACGACTGGGGCGGGGTGTCGCCGGTCACCCCCGACCACGTCAATCCGGAAGCGCCCTGGCCGCACCTGGCGGCACTGGCCCGGGACACGGCCGCGGCCGGCAAGCAGCTGGTCGAGCGGCTGGCGCTCTATCCCGGTTACGTCCATGCGTACGACCGCTGGCTCGATCCGGCCTTTCGCCCCGCCGTGCTGCGCTGGGTCGACGCCGACGGCCTGGCCCGCACCGACGACTGGAGCCCGGGACAACTGAGCACCCCGCCGGCCGCCCTGCACGTGGGCACCGGCAAGGGCCGCGACCTGGACCGCATCCTGCGCCGCGCCGGCGTCGGCGACGACCTGACCGAGGCCCAGGTCGGCCGCCTGTTCGCCGCCCGGGGCGGGGAAGTCGCCGCTGTCTGCCACGCCGCCGACGCCCTGCGCCGCGAGATCAACGGCGACACCGTGTCCTACGTCGTCGTACGCAACATCAACTACACCAACGTCTGCTACTTCAAATGCCAGTTCTGCGCCTTCTCAAAGGGTAAGCTGAGCGAAAATCTCCGCGGCCGGCCGTACGACCTGTCGCTCGAGGAAATCGCCCGCCGCGCCAGTGAAGCCTGGGACCGCGGCGCCACCGAAGTCTGCATGCAGGGCGGCATCCACCCGGAGTACACGGGCCAGACATATCTCGACATTCTGCGCGCGGTGAAGGCGGCGACGCCGGACATGCACGTGCATGCGTTCTCACCGCTCGAGGTGTTCCAGGGTGCCCGCACGCTGGGCCTGGCGCTGGAAGACTTCCTGGGTCAGCTGCGCGAGGCCGGCCTGGGCTCGCTGCCTGGCACCGCCGCCGAAGTGCTGGACGACGAGGTCCGCCAGGTGCTCTGCCCGGACAAGGTCAACACCGCACAATGGCTCGAGGTGGTGGAGGCCGCCCACCGGGTCGGCCTGCAGACCACGGCGACGATCATGTTCGGCCATGTCGACCGGCCGCTGCACTGGGCCCGACACCTGTTGCGGCTGCGGGCGTTGCAGAGCCGCACCGGCGGGATCACCGAGCTGGTGCCGCTGCCGTTCGTGCACATGGAAGCGCCGATCTACCTGAAGGGCCGCGCCCGCACCGGGCCGAGCTACCGCGAAGCGCTGCTGATGCACGCGGTGGGCCGCCTGGCCCTGCACCCGTACATCGACAACATCCAGACCTCCTGGGTGAAGATGGGCGAAGACGGCGTTGCCGCCTGTCTCGATGCTGGCGCCAACGATCTTGGCGGCACCCTGATGAACGAGACCATCACCCGGGCCGCCGGAGCCGAACACGGCCAGGAGATGCCGCCGCGCCGGATGGAGGCGCTGATCCGCCGGCTTGGCCGCGTGCCGTTGCAGCGCACCACGCTCTACCAGCCGGCGCCGTCGGAGCGCCGCCAGGCTGCACTCGACGCCGCGCCGTTAAGCCAGGTCGAAAACACGCCGGCCCGCAAATACCAGCGCGACGGCGACCGTGGCGATGGCCGGACGGTGCTGGTCCGCCCGGGCCTGGAGCAGATCGCCGGCGCCGACTGACCACCGCCATCGGCCGGCCGCGACCGGTTTTAGTCGCTGGGATAGCCCGCGAACGCCGTCGGAATACGGCGGATATCGGCAATCACGTCCGCCGGCAGCCCGCCCGGGATCTCGGCGGAGGCGCTGGCCGAAATGGCATCGGAGACACCGGCGAAGCGCGCCTCGACAGCGGCGGCAATCTCGTCATGGCGGCCGACGGCGGCAAACAGCCGCACCACGTCGTCCGAAACCTCCGCCGCCATCTTGTCCCAGGCCCCGTCGCGGGCCATCTGGTTCAGCTTCAGGCCCAGGTCCTCCAGGTCATGCTGTTCCAGCACCGGCCAATAGGCCCGGGTCGAACCGTAGAAGGCGATGCGGTAGCGCACCCAGTCGACCATTTCCGCGACCGCCGCGTCGTCGGCCCCGGTGGCAATGAAGCCACCGCCGTTGACCTCGAACCGGGTCCGATCACGACCGCCGGCCGCGAGTGCTTCTTGAAGCCCCGGCAGCACCACGTTCTCGATATAGCGGCGGGTGCAGAACACGTGCAGGCGCACGCCGTCGCCGACCTCGCCAGCGACCTTCAGCATGGCCGGGCCGACGGCGGCGATGGTCACCGGCGGCGGCGGCGCGGCCATCGCCTCGGGCACGAAGTTCGGCGTCATCAGGGTGAAACGGTAGTGGCGGCCCTCGAAGGCCAGCGGCTCGCCATCCTTCCAGCAGCGCCAGATCGCCCGCAGCGCCTGGACGTATTCCCGCATGCGCGGTGCCGGGGCCGACCAGGGCACCGAGAAGCGGCGCTCGTTGTGGCCCTTGACCTGGCTGCCCAGGCCGAGCACGAAGCGCCCGCCGCTGGCCGCCTGCAGGTCCCAGCCGATGTTGGCCACGGTCATCGGGCTGCGGGCAAAGGCGATGGCGATCCCGGTGTTGAGCTGCAGCCGAGTGCTGCTGGTGGCCGCCACGGCCAGCGGCAGGAACGGATTGTGCCGGTTCTCCAGCGTGGTCACGCCATCGTAGCCGTCGGCCTCGATGCGCCGGACCGCGTCGGGCACCTTTTGCAGATTGTCCTGGGGAATGGTGGTGAACACCCGCATGATCGCAACGCCCCTCCCTGTTTGCGGCGAGTTTCGCAGATGCACCGGGCCCGGGCCAGATCGCTGGCAAACCGGGCGGCAATTCCGGCTATGCTTGTCCGCAGGAGCATTCTGGAGCGGAGGCGCGGAACATGGCGGTAGCCGTAGGCATGGGGCTGTCAACCTACCCCTTCGACACGGTGGACGGCTTCTGGAGCTAGGTACGCCTGTGCGAGGAGAGCAGCATCGATTCCATCTGGCAGACCGACACCCTGGTCTCCAAGGAGCCGATGCTGGAATGCATGAGCGTGATGGCGGCGCTCGCCGGGGCGACGCGGCGACTGAAGTTCGGCATGAACGTCGCCTCCATCAGCCTGCGCGACCCGTTGCTCACGGCCAAGCAGTGCGCCAGCATCGACATGCTCAGCAACGGCCGGCTGCTGCCGGCATTCGGCCTCGGTTCGGTGTTCTCGGCCGACTGGCGGGCCACCGGCCGACCGACCCTGGGACGCGGCCGGCGCGCCGACGAGGCGCTCGAGATCATGGCCCGGTTGTGGCGCGGCGAGCAGGTCAGCTTCGAAGGCCAGCACTTCCAGTACGACAAGGTCAGCATCTCGCCGCTGCCCAAGCAGCAGCCGCTGCCGCTGTGGATCGGCGGTTCGGCCAAGGCCGCCATTCGCCGCACGGCGCGCATCGGCACAGGCTGGCAGGCCGCCTTCCAGAACCCCGAAGAGGCCGGCCAGATCGTCGCCGCGATCAAGCAGGCCCTGGTCGAGGAAGGCCGCAGCTTCGACGTCGAGCACTATGGCACCGGCATCAACTATCGCTATGGCGATTGGGACGACGCCCCAGTGGTCAGCGCCGCGAAACGCTTCGAGCGGGTGTCGAACGGCAAGCAGGCGCGTGACGCCTTCGCCGTCGGCGGCACGGCGCAGATCGTCGAGCGAATCCGCGAGTTCGTCGACAACGGCATCATCAAGTTCGTGCTGCGGCCGATCAGCAAGGGCGACGACGACACCATGGCGCAGACCCGCCGGCTGATCGACGAGGTGCTGCCGGAAGTGACGCGGATCAACGAGGAACGCGCCGCCGCCAAGGCGGCATCGCTGCAACCCGCCTGAGAGCGGGCAACCAGACAACAAACCACCGACCGGAGGATCGTCGACATGCGTGTGATCGCATCGCTGCCACTGGATGACTGGCGTGCCGTTGGCCCGGCCGCGCGTGCGGCCGAGAAACAGGGCTATGACGGGGTGCAGAGCTCTGAACTGGCGCATGACCTGTTCGCGCCGCTGACCATCGCAACGCTGGCGACCGAGAAGGTGGAACTGGCCAGCGGCATCGCCGTGGCCTTTCCACGCAGCCCGATGGTGATGGCCAACATCGCCTGGGACCTGCAGGCCAACTCGGGCGGCCGTTTCCACCTTGGCCTGGGCACCCAGGTCAAGGGCCACAACGAACGCCGCTTCTCCGTGCCCTGGACCGGTTCGCCGGTAGCCCGGATGCGCGAGTATGTCGAGGCGCTGCGGGCGATCTGGCGCTGCTGGGAGAAGGGCGAGAAGCTGGCCTACGAGGGCGAGCATTACCGTTTCACCCTGATGACGCCGGAGTTCTCGCCGCCGGCCAACGGTTTGCCGATGGTGCCGGTGTCGATCGCCGCCGTCGGCCCCCACATGCTGCGCATGGCCGGCCGGATCTGCGACGGCGCCCGCCTGCACGGCTTCTGCACGCGGCGTTATATCGAGAACGTGGCGCTGGCGCGGATCGAGGCCGGGCTGGCTGCGGCCGGCCGGCCGCGCAGCGGCTTCGAGATCTCCGGCGGCGGCTTCGTCGCCACCGGGGCCGACGACGCCACGGTCGCCGAGATGATGGACTGGGTGCGCTACCGCATCGCCTTCTACGGCTCGACCCGGACCTACTGGCCGGTGTGGGAGCAGCACGACCTGGTCGATCTCGGCGCCAAGCTGCACCGCATGTCGGTCGACGGCCAATGGCAGCAAATGGCGGCCGAGATTTCCGACGACGTGGTCCGGCTGTTTGCCGCCGTCGGCCGCCACGACGAGATCGTCGCCGCCATCGAGGCACGCTTCGGTGGCCTCGTCGATGCCATGCGGGTGAACTTCCCCGACCCGACGGAAGGCGGGCTCTCGAAGGAACTGATCCAGGACATCCGCCGCATTCCCACGCCGTTCCAGGGCTTCCATACCGACTGGTCCGTCGCGGCCGCCTGAACGCGAGGTTCGCCATGACCGTGACCATCGACGCCGAGCGCCTGGAGGCGCTGATCGGCGAAGTCTTCGACCGCGCCGGCTGCTCGCGCAGCGAGGCCGAGCGCATCGCTCTGCGCTTGGTGCGCGCCAACCTCACGGGCCACGACAGCCATGGCGTGATCCGCACCTCGCGCTATGTCGACTGGCTGGAGGCCGGGCTGTTTCTTGCCGACCGGGAAATGCAGGTCGAGTTCGAGACCGACGCCATGGCCATCGTCGACGGCCGCTACGGCTTCGGCCAGACCATTGCCGAGCAGGCGGTGCAGTTGGGCCTGGACAAGGCCCGGGCGCATGGCGCGGCGGTCATCGCCCTGCGCAATGCCGGGCATGTCGGCCGCGTCGGCGATTGGGCCGAGATGGCCGCAGACGCGGGCTTCGTATCCGTGCACTTCGTCAACGCCCGGGCCAGCATCCTGGTCGCCCCGTTCGGCGGCACCGAGCCACGGCTTTCGACGGCGCCGTTCTGCGCCGGCGTGCCGCGGCCCGACGGGCCCCCGGTGATCCTCGACTTCGCCACCTCGGTCGTGGCCGAAGGCAAGGTGCTGGTGGCGGCGAAGGGCGGCAAACCGTTGCCGCCGGGCAGCCTGATCGATGCCGATGGCAACCTGAGCACCGATCCGCTGGCGCTATATGGTGCGGCCGGCCCCGACGCCCCGCCCGACCGGCGCGACGGCACCGGGGCGATCCGCGCCATGGGTGAGCACAAGGGCTCGGGACTGGCCATTTTCTGCGAATTGCTGGGCGGTGCCCTGACCGGCAACGGCACCACCGGTCCGTGGCAGGAACAGTTCGCCAACGGCATGCTGTCGATCTACCTCTCGGTCGAGACCTTCGACCGGGGCGGCGGGTTCGCCGACGAGGTCCGGCGCTACATCGACTATGTGCGCGCCGCACACCCCGCCGATCCCGCGCGGCCGGTCCTGGTACCGGGCGACCCGGAGCGGGCCACCATGGCCGAGCGAATCGCCAACGGCGTGCCCCTGTCCGACGACGCCTGGGCCTCGATCACCGGCGCCGCACGCAAGGTCGGGCTTGAGGATTCTGCGATCGCCGCGATTAGTGGCTGGAACGCACCGCCTGCCGCACTATGATTTTTTCCAGCCTGCCGGCAAGAGCAGGCTGGGAGAGCGGCCAACAGGGATCTGGTATGGCGAGCGGAACTAGCGGGACGCCACAGGCGCAGGCGTCGGACGACAATATCGTGCGCCTGGCCGAGCCGGCGGTAACGACAGCCCCGGAAACGCCCGTGGCGCCTGCGGCAGAGGCGCCGCCGGCAGCCGTGATGCAGCCGAGCCACGAAGTCGAGGTCGAGCTGAAGCTGGGCGTCGATCCGCTGCTGCTGGCCCGGTTCGAGCGTCTGGACTTCTGGCGGGAGCTGATGGCGGCGCCGTCACGGCAGTTGGTTTCCGTCTATTACGATACCCCGGACGGGGCGTTGGCAGCCCGCGGCTATCGCCTGCGCGTGCGCAACAAGGACAGCGGCTTCGAACAGACCTTGAAGCAGAGCGGCAAGGCGACCGGCCTGTTCACCCGTGGCGAATGGACCTGCCGCCAGACCGGCGATCAGCCCGATATCGCCGCGCTCGGTGACGTCCCCCTGCCTGAACACCTGCGCCATCTGCGCGGCGACGATCTGGCGGTGATCTGCCGCATCGATGTCGACCGCAAGACGACGATGCTGGAGCTGCCCGACGGCGGCGCCGCGGAATTGGTGCTCGACATCGGCCAGGCGATGACCGACGACAGCATCGTGCCGCTGGCCGAAGTCGAGCTGGAATTGAAAGCGGGCCCGCCGGAACAGCTGTTTGCCGTCGCCCAGCAACTCAACGCCATCGCCCCGGTGCGGCTGCAGACCCGCAGCAAGCCCGAGCAGGTGCTGGCGCGGCAGAGCGACGGCGGTGCGGTTTGGCACAAGGCCGGCAACTTGAAACTTGCCGCGACGCAAAGCGTCGATGAGGTCCTCGAGGCGATCTTCGCCTCGGCGCTGGCCCATCTGCTCGCCAACGAGCGCTGCGCGCGGGAACGCCTGCACATCGAAGGCGTACATCAGATGCGGGTGGCGGTACGCCGCCTCCGCTCTGCGTTGCGCCTGTTTCGTCCCCTGTTGCCGGCCGACGCACGCGAGCGCCTCGACGGTGAACTGCAATGGCTTGCCAGCTCCCTTGGACCGGCCCGGGACATGGACGTGTTCCGTAGCGAGCTGCTCGACGGCGCCGTCACCGCGATCGAGGATGACGCCGCCTTCTCGGCGCTGGAACGCCAGGCCGTCGAACTGCAGGACGAAGCCTATGCCGCCGTCGCGGCGGCCCTCGGCTCGTCGCGCTATTCCGGGTTGATCCTGGAGCTGCTGCGCTGGCGCGTCCTGCGTGCCTGGCGTGTTCAGGCGCTGGATGCCAACTCGGCCCGCCTGTTCCAGCCGATCGGCGACCTCGCCGGCGAACTGCTTGGCCAGGCGCACCGGCGCGCCCGCAAGCGCGGCCGCGGCTTTGCCCGGCTGCCGGTGAACGAGCGGCACCGGGTGCGCATTGCCGTCAAGAAGCTCCGTTACACGGTCGAGTTCTTCGACGACCTCTATGGCGGCCCGGGGCAGGCACACTACCTGAAGCGACTGATGCGGCTGCAGGACGACCTCGGCCACCTGAATGACGTAGCGACGGCCGAGCGCCTGCTCGGCGAGGTGCTCGGCCCCCGGCCACCGGCGGCACTGGCGCGGGCTGCCGGCTGCATCCTCGGCTGGCATCGCCGGGGCCTGCATGACGACGAAGGCCGCCTGGTGCGCGATTGGCGGCGGTTCGCCCGGGCCAGACCTTTCTGGTAACGGCGCAGCCGCCGGATCCAGGCGGATGAAACGCCTGCTGCTGCTGCGCCACGCCAAGTCGGACTGGAGCGATCCGCTGCTGGAAGACTTCGACCGGCCGCTGGCGTCGCGCGGGCGCGTGGCTGCGCCACGCATGGGGCGCTACCTTGCCAGCAAGATCGGCGCGCCCGACCTGGTGCTCTGCTCGGACGCGCTGCGCACCCGGCAGACCTGGTCCCTGGTCGCGGCCGAGCTGGCCGAGACGGCACCGGCGCGCCCGGTGAAATTCCTCCGCGGGCTCTATCTCGCCCGGCCGAGCCGCCTTTTGAGCAGCATCCGCCGCGCCCCAGACGACGTCGGCAGCCTGCTGCTGGTGGGTCACAATCCCGGCATGCACGACCTCGCCTGCGCCCTCGTGGGTGACGGCAAGGCCAAGGCGTTGGGCCGGCTGGCGGGCAAGTTCCCGACGGCGGCGCTGGCGGAAATCCACTTCGATCTCGCCCAGTGGCGGGCGCTGGAACCGGGCACCGGCAGGCTGAAACGGTTCGTGCGGCCCAAGGACCTGGCCTGAGCCGGCTCAGGCTACCCGCGGCAGCATTTCCGCGAAGCGGTCGATGAAGGCCAGGGCCTGGTCGCGCGCCCGCGGTGCCACCAGCACCAGCCGGTCCACGCCGAGGTCGCGATAGCGCAGGATGGCGTCTCCGTCGGCACCGTTGAACGCGAACACCGAGACCGAGAGCGTCTCCGGGTCGCGCCCGGCCTCGGCAGCGCGCCGGCGCAGGTCGGCCATACCGTCGGCAAGGTCCTCCAACAGCGTATCGATCGGGATCCAGCCCTCGCAGAAGTCGACCACCCGCTGGCGCGCCCGCGGCGTGGCGCCGCCGAACAGCACCGGTGGATGCGGCTGCCGCACCGGTTTGGGAAAGAAGATGATGTCGTCGAAACGGACGAACTCGCCGTGGAAACTCGCCTGCTCGTCGGTCCAGATCGCCTTCATCGCGCGGATCCGTTCTTCCAGCACCTTGAACCGGCGTTTGAACGGGGTGCCGTGGTTTTCCATCTCCTCGGCGTTCCAGCCCGCGCCGACACCGAAGATGAAGCGGCCGTCGGAGAGCATGTCGAGCGTTGCCACTTCCTTGGCCGTTGTGATCGGATCGCGCTCGACGACCAGGCAGATGCTGGTGCCCAGCAACAGGCGCTCCGTCACTGCCGCGGCGGCGGCCAGCGACACGAACGGGTCGGCCATGTGGTAGTACGGTCGCGGCAGATCGCCGCCGCCCGGATACGGCGAGCGCCGGTCGGCCGGGATATGGGTGTGTTCGGGCACCCAGAACGACTCGTAGCCGCGCGCTTCAAGCGCCCGTGCCATCTCGTCCGGGCGAATCCCGTAGTCCGTATTGAAGCTGAAGATACCCAGCTGCATGGCGCGCCTCCCGTCCGCTTCCTCTGCCGGAAGCGATTGAAGCGCGTGCGCCTGTCGTGGTCCAGCCGGCCGCCGGAACGGCGGCATGCGATGGCGTCAGGCCAGGGCGGACCAGACGATGTTGCCGACCGCGACCCAGAACACGACGGACAACGCCAGACCGAACGAAAGGCCCTTGAAGAAGCCAAGGCCGGTGTCGTGGTGGACAGATGCAGCAGCAGCGTCACGCCGATGGTCGTCGAGCCGGATGAGTGCGATGGTTGCCATGCTCATGTCTCCGCACTGGCACCGAGGCGCGAAGCCGCGCCTACTGGTCTGACAACGGAGTGTCTGCGGCAAAGGTAAACAAAGTCTTTGCGCGCGTACCGGCTCAGGCGGCGACGCCCTTCTGCTGCAGCAGCGCACGCGCTTCGGCCAGCGAGCCGATCAGCATGATTTCCGACGGCGCGAACTTCACCCCATACTTCTGCTCCAGCGCCAGGACCAGGTTGATGTGGCGCAGGCTGTCCCAGTTGCGCGTCGTCTTGGGGCTGGTGTCCTCGCTCACCTCGTCGAGCGGGATCTCCAGAACCTCGGAAACGATCTGTTCCAGTCCCTCCATGTCAGTCCTCCTTCAAGTCCCCATACGGCTGATGCCGTTGTTCCCCAATTGCGGCGGTCAAAAGATCCGTTCGCGCACCGCCGTCGGCCAGCGCTGCGGATCGAAGCCGTGCTGGACGAAGGCGGCCAGCACCCAGCGCTCGATTCCCAGGCCGATGCAGGCGGTGAATGCCGGCGCTTCGTTGGCGGTGAACTCGAAGCGATCGCCGAAGAAGTTGCCGTGCAGGTTGATGGAGCCGCAGGCGATCCGGCGCGGCGCCCCGTCTTCCTTGTAGCCGACCGGCAGCATGACCTCGTTCTTCACCTCTTGGGCGCGCTGCCAGAAGGTCTTGGCCGCCGACACCGTGGCGAAGAAGGGGTCGGCGGCGGTTTCGATCTGGCAGTCGAGGTCAAGCCAGTCGGCCAGCTCGGCGACCAGCGGCATCGCCTGCTTGCGGCACTCGGCGACATAGTCCTCGCCGCCGGCGAAGACGATCTCGCGGACGTTGAACTCCCACAGCCGGTCCAGCCCGGAGACGTTGCGCGACTCGAAACGGAACACGCGGCCGCGCCAGGTCAGGTTCTGGCCCTCGCCGTCCAATGACTGGCCGCGCAGGGTCGGGTAGCAGGGAAAGCAGGCCGCCGGGTTGAGGCACATCCCCGGCAAATGAACATGCTCGATCGGCGGCAGCGCCGGTTCCTCGCTCGCCGCGTTCATGCTCCGGAATTCCTCGATGGCATCGAAGTCCTCGACCACGTGGCCGACGAAGCAGACGGCGTTGGGGTGCGAGTCGAAGTAACCGCAACGCTTCAGCAGATCGGCATCGATCATCGCCGGGAAGTCGCGTTCGACGACCTTGAAGCGGCCCTCGTAGAGGCCTCGGGCGCGATGGTCGACCAGTTTCGCCAGACCCAGCGCCGGCCCGCTCAGCGCCACGCGGCCGTGGCCGTAGTCGTGCAGCCAGCCGCGTTGCTTCAGGGCCTCATGCACGCCGCTCTCGTAGGGTGCGCTGTCGCGCCGGGTGGTCTCCATGAACACTTTGGTGTCGAAGTCATGTACGCGCTTGAGCATGGCCTCGAGGAAGCGGTCGACCTTGCCCTGGACATCCTGCTCATGCGCCTGGTCGGTCACCTCGACGCTGACCTTGGTCCGGTCCGGCGTGACGCCGAGGCGGCTGAGGTAGGGCGAGATGAAGGCCGCTTCCTTCTCGATGTCCGAAGCCAGCACGTCATCGATCTGCCGCGGCAGATCCACAAAGATGGTCATGGCAAGTGTCTCGCTGTCATCGCGGTTAGAACTGGTAGTAGATGAACGCGGTCTCACCCGTAGCGAGGCCAATGCCGAGCGTCAGCACGACGGCGCAGGCAACCGCCCACCTAGGCGACGGGCGCCACTGCAACCACCGCGACAGCGACAGCTCTTCGTAATCGGCCGGGTCCGAGCTGATGTTGTGCTCGAACAGAATCTGCTGTGTGTTCGGCATCATCAGGGCGATGGCGAACAGCAGTGTCACCAGGCCCACGGCAGGCGCGTAGTCGATGTTGGCGACGCCGGCGACCGTGCTCCAGCCCGCCTCGATCCCGTTTGCGCCGAGCATGGCACTCAGGATGGTCACCGCGGTGCCGAGATCGGGCGCACGGAACACCACCAGGCCAACGATCACCACGGCCATGGTCAGCAGCCAGCCCATGGCGTCCGGCAGCTCCGGCGCCCTGGCCTGGCGCCAGGCGTGGTTGACCGCCATGGCCAGGCCGTGGATGGCGCCGAACACCACGAACGTCCAGCCGGCACCATGCCAGATCCCGGCGAGCAGAAAGGTGAAGAACACCGGCACCGCGATCGTGGCGAGAAAGCGACGCAGCCCGCCATAGCGGCCTACCAGCGCGCGGCGGGTATTGGCCACCGCCAGCGGCGCATAGAGGTAGCTGGTGAAGAACCGCGTCATCGTCATGTGCCAGCGCCGCCAGAAGTCGGTGATGCTGGTCGCCTTCAACGGCGAATTGAAGTTGAACGGCAGCTTGAGCCCGAACAGCAGGCCAATCCCCAGCGCCATGTCCGAGTAGCCGGAGAAGTCGAAATAGAGCTGCACCGTGTAGGCAAGGGCGCCGATCCAGGCCAGGCTCATCGACGGCAAAGCGCCGGCCGCCGTGCCGTCGAACACCGCATCGGCAAACGGCGCAACGCTGTCGGCCAGGGCCAACTTCTTGAACAGGCCGAAGCCGAACACCGTCAACGCCACGGTGATCCGCGTCAGATCGAGCGGACGCCGCGCGGTCTCGGCGAACTGCGGCAGCATATCCCGCTGCAACACCAGCGGACCGGCCGTGACATAGGCGAAGAAGGACCCGAACAGCAGATAGTCGAGGAACCGAACCTGCTTGACCTGGCGGCTGTAGACCTCGACCAGGAAGCCCAGCTGGATGAAGGTGAAGAAGGAGACGCCGACCGGGATCAGCAGGTGGACGTAGGAATAGCTTTCGCCCGACAACCAGTTGACGTTGTCGATCAGGAAGTTGACGTACTTCAGGTAGCCCAGCATGACCAGGTTGGCGGTCACGGCGGTGAAGAAGATCGCCTTGCGCAGCCAGGGACGGGTGTCGGCGGCCAACATAAGACGACAGAACAGGAAGTTTGTCGTGGCCGAGCCGACCAGCAGCGCACCGTGCGCCAGGCTCCACTGTGCATAGAAGAACACCGATGCCAGAACCAGCCACGCCAGACCGGCGCGGGCACCCCACCAGTGATGCACGGCGACATAGACGACGAAGCAGAGCGGCAGGAAGCCGAGGATGAATTCAAGCGAGTGGAACAGCATGGGTCCGTTGGAACTCCGTTGCGCCGCCGGCGGGGGCGACCCGCCTACTGTTTGATCTGCGCCGCGATCTGCTGCAGCACCAGCCGCAGGCAGGTCGGATTGCCGTGTTCGGCGTCGATGTACATCGTGGCGTCGCAGCCGATGCGACGCGGGTCGAAGCTGCCGGCGACGCGGCCGTCGTAGTCCGCAGCCAGACGTTCCGTCAGTGCGCGCACTTCGGCCAGACCGTCGGCATACGGACTGCCGGCGACGGCATCGTAGAACTCCGGGTTGAACGGCGGGTTCACCAGAATCACGTCGACACCTTCGCGCTGCAGCAGCGCCAGCAGGCGTTCCATCGACTCGACCGCCAGCGGATCGATGTCGGGCGCGCGATCGCGCACCTGCGCCACCATGGCCCGGACCTCCTCGCGCGTTCTGGCCGGCGTGAACGATGCCTGATGGGCGCGCGACCACAGGATCGAACCGCCCGGCAACAGCACATCGAGGCCATCCGACGGCGTCGCCGCACCCGGGCCCGGAACCTGCTCGGCAGTCAGCAGCCGCTCGGCGGTGGCAATCGCGGTTGGCAGCGAGAACAGATCGATCACGGGCTGGGTGTGGAGATCGTCCAGCCATGGCCGTCGCGGCAGATCGAGGCGCTGCTCCATAGCCCGGAACTCGGGAATGAACGGCAGCCAGAGGAAGTCGGTGCGTTTCGCCACCGCGGCAAAGGTGTTGTCGCGGATCGCGATCGCCAGCGTCTTCGGCAGCCGGCCGGCCGTCAGCAGCAGTTCGACCATGGCCATGTGGTCGTCGTAATAGTCGCGATGGACGTGGCCGTTGAAATAGTCGACCCCGGGCATCAACTCGACATGCGCTTCCTGCCAATGGCTGGCGCCGAGGATGATCAGTTCCCGGTTCCGGGTCATCTGTGCGATCTGCGCCCGGCGGATGCCGCGGATGTCGATGTTCAGGTCGAACAGACCATAGGTGCCACCCGACAACAGCACGTCGGCGATCTCGGCCTTGGTCTCAGGCATGTGTACCCAGGGCGACAGCAGCCGGTTGGCAAAGGCGACGCCGCCCATCAGCACCAGGATCAGCAACGCCAGGGTGGCCAGGTACTTGCCATAGACCTGCGTCTCAGCCGGAGCCTTCAGTGGTGCCTTTTCAGCCGCGGCACCGTCGGGGTTCTGTGCCGCCGGCTCGTGCTTCGACCCTGCCTGGACGGCTTGTGACGCCGCGCCTAGCTGCATCTGTACTCCCCCGTGCGCTGCGGTATGGGACGGAAATCGCCGCCCCGGCATGGGACGGCGAACGGCGCGCAGAATGGCGCACAAAGCCATAAGAATCGGTAAAGGAAGCAATCACCCTGGCCGTGTTGCAGTGCAAAATCGGCGCCCGGCGGACTGTCCCAGAGCTGGACGTCCCAGCCCGGGACGGCGGCGTGCCGATATGGCATCGCAACATGGCACTGGGGTAAACGGCCGTCGTTAAGGTCCACGGATTTCCGCCGTTCGGGGGCCGATCGGCCGGGTTGGCAGGGTTCCTGCAGCACCCACGGGGTCCCCGCGCGCCATCGTCATGCTTAAGACGGAGCGGACATGTCGCAGACCTTGACCAACGAGCAGATTGCCCGCTGCATCAGCGTCGTTCGCGGCCTGGCTGCGGAGCACGGCGACCTCTCGTGTGACAGTGCCGTCGTGCTCGATGACGAGCTGGTCTACGAGACCCGCACTGAAGCCGCGGTTGCCGGCACGCTGGGCACCTCTACGCGCATTGAGCGGGTCTATTTCCGTGACCTGGAGCAGGCCTCGATCGGCATCACCGAGTTCGAGACCTACGCCGGCGACTATCGGGGTGCGCGGACCACCAAGTTCACCCTGGAAGGTCATTTCGAACAGCTCGACGAATGTTCGAAGCGGCTGCTGCTGTTCCTCGCCGGACGCGGCTGCCAGATCTGACTTGAGGCCGATCAGTCGGTATCGCCGCCCGCTCCGGGCGATCGCCCCATAGCCCCGCCACGTACCAGGCGCTCGCCGGGCAGGCTGAGATTGACGACGGTGCCGACGCCGGGCCGGCTTTCCAGCTCCAGCCGCCCGCCATGCAGGCGGATCAGGCCTTCGGCAATCGGCAGTCCCAGCCCGGCACCGTGATGGACGCGCACCTCGACCGCCTCGTCTTGGCCGAAAGGGCTCAGCAGGTGGGCGATGCGTTCGGCGGGGATCCCGGGACCGGCGTCTGAAATGCTGATGGTCAGTCCGTCGGGTTCCGACGACCAGACCGAGACGACGACCAGGCCGCCTGGCGGTGAGAACTTGACGGCGTTGTCGAGCACGGCACTGATGGCCCGCTTCAGCTTGCCCGTATCGCCCAGGATCCACATCGGCCGGTCGTCGAGCGCCAGTCGCAGCGACAGTTGCTTGCCGTCGACCTGAGGCGCGAAATCCTGGGCGATGTCCTTGACGGTTTGCGCGAGGTCGAAGCACTCCTCCTCCAGGCCGGCGCCGTCGCCGTAGAGGTCGGCCATTTCCAGCATCTGATCGATGATGTGCATCAACTGGGTCGCACCATCGACAATGGAGCTGGCGTAGCCCTGGTAGTCGTCGTTGCCGAGCGGACCGAACATCTCCTGCTGCATGGTCTCGGCAAAGCCGATGATGGCGTTCAGCGGCGTCTTCAGCTCGTGGCTCATGTTGGCCAGGAAGGCAGACTTGGCATTGCTTTCGGCATCTGCCAGCGCCGCCGCCCGTGACATCTCGGCGGCCTCGCGCTCGCGCTGCAACGCCTCTGTGATGTCCTCGCAGGTGGTCACCGACAGGCCCGATTCGAGCGGCTGGTGATTGACGGCGATGGTCCGGCCATCGCGCAGATGCTGCTCGTAGATGGACGGTTCCCTCGAGGTGATCTGCAGCAGCCGTTCCGACAGTGCGCGTCGGGCGTCCGCCTGGCTGTAGTTGCCCAGCGCGACGCTGTGCTTGAGGATCTCCTCGATCGACACCCCCGGCCGCACGACCTCGTCCGAGAAGCCATAGATGTCCCGGTAGCGCGCGTTGCAGATGATCAGCCGGCCCTGGACATCGAACATGGCGATGCCGTGCTTGGTGTTGTCGAGCGCGATGGCCAGCAGCGAGTCGCGGTCGTCGGCCACGTCCGGCGGGTCCGATCGGGCGTCGCCGCCGTGCTTGCGGTTGATTTCGCGCTCGTAGCTCATCGGCCCCAATGGCTTGGCGGACGTTGGTACGGCGCCGGCGGTCTAGGCGGTGTCAAAGCCGATCGATCGGACTTTGTGCAGCACCGGCGTCGACAGCAGCGGCATGACGAAGGCGGAGACCTGGACGATGGCGAGGAACGTCAGCAGCGCCGGATCGGTCGCCCCCGTGAGCGCGGCGATCAGCAAGCCGACGTTGCGGTAGCCGGCCAGCAGGCCCACGGTCAGCGACGTCTTGAAGCCTGACTTGACGAACAGCGAGGCGCCCAGCAACTGCAGCAGCGGATTGAGCAGGAAGCCGCATAGCACCGCCATGAGCACGAACGTCGGGTCACGCACGGCCATGGCAGTCACACCGTCCATCATCGCCGTGGCCAGCAAGGTCAGGGCGATCACCGACAGCGAGTCGATGGTCGCCTGGCTGTGCCGGGCTACCTTGGCCGGCAACCTGACCTGGCGCAGCGTCATGCCGATGGCAAAGCCGAGGCCGATGATCAGACCCAGCCGGCTCATCAGCTCGGCGACGCTGATGTTCAGTTCCGGTCCCAGCAGCGTCGTCGCCAGCATGCTGATCGTCACCGGCGCCAGCAGATGGGCGCCAATGGCGATGACCAGCGCCAGCATGGAATCGAGCCCGAGCAGGAAGGCGATGGCCGGCGCCGCCAGCAGCGGCGGCGACAGCGCCGCCAGAATCATGCCGTCGGCAATCGCCGTGGGCAGGCCATAGTTGACCAGCACCACCTTTGTTTCCACGGCGACGAAAAGCGGCGACAGCACCAGCAGGCAGAACAGCAGACCGGTGACCATGCCGGGGCGCTTCAGATAGCCGGGCACCTGACGCAGGTCCGCCTGCAGCAGGGCCAGCACCAGCGTGGCGACAAGCAGGTGGGGCAGGAACGGTCGCAGCGCGTGCGCCACTTCCGGAATCGCGAAGCCGCAGACGACGCCGCCGACGATGATGAAGCGGCCGTAGGTCCTCACCCAGGACGGCGCCAGCTCGCCATGCCCGGCGTGACCGGCAGCGGCGAGCGCTTCGTCACCGGGTTCATAGGTCCTGAGCTGGTCGACCTCGTCGCGCACACGGTGCCAGAGCTTCTCAGGCGCCGGTGCCGACGGCGCGGTCGACGTCGTCTCGGCCGCCGCGCCGGCGACCTGGTGCTGTTTCGGGGCAATGGACTCGTTGGACATGGCGGATGCGGGAACCGTTGCTGACGGGAAATGATCGGCGGCGAAGCTCGCACGACAGGCTTTAAGAAACGGTTAGGTGAAACCGGCGGCAGCGACCATGAGTTGCAGGGCGTGGGCGGGCCGCCGAACGGCAGACTTAGCGGATTCTTAACCGGGCCTTTGCTATCCCTCAGCGGCGCCCGCAGGGACAGATGCCTGCCATATCCATCAATTCTTGTCCGGCCGGATTCGTAACGCCAGCGGTGGTCTCATGGACGCCATTCAGTACCGCCCGCTTTCTCCTGTTCCTGCAGTCGTCGCCGCTCCCGTCGCCGAAGCTGCAGAAATCGTCGACGGTGCGCGCGCATGAGTGTCGTCAGCATGACCGGCGCTGAAGCGGCCGAGGGGCTTGCCACCCAGGCGGAGGACGCGCAGCCGGTCGGGTTCGCGCTGTTCGACACCGAGCTGCGCCTGGTCGCCTGGAACACCAGCTTCTTCGAGATCCATGAGATCCCCGACGCCTTCGCCCACAGCGGCCGGCCGTTCGAAGACTTCATCCGCTTCCGCTGCGCCCAGGAACAGCTGAAGATCGGCGAGACCGAACGCCGCACCATAGGCGCCCTGAGCGACCTGCAGAGCGCCCAGCCGCATCGCTGGCAGTTCACCCGGGCCGACGGCACCACCGTGCACAGCCTCGCCGTGCCGCTCTATGGCGGCGGCCTGGTCGACGTCTGCGCCCTGCGCACCGCGGACGCCGACGGATTCCTCGAACAACACGCCGCCTTCTGCAGCCGGCGCGACGTGCTCGACGCCCTCGACTGCATGGCCGACGGCCTGGCGCTGTTCGACACCGACGACCGTCTGGTGTTCTGCAACGACAGCTACCGTGAATATCACGAGCGCATCGCCGACCGTCTGCTGCCCGGCGCCAAGTATGCCACCCTGCTGTCGGCGGCGTTCGAGAGCGGTCAGTACGCCGACGATCAGCACGACGCCGAAAGCGTCTACAAGCTGCACAAGCAGGTGCTCAAGGGCAGCCTGCAGACCTTCGAGATCCGCCTTGGCGACGGCCGCTGGCTGCACTGCAGCGAGACCAAGACCGGCGACGGCAACACCATCAGCATCCGCTCGGACATTACCGAGCTGAAGCGCCGCGAGTCCGAGCTGACCAAGCTCAGCGACGCGCTGCGGCTGCAGAACCTGCACTTCGACACCGCCCTGAACAACATGGTGCAGGGCCTGTGCCTGTTCGATTCCGAGCAGCGGCTGATCGTCTGCAATCAGCGCTACCTCGACATGTACGGCTTCTCGGCCGAGGTGGTAAAGCCGGGCATCAAGCTGCGCGAGATCATGGAGTACAGCATCTCGCTCGGCAATTATCGCTCCGACGACGCCGCCCGGGCGCTGGCGAGCCGGCCGCAACAGGCCTCCAAGGTCGAGCAGTCGGTGCTGGAGCAGTGGCTGCGCGACGGGCGTGTGATCGCCGTCCTGCACCAGCCGATGGCCGGCGGCGGCTCGGTCGCCACCTACGAGGACATCACCGAACGCAAGCGCGCCGAGCAGCGCCTGCGGCAACACGCCTCCGACCTGGAGAAGCGCAACCGCGAGCTCCAGGACTTCGCCTACGTCGCCTCGCACGACCTGCAGGAGCCGCTGCGCAAGATCGAGGCCTTCGGCGACCGCTTGCGCACCCGGTATGCCGACGGGCTCGACGACAACGGCCAGCTGTACATCGAACGGATGCAGAGCGCCGCCGGTCGCATGCGCAAGCTGATCGACGACCTGCTGTCCTATTCGCGGGTGTCGACCCGCGAGGATCCGTTCGAGACCTGCAACCTCAACAGCGTCGTCGCCGACGTCATCTCCGACCTGGAGATCGCGATCTCCGAAAAGGACGCCCAGGTCAGCGCCGGCGACCTGCCGACGGTCATGGGCACGCCGACGCACATGCGCCAGCTGCTGCAGAACCTGATCAGCAACGCCCTGAAGTTCACCCGCGACGGCGTGCAGCCGCAGGTGTGGGTGGAAGGCCAGATGCTCAGCGAGGAAGACCCCGACAATCCCGGTGCCGAACGCGACGTCTGCGAGCTCACCGTGCGCGACAACGGCATCGGCTTCGAAGAGAAGTACGCGCAGCAGATCTTCGGCATCTTCCAGCGCCTGCACGGGCGCAGCGCCTATGAAGGCACCGGCATCGGCCTCGCCACCTGCCGCAAGATCGTCGAGCGCCACCGCGGCACGATCGAGGCGCATGGCGTTCCCGACGAGGGTGCCACCTTCATCGTTCGGCTGCCGGTCAGCGATGCGGCGAGCGGAGGCAAAGATGAACGCGCAGAGTGACATCATCGGCATCGTCGTCGCCGAGGACGATCCCGATGATCGGCTGCTGATCGAGGATGCGTTCAAGGAGAACTGCATCCCGACGCAGATCCAGTTCGTCAGCGACGGTGAAGAACTGCTGGCCTACCTGCGCCGCGAAGGCGAATGGCAGAGCCTGCGCGGCCAGCCCTATCCCAGCCTGATCCTGCTCGACCTCAACATGCCGCGCATGGACGGGCGCGAGGCGCTGCGACACATCAAGTCGGACGAGAACCTGCGCACCATTCCCGTGGTCGTGCTGACCACCTCGCGCGCGGAGGAAGACATCGTCCGGACCTACTGTTCCGGGGTCAACTCCTTCATCTCCAAGCCGGTCACCTTCGAGGGCCTGGTCGAGCTGGTGAAGATCCTCGTCCGCTACTGGCTGAACACGGTCCAGCTGCCACCGGAGTGCTCGAAGTAACCGCCATGATCCGATCCGACCTGACAAGCTGCCTGCTGGTTGAGGACGACGAGGACGATTTCCTCCTCATCGAAAGCATCCTGAGCGACATCGGTTCGGGCAGCCACGAAGTCGAATGGGCCTCCGACTACGCCCAGGCCGCGGAGAAACTCGCAGCCAGGCATTTCGACGTCTGCCTGGTCGACTATCGCATCGGTGCCAAGACCGGCCTCGACTTCATCCGCGAAGCGATCAGCAACGGCTCGCACGTGCCGATGATCCTGCTCACCGGCCTCGCCACCCGTGACCTCGATCTCGAGGCCTCGGAGGTCGGTGCCTACGACTTCCTCGACAAGGGCGACCTGACGCCAAGCCTGGTCGAACGCTCGATCCGCTACGCCGTCGCCCAGGCAGGGCACCGGCGCGCGCTGGAGGACCAGACCGCTCTGCTCAAGGCCACCCTAGAACACACCGGCGCCGGCATCGCTGCCTTTGATGCCGAGATGACCCTGGAGACCTTCAACCAGCGGCTGCTGGAGATTCTCGGCATCGAGCAGGCAGAACCCGGCCCGGGCCCCAGCGAGGCTGCATTGACAAGCTGCGGTGACGGCCTTGACCAGGCGATCATCGAACGGCTCGACGAGCTGGCGCTGGATCGCACGGCGCAGCTCGAGATCCGCGCCCCCGACAACCGCATCATCGAGGCGCAGCACAACCTGGCGCCCGACGGCCGCCATGTGGTGATCTGTCTCGACATCACCGAGCGCAAGCAGCTGGAGGAACACCTGCGCGAGAGCCAGAAGATGGAGGCTGTCGGCCATCTGACCGGCGGCGTCGCGCACGAGTTCAACAACCTGCTGACCGCCGTGATCGGCAGTCTGGAAATGATGCAGGACCTCATGCCCGAGGACGAGATCCTGCAGGGTCTGCAGCGCACGGCCATGCGCGGCGCCAGCCGCGGCGCTGAACTGACCCAGCGCCTGCTCGCCTTCTCGCGCCGGCAGGCGCTGCAACCGGCCAGCACCGAGCTGCACGAGATGGTCGCGGAGGCGAAGGAGATCATCCGCCGCACGGTGCCGGAGACCATCGCCATCGACAGCCAGGTCCCCCCGGGCGTCTGGCCGGTCTGGGTCGATGTCGGCCAGCTCGAGAACGCCCTGCTCAACTTGTCGATCAACGCCCGTGACGCCATGCCGGACGGCGGTCAAATCACCATCGGTGCCGACAACCTGACGCTGACCCCGGACGATCTGGCGGGACATCCCGAAGTGGCCCCCGGCGACTATGTCGCCGTCTGGGTTCGTGACACCGGCGAAGGCATTCCGCCGGAGATCATGGAACGCGTGTTCGAGCCGTTCTTCACCACCAAGGAAGTCGGCCAGGGCACCGGCTTGGGGCTGAGCATCGTCTACGGCTTTGCCGAGCAGTCCGGCGGCTTTGCCGAGATCAACAGCACGCCGGGCAACGGCACCACGGTCAGCCTGTTCCTGCCGCGGGCGCAACAGACCGAGAGCCGGACCGTCGCGCCGACCTCGACGAAGCAGCCAAAGGGGAACGAGACCATCCTGCTGGTCGAGGACGACGGCCTGGTTCGCGAAGCGACGGGCACGATGCTGCGTGGTCTCGGCTACGAGGTGGTCGAGGTCGAGAATGGTCCGCGGGCGCTGGAGATCCTCGACGGCGGGATCGAACTCGACCTGCTGTTCACCGATGTCGTCATGCCCGGCGGCATCAGCGGCACCATGCTGGCTGAGCAGGCCCGCCAACGCCGGCCTGAGTTGCGTGTGATCGTGACCAGCGGCTATTCGGACGAGGTCGTCCAGCAGGACGGCTTCGCCCTCTATGGCGTACGCCTGTTGAGCAAGCCCTATACCCTGCAGGAGATGGCCTGCACCCTGCGCGAGGTCCTGGAAGCCCCGGCCGACCAGCCGCTGCTGGCCGCCGGCGGGCAGGGCAGCGGCGCCTAGAGCACGTCACGTTTTTCCAGAAGCGGCTCGGTTCTTGGCCTTCATCCTTCGAGACGCGTCCTTGCGGACGCTCCTCAGGATGAGGAGCAAACAAGGAGGACCTCACCCTGAGGAGGCCGCGCAAGCGGCCGTCTCGAAGGGTGTCGCCGCAATGGCTTCAGCTCTGACGACTTGATCCCAATTGAAGCGAACAGTGAGCTAGCGCGGCGCCGCCGCGGTGGCGGCGCTTACTTCTTCTTGAACGCCTCGCTCATCTTCGCTTCGTCGAACTTCCACTGCAGCCGCACCACCTTGCCCCTGCGCACGGTCCACAGCAGCCACCAGTAGACATGAAACGTCTTGCGCTTGCCGACGAGCTGGTAGGTGGTCGAGCCGCTCACCGAAACCCTGTCGCCCTCGGCGTGGTAATGGTTGCGCCGCGGCCGGAAGCACTGTGAGGTGATCAGCTGCTCGTCGAGCTTCTTGAAGAAGGACTCGACCCGCTTGGGGCCCCTGTAGGTACCGAAGATCGGAACGCCCTTCCAGGTCGACCCGGCGCTGACCTCGTAGACGCAGTCTTTTGCCAGCAGCGGCAGGATCTTCGACTTGTCGGTAAACCAGTAGCCGACGATCTTGGCGATCAGATCGATGTTCTCTTTCTGCGTGTCTTTAGCAGCCATTGTGGCAATTCCATTGTCTGTGTGTCTGCGCGTTCGGGCGGGAGCTGGTCGCGGGGGCTTGGCGGTTACGGAACGTTCGATCCGCGCCTGCCGGGCAGCGCAAGATCTGAGTTCTGCTGCGGGTGATTACTTTCCTGGCCGGCCGGAAGAATGGGACATCGGACCCGGCACCAAGACGAACGAAAACAAAGCCGGATCGACTGCTGGCAACACTAGCGGGAATACCTGGGTATTTCTAGGGTCAGATCCAAAGACCCTACAAGGTGTCGCAAACGCCTCGAGCGCAGGTCGGACCGGGTCAACCGTCCGGATCCATTCTCGCCACGACCCGGATCTCGACAATCGCGCCCTCGCGCCTGAGGCCGGCGACCTCGACCGCCGTCCAGGCCGGATAGGGTTCCGCCACATATTCGAGGCGGATCGCATCGAAGAGGTCGAAATGCCGGCGCAGACCGACGTGGTAGCTCGTCATCTCGACCATCGATCCAAAGGTCAGGCCAGCTTCGCGCAAGACAGACCCGATCTTCTCGAAGACGTTGCGGATCTGGACTTCTGGATCCTCCGGCATCCGGCCTTGCGGATCTCCCCCCGTAACACCCGTCAGGAAAACCAGGTCGCCGGACACGAGGGCCGGAGACATCTTCAGTTGCTCAGCCGCTGCACGCAGCTCCGCCGGTACGATTGCACGCTTGGCCATGGATGTTCCCGCGAGAAGGGATGACGCCGTCATATTGGCCAACCGGGTTCCGATGCTCAACGCCGACTTTGTCGGCATCCCGGTCATTGCCGGCCGCGGGGCGTTCAGATGCCGCTGAGCCTCGACTACGAATGGACGCGGCCGTTGTTCACCGGCGCCGGCGTCCGCAACTCCGCGCGTTCGGCCCAGAACGCCATCCCGAGCTCCTCGTAAAGCGCGGTCGCCATGGCCACGTCACGCTGCGCCTCGCCGCCAGACGCCCCGTTGAACCGGCCCAGCGCCAGTTGGCAATGCGCCTGCAGAGGCCGCAGGCCGAGCGTGCGGCATAGGGCGATCGCCCGGTGCAGCCAAGCTGTCGATTGCCCGTCGGCCGCGCCATCGTCGTCACCGCACAGGCCCAGCAGCCACAGCGCCCAGGCTTCGACGCCGTGGTACTCGTGGCGGCCGGCGAGCTCGAGCGCCGCCAGGCCGCACTGCCGCGCCTCGGCCTGGCCGCCCGCAAGGAGGCGGACATGACCGGCGAAGACATGACACCAGCCGTGCATATGCGCCATCTGCGCCGAACGGGGCAGCGCCCGTTCGGCCAGCGACGCCGCTTCACCAAACCGGCCGGCGATGGCGTAGGCATAGCCGAGACGGCTTGCCAGGACCGGCCACATGATGTCGATGCCGGCGCTGTCGCAGGCATCGAGCCCGCACCGCAGCGTGGTGATGGCCGCGTCGATTTCGCCCTTGTGCAGGCCGACCATGCCGTCGGCGAAATGCGACACGGCAATGTCGAACGGCCGGTCGAGCTCGCGGGCGATGGCACAGGCCTGCGCGCTGGCCGACATCGCCTCTGACAGCTCGCCGAGCGCCGCACGGCTGTAGCCGAGCAGCGCGTAGTACAGGACCGAAGCCGTGCCGGTGGTGCCGAAGCGGCGATGGCGCTGGTCGCCGCGCAGCAGGTGGATGCTGTCAGCGATGATGCGCGCCGCCGCGCGGTAGTCGCCATTGAACTCATAGGCCTGGGCCAGGAAGTAGTTCGCCGGCACCAGCTGGTCCTCGCGCTGGCTCTGGTGGGCGATCTGGCTGGCCCGTTCGCCGGCGGCGATCGCCTCGCTGGCCTTGCCGACGACGTTGAGCACGTGGGTCTTCGACATGGCCACGGCCTGCAGCCGGGTCGCATCGTCGATTCCGGCCGCCAGTTCCTCGGCCTGGCCGAGGAACTCGTACCAGCGGGCATAGTCGCCCGTCACCCCGATCGCCACCCGCAGGCGCAGGCGGATATCGATCGCCTGTTCAATGGAACTGCGCGTCTCCGGCAGGTGGTCGACGACGTCCAGCGCCCGCTCCAGGAACCGCGTAGCGGCAGCGAAGGCGGAGTTGTCGATCGCCTTGTCGCCGGCCGCCTGCAGATAGCGCACCGCTTCCGGCCAGAGCTGGCCCTGATCGGCATGGTCCGCCAACTGCTCGAGATGGCCGTCCAGACGGCCGGCGAAGCAGCTCTCCATCGCCCGGACCAGGGCGGCATGCAGTTCCCGCCGGCGGTCCAGCAGCATGCCGTCATGCACCACGTCGTGGGTGAAGGCATGACGGAAAGTGAACTCGGGATCGGGGAAGACCCGCGTCTGGTCGAGAAACTCGGCCCCCTGCAGTTCGGTCAGCAGATGCCACAGGTCGGCATCCGAGCGGCGCGAGAACTCCTGCAGCAGCACCACCGGCACCTTCATGCCGATCACCGAGGCCATCTGCAGCAGGCTTTTCTGCTGCGCCGGCAAGCGGTCGATACGCGATGCCAGCACCGCCTGCACGGTGCCCGGTATCTCGATCTCGTCCAGTTCCTTGGTCAGCCGATAGGCACCGCGGGCCCCGGCCAGGGCGCCGGTCTCGACCAGGGTGCGCACCGTCTCCTCGATGAACAGTGGCGTGCCCTGGGTCTTCTCCACCAGCAGCGCCTTCAGCCTGTCCAGGCTGTCATCTTTGCCGACCAGCCGCCGCAGCAGTTCGTCCACCGCCGCCGCCGCCAGCGGATCGAGGCGGACCCGGGTGTAGTAGCTCTTGCCGCGCCAGTTGCCTTCGTATTCAGGCCGGTGGCTGAGCAGCAGCAGCAACGGTGCCGTGGCCATGGCCTCGACCAGGGCATCGAGGACCGCCTGGGTCTCCGCATCGATCCAATGCAGGTCTTCGAACAACAGCACCAGTGGCGCCTGGCCGGCCTGCGCCAGGATCACGGTGGTGATGCCGTCGATGATGCGCTGGCGCCGTTGCGGCGGATCGAGCGCCAGCCATTCCGCATCGGTCACGGGCCGGTTCAGCAGCGTCGTCAGCACCGGCACGAGCGGCGCCGGTTCCAGCCCCAGGCCCGTCAGCTGGCCGCGCAGCGTCGCCTCGACCGAGCTGTCGGCATCGTCAGCGCCGATCTCGAACCAGGTGCGCAGCAGCATGGCGATCGGCATGTAGCTGGTGTTGCGCCCGTGCGGCAGCGACCCCGTCTCCAGCACCCGGCTGCCGGTGAGGCGGTCGGAGCTGACGAACTCGTGCAACAGCCGGGACTTGCCGATTCCGGGCGCGCCGACAAGCGCCACCACCTGGCCCTGGCCGCGCCGGGTCCGGTCGAGGGCGGCGGCCAGCAGGGCGGTTTCCTCTTCCCGGGCGACGAAGGCCGACAGGCCCTGCGCCGCCCGCACCTGCCAGCGGCTGGACGTGGGCGTGCCGCCGGTCGGCCGGTAGACGACGATCGCGTCACCGATGCCCTTGACCGCGACCTCGCCGACGCGTTCCGCCTCGACGAAACCCTTGACCAGCTCGTAGGTGGCGGCGGTGCAGCAGACAGTTCCCGGCTCGGCCAGTTCCTCGACCCGCTTGGCGACATGCACGACCGGTCCGACGGCGTCGTAGTCGAGCCAGAAGTCCGTGCCGATGGGGCGCACCACCACTTCGCCCGAGTTCAGGCCGACCCGGATCAGCATCTCCACCCCCGGCAGCGCCGAAATCCGTTCCTGCATCGCCAGCGCAGCCAGGCAGGCGCGGATGGCGTGGTCTTCGTGTGACAGCGGGGCACCGAAGATGGCCATGATGCCGTCGCCCTGGACCCGGTTGACCGTGCCCTCGTAATGGCGGACGCAGTCGATCATCGCGTTCAGCGCCGGTTCCAGGCGGTCCAGCGCGACTTCCGGATCGAGGCTGTCGATCAGCCGGGTCGAGCCGACGATGTCGGCGAACAGCACGGTGACGAACTTGCGCGCGCCTTCGGCGGCGCCGCGGGCGCCGAGGATCAGCTCCGCCAGCTGGCGCCGCACCTCGGGGCTGGCGCCGGTCGTGGGCGCGCCAACCGGCGGCGCCGACGCCGTCAGCGGTGTGCCGCAGTGACCGCAAAACGCGGCATCGGCGCCCGTCTCGCTGCCGCAGGCCGGGCAGGTGGTCGACAGGCGCGCACCGCAGCTCTGGCAGAACAGGTTGCCGTCGGGATTTTCGGCCTGGCACTCCGCGCAACGCATGGCGGTTGAACATCCCCTGCTTCGGTTGCGCCGATACTACGGCAGGAGCCGGGGAGATAGTCATCCAACTTGTTCAACCGGCGGTGCCGGCGGGGGACTACTTCTTCAGTTCGTACTGGCCGACGAAATGGGAGATGGCCACGCTGTTGCCGGACGCGGCGCGGGTATAGGTGCCATTGCCCTTGACCCCGTCGAACTTGCCGGTACCGCCGTCATAGACCCAGATGCCGCCCTGGTCGTCGCCTTCCCAGCGGACCCACAGCAGCGAGCCGTCCCTGGCGGTGTAGCTGCACGCGCCCTTGCCCAAGACGTCACCGTTGGCACCGCTGGTGAATGTGCCCGAACAGTCGGCGATGGCGCCGTTCTGAGGGTGCCGCGGATCGAAGGTCCACAACACGCCCTGACCGGCATAGGGAGAGACGGCGACGCCGCGCGGAAAACTTACCGGCGGCGTATCCGCGACCGTGACCGCCTCGACACCCTCGAACTTCACCATCTGCGCCGCCGCCGTCCCGACATGCCAGGCTGCGCCGACGACGCCGGCCACGATGGCGGCGATCATACTTGTCCGTGTCATGCTCCCTCCCGCACCGAGTTGGGCGATATCGTCTGCCGACTGTCCGTCAGCCACGCCCGAGATAGGGCATCTTGGTCGCCATCACCGTGATGAACTGCACATTGGCGTCGAGGGGCAGGCTGGCCATATAGACGATCGCCTTGGAGACGTGCGACAGGTCCATCAGCGGCTCGGCCCTGACGCTGCCGTCGGCCTGCGGCACGCCGTCGGCCATCCGCGCCGCCATTTCTGTCTCGGCGTTGCCGATGTCGATCTGGCCGCAGGCGATGTCGTACTTGCGGCCGTCCAGCGCCGTCGCCTTGGTCAGGCCGGTGATCGCGTGCTTGGTCGCGGTGTAGGGGGCGGAATTGGGCCGAGGCGCATGGGCCGAGACCGAGCCGTTGTTGATGATCCGCCCGCCGCACGGCTGCTGTGCCTGCATCACCCGGAAGGCCTCCTGGGTACACAGGAACGGCCCGGTCAGGTTGATGTCGACCACCGCCCGCCACTGCGCCACCTCAAGCTCTTCCAGCGGCACCCCGGGGGCACTGATGCCGGCATTGTTGAACAGCAGGTCGACACGGCCGAACTGCGCCCGGGTGCGCTCGAACAGGTTGTGCACCGAGTCCGGATCGGCCACGTCGGTCGACACCGCCAGGGCCCGGGCCCCGTCGTCGCCGGCTTTCGCCGCCGTCTCTTCCAGCGCCTCCTGGCGCCGCCCCGCCAGCGCCACCGACCAGCCGTCGGCTAGCAACGCCAGTGCCGCGCCGCGGCCGATCCCGGAGCCCGCACCGGTGACGACTGCGATCCTGTCCTGCCCGCTCATGCTCCCGACCTCCCTGTCAGCGCCCTTGTCCATGCCGTTTGCCGCCGGCGGCAAAGCTTGGCCTGCGGCGCCGGCCGGCGCAAGCATGCGCCCGGGTTAACCGCGCCTGTTGACCCTTTGGTCACCGTGGCCGGCGATCCTGGGGCCACGGAGGACCCTTTTGATGGGCAAGGTGGTGGCACTGAAACTGGACGAGTCGCAGCGCGTGCTGGCGGCTGCCCGGGTGCGCCGGCCACCGCCGGCGATCAGCCTGACGCCGACCTTCTTCCGCTACCCCCTGGGCGACGTCGCCGCGCCGGAACTGGTCGAGGCGCTCGACGTCTGGTTCGCCCTGGCCGGCCCGCAGGGCCGGTTCCGGCTGGGCGCCGACGACAACGAGGAATCGCTGCGCCTGTGCCGGCCGCTGATGACCGGTTCCTCCTCGATCGTCCGGGTCGACCACGGCCGGCCGCCGGCGGAATGGCGCTTCGGCCACTGGGGGCCAGGCTTCCGCAACGAGCATGACGTGCACTACCTGTGCGGCAAGATCGGCAACCTGCCGGTGCCGCAGCTGCTCGACGGCATCGCCCAGTCGCTGCTGGAATGCCTGCAGCAGCCCGATCCCGCCGTCTATCGCATGGTCGGGCTCGGCCCCAAGGGCGCCGTGGTCTACGACGCCCTGCGCCTGCCGGTGGTCAACGGCAACGGCCGCGTCGTCCGCTTCGTCACCAAGTCGCAGAGCTACGTCACCGTCGCCGGCACCCTGGATCCCGTCGACGCCTGACGTCGATTCGGCCGGCAGCGGCCGCAGCCGATCGGATGATGCCGGACGCATTTCCCGTTACAAGGCACGACTCGGCCAACGTTGGCCTACGCGCGGAATGCGGGCTAGCATGCCGGCGGAACCCCGCGAGCGTTGCGTAAGTCACCTGACAGACGGGGCTGAGGCCCGCCACCGACCAGGCGCAGAAGGATGGTTCCGTGCAGGGTGTGAGCGTCAGCGAACGGCTGGCGACGATCGTCTCCGTCGACGTCGTCGGCTATTCACGCCTGATGGGAACCGACGAGCTCGGCACTCACCGGACCCTGAAGCGCCACCGCGAAGAACTGATCGACCCGGCCATTGCCCGCCATGGCGGCCGCATCACGGGCACCGCCGGTGACGGCCTGCTGGCGGAGCTGCCCTCGGCGGTCGAGGCGGTGCAATGCTGCATCGAGATCCAGGAGGCGATGGCGGCGCGCAACGCCGGGCTCGATGCTGACCGGCGCATGCTGCTCAGGGTCGGCGTCAACCGCAGCCACGTGATCGACGACGGCGGCGAGATCTTCGGCGATGGCGTCAACATCGCCGTCCGCCTCGACGGTCTGGCCGAGCCCGGCGGCATCTGCATCTCCGCCAGTGTCTTTGCCGACATGGTCGGTCGCATCGGGCCCGCGTTCGAGGACATCGGCGAGCACTGGGTGAAGAACATCGCGAAACCGGTCAGGGTCTGGCGCTGGTCCGGCGGGCGGGCGCCGACCGCCGTGCCCGAGGGCACCCGCGATCAGCGCCTGATCAGCTCCGGCCAGCCCAGCATTGTCGTGTTGCCGTTTCGCAACCTGGGCGGCGACCCCGACGAGGAGTACTTCTGCGACGGCATCACCGAAGACCTGACCCTGTCGCTGTCGCGCATCCGCTGGTTCCTGGTCACGGCGCGCGGCTCCGCCTTCACCTACAAGGACCGCGAGGCCGACCCGGCCACCATCGGCCGCGAGTTGGGCGTCAGGTACCTGGTCGACGGTACCGTGCGGCGCGCCGGCGACCGCGTCCGCGTCAATGCACGCCTGCTCGAATGTGCCAGCGGCGCCCAGGTCTGGGGCGACCACTACGACCGTGACCTTCAGGACCTGTTCGCGGTACAGGACGAGATCGTCGACAAGCTGACGGCGGCGATCGAGCCCGAGTTCCTGCGCCATGAGCAGCAGCGCGCGCACGCCTCGCAGCCGCGGGACCTGAAGCACTGGGAGTTGCTGATGCAGGCGCGCTGGCACTTCTGGCGCACCGAGCACAAGCACAACGAGGCGGCCAAGCAACTGCTGGCCGAGGCCCTGGCCCGGCGCCCCGACGACGTCGCCTCGCACGTGGTCCTGGCCTTCTGTCACCTCACCGACGCCTGGTGCAACTGGCGCGATCCGGTCGAAGCCGCCGTCGCCGATGCCTGCCTGCTGGCGCGCCGCGCGCTCGAGCTCGACGACAGCGATGCCTGGACACATTTTACCATCGGTACGGCGCTGTCGTGCGAGGGCCGGATCGCCGACGCGATCGCCGCCCAACGACGCGCCCTCGAGCTGCAGCCCCATTTCGCCGCCGCCGCCGGCGAGATGGCACGGTTCCTGTCCTTCTCGGGCGAGAGCGACGAGGCGATCCGGCTGGCCAGCCGCGCCATCGCCGCCAGCCCGCGCGATCCCCACCTGAGCCTGTGGCTGCGCGCCATTGCCATCGCCTGCTTCATTGCCGACCGCCCCGCCGACGCCGTGCGCTGGGCCGAGAAGGCGGTCGAGAAGAAACCGCGCTGGTTCCACAACCACTATCTGCTCGCCGCGACCCAGGTCGCCGACGGTGACCTGGACGGCGCCCGCGCGAGCTGCGCCGAGGCCGCGCGCCTGCTGCCGGACTACAGCATGGCGGCGCTGAAGATCGGCCATCCGTTCACGCACGAAGAACACATGAACAGGTTCGTGGCGGCGCTGCGGACGGCCGGCTGGACCGGCTGACCGCGGCGCCCGGCAACATCTGGGAGGGCCGCCGTGCCGGCAGACAAGCGTAAGGTCGCGATTCTCGGCAGCGGGCCGTCGGCCCTCACCACGGCCTGGTATCTGTCAGGTGAACCCGGCTGGCAGGACCGCTACGAGATCACCGTCTACCAGATGGGCTGGCGCCTCGGCGGCAAGTGCGCCACGGGACGCGACCCGGAGGCCTGCCAGCGCATCGAGGAGCACGGCATTCACGGCTTCCTCGGCTCCTACTACAACACGCTCCGGCTGATGGTCGATTGCTATGCCGAGCTCGGCCGCGCCCAAGGCGACAAGCTGGCCACCTTCCAGGAGGCCTTTCATCCCGAGCACTTCGTGCTGATGTGGGAGGCCCACGACGGCCAGCTCAAGCGCTGGCCGCTGCGCCTGCCGGGCAACGCGCTGATGCCGTGGGAGCCCTGCTCGCTGACCACCATCGAGCGGCGCATCGCCGTCATCATCGAGCTGATCGAGCTGATCTTCGACGAGCATGGCGCCAAGCCCGAACGCGCCGGGGCCGAGCACGGTCTCGGCCAGGCAGTGCTGGACAGCATCGGCGGGGTGCTGCGCGGCCTCGCCCGGGCGCCCCTGCGCGGCCACCTGAAGACGGCCCGCGAGGCGCTGGAGAAAGACGGGCTCGGCAGCGCCGGCCTGCTGGACGCGCTGGAAAAGGCGCTCGACTGGATCCGCAACGGCCTGAAAGCGGCCCTCGACGACATCGACGTGATACGCCGGCTCTACATCACCGCCGACTTCTTCATCACCCTGGTGCGCGGGTTCATCGCCGACGACGTCGTCCAGCGCGGCTTCGACGCCCTCGACGACGAGAACTTCTCCGACTGGCTGCTCCGCCATGGCGCCTCGACGGAGACCGTGACGTCGCCGCTGGCGCTGAACACCACCAACCTGTCGTACCAGTACCCCGCCGGCGACACCAGCCGGCCGCTGGAGATGGCGGCCGGCGCCTATCTCGACTGGACCCTGCGCGAGTTCGCGTTCGAGGGCGCGTTCGGCTGGCTGTTCGCGGCCGGCACCGGCGATACCGTGATCGCGCCACTGTTCCTGGTGCTGCGGCGCCGCGGGGTGAAGTTCCGCTTCTTCAACAAGGTCGAGGCGCTGCGCCTGAACGACGACGGCAGCGCCGTCGCCGCGATCGACATCGCCGTCCAGGCCACCGTCGACGTCGGCCCCGACGCCTACGACCCGCTGATCGAGGTGAACGGGCTGCCGAGCTGGCCCGACCGGCCGCTGTTCGACCAGCTCCGCGACGGCGACAAGCTGAAGGCGGCGAGCCGGCGCGCCCGGGCCGAAGGGCTGGCCACCAACGGCGCCGGTATCGACCTGGAGTCCTACTGGACCAGCTGGCAGCCGGTCGCCCGCGAGACCCTGCACGCCGGTCAGGACTTCGACCTCGTCGTCAACGCCATCTCCATCGGCGCCCAGCCATACATCGCCACCGAGCTGCTGGCTGCCAACCCCGCCTGGCGCGACAGCGTCGAGCATGTGAAGACCGTGCAGACCCAGACCATGCAGCTGTGGTTCACGCCCGACCTCACCGCCCTGGGCTGGGACATCCCGTTGACCGGCACCGACCTGTTGATCGGCGCGACCTATCTCGCCGCGCCCGACGGCCAGGCGGACTTCACCCACTACATCCCCTTCGAGGCCTGGCCGGCGGACGCCCGACCCGGCGCCCTGCTCTACATCTGCGGGGCGATGGCGGAAGACGGCCCGCCGCCGCCGTTCGACGATGTCCGCTACCCGCGCAGCCAGTTCGACCGCGTGCGCTGGCAGTCGATCCAGTACCTGCAGGCCGGGACCATGCCGCTGCTGCCGAAGGCGACGACCGCGACCAACAACCCGCCCGGCGACCCCTTCGGCCTCGACTTCTCGCTGCTCGCCTGCCACGACGAGGCGACGGCGGGCCAGGGCGTGGACCGCTTTCGCCAGCAGTACTGGCGCGCCAACATCGATCCCAGCGAGCGCTACGTGACCTCGCCGCCCGGCAACACGCGCTATCGCCTGAAGGCCGGCGACACCGGCTTTGACAACCTGGTCGTCGCCGGCGACTGGATCTACACCGGGCTCAATGTCGGCAGCGTCGAAGGCGCGGTAATGGGCGGCATGCTGGCCGCCAACGCCATCGGCGGCTTCCCCAAGCTGGCCGACATCATCGGCTACGATCCCTTCGGCACCGACAAGGCCTAGACCCTGTTCGCTTCAGTTGGAATCAAGCAGTCAGAGCTGAAGCCAGTGCTGCGCCACCCTTCGAGACGGCCGCTAGCGCGGCCTCCTCAGGGTGAGGTCCTTGTTGTTTGCTCCTCATCCTGAGGAGCGTCCGTCAGGACGCGTCTCGAAGGATGAAGGCCAAGGACCAAGCCGCTTCCGACAAGACCTGACATGCTCTAGCGCTGCCGGGCTCGCCTGTGCCGCCGCCTGAGCCCTTGATCGTCGTCACTAAGCGGCGCAGGCAGCCGAGACTGATGCCCTGAACAGACGTGTCGACCGGTGGCGCGCAGCCTGAACGCCGACATCGCGTAGGTGGTATCGCTTTCTGCGATCCACTCCAGGGCTGCCTCGCCTGGACGGGCCTGGGCCGCAACTCTGCGCCGGATTTCACACCACCGACCGGACGCTCAGACAGCCCGTGCGGCAGCGAGGAACTCCTCCAGCTCGCGGCTGAACTCGCCAATCGTCACCCCCAGGTCCTTGGACGCCCACAGCATGCCGATCGAGGTCGCGCCCGACTGCGCCGAGGCCTGGGTCATGCCGGCGATGCTGTCGAGCATCTCCTTGGAGTCGTTGCTGATTGTCGACGCCGTGCGGGCGATTTCCTGGGTCGAGGCGCTCTGCTCCTCGACGGCAGAGGAGATCCCGGTGGCGGTGTCGTTGATGCGGCCGATGGTGCTGCTGATGCGGTCGACCGCGTTGACGGCACCATCGACGGACTGCTGGATCGAGGAAATCTGCCCGGCGATCTCCTCGGTCGCCTTGCCTGTCTGGCTGGCCAGCGACTTGACCTCCGATGCCACCACGGCGAACCCTTTGCCCGCATCGCCCGCGCGCGCCGCCTCGATCGTCGCATTCAGCGCCAGCAGGTTGGTCTGGGCCGCGATATCGTTGATCAGCTGCACGATCTCGCCGATCTTCTGGCTTGCATCGGCCAGGCCGCGGATGCGCTCATTGGCGTCCTCGGTCTCGCGCACGGCATTGCCGGCCACGTCCGTCGCTTCCGACACCTGCCGGGCGATCTCGCTGATCGAGGCTGACAGCTCTTCCGCCGCCGCCGCCGCGCTGTTGGTGCTTTCGTTGGTGCGCTCGGCGGCCGAAGCGACGGTGAAGGACTTGCTGCCGGTCTCGCTCGTCGTTTTCGTGCCGGCCTGGGCACTGGTGCCGATCTCCTCTGCGGCTTCCGACACCGTCTCGACCATGGTGCCGGCACGGCCCTCGAAGTCCCGCAGCAACCCCTCGATCTTCTCGGCCCGCGCCAGCCGTGTCTGCTGCTCGCGTTCCTGTTCGGCCTGCAGTTCGTCGGCCTTGATCATGTTCTCCTTGAACACCTCGACCGCCTTGGCCATGTCGCCGATCTCGTCGCTGCGGTCGGTGCCCGTGATCTCGGTGCTCTTGTCGCCGTCGGCGAGCTGCCGCATGGCGCCGGTCATCTTGGTCACCGGATTGGCGATGATGCTGCCCAGCAGCCAGGCGATGACGATGCCACCGACCAAGCCGATCACCGCTGCGACCAGCATCTCGATCTCGGCAAGCCTGATCTCGCTCAGGGTGCGGTCGCGGATCTCCTCCTCGATCTGCGCGATCTCCGCCTGCAGGTATTCGGCGTCCGCGGTGATTTCCTCCGCCGCCTCCGCCATCTCGCCCTCGACCAGGTGGCGGATTTCGTTCTCGTCGGCGCGGATCCGCCGGAACACTTCCTCGTACTCGTGGAACTGCTTCAGGGCATCGGCGTGCAGTTCCCGCTCATGATCGGTCCACAGCGCCCCTTCCAGGACCGCCATGGCCTTCTCCATCTCCTTGAACTCGTGCTCCGCCTTGTCGCCGAAGGAATCGTCCTGCCGGCCGATCAGGATGTTGGCGTAGAGCCGAGCCAGCAGGGCGTGCTCGCGCGCCGTGGCCGCCAGCATCGCCGCCTTGGTGTTGCCCTCCGCTGTGGCCTCTTTGACGATGGCGTCCAGATCCGCGATCACCCTGATGCCATCGGGTTCGAGCTTGGTGTGGATCAGCTCGCGAAACTCGTGATCCAGCTCCTCCGCCCTGTCGAAGTCCTTCAGGTAGATGCCGAGGTCCTTTTCGATCCGGTCCATCTTCGCCAGATGCTCGGCCTTCTTCAGGTGCTTGCGCGCTTCCACCAGCATCGGCTTCAGCTTGCCGGCGAGCTCATGCACCTTGTCGGCGTCGGGTTGGTGGCCGGTGTGCGTGAACTCGCGCGCATGCATCCGCAGCTTGAGGAACTCCGCCTCGATACGAGCGGTCAGTGCCGCCTCATGCACCTGCTCGGTGTATTCGTCGACGTCGTGAGAGACCGAGACGAAGCCGAAGAGGCCGAAGGCCGCCATCGCCAGCAGCACCACCAGAACGGCACCGAAGCCCATGAAGACCTTCATCTTCACTTTCTGGTTGCCGATCAACCCGACCACTTTCCGCATCGGGTTCGTCCGTAGCGTGTCCGTTACAGCTGTCATAGCCTTATCTCCTGGGGTCATCTGGCAGCCAACCGCGGCCGTTTCCGGGGCCAGCGCGCGGCGTCGCGACAGGGCAGGCCGGATCGAGAACCGTCATCAGGATAATTTTCCTGGTCCGAAACGATTTTCCGCAAAATCGGGCCCTCCTGCCGTGCACCGGCACCGTTCCGGGCCCATGCAAGCAGCAAATGCGAGAGTGCGAATTAAGCGCAGAAGTTCTAAAAGGTAGTTAAGCAGCAGCGCAAAGTAGTGCTTTGGTATCAAAATACATTAAATGCCGCGATACCGTCGCCGCTATTGCGCGGACTGGCTGGGGCGAACGAGCCCTGCTGCATGTCGGTCCACGATCAGGACCTGCGGCGCCTGTCGTGGCCACCTTGCACAGCTCCGATCCCTGTCCGGTCGATCGTCATCCGGCAGCACGGCGCGCAGAGAACGGCCCTTTTCAGGTGCCGGCATTGACCATGCCTGCTCGCGTCGGGACCTGGGCTTAGGCGGCGCGGTCGTCACATCCGGCTGCGCAGCGCGACGAAGCGGCACAAGATCACGACCTGCTTGGCATCAAGGCCGCACACCACATCCGGGAGTCGGAGAAACGTCGCGACAACGCAAAAAGGCGTCAGGCCAGCTTGCTGGCCGCCCGACATCAACTCGTCAAACCTATTGAGGGAAGAAGTGGTGCGCCGAAGCGGAGCAAGTTCGAACCAGCCCTCCTTCGCCAAGGCTACGGAGGGCACTCCTGGCTCTATCGACTTTGTACGGCTTCCTGGCGTAAGCCACCCGAAGCCCGAAGGAGCTGTCCTTTCCGAGACATAGGTGACATTTCGTACCGGACACATGGGTAACACTTTCGGCCTGTTTTTGCAGGCAGGAGGTGTTGATGCCGTGGAAAGAGAGTTCGGTGATGGAAGAACGCCTTCGCTTTGTGGCC
>Ga0209458_1000088_pt1 | contig 52780 bp, 54 predicted proteins | sample WorMetLIZAISLAND_FD_187411 | JGI IMG/M metagenome (GOLD analysis project Ga0209458, IMG submission 187411) | Marine gutless worms symbiont microbial communities from Max Planck institute for Marine Microbiology, Germany - Inanidrilus manae... ...
TTAGTGCGCGAAGCGCATCATAGTTGAAACTATGGACTTTAAGTCCCTTCACTTTCAGTCCGTGGCTTGTCCACGGATGAGGACTTTAGTCCTCCAGACTATGGACTTTCAGTCCATAGTGGTTGATTTTAATAGAATCGTGCCCGTAGGGTGGGCTGTGCCCACCGGTCAGTCGTATTTGGTGGGCACAGCCCACCCTACAGGTTCGTTAGTTCTTATACAGTCTCTTAGGTTCAAGCCAGTTTTCCACGCGCAGACTTGGCACACGGGAGAATTCTTGCTCGTTTGTGGTAACCAGGGTCAGGCCGAGCGTCAGAGCATGGGCAGCGATGAGCATGTCGTTGCCGCCAATGCGGTTCGCGTCTCAGGGCGAGCGCGTATAAATGTGTTGTCGATCGAGGTTGCTGCCAGTTTCCGGTCGTCAGCCGCACCGGCGGTGGTTCGCCATGACCGGTAGGCGCCGGCTTGCCGGCGCGGGGCTGGAAGGCAACCAAGCCGGCCGGTCGAACCTCAGCAAAGCGCGGGCGAACCAAAACGCGGGCAAGCCCCGCACCTACACGTCTCTGGCTCCCACGCTCCAACGTGGGAGCAAGTCCTTGACACTCCAGCGTCATGAAACCTTGGCCGCTGGAGCGGCTGCCCTTGCGTTCCCACGCTGGAGCGTGGGAACGAGTAAGAGACTTATAAGCACTAACTAACCTGTAGGGTGGGCTGTGCCCACCAAATACGACGCCTGACCGGTGGGCACAGCCCACCCTACGGGTACGGTTCTATTAAAATCAACGGTTTAGTTTTGTCTCTGGCTCCCACGCTCCGGCGTGGGAGCAAGTCCTTGACGCTCCAGCGTCATGAAACTTTGGCCGCTGGAGCGGCTACCCTTGCGTTCCCACGCCGGAGCGTGGGAACGAGCCACCGAGACCTACCGCGCTCATCGCATCCTACACTCGACGTGGGGTCCGTGCGGGCGGGCAGATATGGGCGAGGGTCCGGCGCCGTCTCAGGCCGCAAACAGGGCCTCGAAGGCCCTGATCAGATCTGTCGTCAAGGTCTTCGAGGGCTTCGGTCTGGTCGTCAATACACGCCTCCTCCAGGGCGTCGGCGGCCGCACGGACGGGTTTGATGCGAAAGAAGGCGGCGCTCCCGTTGAGCTTGTGCGCCTCCGCGCGCAGGGCGACCGTATCCCCCGTACTCAGGGCCTGGCGCAGGACGGCCGGGGACTCTCGATATTCGGCCCGGAAGTCATCGAGGAGCTTCGCCATATGCGCCGGCGGCACCCCGAGCTCAGCGGCGGCGGCATCGAGGTCGAACGCAGGTGGCGGGGACGGGCTCGGCACGGGCCGACCCGCAAGCAGGGCCTCGAGGGCCCTGATCAGCGCTGTCGTCAGCTCCTCGAGTGTTGCGTCGCTTTGGTCGTCATGATACGCACACGCATCCTCCAGATCGTCGGCGGCCTCACAGACGGGTTCGATATATACTGCCACAGGGCATGATCTGAGCGTTTGAATTTCTCCCTCACCCCGGCCCTCTCCCGGAGGGAGAGGGAGTGAAATGTGCAGATTGTGCCGGCAGTATATAAGAAGCCGGCGTCCTCGTTGAGTGTGTGCGTCTCCGCGCGCGGGGCGGCTGTATCCCCCGCACTCAGGGCCCGGCGCAGAGCGGCCGGGGTCTCTCGATGTGCGGTCCGGAAGTCCTCGAAGGCCTCCACCATTTGCTCCCGCGGCAGTCCGTGCTTGGCCGCGGCGACGTCGGGGTCGAACGCGGGCGGTGGGGTAGGCTCCGCCGGTGGCGGGGACGGGCTCGGCGCGGGAGGGGTCGCGAGCAGGGCTTCGAGGGCCCTGACCAGCGCTGTCGTCAGATCTGCGAGGGTTCGGTGCGGTCGTTACGACACGCATCCTCCAGGGCGTCGGCGGCCGCACGGACGGGTTCGGCGCAGAACATGGGGGCGCTCCCTTTGAACTTGTGCGCCTGCTCGCGCAGGACGGCCGTATCCCCCGCACTCAGGGCCCGACGCAGAGCGGCCGGGGTCTCTCGATATGCGGCCCGGAAGACCTCGAAGGCCTCCACCATTTTCTCCCGCGGCAGCCCGATCTTGACGGTAGCGGCATCGAGGTCGAGCACGGGTGGTGGGGTACGGTCCGCGGGTGGCGGGAGCGTGTCGGGCGCGGGCCGGTCCCTTTGGTCCAACAGCTTGCCGATGGTCGCCAGCAGGATCTCGGGGGGATCGGTCTTGAGCCGGTAGGCATCCACCCCGGCCGCCTTGGCAGTGTCCTCCTCCTCCGCGGCGCCGCTGAGGGCCATAATCGGCAGCTGGCGCAGCCGGGCGTCGGGGCTGCTGCGGATGCGGCGGGTCAGCGCCAGGCCGTCCAGCCCCGGCATCCGGATGTCGGTGATGAGCAGGGCGTAGGCCTGGGCCTGCAACAGATCCCAGGCCGCGGATCCGTCGGCGGCCTCGACCACCTCCCAGCCGGCGTTGGTCAGGCTGAGCGCCAGCAGCTGGCGGTTGCTGGCCGAGTCGTCCACCAGCAATAGCGGCAGCCCACCACTATCAGCGCCGGTCCCTGGATGCGGGCCGGCCCCCGCATTGGGGCCCGCCGCCAGGACCGGGCGCAGGGCGCGGATCAGCTCGGCCTGGCTGCAAGGCTTGGCGATCAGGTCCTGCATCCCCACCTTTTCCACCTTGCCGCGGGCGATATAGGGCGGCTCGCCGGTGTAGGCGACCATGGGGGTAACCGCCGCGCCGGTGCCCGCTTCGCCCCGGCGCAGACGCTCGGCGGCCTCGTAGCCGTTCGTGACCGGCATATTCAGATCCATGAGGATCAGGTCATAGGGGTTGGTCCGCGCCAGCTCAAGGGCCTTGCGACCGTCCGCCGCCTCGTCGATCTCGACCTCCAGGGGCGCCAGGTGGTTTTGCACCAGCATGCGCAGGAGGGAGTCGTCATCGACCACCAGCAGGCGCTTACCCTGGAACTCGGGCCGGGCCTCAGCGATGATCCGGGCCTGGTCGGCAGCCAGGTCCTGCTCCGCCACCGCCGGAAATCTCAAGGTGAACTCGGTGTAATCCCCCAGCGCCGAATCACCGATGATATCGCCGCCGAAGGCCCGCATCACCCGTTTGCAGTAGGCGAGTCCGAGGCCGGCCCCGCCCGGCTTGCCGGCGGTAAAGAAGCCGTCGAAGAGCCGCCCCAGGTCTTGCTTGGGAATGCCGGGGCCGGTGTCGCGGAAGTACACCCGGTTATGCGGGTCCCCGCGCTCCAGCCGGATGCGGATCTCGCCCGCGCTGCCGTGCTTGAAATAGTAGAGGGCGTTCTTCATCAGATTGAAGAGGACGAAGATATACAGGGTCTCGTCGATGCGGAAGCTGAAATCCTCCTCTGCCTCCAGATGGACCCACCGGCGTTCGCCCTCGGAGTCATAGCCATACTCGTCCAGCGCCTTTTGGGTGGTACGGCCGGCTTCGAGATAAACGAAGCGGTCGGAATCGATCGGCCGCTCCCGAATCTCGTCCAGGATCATATCGATGATCTGGATCCCGCGCTTGACCGCCATCTGGCCATGGCCGAGCCCGCTATAGATACGTTCGAGGGACCTCTCCTCCAGATCCGCGGTCGCTTGGTCCGGGTGACAGGCCGGCAGTTGGTTTTGGATGCTATTGAAGCTATGGCGGATCTGTCCCAGCGGATTACGCATCTCATGGGCGATGCCGGAAGCCAGGGATTGTAATAGTTTTCCCTTCATGGCCACCTCTCCCTTTTTTATCGTGATATGAAACAACATCACACAGAGTATCGCCATGGGGATGGGTATCATGTACTCGATGAGCTCGGTGGTGAGGACCAGATGGCTGCCGGTGGTCCAGACAAAGCCCAGATACCCGATCGCAATACCCGCGACCAGGAGGATTGTCATCAGGAAAAAATTGGGAATAGCGAGTATGAACACGAGAAACATCATGGTCTCGCAGACCAACCACATCCCGGACAGATCATTCATCAACATCAGGAAGGTGAAGATGACGGGCAGGGTAAAGGTCAACCACAGATACCAATAGAGCACCGGCCAGGGCCGGAGTCGCACCGGGTAGTGTTTATAGAAGAGAAAGGGGATAAAGCTGATGCCCGAGGCGAAGCGCAACCAGGCGGATTCATAGGGTTGGGGCAGAATGACTGTGCAGATCAGATAATAGAGCGGATGGGCCCACCAGCCGATATATCTGGCAACATCCAGCGTGATCTAGTTGCGTTCGTATTCCTTGTGGAGAAACTCGCGCGCATCTGTAAACAAAGTAGCAATGAGAGAACTCGTAGAAGTCATGGTGCTAGTCCCTCCCCAAGACACAGAAGCCATAGTGGTTATAGATCGCCTCCCCGATACCCAAAACTGATTCGGCAGAGGGGTCATCGAAGCGCCGCTCGGCGACCGGCCTTTCCTGCTCCAGAATCAACGGGGTCAGACTCGATTGCCTTGATTGCCAGTTTTTAAGGGCCTGAGAAAAAATCCACTCTAAAGTTATCCACACCCGGAGTAATGATATACCGACGGTCTCATATATAGGTATAAACCCTCTCGACCTCAGCTTTAACGAATCTCCCGTCACTATCGACATAGATATAAACGACCATATTGCTCAAGTTCGGATCATAGGTATCGGCGTCGGCATCGAATCCAGCTCGGAATCTGCTTGAATGATAGTCAAAAGTATATAGCAGACCTCGCTCACTAAGAAATCGCTCGATTTTTTCGTAACTATCACCTACGGTCAAGGATTGGTCGATGTCACGTCGTAGCTCGATAAGCTTCACGTCATTTCCTCCACCTATACAGGAAACCGCTATCATTGCGAAAAACACTTGGGTCAGAAATCGTCTCATAGTCATGGATAGTAGGATAGCTGTTTGCCGGGAACACCCAGGTTATGGCCAAGCACTGAAAGATCAGGTTCCGGTCGAGGCATCCCCAGGCTTTCTAGGAATGCGAATGCATAGGAATTGGAGTTGGGGCCCACAGGAAAGTAAGGAATCTTGTTTCCGTTTTTCAGCCGGGCGAATTCTTGCATTCTGTTGACTACTTGGTCGTATGGGAGATCGACTTCCCCCTCACATTGCTGGTGAACCGTGTTTGATGGTTTATCAAAGGGTATCTTCTTATCCCAAATATCAAACCGTGCGTGAATCGTGCCAAAACCAAAACCACCTGAGCGTCCGTCGTCTGATGATGCCGACAGGGAACCCCCTGACGCCGATGCGCTCGAAGCACCGCTTGATTGTAATGGGCCGTCTGCACTTGGCCCTGCCCGGGTAATATACTTCTCGCCAGTTAATGGATTTTCCGCAATGACAAAGGCATGATATTCACCATGCAATCCATGTCCAGGGGCTTTGGTATAGCCAATACAGATCTTGGTCTTATTCGGATCCGGCGGTTCTTGCTCAGTCCCTTCGATCTTTATCCCATCCCCCAGATTGACATCGATTTTAACATGCTCTTTGGATGGGGTCCTGGGCTTTTCGGGTGGGTCAGAATCGAATGCTTGCGCCTTGTCTGCGACATCCCCTACAAGCTCCGCTTCCGCATCGAGCAGATCGGCGATCTTCCTGAAGAACTCCTCATCTTCATCCGGCGGGGTTGTGGGCCCATCAATACTCGCCACCCCATCGCCACCTTCAAGATAGACCAACGTGCCGATTGTGTTGCCGTTGTTCATGGTGAAGCGATCACCATGCCGGACGACGAGTTGGCCGTTGACCTGCACCGTGCTCGAACCTTGGATCGGCTCACACTTGCCGCCCACGGTGCCGGATTTGACGCCACCGCCACTGCCTGCTTCATCGCCCTTCACGTCCGGGGTTTGGCTACCCAGGGTAAAAGCCGGCTTGCCGCCGAAGTTGACATTCGGCGACGCCTTCAGGGCATCGCTGAGGTCTTTGGTGACCGGGTAGGGCACCGGTACTAGCTTGTCGCCGATCGGTGTCAGGCAGACTCAGGCTGAAGACGAGGGGACGCCCGCTCTTACGGGCGGCTTCTTTATCGGCCATTGGGTGTCCCCTGAGGTTTACCATTGAACATCTCCACCGGGACCGTGGTCACCAGCTTCCGGCTGTCGGTAAAGCGTTTCGCCACTCCCTCCCACCTGGGCTTGTCGATGCGGGCTTGGCAGGTCAGGTTGTGGCAGCTGGGGGCGTGCCAGCGGATCGTCGCCTTCGCCCCCCATAGATAGGCCGCATTGTCATCGACAGCCGGCCAAAACCCGATGATGGGGACCAGATGCAACAGGGAAGCCAAGGCCAGGCCGCCGGTATACTAGGCAACAAGCAGCATCGAGGCCCCTTGGTGGGCAATATACTGATTCGACGCATTGGGGGTCAGGGGGAGCAGGGTCTGGGCATACCCGCGTTCGATGGCGGTAATCTTCCAGTCCAGAAAATCCAGCATCGGGACGGATTCACGAAACGAGTCCGTCAGGGCGACTAGGTCGAAGCGTTGCTCCCGATCGTGCTCCCAGGCGTCGATGGAGTACAACAGGAATTTGGTGCTGAAGTAGAGATCCCTGGCCGTCTCATCGGCGCTACCAATGGATGCGGCAGAATCCCTCTGGCCCGGCTGTTTATGCATGTCTCGAGGTATTAGGTCGTGTTGACATTTGACTAAGGAGTAAACCGCAACCTCCGAGCTTGTCTCCTAATGGTACAGTATTAACAGTATTAACAGGATCTTATAATTGTTATTTAAGAAAAACGATCATGTTAATCCTGGAAATCCTGTTAATCTTGTCCGATTAGCGGTTGGCACGACGATTATATCAACAGCCCTTAGTCAGGTCGGTTGGGCAAAGGCATGCCCTGCCGAGTCGGCGCGCGAGCGCCAGTCTATCCCGCGCCGTGCCCAACATCCACGTAGATCATTCCCGGTTATGGATCGATGGGCAGGCTGCGCTTTCTCGTCGTTCCGGGTCGGACTCCGGAATCCAGTCGCCAGGGACGGCAAGCAAGCGTATCCAATCAACACGCGCTCATCCGCCGCCGTCCCACGGAGAACAAGTTTGCCCTCCCTGGCACCTAGGTCCCGGCGTCCCAGCCGGGACGACGGTTTTTCTTCTCCTGGCCTTTGGCCCCAGGCTCCGGCGTGGGAGCGAGTCTTGACGCTCCAGTCAGGTCGGTTGGGCAAAGGCGCGCTCTGCCGAGTCGGCGAACGAGCGACGGTCTATCCCGCGCCGTGCCCAACACTATGCCTGTAGGGAACGGCCTCTGTGCCGTTCCGAGAATCAATGGGGTCAGACTCGATTGATTTCATTGCTTCAATAACTTTAGTGCGCGAAGCGCATCATAGTTGAAACTATGGACTTTAAGTCCCTTCACTTTCAGTCCGTGGCTTGTTCACGGATGAGGACTTTAGTCCTCCAGACTATGGACTTTCAGTCCATAGTGGTTGATTGGATTGGATCGCGTACCGTGGATGTACTGGAATGACGAAGCATGGGAAATTTAAGCACGAAATCAGAAATAAATCGAGTCTGACCCCATTGATTCCACAAGAAACATCATGGTCTGTCAGACCAGCCACATCCCGGACAGGTCATTCATCAACATCAGGAAGGTGAAGATAACTGGCAGGGTAAAGTTCAACCACAGATATCAATAGAGATTCAACCAGGGCTGGAATTGCACCGGGTAGTGTTTATAGAAGAGAAACGGGATAAAGCTGATGCCCGAGGCGAAGCGCAACCAGGCGGATTCATAGGGTTGGGGCAGAATGACCGTCCAGATCAGATAATAGAGCGGATGGCCCCACCAGCCGACATATCTGGCAACACCCAGCGTGACTTCGTTGCGTGCGTAATCCCTGCGGAGAAATTCAATCAATCTGGTGAACCAAGCGGTAATGATGAAACCCGTAGAGGTCATGGTGCTAGTCCCTCCCCAAGACACAAAAGCCATAGTGATTGTAGAGCGCCTCTTCGATACCCAGAATCGAACTGGCGAAGACGTCTTTTCTCGTTCCCACGCTCTAGCTAGGAAAAGAGCCCCACTTTCCGCATAAAATAAATTGCTACTAATCAGTTAGGTAAAAACCGCTTCAAAGGGGATTTGATGCCCATTAAAGCTCAGAAAATCCACCGCAGACTTGTTTTCCGTATACTTTCACAAGTCTCTGGAGCGTAGGAACCAGATGAGGTTCACTTCCTCCCCAGAGCAATAAAAACGGTCGCCTTGATGGCTTCTCCCCCAGGTCCGGTGCAGTCACATGTGCCCTGTGCGCAGTCGAGCATAATCTGCGTGAGACCTGCGTCGCCGTACCACTTTCTCACGTCCGTGCGTTCAAACCCGAGCCACACGTCAGCCATTTCCTCACGAAACCAGGTGTTCGTGTGCGTGTCCAGATCCGTAATGCACAGTACGCCACCGGATTTAAGCAAACGTGTCATTTCTTGGATCGCCGCTGCCGGATCAGGGGTATGGTGAAGATACATGTTGGCAAAGACTCCATCGAGACTTTCGTCAGGTAGAGGGATGTATTGTCCATCGGTAACCTGCAACGTGACATTGTTGAATGAAGCCAAGTTCTTCTGCGTAACCGCTATCATTTCAACAGAGGAATCGAAGCCATATCCTTGCCGCACCTTCGGGGCTAACCCTTCTGTAACGAAGCCGGTACCCGTACCGATGTCCGCCACGACAGCGTCAAATGGCAGATTTGCTTGTGCGATCGCCGCATCCCGCATTCCCTCTGTGAAATAGCCTGAGCGAATCTCATCCCACTTCTACGCAACTTCAGCAAAATAACCATCGGAACTCGTTTTCGCTGCTGTCATCGTTCTCTCTCCCGTTTTTTTAGGGGCTGTTGACATTTAGGGGTCTCGCCGGTGCCGAGCGGCTGAATCCGAACCTCGCTGACTGCCCCGCCATAGGCCTCATAGGCGAGGCTCAGTCCCTCCCCAGGACCTGCCGCCAGGTCGAAATCCAACCTAGCGGGAAGCAGGAGTTGGATGGTTGCGAGGGATGAAGCCGTATGCCCCCACACCTCGAACAGCTCCAACGCCACCTCTGTCTTTGCCATTGCACCAAGAATCATCCGCGGCGGGTCGCCCACCAAGACGACACGGTGGGCGGGTGTGGGCTCGGCAAGTGGGAGAGGCTTGAGCCTTATGGGTGTCATCTCTACCTCCTCTGCAATCGCATCGGAAAGGGTAATCGCTACGAACAGCAGCACTGTCCATCCGAGTATCCGATTCTTCCACAGACTGTGAGCCATCAGAGCCGCATTCCAGTATTGAGATCAAGGAATTCCAATAACAACGGGTCTGCAATGCGCCATAGCTTTTGCTGCGCAGGCCGGGGACAGTCGTCTCGCCCGAGGCCGCCGTGCAGGAGACCTCCAGGAGCGTCCAATACAATGGCGATGTCGTAGGGGCGGCGAGCGTGATATAGAGGATATTGGTGCTCGATCCGGCAGAGTGACGGGCCACGTCAGGGGGCGTCTGGAACCAGTCGAGGGTCGGTGGATCGACCTTCAAGATCATATCCGGCAGTGCGACGTCGCTTTCCAGGCGCGGAGTCGTCACTTCGGTGTCGGACGGCCCAACCGTTACATTGCCGAAACTTCAGGGTCGTGTGGCCGATCGTCGTCTGGGCGTCGACCGTGACCGACTCGGAGGCGGTGGGCTACTGCATTACCTCGAAGACGGCTGTTGCACCCAGCTTCGTCGCACGCGGGATGGCGCAGGGAAACTGCGCCGGACGCTGCACGCCCGGTGAGCGGTTCGCCGCGCGGCCGACAAGGAAATGCGGTGTCGGGAAGTTCCCGAAGGTATCATTGTTGACATCACTGCCACCCGAGAAGGTCACTGATTTCAGCCGCAGTCGTACATGCACCACCGACGGCGGCGCAACGGTCGATTTATGGGCGATTGGCGGGCTGTTCGGCCCTGACCCGTGGTTATGCGTCGTCAAATCCAGATGCCGAACGACATTCTTCCCTTCGATCTTCACATTCATCGACCAGGAGTTGAAAGGGATCACCCAAATATTGTCTCGGCTGATGATATAGCTATTACCCGGATGGTTTTGATCTGCAATTACATTCAAATCACCCGCGTGACTACCCTGGGTCCAACTTGTCCCCTTCTCATCCACAGGTGGATTCGGGTGAGTATGAAATTCGTCGACGACCTCTTTGCCGTTGTACCTGCCATTGCTGTCTCGGTGCGGTAGCGAGATGTCGGCCCCTTGGCCACGCGGCCATCGTTCCACTCATAGGTTCCATCCGATTCCCTGACAATATAACCACCTTCCTCATGGCGGTTGGCGGGATCGCTTGCCTGAGAGTCAGTCCAAGCCTCTCGCATGCCCTGCTGAACATCGGAATCATTGAGCGGCGAGCTGTCGGTCGCAGGTTCAGGTGAAGAGCTGGGCTGGACAGTTACACCTGAAGAGGGCTGATTGATTACTTGTCTCTGGCTGTTTGATCCGATGAGATCTGCACCTCATGGTTTACAATGCGATCGCACTCAATGATCAGGCGGCCTGGGTTTTTTTACATCGACTTGTTGTGCGATTTGATCATATTTTTGATTAACGTAACTTTGAAGCCATCTTTCAGAGACACCGGTAACCCGCGCAATTCCAGCTAAAGAAATACGTTCAAGTAAAAGTCGGTCTATAAGTTCCTTGGTTTCATCAGAAATAGGCGATTTAGCAGGGTTCAAAACAAATTGTCTTCCGCACATTTTACAACAGTACATTTGATGATTTGCAGAATTAAATCCATTTTTTACATAATTCTTAGAATAGCACCCAGGGCAATGCATAATGATCTCGCTATTTCTAGTGATTAGTGATATTTTATGCTAACATATACATTCTATTAAATTGCAGGACTACCGAATGTTTCAAGGTGCCCTTGAAACGAAGCATTGAGCGCCGCCTCGGTATGCTTGAGAATATACACAATATGCACACCGACTCGATAGATGGCAGCTCGGAGGTCCTGCTGGTCTTCTGCACCTGTCCGGACGAGGAGACCGCGACCAGGATCGCCAAGACACTGGTGGTGGAGCGGGTGGCCGCTTGCGTCAATCGGTTGCCCGCCCTGGCGTCCGTATATCTGTGGCAGGATAAGGTGGAACGCGATACCGAGACGCTGTTGCTGATCAAGACCACGAACGCCCGCTTCGACGCCTTGTGCGCGCGTCTTTGCGCGCTGCACCCTTACGAGCTGCCTGAGGTCATCGCCATCCCCGTGACCAGGGGCCTGCCCGCATACCTGCAGTGGGTGACTGCATGTACCTCGGTAGACGTCTGACCTTCCTGCTGCTGTTTCTCCCGCTGCTCGCTGTCCCGGCGGTGGTGACGGGCGGAGGGATGTTTCTCCCCTCCGACCAGACATTGCGCGTCTCGGGCCAGGCGCCCGACCCCGAAACCCTCCGCGTATCCTGGAACCTCGGCCAGGCGTTGGGCTTCGGAACGGAAGACGACATCCCGACGGTGGAACAGGCCTTCCGCTTTACCGCCGAGGTTGCGGCCCCGGACCGTCTTTGGCTCACCTGGGACATCGCGGACGGGTCCTTTCTCTACCAGGAGAAGATCCGAATCGCCCTGGAAGATGCCCCGAGCGTTGCCCTCGACCCCTATGAGCTGCCGGAGCCGGAGATCAAGCCCGACACGGTACGCCCGGACGGCACTATCGGCGACGTGGCCGTCTACCATCACCGCATCGACCTGCCGTTGCCACTGCTGCGCGGCTCGACGGAACCGACCAGCCTGACGCTGGTGGTGAAGTATCAAGGCTGTGCCGAGCGTGGGATCTGCTATCCTCCGGTCACCCGGCGGGTCGGCTTGGACCTGCCCGCCGCCACCCAGGTCGCCGACATCGCCACGCCCCGGGCCCGAGCACCGGCTGTCGATACGGTACCTCCGGGGGCCATGGGGGACAGTGAGCCGCTTTCCGAATCCGATCGGATCGCGGCCGTATTGGCCGGCGGCAATCCGTGGGCGACAGCGGTCCTGTTCTTTGGCTTCGGCCTGCTGCTGGCCTTCACCCCCTGCGTCTTTCCGATGATCCCCATCCTGTCGGGGATCATCGCCGGTCAAGGTGCGGCCATCACTACCCGCAAAGCATTTATCCTGTCCCTGGTCTATGTGCTCGCCATGGCCTTGACCTACGCCGTCGCCGGGGTGCTCGCGGGCCTGTTCGGTGCCAATCTGCAGGCGGCTTTCCAGCACCCTTGGAGCCTCGGCCTATTTGCCCTGGTCTTCGTGGCCCTGGCCTTGTCCATGTTCGGCTTCTATGAGCTGCAGCTGCCCTCCGGGCTGCAATCCAGGCTCGCCGCCATCAGCAACCGTCAGGAGGGCGGGACCCTGGTCGGGGTGGCCGTCATGGGCCTGCTCTCGGCCCTGATCGTCGGTCCCTGCGTCGCGCCGCCTTTGGCCGGTGCCCTGATCTTCATCGGCCAGACCGGCGATTGGCTGCTGGGCGGGACCTCCCTGTTCGCCCTCAGTCTGGGCATGGGGACCCCGCTGATCGCCATCGGCACCTCGGCGGGCAAGCTGCTGCCCAAGGCCGGGGCCTGGATGGACGCGGTGAAGGCCGTGTTCGGCGTGGCCCTGCTGGCGGTGGCCATCCTGCTGCTGGAGCGTATTCTGCCCCCAGCCGTCGCCATGGCCTTGTGGGGGTTGCTGCTGATCTGCTCAGGGGTGTATCTGGGTGCCCTACAGCAATTGCCGCCCGCAGCAAACGGCTGGAGCAGGCTGTGGAAGGGCCTCGGTTTCTGCCTGCTCACCTACGGCGTGCTGATGCTGGTGGGCGCAGCCGCGGGCGGTAAGGATACGGTGCAGCCCCTGCGCGGACTCGGCCTGGGAGGTGGCGAGGCCGTCGAGCGACAGGCCGTTTTCAAACCCATCAAATCGGTCGCAGATCTGGAGCGGGAGCTGGCCGCCGCCGGTAGTGTCGGCAGGCCGGTTATGTTGGATTTCTATGCGGATTGGTGTGTGTCCTGCAAGGAACTGGAGCGCTATACATTTTCCGATCCGACGGTGATCGCCGAGCTGGATCGCTTCGTCCTGCTGCGGGCGGACGTCACCACCAATGATGAGCAGGACCGGGAATTGATACAGGGCCGCTTCGGCATTCCGGGACCACCGGCTGTCCTGTTCTTCGATGCCGAGGGCCGGGAGCTGCGCGGCTATCGGATAATCGGCTTCAAACCGGCGCGGGAGTTCGCCGACCACTTGCGTAGGCTGGGTGGTGTTGACATTTAGTGTCATTCTTATCGACACCTGCCGCCTAGAAGGCGGCGCTCCCGGCGATGGACTTTTGCGACACCCTCTTCGGTCGAGATGACATGCAGTACTGTTACCTGACAGCCAACCATTTGACTGACCGGAGGGTCCGCCGGTCAGACCTTCTAAATGTCAACAGCCCCGAGGGGACCTGGAACCGTGGCCACACTCGACATGCAGCACATACTCCCCCTACAGGCGGAGCTCGCGAAACACCCGATCTACCAATCGCTGCACACCCTGGAAGACCTGCGAATATTTATGACCCACCATGTCTTCGCGGTCTGGGACTTCATGTCACTGGTCAAGTACCTGCAGCGGCGTATCACCTCGCTCGATATCCCCTGGATGCCGCGCGGGGATCCCCAGCTGCGTTGCCTCATCAACCAGTTGGTGTTCGCAGAGGAGTCGGACCCGGCACCCGGCGTGGGCGGCAATCCGGTCTACGGCAGCCACTTCGAATGCTACTGCGATGCCATGGACGAGATCGGGGCCGACGCGCACAGGCCCTGGAGATTCCTGGATCTGGTCCGCACGCAAGGTATCGACGCGGCCCTCTACTCGGACCTGGTACCCTTGCCGGCCCGCTACTTTTCCGAGACGACCTTCGGTTTCATCCGCGAGGACGAACCCCACGCCGTGGCCGCGGCCCTGGCCCTGGGTCGGGAGCAGGTGATCCCGGAGATGTTCAGGCGCTTTCTGGACGGGATGCGCGTCAGCGAGAGCCAGGCCCCCACCTTTCACCGCCACCTCAAGCGCCACATCGAGCTCGACGGTGACCACCAGGGTCCCCTCACGCTGCGGCTGCTGGAAACCCTGTGCGGGGACGACAAAGACAAGCTCCTGGAGGCCGAGACCGCCGCCGAGGAAGCGATCTGCGCCCGCATCCGCTTCTGGGACGGTATCCTGGACGCCATCAATGCCCGCCGCGACAAAGGTTCGTCAGAGCGATCCTAAGAGGCCGTCTAAAGACTAAGCCGTTGATTTTCATAGAACCGTACCCGTAGGGTAGACTGTGCCCACCGGTCAGGCATCGCATATGGTGGGCACAGCCCACCCTACAGGTTAGTTAGTTCTTAGTACAGTCTCTAAATTATTTGGCATTGGTTGTGGGATCTGACTAAATGATTTGTCACGAGCCCCGAATAGAACAGGATTACGCAGGATTTACAAGATGTTTGTATTTGGCGTGCCGCCTGTTTGTGCCGACCTCTCCTGGGGTGTAGGTTGGGCCAAGCCGTAGGATGCGGGTAGGATGCGGTGAGCGCGGTAGGTCTTATCAGGATGGCACTACGAGGGGACGCGAACCGCATCTTTGGACGGACGCACGTGCCTAACACTCAGCCACGCCGAGTCAGAAACATGGCATCGCCGTAGCTGAAGAAACGGTAGTTTTGTCGGACCGCGTGACGGTAGGCGGCCATTACCTGCTCGAACCCGCCGCAGGCCGATACCAGCATCAGCAGGGTCGATTCCGGCAGGTGGAAATTGGTGATCATCGCATCGACCACCCGGAAGCGATAACCCGGACGGATAAAGAGCCGGGTATTGCCCCGATAGGGCCGCAGGTCCCCATCCTGAGCGGCGCTCTCCAGACCACGCACACTGGTGGTGCCGACGGCGATGACGCGCCCACCGGCCTCCCGCGTGGCCGTCACGGCAGCGCAGACCGGCGGCTCCACCTCCAGCCACTCGCAGTGCATGACATGGTCCTCGAGCCGCTCTACCCGCACCAGCTGGAAGGTCCCCGCCCCCACATGCAGCGTGAGATAGACGATCCGCACGCCCCGCTCCGCTAGGCGTGTCAGCATGGGGGCGTCGAAATGCAGCCCGGCGGTGGGCGCGGCGACTGCCCCTTCCCGCCGGCTGTAAACAGTCTGATAGCGCTCCAGGTCCGACGCCTCGTCGGGACGTCGAATGTAGGGCGGCAGGGGCACATGGCCGTGGCGCGCCATCAGATCCGTGAACCCGGTATCCGGGGAGTGGAGACGAAACAGATCGCCGTCTCGACCCGCGACTTCGAGCCGCTCACCGCCCGCGAGCAGGATCAGGGTCCCGGACTTGAGGGCCTTGTTCGCCCGCACCTGGGCCAGGGCTGCTCGCTCGTCCAGGAGACGCTCGATCAGGATCTCGACCCGGCCCCCGGAGTGCTTGCGCCCGAAGAACCGCGCCCGCATCACCCGGGTATCGTTGAAGACCAACAGATCGTTTGGCTTCACCAGCCGCGGCAGATCGGCGAAGGCCAGATCCCGTACCGCCCCGCTGGGGCCGTCCAGATACAGCAGCCGGCTCGCGCCCCGCTCCGGCAAGGGCCGCTGGGCAATGAGCGATTCAGGGAGATCGAAATGGAAATCGGAACGCCGCATGGCATGATACACTCGTTATATAACGTAGCGTTATTCCATAGACCATGCTTGGAACCGGAAACCGATGGAAGTGCTGGAAGATATCATCCTTGCCGATCTGCCTGGAAAACTGCAACAACTCAAGACTCCCGCGACGGCCCACGTGCGCGTGTTCATCCAGGAGATCGAGGAGCATCCTAGAAAAAATCGTCCGAGATTCGCCAAAACGCCCGGGTACGGTCTGTGTAAAGATCGAGAGGACCTGGACGATCTCACGGCATTCATCAATGCATGCCGCCTAACTCGTTATCCAGATGTTTTTTGATACCGATGTCTTGATTTGGGCACTTCGCGGACATCCGAAAGCCGAAGAGACCATCGATCAAGCACCACATATCCTTATTTCTGCCATCACCTACATGGAATTGCTGCAGGGAGCCCGCAACAGACAAGAAATCATCATGATCGATCAAACCATCGCTATATACTGGGTATCGATATCGTCCACGTGGACGAGCCGATCTCGCAGCGAGCGGGTTTCCCTGGTCAAATCCCTCTGGCATAGCCACTCACTGCAGCTGGCTGATGCCATGATCGCGGCATCGGCCCTAAACCAGGGTCTACCATTGGTAACGGGCAACGTCAAACACTTCCACCCTATAGAATCCTTGATCGTTCTGCCCTTCTTACCGTAACTGCTCACCTTCTCCGGTCTGGAACGACTCCGGCCTGTGTCTCTCCACTGAATCACGTTCGGTCTTGCCCCGTCGACCGAAGCGGCTATACTGTAATGCCTCGCCCACAGGCAGCCGCAGCGTGCCCGGATATACGGTCAGATCCAAGACCGGGGAGGCTGCAGTTCGCGGCGTGATCCCGCCAGCCCCCTGCCGGGGTGGCGAAATTGGTAGACGCAGTAGACTCAAAATCTACCGGTGGCAACACCATGTCGGTTCGAGTCCGACCCCCGGCACCAAACTTTCATTGATTGCGCGTTCCCACGCTCAAACCAAGAGCTCGTAGGCTGGGTTGAGGAACGAAACCCAGCGTTTATGGGGTCAACCTGGTGTGCTGGGTCTCGTCCCTCGACCTAGCCTACCGGCTTAAGGGCACCTTGAAAAATAGGTATTTTCACCAATCAAGCGACTCTAAGCCATCGATTGTTGAGATATACCGTAGACGAAAATCGTATTTTTCAAAGCGCCCTTAAGATCAATGGGTTAATTCTTAAACAGTCTCTCAGGCACTTGCAATCCAAAGCGGCGGCGGGCTAGGTGCCACTCAGCACCATCTCGGTTATGCCAAATGCCGCAGGTTTATGTCGATGTCGGAATAAGGTTGCCGCCGCCGCACTCCAAAATTTCGTCGCTCCAGGTGCTTAGGCGATTTCTGTCAAATGACATACCAGCTTGCTTGTCTTTTCGTCCGTCTTCTGGGTCGCGACAACAGTTACATCGCACAATGATGCGCCTGTTGTCGCTCCTTGAAGACGAACGAGTATCCGACGCATCCTGGTCTATCATTTTCCGGCAATCGCCTTAATCCAAGGGCAACGCCCGTATAGCCGCGACGACCGGCGCAACGGTGGGGGCCAGGTAGACAAGCGCGAGTGTGCCTAGAAACATGGCCATGGATGCAACGGGCGAGGCGATGCTGAAGGGCTTGAGGGCGGTGCCAAAGGAACGCTTCAGGCTGCGGTTGAGGAGGTCTACGCTGGCAATCTCATCGAGGCCCAGATGGGTCAGGTACCCAAGTGCCACGAAACCGCCTGCCAGCCAGGAATCCCAAGCCGAGCCCCCGACCAGATGGTAGGCGATATTGGCCGTCGCCGAGGTAACAAAGGCCACGGCGAGCCAGGAGTGCCAGACCCCCCGATGCACGGTGAAGCGGCAAAAAACCTCGAACAGGCCGAAACGTACTAGAAGAAACACCACACCCCAGAGCACCATGCGCTCGACGGGCGCGATGCCGTCTACCAGTAAAAAGGTGACAAGAAACGCCGCCGTGACCCCGAGCAAGATGAACATCATGCGGAGTGGGGTCGAGTTGTCCGCATCGATGTCGGGCAACAGTCCACCGACTACCCCCAGTATGAACAGCACGGGGATTTGGTCGGGACCCACCCATCCGAGGCTATCCACTCCCAGCCCGGCGGCGGCGCTCACGACTACGCCCCCATAAAGATGTCCACGAAAGCTTGCCACCGACAATCCGTCCGCGCTCGCTAGCCAATAGTACAGGATTAACAGGATGTTCAGGATCAACAGGATTTTCTTGTTGTGAAACCTGTAAGGCGGGATGCGCTGCGCCTTCCCGCCCTACGGTCCTGCTCGCTCGATGTTATCGGTAATTGGGAGCATCTGTGCTGGGTACTGTTGATATTCAACGTCCGAACAAGACCCTCCGCACACCGCCCTGCATAGCCGCCAGCAACCGCTCCAATGGCCGTTTGTGGACCGCATAGGCGACCAGATAGAGATCCGCGTCGGCGCTTGCTTCCAGTAGGTAGTCGTCACTCGTCTTGACCTCATCCACCAGGCCCAAGTCCAGGGCTTGGATACCCTGCCAGTATTCGCCGGTAGCCACCCGATCCAGATCGACGTCTGGACGATATTCCCGGATGAAGTCCTTGAACAACCGATGGGTGTCCTCGAGCTGCTCGCGTACCTTCTTCCGATCCGCGTCCGTGTTCTCGCTGAATAGGGTCAGGGTGCGTTTGTACTCGCCGGCCGTGTGCAGCTCGAAATCCACGCCGCGGCGCTCTAGCAAGCGGTGGAAGTTGGGAAGCTGCACCACCACACCGACGGAGCCCACCGCAGCGAAGGGCGCTGCGATAATGTGATCGGCCACACAGGCCATCAGATAGCCACCGCTGGCGGCGACCTTGTCCACCGCGACCGTCAAGCGGGTCTTGGTGCCGCGCACGCGCGCCAACTGGGAGGCCGCCAGCCCATGCTCGGCCAGGACCCCGCCGGCGTTTTCGAGCCGCACCAAGAGCTCGTCGCCTTCTCCCGCCTCCATCAGCACACAGGTAATGAGCTCCCGTAGGGAAGCGACCTCGGTGGCCTTGATATCGCCATGAAAATCGATCACAAAGATCCGCCGGTGTTCCCCCTCTGCCGCCTGGTCACGCCACTTGCGCGCCTTGCGCTCCTCCTTCAACGCCTTGAGGGCCGCCTTTTTGGGTAACGAGGCCTGCTTCAGGGCCCGTGCCAGGTCCCGGTATTTGCCATTGAGGTCGGTCACCTCGAGCCGGTCTCCGTCCGCGTGAAATCTGCCACGGGCCCGCATCAGGGCCGTCAGCAGGGCGCCGATCAGCAGGACGAGGGTCAGGGCTTTGGCGAGGAACAGGCCATAGTCGACCAAGGCTTCGATCACGGGTAGGACCTCCGACAGGATGGTTCGGTGCTCATACGGCGATGGGGGCGCGGATTACCGGATGGGGATCGTAACCCTCGAACCGGAAATCCTCCAACGCATAGTCGAACAGAGATTTCGGAAGCCGACGGATCGACAAACGCGGCAAGGGACGCGGCTCACGCCCCAGCTGCTCGTAGACGATGTCCCGGGTGAGGTGGTTGCGGTAGAGGTGCAGATCGCCGAAGCTGTGCACGAAGTCCCCCACCTCCAGGCCGCACTGGTGGGCGATCATGTGGGTAAGCAAGGAATAGCTGGCGATATTGAAGGGTACACCCAGAAACAGATCGGCGCTGCGTTGGTAGAGCTGACAGGAGAGCCGCCCGTCCTGCACATAGAACTGGAACAGGCAGTGACAGGGGGCCAGGGCCATACGGCCGCGGGCGACGTTGTCTTGGGGCGAGAGGCCGTCCAGCGGGAGCTCGGCCGGATTCCAGGCGGATACCAACAGGCGACGCGAATCGGGATTGGTTCGGATACCGGCGACCACCTGGGAAATCTGGTCGACGATAGCGCCATCGGGACCGGCCCAGCTCCGCCACTGGCGGCCGTAGATGGGTCCGAGCGCCCCGTCCGCGTCCGCCCATTCATCCCAGATACACGCCCCCCTCTCTTGTAGCCAGCGGTTGTTCGTGGATCCGGCGAGGAACCATAAGAGCTCGTAGATAACGCTGCGCAAGTGGATCTTCTTGGTCGTGACCAGGGGAAAACCCTGGGAGAGATCGAACCGCACCTGACGCCCGAATACCGAGCGCGTACCCACCCCGGTACGGTCTGATTTTTCGGCACCATTGGCGATAACATCGCGGAGCAGATCGAGATATTGCTGCATGGGATGGCTATTGTCACGAACCGAAAAGCTTGAATGTTACCATCCTAATCGTACAGGATTTACAGGATTTCTTTTATTTAATGCAAGCATCCTGTAAATCCTGGGTAATCTTGTAAATCCTGTCCAATTTAGATCCTCCCGGTAACGCCGAATCATTCAGGATCGCTGAGTCGAATCCTCCCGACAACGCCAAATCATTCAGAATCGCTCGGTGGGGGTATGGAAACGGCTGCTGTTGAAGGGTGTGCGGGTCTTGAGTATGGCATGGATGGCATGCAGCAGCTTGCGCATGACGGCACAAACGGCCTGGGTTTTCTTCAGACCTCGGGTCTCGATGAGATGATGGTAGTAGGCCCGGACCTGCGGATCGTGGCATGAGGCGTTCAGGGCAGGTCTATAAAGGGCGCTTGCGCAGGTCGCGATTGCCGGCCTTGGACAGGCGCGGCTTCTTATTCGCACCGGAACCGGACTGGGGGGTCCGGGGATCGAGTCCGGCCATGGCGACCCACTGCTTGGCACTCATATCCTGGGGTAAGACCAGCAGCTCGCCGAGGAGTTGGATGGCACCGGCGGCAGCGATGCCGGTGACGCTGACCAGCAGCTCGAAGGTCTGCTGGAGGTCCTGGTCAGCAGCGATGAGGTCGAGGACCTGCCGGTGCAGGTGTTGGATCTGGGCATCGAATTGGGCGACGCTCTGTTGTAGCTCGGCCAGGAGAAAATCCGGCATTGCGGCGGTTTGCCAGGCCGCATGGAGCTCATTTTCGGTCCGGGTGCGCATCGCACTCAAGGCGGCAATGTGGTGTGCACAGGCGCAGACGGCCAGGGCCTGCGCGTCGGGACGCGGCCAGGACTCGAACGGTGTGCGCAGGGCGAGCTCGGCCAGGACCGCGGCATCGACGGCAGCGGTCCTGGTGCGCGTCTGCATGGTCTCAGCGAGGCGTTTGGCGGTCTTAGGGTCGATCACCATGACTTCCAGCCCGGTACCATCCAGGACCAGGGCCGGATCCAGGTGGTACAGGCCCATAGCCTTCAAACAAACGCGGCTTACGCAAGACTTGGATAAGATCGGGATACTCCTCGGGCATATTCCCGAGGGTACGGGGTTTTCCCAGCCGACCATTCTGGTTGATAACCAGGATAAGGGTTCGGTAACTGACCTCGATTCCGGCGACTCTCATGGCATGGTTACCTCCGGGGGACTATCTTTTCCATAGCCGAGCCGGATCACAAATCCGGTCAATGCGGATTCTTAGGTTCGAGCCAGTTTTCCACGGATAGACCCGGTACGCGGGAGAATTCTCGCTCATTTGCGGTGATCAGGGTCAGACCGAACGTCAAGGCATGGGCGGCGATGAGCATGTCGTTGCCGCCAATGGGTGTGCCTGCGCGTTCCAGGGCCAACCGCAACCCTGCATAACACGCATCAACCGGCTCTTCCAATTGAAGAATGTCCAACGCCGACAGCACCGCTTCGAGTTGTGACGATAGACGCCTTGATCCTTTCTTGCGCGCGCCGAAGCAAAGCTCCGCGCTGACGACCAGACTGGTGCAGACGCTTCCCTCACCGACGACCTCGATCCGCTGGGCAATCAGCCCCCTGGGGTTGCGGACGAGGTCGGACACGATGTTGGTGTCGAGGAGATACCGCTTCCCTTTCATGGCCAGGGGCTCACAATGCCACGTCTGCGGGAGGTGGGTCCTCGAGTGCCGGAAAGTCTTCGTTCAATGGTTCGAGCGTAGCGAGTACCGCAAGCAAGGACGGACGCGCAACGGGTTCCACGATCAGCCGCTCCCCTTCCTTGCGGATGCTGGCCTGGTTTCCCGACAACTCGAAGTCGCGCGGAATCCGTAATGCCTGGTTCCGACCGTTCTTGAATAATCGGACATGGCGTTCAGTGTGCATCGTACCCTCTCCCCGGATTTCAGCCTATGCTTAGACATAGGCTAGCACGATTCACTTACGGGCACCTTGAAAAATAGGTATTTTCACCAATCAAGCGACTCTAAGCCATTGATTTTTTAGGTGTGCTGTGGGCAAAAACCGTATTTTTCAAAGTGCCCACAAATGAGTCGAGTTTTTGCACTACACAAAAAATTCACACCTCGTGGGCTTAAGGCGAAGTCTCGTCTCGCCGGCTAATCGTACAGGATTAACAGGATTTTTTGTTATGAAGGGCGCTTGCTGGTTTGGTCAGGGCGTGATCGGGCGTAGAAAGCTCAGGAACGACAAGAATCCTGTAAATCCTGTAAATCCTGTCCTATTGGGGTTTTGCGACGAAGCTTGTGTTGGGCGCTCGCCGGTCTGAAGCGAAGCCTTGCTAGGCAGTCAACCGCTCCAGTGCTTCGACATCCTCCACAGGCGTCTCGCACCGGGTTCCGAGACAGGGGTAGGCCCGGGTCCCGGTCCCCGGCGTCATGGCCCCCAGGCTACCCGGAAGTCCCTTCTCGATAGCCGGGATAGCAAGCACCAGGCGCCGTGGGGCATAAGTGCGTTGGGCGATCCCGGCCCAGTGCACCAAGTCGTCTCCCGTACCGCGGATGACGAGGGTCCGGGGGGGCTCCAGATACTCTTCCAGGGCGGCGAGCAGGCTGGCGTGGGCCTGGGGAAAATGGCGCAGCGGCTCGGCAGCCAGCGCCAGGGTCCCCTGAGCGGCGGTGAGATAACGGGTCTCGCCCAGTAAGTAGCCGAGGCGCTGCAACACCCGGGCGGCTACCCCGTTGCCGGCCGGCACCGACTCGTCCCCCAAGGGCTTGGGCCGATGGATGAGCCGCTCGTGGTCGTTCGAGGTAAAGAAAAAGCCCCCCTCCTGGGGGTCCGCGAACTGGTCGAGCAAGACCTCGGCGAGTGTCGTCGCCAGCTCCAGATCCGCGCGCTGCCAACGGGTCTGCAGGAGCTCCAGCAGGGCGTCGATCAGGTAGGCATAGTCGTCCAGATAGGCGTTGAGGTGGGCCTTGCCGTCCTTGTAGGTAGCGAGCAGGCGCCCGTTCCGCCATAGCCTGGCGCGGATGAAATCGAGGGCCCGCTGGGCGGATGCCAGATAATCGGCGCGCCCCAGCACCCGCGCGGCCCGGGCCATGCCCTTGATCATCAAGCCGTTCCAGGCCGTGAGGATCTTCTCGTCGCGGCCCGGACGGACTCGACTCTCCCGGACAGCAAGGAGCTTGTGCCGCGCCGCTTCCAGCAGGGCGGTGACTTGCGCCGGGGTCGTCTCCAGGTCACGGGCCACCTCGGCGGCGGTATGGTAGCCGTGCAGATGCCATTTGCCCGCGAAGTTCGGCTTCCGGTCCAGGCCATAGAGGGTGGCGAAAGGGGCGTATTCCTCGGCGGTAAGCAGGTGCGCGATCTCTGTGCGATCCCAGACATAGAACTTGCCTTCCTCGCCCTCGCTGTCCGCGTCCAGGGTCGAGTAGTAGCCGCCCTCGGGCGACTGCATCTCACGTACCACCCAATCGGCGGTGGCGACGGCGGCGTCCCGGAACCGGGGATCGCCCGTGACCTGCCAGACATCACAGCACAGGGCGAGCAGGGGCCCGTTATCGTAGAGCATCTTCTCGAAGTGAGGGATCATCCAGAGATCGTCCACCGAGTAGCGGCAAAGGCCCCCGCCGAGCTGGTCGTTGAGTCCGCCCCGGATCATGCACTCCAGGGTGAAGGTCACCATCTGCAGCGCCTCCCGGTCCGGTGTCCCGTCCGCCCGGCTCACCGCATAGTGGCGCAGCAGGAACTCCAGGTCGGTGACATGGGGAAACTTCGGCGCCGACCCGAAGCCGCCGTGGACGGGGTCGAAGTCGTCGGCGAGCTGGCGGCGGGCCGCTGCCAGGGGCGTTGCGTCGGGAATCTCGCCGTTCCCGCCGGGGGTAAGTCGGGCTAGAGCGTCCATCAAGGCGCGGTTCTGCTCCCGGATGGCACGCCCCTGCTCGCGGTAGGCGGCCGCGACGCCCTCGAGCAGCTGGGAAAACGCCGGCAGCCCGTGCCTGGGTTCGTTCGGAAAATAGGTCCCGGCAAAGAAGGGGCGCTGGTCGTCCGGGGTCAGAAAGACGGTCAGGGGCCAGCCGCCCGGACGCTTGGCCAGGAGCTGGTGGGCACTCTGGTAGATCTTGTCCAGATCTGGGCGCTCCTCTCGGTCCACCTTGATGTTGACGAAGAGCCGGTTCATGACCTGAGCCGTCTCCGGGTCCTCGAAGGATTCGTGGGCCATCACATGGCACCAATGGCACGCGGAGTAACCGATGGAGAGCAGGATGGGCCGGTTCTGGTCGCGGGCGAGCGCCAGGGCCTCCGCGCACCAGGGCCACCAGTCGACGGGGTTGGCGGCGTGTTGCCGGAGATAGGGGCTGGTGGCATCCGCGAGGCGGTTGCGGGGAGCGGTCGAATCCGACATGTCGGTTATCCTGGCGTGGTGCCCCATTGAACTTGGCTCTCGGCAGTGATGGTTGCTATCATGCCATCACTTTAGGCTGAATGGTGGCATAGATGATGGTCCGCATGCAGGTTCAATTCAGCGAGCTGGAAAAGCGCGGGCAAGCCCCGCACCTATCGCCGTCGACCGACCGGGCGGCAGCGATAGGTGCGGGGCTTGCCCGCGCCTACCGCGTAGTCAGCGGTAGGCGCCGGCGCGGCATCGGGGCCATATGATTGTCAGCGAGCCGCTCATAACGGGTTGTTATCCTTGGGTAATTTATTGATTGAGAACGTCCCCTAGTCGATTGCAGCAGTTTCCAGGTCATGCGCCGGCTCGGTATCCGGCACGCCTTTGCCATCGACCGGCACTTCCGGGAACAAGGCTTCGACCTCTTACCTGACAGTACCGCCAAAGACCGTTAAGCCCTGCGTCATCGACGCTTAGAGGCTGTCTAAAAACTAGCCTATTGATTTTAAACGAGCATTCGACTTCGAACGGTACGAGTTGTCAAAGCGGCTACCCGAGATCGTTCGGTCTCTTGGGGAGCGTAACTGCTACCACACTCACCATGGCAACTTCTTCACCATCGAGCTGATCGATCCGGAGGGGAACAGACAGGACTACGAGGTCTATTTCAAGGTATCGCGAGCAAGATAGGAGAGGGTGGCTGAACCTGTACGTACAAAGCGCCTACCTGCGCGACAGCGCCCACGGGACAACCCAACCGAAGAAACGGAAAATCAGGTTCCAAGTGATCGCCTACAAGGTCCTACAGGGCAAACCGATCCAACCCGGAAATCAACCACTATGGACTGAAAGTCCATAGTCTGGAGGACTAAAGTCCTCATCCGTGGACAAGCCACAGACTGAAAGTGAAGGGACTTAAAGTCCATAGTTTCAACTATGATGTGCTTCGCGCACTAGAGTTATTGAAGCAATGAAAAGGCCCCCCGCAGGGAGCCTTCTCTGAACCGGGCCTTTTGGTTATCTCCAGACCCGCTGGAAACCCGGCGAACCGGGCAGGGCAGCCGCACCGCCGAAGCGGCCCCGTTCATACGACTGTGCCACTAGTATACCCGTTATCGATAACGAGGGTAGTATCTAGTTATCATTCGGTTGCCCTGACCCGCTGATTTCCGAGGCGTGCAAACGATCAACTCTCGACAAAAGACGCCTTTTGTCGAGAGTGCCCCGCGCGGCCCCGCTGCCGGTGGTCAGCATGGGCCGGAAAAACGACTGCGGAGTTGTCCCTCATCCTTCTTTTTGGCCGGCGCGTGTGTTATACCCGCAGTCGGTGAAGCAAACACTGGGTTGGAAGACAGGCCATGAGTCGGCAGCAACGAAAATTCCGGATCGCCCTGTTCGGTGCAATCGCCGCGGTCGCTGCCGCGATAGGCGGCGGTTGGGCTCTGCATGTTGCCTTGTCCTACCAAGACAACTCGAATACCGCTACGAACGGCGGCGTGGTGGTCCGAAACAACCAAGGTTCCCCGACCACACACACGGGATCCGGGGACAACATTAGCCAAGGCATTCAGCACAAAGGGAAAGGGAATATCCATATCCAGATCAGCATTACCCCCAAGCAATACGAAGCCGGTCTCAAGCGACGGGAGCAGGAGGTCACCGAGGAGTTGAAACGGGCTCACGCCCAAGACCGCCAGGTACTGGAGAAAGAGAAGGCGGAGATCGAACGCCGGTTGGCGGATACCGAAGCCAGCTACCAGAGCTACGTCAAGGAACTACAGGAACGTATCGCTCAGTTGGAAAGCATCCGCGGCCAGGTCCCGGATGCGCTCCTGGATCAGGCCCGCACTGCCTTGGCCCAGGGCGACCAGAGCACAGCGGATCGGCTCTTTGCCCAGGTCGAGGCGCAGAACGCAGCGGCTGTCCAAGCCACTGCCGAAGCGGCCTATCAGCGCAGCCGGATCGCCCGGGACGAGATCCGCTATCGAGCAGCCTACGAACACGCCCAGCGATCCGTGCGGTTGGCACCGGAGAACAGCCTGTATCTGGCAGGCGCGGGGGAGCTGGCACAGATTCTCGGCGATTACAGTGCCGCCAAGGCCTACTACGAGCAGGCCCTCGCCAGTGATCTCAACACCTACGGCGAGGACCATCCCGCTGTGGCAAGAGACCGCAACAACCTGGGCTCGGCCTGGAAAGCCTTGGGAGAATACGAGAAGGCCATCGGGTATTTGGAGCAGGCGTTGGCGGTCTGTGGACGCAAACTGGGGCCAGAGCATCCGAATACGCAGCTCGTGCGGGGAAATCTCGCGGCCGCGCGGGCCGGGCAGAGGCCTTAGAGCCTGTCTAAGAACTAACCCATTACTTGTCATTTCGAGCGCAGAAACACTCTGTTTTAGGGCGTGTTGACATTTAACCAAGGGGTAAACCTCGCCCCCCGAGCTTGTCTCTCAATAGTACAGGATTTCCAGGATTTCCAGGATTTCCAGGATATTGTAAGTGTTATTTAAGAAAAATAATCCTGTTAATCCTGTTAATCCTGTCCGATTAGCGGTTGGCAAGACGATTGGGTCAATTGCCCTTAGTCGCGGTAGAGATCCGTGTTCTGCTGGCTGCGGACTTGCTCCCCTGACCCCGGGGGTTCCTGCTTCCCAGCCGGAACGACGGTCTGGGATGTCGGCTCCCAGCTTCGCCTGCTGCTACTGCCGTCGTCCCAGGTGGGACCCTGGGCCCCAGGTGTCCAGGGACGGCACGCCGGATGCTGTGCGGACCTGCTGAATGTCAACACGACAGCGTGTAGGTTGGGTTAGGCGCGCTGCCCGATCCTGAAGCACAGTAACAGGGCCGAACGCGCCGTAACCCAACACGTCAGATCCCACAATCAACGCCAAACAGTCCAGGATGCACCCGGACATGGCGATGGGCACGCTGCGCTGTGTGCATCCTCCCAAGTCGTCGCGGTTTGGGACTCTGCGTGACATAATTGAAACCTTGAGTCCAGCTTGCCAGGCGCTTGCTTTGCCCATCCTACTCAATATCAACACGACCTAGTGCCTCCTCTGCGTCTTCAGCGTCTCTGTGGTTCATGGCCAGGGCGATGTTCCGGCAGTGATTATTAGAGTTGTTCCCGATGTGAATCATTAAAAATCAATCAGTTACATTATGATATAAGACCGATGCGGTAACCATTAACCAGGAAACGCAGGCTTAGGCACCAAAATAAACCCATAATATATTGATTATAAAGTATTTTACAAAGGGTACAACTCTATTATTCGGTAGCACCGGCACGGATCTTGGATGGAGACCGGCACATATTCAAGTGCTACACTTGCTCATGAGCCATAGGGGAGGAGGCTGACATGTCTACGAATGTCAACTTTACCGCTGCGGTCGATCGCGACTTGCTCAAGCGAGCCAAGGTGGTTGCCGCCAAGACGGAGACCTCGGTCAATGCCTTCTTCAACTCGGAGCTGCGCTATCCGGTTGAGACGTTCGAGGCGGCAGAGGTCACGGGCAATCGGAATTTCAGAACCCTGTTGTACTTTTCCCTCGGGCGCATCGATGATTTGACAGCGATGGAATCCCTGGGACTTGAGAAGCTGTCTGGCTAAAAGTGTATCGGCTGCAAATGTCCCAAACTGGTCCCTCTTTCCGCGCTTTCTCGTTAAATAGGCCGGCTATTCGCCTCGAAAGCGCGAAAAAATGCCCTCAGTTTGGATCATTTTCGCTACGATCCATTTTAACCAGACAGCTTCTGAGAGCGAGGAAGACCTCTTTCTGATGATGGCCCAGGCCCGCCTGCCGGTGCCGAAGCTGAACGATTCGATCACTCAGGGGATGGTCGATGACTTGAACAGCTTGATCCCAAAGAGTTAAGGCGATTGCCGGAAAATGATAGACCAGGATGCGTCGGCTATTCGTTCGTCTTCAAGGAGCGACAACAGGCGCATCGTTGTACGATGTAACTGTTGTCGCGACACAGAAGACGGACGAAAAGACAAGCAGGCTGGTCTGTCATTTGACAGAAATCGCCTAAGGAACTGTCCGGTTAAATCGCATCCTAGCATCGTGTCGCGTTACGCTGCGTTCGGCGCCGTGCCGGTCCGGGCGCGGTCCTGGATTGTTTAGCGTTGGTTGTGGGACCTGACGTGTTGGGTTACGGCGCGTTCAGACCTGTCACTGTACTTCGGGATCAGACAGCGCGCCTAACCCAACCTACGCTCGACGCGAGGTACGCGCGGGCCGGCAGCGCGGGGGGCATGTGGGTATAGGTTGCGTTAAGACGCCGGCACTGACCTGGTAAACGATCAGCGAGCCTTTGGGCGTCGAACGCAACACGTCAAATTCCCCAAACGATGCCAAATAATTCGGGATTGCTGATGTTTCTCGAAAGTCGCGGTAGGCTGCCGTCCGCCGCTGAGATCGAGCGGCGGGCCGTGCGTGCCGGCCGCCGGTTCTCCCGGCTGGATCTTCTACCGCACTGGTAAAGGTGAACCCAATGTCACATCAATCCGTGGAGCGGTCGCCGACTCCGGGTGCCAACCCGCGACCTCCCGGTCCCTACCAGCGCGCAGATCTGGAGCGTTACTACCGGGCCAACCAGGCGGTCACCTCCAATCGCAACCGGCTCCGGGATGCCCAGGACGAGATCCGGACGCTGGAGCATAGCGAGGCGGTCGAGGTCTTCCAGAAGCAGATCGATCTGCTGCAGAAGCGTCTGGTCATCGATCCCCAATACTTCAACCAGCTGTTCATTTCCGAGGGCATCGATGCCGTCGCCGGGGAATTTCGGAAGGGTGAGCTGGACCCGGACTTTACCCACAAGCTCTGGGACCTGCTGCTGCGGGGGGATGATATGAGCACCCTCCTGATGCGCTTCCTCTGGACTATCCCCCTGAAGTCCAAGCGCAAGTTCATCCGCGCCATCGACGCGCACCTCTCCGACCGCTACCCTATGTTCAAGGGGCTGTCGGTCGGCTGGCCGGGAGAGAACAACATTCCACCCTATATCCGACCGCCCGCGGAGCGGGCCAAGGATTTCGATCTGGTCAACCAGGGCTACCTGGGCTACCTGGGGCTCGGCTACAGCTTCCGCGAGGTGGAGCTGTTCGTCTGGCTGGAGGTACTGCGGGACAAACAGTGCGACGACCGCCCGTGCGAGATTGGCCTGCCGGTCATGGACGGCGGTGAAAACAAGGGCGGTTGCCCGGTCAAGATCCATATCCCGGAGCTGCTGCATCTGATGGGAGAGGGGAAATTCCGCCAGGCTCTGGAGCTGATCAAAGAATCCAACCCCCTGCCCAACGTCACCGGCCGGGTGTGCCCACAGGAAATCCAGTGCCAGGGGGTCTGTACCCACAACCAGCGCCCCATCGAGATCGGCCAGCTGGAGTGGTATCTTCCCCAGAGCCAGAAGGTCCTGAATCCGAACAAGTACCTGGAGCTGACCCCGGCTATCAGTCCCTGGGCCAAGGCCGAGCGCCCGCCTATCGCGGTGGTCGGTTCCGGTCCCGCCGGCCTGATCAATGCCTATCTGCTCTCCAAGGAGGGCTATCCGGTGACGGTGTTCGAGGCCTTCCACGCGCTGGGGGGCGTGTTGCGCTACGGGATTCCGGAGTTCCGCCTGCCCAACGAGCTGATCGACGATGTGGTCAAGAAGGTCGAACAGCTGGGCGGAAAATTCGTCCGTAACTTCATCGTTGGCAAGACCGCGACCCTGGAGGCCCTGAAGCGCGCCGGTTTTTGGAAGATCTTCATCGGCACCGGCGCCGGCCTGCCCCGTTTTATGAACGTGCCCGGCGAGCACCTGCTCGGCATCCTGTCGGCGAACGAATTCCTCACCCGCGTCAACCTGATGCAGGCCCACAGGGAGGAGTATGAGACGCCCCTGCCCGCTACCGCAGGCAAGCAGGTCATGGTCATCGGCGGCGGCAATACCGCTATGGATGCGGCCCGCACCGCCCGCCGCCTGGGGGGGGAGGTCACTATCGTCTACCGCCGCACCCGGGCCGAGATGCCGGTGCGCGTCGAGGAGCTGCACCACGCCCTGGAAGAGGGCATCCAGCTCAAGGTGCTGCGGGCCCCCCAGGAGTTCGTCGGCGACCCCAAGACCCAGTTCGTCACCCGCGCCCTGCTCGACGTCATGGAGTTGGGCGAGCCCGATGCCTCCGGGCGCCGGCGCCCCGTCGCCACCGGTGCTATCGAAGAGATGCCCGTCGATCTGGTCATCATGGCCCTCGGCAATTCTTCCAACCCCATCGTCAAGGACGCCGAGCCGGAGCTCAAGACCAGCAAGTGGGGCACCATCGAGATCCGGTCCGGGACCCAGGAGACCTCGGTGGATGATGTCTACACCGGCGGCGACGCGGCCCGGGGCGGCTCCACCGCCATCAAGGCCGCCGGCGACGGCCAGGAGGCCGCCCGCGAGATCATGGGCGAGAACCCCTTCAGCCCGAGCGAGCTCAAATCCCTGGTCGAGCGCGCGGAGCGCTATACCGAGACCGGCCGGGCCCCGCCGAGGATCCTGGACAAGCTTGAGCTGGCTGAGGGCATCGTCGAGTTCGTCGTGTACTCGCCCCTGGTCGCCAAGGCCGCCAAGGCCGGTCAGTTCGTGCGCGTCCTGGCCTGGGAGAAGGGCGAGCTGATCCCCCTGACCCTAGCGGATTGGGATACCGCGGCCGGCACCATCGATCTGGTCATCCAGGGGCTGGGCAGCAGCACCATCGTCATGAACAGGATGCAGGTCGGCGACGCCTTCACTGGCATCGCCGGTCCCCTTGGACTGCCGAGCCAACTGCACCGCTACGACGCAGGCGAGACCGTGGTCTTCACCGCCGGTGGCGTCGGGCTGCCGCCGGTGTACCCTATCATGCGTGAGCATCTGCGGATGGGTAATCATGTGACCCTGATCGCCGGCTTCCGCACTCAGGCGCTCATGTTCTGGGCCGAGCTGGACGCGCGTATCGGCCGCCTCCAGGCCGAGTTCCCGGATAGGCTCGAGGTCATCTACGCCACCAACGACGGCAGCTTCGGCGTCGAGGGCTTCGTCACCGGGCCGCTGGCAGGGCTGCTCGATGCCGCCAAGGCCGGCACCGGCCGCACTGTCGGCGAGGTCGTCACCATCGGTCCGCCGCTCATGATGAGCGCCGTCAGCGACCTCACCCAGCCTTACGGGGTGCGCACCGTCGCCAGTCTCAATTCCATCATGGTCGACGCCACCGGCATGTGCGGTGCCTGCATGGTCCCGGTCACCAGCGACGGCAAGCTGGTGCGCAAACACGCCTGCATCGACGGCCCGGAGATCGATGCCCACAGTATCGATTGGGACAAATTCATTCCCAGATTCCAGCAATACCGGGCACAGGAAGACTGCAACCGGCAGCGGCATAGGGTGTAGGGACGGTGATTTTTGGGGGTCGGGAGGGACATTCGAGGTTGCTTTCCGCGCTCTTTGTGGATTGACTGCATAATCCTGGTTTGTATGTTGACAAAGAGTGAGAAACCGATGGATTCTGAATTGGGCCTGGACCAAACATACGACTACGCCGTTTATCTCGGCCCAATTGACTTTTCCGGTTATATTGAGGGGAACCTAGTACCCCATTTCACCTTATTTTTGGTTCTCAGCGCGACGAGAGGCGGCCAGATGCGAGGCGCGCGAGCGCAGGAATAGCAACCCCTCTTTCAAGTTCGCGCAACACCGCAGGTGGCCGCCTCTCGTCGCGCCCGAAGGGAGCCCCCAACGCGCCAAGGCGGCGTTACAGCACTCGGCAAGAGAGTCGGCGCGCTGTGCCTAGCCTAGGCGCGTTTGGGAGGGCTCTGAGAATGCAAAATAAGGAGAAATTGGGTACTAGATGGTGTTCTCAATCAACAAACAGTATTCGCTTCGAGGATCGGATCAGCAACGTTTCGTATATGGAATATGCCTCACTGAGCAGACTGCCAGCCGCGGAATCCCCGGTAGTACTATTGCGAATTTCAAACCTGTTTGTCAGCTCGGTCCATGCTGGAATATCCAATAGTTTACAAATGCCGCTCCAGACTTCGGGCGACTGCTCGCATAAGCGTTCGTAGCATACAAAGACACAGTGTTTATCATCCTCGGATATCTGTTCCATTAAAAACCCATATACACCAACCCACTGTGCCAGCCAGTATTCCAATTCAGTTTGGACATAGTTCGTACCGATTACCGCACCCCATTCGAACGGCCGATGATCACTACCGAATTCATGGTGTACGAGCCACGTCATATATTTCCGTGCAAACCTGTCATAGCAGTTCCGATCGATGAATCTATGGTGCTGCGTCAACAAAGACTGTGCCTGCCTGATAGGATCACGAAAGGGTATGAGTATGATTGCGTTGGGAAATACGCGTGGTAATCCGGTCAGGCGCAGCAGGTTGTTGTTGTTCTTCGAAAGATAACGCGTTTTGTTGTACCTGTGGTTTATCAGATCGACATAAATACGAAAGGCTGCAATGGATTCATCCGTCAGTCGGACACTTACGAGTTTGTCCCCGCGTATATAATCTCCCCCGAATACCCGCCAAAAGACCTCTTCCAAGGCTTCGGGGCTGTCAAAGCCGATTTGAACTCCATCACCCTGGACCCTCTCGACGTCATCTCTGTGCCGTTGAGATCTCCTGGTAACCTTAGCCCAGATATTGGGGGCTAGTACGAATGGCATATCCCGATAGGTCAAGGAGCTGAATGCCCTGGAATCATAAAGTGCCCGCATGAGCATGGTTGTACCGGACCTTGCAAGGCCACTCACAAACACGTGCTTGGCTTGGATGGACTCGATTGGTTCCTTGGAAAAGAGTTTTTGTTCTATATCAAAACTGGCTTCAAGGATTGCCGCATTACTCAGCGCCAACCGATGGAGGACTCGTGATGGAAAATCATATATTGAGCTGGTCAACTGTATGCCGGATTACAAAGTCGATGATTAAGAACCCATTTTGGGATAATCAATTGCACTGTGAGTTCCATTCTTCAACTTTCCGTGAGGATATTCGGGTAATATTTTTCAATCGAAGGTTTCTTCCCGATCCAAACCTATTCTCAAAGACAAATACCGGTTTGCCTGATAGATGCCCTACTATGGCACGCCCATTGTCATAATCCGGTGCCACTAGCAGGTCGTTATCATCGTCGAACTCGAAATTTCCATATACAGGCATTCTTACACCCCAGGTTATCAGATCAAACAAAGTCGATCGAGAATGGTCCTTCACTCCGAGGGTGACGATCCGTGGGCTAGGCCCTGAACTCGCAAGAGGGTTGTTATCGAAGACAGCGATATAGCCCCGCTGAAAGGTCGCATCGTGTTGGAACGACGTGAGACCATAGCGATACCACAGGATTTCGGATGTCTTGGGCCTGAATACGAAAATCAAGTTCAGATTGCGCAAGCTGATCAACAGATCCCCTGCTTCAAAACCATCAAAGCTGTCCGCGAGGTCTTGGGATAGGACGTCGACCTTATTAGGATGAAAGGGACCGCCAACCATCATTTCAGGCCAGTTTCTTTTGTTTATCTCATGAAGAAGATTAAAATCCAAATTCATGACTCTTGAATCGAAGATCGCTAGGTCCTGATCCCTTGCCCATCGAATAATATCCACCAGGTGTATTCGCTCCTTGATATCTCCCGTGTTCTCGTCTACGGACACGATTTCCGGCCCGAAGAAGGTGTAAAACCTTCCCTCGTGATAGGTGATATCATGATGGTAAAGATTATAGTCGAGAGGAATCTTGGGCCCGGCTAACGCGGGTTGTTTTATCTGCTCGGCTTCCCACTTCTTTTCACCGCACCAGCTGTAACTCGTCAGTACACCATAGGTATTGGTTGCCAAATCCCCGGTCTTCGACAGTGCCAGACCGAGATCACCCTCCGGCTATCGATATTCCTGGGGCTTTATGGACCAACCCCGCAATATTCGGCCTTCCGTAGAGATCAGAATCGCCCCCCAGTGGGTATTCTCGAACACAAAGCTCCCGTAGATGAGAAAATACTCCTCCCGGCTGGTATCCGAATAATACCGGGCCTGATCGAGGAACCGTACATTCGGCCCTCGATAGGAAGAGGTATCTACGGGTCTGAACTGGAGTTGCATGGGAAAGGGGGACGGGTTCGCAGCGAAAGTGAAGGGGTTGAACACCAGCCCGTCCCACAATCGCTGTACAGGTGACCTCTTATCGGCCAGGTGCCCCTTCCAGAACGCAATGATTTGCTTGAGAGGGGGCTTAAGCAGGCGAGCTGGAAATATATCGTAATCAACCACTATGGACTTTCAGTCCATAGTGATTGATTTCTTGTCGGCATCTTCTCCGGTCCGTTTTTGCTTCCAACGTTGCAACATGCGTTTGAGTGGATACCAGAAGATGGTGAATAAGGCCAGTAATATGGATCCCAATATACCCAGTATCAACGCCAGGGCGCCCACGCCTAAGCCAGGGCCGACATAGGTAAATCCGATCGTCGGATAGGCGATGAATGAAGCAGCAAGGAGCCATTTCCAGATAGTTAATCGCATCGTGAATTGCACGCTTTAACCTTCCGTGGGGATACTCGAGTAATGTTTTGCAACCGGAGGTTTTTTCTCGGTCCGACCCTATTTTCAAAGATAAACGTCGGTTTATCTGATAGCAGTCCGTGCTCCGCTTGGGAACCGCTCTTGGGCATCTAACATAATGATATAAAATATAAAATCTGATTTTTAATATGAAAAATAACATGAAACAACATACTAGGTCCTGTTGGCATTTAACTCTAACCCACTGTTTTCACGTATTAAATAGCCGCAACATCCCACTGGTCCGCACAGCGGACCCTACGCTAACCGTTTGATTATTGTAGGGTCCGCTGTGTGGACCTTCCTAAATGTCAACACGACCTAGTACCCGGTTTCGACTGATATTGCAAATTTCTCGGAGGAGGCGCACATCAAGCTTAAGAGGCTGTATAAAAACTAACCAAACTGTAGGGTGGGCTGTGCCCACCACATACGACGCCTGAGAGGTGGGCACAGCCCACCTACGGGCACGATTCTATTAAAATCAATGGCTTAGTTTTTAGACAGCCTCTAAGGGATTATGCCCGCAATATCAGTCGAAATGATGTACTAGTGCCCATCGAGCCACCTCTGCAGGGCGTCGATTAATGCCTGTGCCTGCGTCTTGCTGGAGATGTTGAACTTGGACTGCTGGCGGAACTCGCCGCCACGCTTTTGATAGCGGCGGATGCTGTACTTCTCCGGACCGTAGGTCTCCTTGGTGCGGTCCCACTCCCGGTAGCGGAAAAGCACCGTGGCCCAACTACCTTTGGACAGGATCGCCTTGTCGATCTCCTGGACGATCTCGGTTTCTCCTTCGCTGTAGCTGACCGTGAGCTCGTCTACCGTTTCCGCCATTCGGGTGTCCCCCTTGTCTTTTCCGTGTCCGGATTATGCGTCAGCGCGTGGACCTTGTCGGTTCGACCCGGGCGCCAAAGCGCTCGAGCAGATCGATGATGGGCCGGTTGCCGTTCTCGATCGCAATGGAGAGGGGCGTCCTTCCGCCGCCATCCGGAGCGTCCACATTTGCGCCGAGATCGATCAGGCGCTTGGCCGACAACCGCCGTCCGTCGCCGACGGCGATGTGTAGGGGCGTGGCGCCCGACTGGTCCTCGGCACTGACATCCGCGCCGCGCTCCGTCAAGAACGCCAGGGAATCCCGGTCGTCTACGCCGGCCCGGACGAGGATGAACAACAGCGCCTGAGGGTCATCCGTTGCGCCTGCCTCAAGGAGCATGGCGGCCAATTGGCTCCTACCCGCGACCAAGGCAATTTGCAGCGGGGTCTCTCCTGCTCGGTTCGTGGCGTTCGGGTCCGCGCCATTCCTCAGCAGCTCGCGGGCGATGATGAGACGCCCGCGCCGGACCGCCACATGCAGGGGCGGCTCACCCCGAGGACCGGCCTGGTCGATATCCGTACCCCAGTAAATGTGGCGTTTGATCTGGTCCAGATCGCCGCCCTGGATGGCGCGGTAGAGATTGATGGTCGGTGGCGGGGGTTCGCCACAGGCCACGAGTAACAGGGCCGCGAGTACAAAGGTAGTGGGGACACGGACAAGGGACATCTGGCGTTGGTTTCGGAGCTTGGGTTGGAACGCGAGTCCCGCATGGTAAGTCCTGGGACGAGGCCACCGCAACCGCTCGACCCGAACACTAAGAGGCCGTCTAAAAACTAGCCCATTGATTTTAAATGTTAAGAAAGAGTCATAAGATCCCTCGCCAGGCTTCGGGATGACCCAGCGCGCGTCCTTGTCATTGCGAGCGCAGCGAGAAATCTTCAGGTTCAAGCGGTTGGTAGGTACTCAGGTTTTTAGACAGCCTCTAAGGCAAGCATGTATAAACCGCGTCGAAAACACAACCTGCGAGATCATGTTTTCGGGGATTCGTACGCGTTCGCCCTGGGTTACGGGCCGGTCGCAACCCCATCATCGGACCTGCTAAATATTGCGAATATGTTACAAAGGGTGCGAACTTCATCACCGACCAGCGTTCGGTTGCCCTTTCTGCATCGCTCCGAGCCCTTTTTCCATATGCCCCGCGAACTCTTAATCCTCCGTCACGCCAAATCGGACTGGAGCGCAGGCAACGTCGGCGACTTCAAACGCCCCCTCGCCAAGCGGGGAAAGAAGGATGCGCCGCGCGTCGGCGCGTGGCTCTACCGGGAAGGGTTGGTACCCGACCTGGTGATCAGCTCACCGGCGCAGCGGGCCCGCCAGACCGCGGAGAAGGTCTGCAAGTCGATGGACTACAAAAAAAAGAAGATCCAGTGGCACGCTGAGGTGTACGGGGCGGATGTCCGAGACCTGTTGCGCTTGCTGGAACGCTGCCCCCCCACTGCGCGGATTGTCCTGCTGGTCGGGCACAACCCCGGGCTGGAGGAGCTGGTGCTCTATCTCGCCGGTGATGAGCCGGACCGGCAGGCAGACGGTAAACTACTCCCCGCCGCCACCCTAGCACGACTGGAGATGCCGGACGACTGGAGCGCCCTGGCCTCGGACTGCGCCCAACTCACCACCATCACCCGCCCGCGCAACCTTGCGGATTGACCCCGGAAATCCCGTCCGATTTGCAGGCTAAGAGCCTTCTACTCGGCCTGTGGCCCATTTTATCATATGTTGAACGTTTTGGTTGGCCTTTATATAGGTCAATTCGGTTTCCGGGTGGTGGTGGTTGAAAACTCGAAATATCTCATCGGCAAAGGCCTGTCCGATGGTTTCAACGGCATCGAAATCGAGAATGACCGTCTTGAATTTATCGATCCTTGCAAGCAACCGCTTCGCTTGTGAACGCGAAACCAATTTATCGTCGCCATATTGGGTGAGTCGGACCGGAACCACCGTTTTTGTAAACCCATAGTCGTCATCCGTGGTAAAGGCGTCGAATACCTGTTTCGTCGTGCAGGAAGTCTTGTTGGCGATTTCCATGAATACAGCTGTACCCGATTGGAAGCCTTGTTACTCGAATATCCAATCTTCCACTTCCTCGAAGTTATGGGAAAAGTATACATTGCCGGACAGAATGGCGAAATCGTCGAACATCCTCGAGCTGAAAAAGATGCCCTCACCCGTATGGTTTTGCGGGTCCGTCGTCAATTTTCCTTTTGCCAACTCCAATACCGAATAACGCTCATCGTGGAGACCTAATTCACGTTGGATCTTCTTGAAGATCCCTTCGCCATTATCGTATACAACGATTTTGGTGTTGAGGGCGGTTTTCGTTATCTGGAGATGAACCCGAGTACCGGAAGAGTGGTCGATAGCATTGTTTAGGATTTCGGTAAATCCATAATGCCAAATGTCGATTAGATTATCAGGCAAGGTGCTGAAGAAAGGAGCGATATCGGAACGCCAGACCCTATCCTCCGCTAACCCTTCATCGAGCGGGTAAATATGTTCCCATTCTTCCAGGGGGCGCAGGAGGTAGCGCCGGTTCCGCGTCGAGCCTTGAACCCGGAGTGCCTTTTGTTGGATAAGTCTTTGAATGTGTTTATTGACCGCTTGGCGGGAGATTCCAAAAGTCTGTGCCGTAAGCCTGACGACATCCTCCGGGTGGTGTTCGACCTTATCAAGGATGAACTGCCTGATTTGCTCACCGCGTTTCCGTGTATTAATCACGGGATAATCCCCAATGCAATCGGCTCAGATTGGGTGACCTGCTGATCGGGCTTATGTGGACCTCAAGATTTTTTTGTACTCGTCAAGACTTGCTAGGTGGGGTCGGATTTTCATCAGCAACCAAGGGATGAATTTAGGAAAGAGAATACGCATGGCCCAAGGGAAGAGCGCGCCGCCGACAATCCCCAGAATGACCACAATAGCTAACTTCACAATTGTAACATACAGTGGAAGCATATCTTGCGGCCATGGAACGAACTTTATCAGTAGATCTAAATTGTGCAGTGAATAATATTCCCCCAAAAAGACGATTCCAGTGAACAAGCAAAAGCCTATTTCTCTGATTACGCGCTCCAAATAACGCTGCGCATCCTTGATAGCGGATATTGTTTGCTTCAAGCTCTCGAAATGACGGTGACGTATGGCCTCTTCGTCCCCGAATTGAGAGTTTACCCACAACACATGGTCGCCGTCATACTGCAGAAGGGATCGCATGGCGATATCAGATCCGCCAGGTATGGCAGGAGTCTCGATGACAACTCCACCGCCGCGGGTGATATCCACCAATAACCGCAGGGGGTCTGGGGCTATCTGACCTCTGACCACTGTGCGTAACTTGAGCCAAGTGACGCGGACCAGTCCGGGGGCATCCGGAGTGGGCGGGTCTCCGTTGTCCCTTTGAAGACCCATTATTTATCCTAACCGTTGTCCTAAGATCAGCTTAAGGAACCCGTCGAGCATATTAGTGACGAATGAGGACACCAGCTCCATCAGCGATTTCCAGGTTTTAATCCCTGTCTTGCATGCCTCTATGTGCATCTCGCGCAGGCACTTGGCGTTTTCGTGCTCGAAACCGACCTGTATTCGGTTGACCACATCGCCATCCAGGTGGATGATGCTTTGCATTGCGATCTGCTCGATGCCTATGTCGCACGCCTTGCGTACCAGTACTACGTCATCCGGTGGCATGGCGATTGTTAGCTTGCGCAATTTAGGGTAATCTTCGTAAAGCTCATCCCGATTCGATTCCCACCACCGGCAGGAATCATCATCACACTGCTGTTCGTTCACGAACCGCCAAAGCAGTCGACTGTAGTAAGCGATCCTAATGAGCACGACCGAATCAGCGCAGGTGGGACCCGATTGACCACTTTCATCCCAATCCTTGCCTTTAAGGTTCTCGGCCGCCCGGCAGATGACCTCCCAAACCCGTGGTTCGCCGGTTAATTGAATCCCCTTCGGATCCGCTATTTCATTCTTCACCAGTAGGTCTTCCACCGACTCCGAACCGCCGTTTTGGCGCAAGGATGGACACTTTTCGGGCAACAAGTGTTCGTATTTACGCAAAAATTTCAGATAGGTCTCCGCAAGATCCAGCATGGCTAGGGGCAACGGGGGCATCTTACGGGCTGTCATGTTAGGCTTGATGATCGTATCGACCTCGATCGATGTGAGATCATTAGCCAGCCGACGCAGGTAACCATCACGTTCTTCTTTTTCCTGCCGCCGCTTGGTCAGGGAACTACCCATAGCTAAAGACCTATAAAGAAACTGGAGGTAATCGTTCAGGACCCCTCCGGATTTCGGCCCGACACAGTAACTAACCGAGCGGAGGGTACTTTCCTCCCTCGCGCATCTATGTGTGACGCTCACCAGACCGCATGAATGAACGCTACTCCCATCCGCATTACCCAAATACGGCAGAACTGCACCTGCCTAGCTATCATTGGAAGTTAGGCGGCACCGGCACCGTTTGTGATCGATTGAGCGATGATTTTCGTTCGCCCTCCCCCCAAACCCTCTCCCGCTGGGAGAGGGGCTTTGAGGCTATTTTATTGAGCCATCACCCTCCCGCAGTATCGGCAGTGCGTCGAGACTCGTGGGCTTCACGGCTACCGGTACTGTCCAATAGCTTCAGCAGTTTCTCGCCGCCTCTTTCGACGAGCGTTGCAATGATCTCTACATTGTTGCGCGCGATCTGACAGCCAATCCCGACCTGTTCTCTGTGAAACTTCAAGATGGGATCGTTCTCGGTATCGGTAAATTTGGCGTTGATCGCATGTACTATGTCGCCGGTTGCCAAGTTGATTTTGGAGCATAGTCCGGGGATACCTTGCGACTCCTTAGCGCGGTGATCCCATTTGTCATTTTCATAAGTGATTTCCACATCTCCTACTATGGTAATCACTGAAACAGTAGCCAGCGATTCCGCCGTTTCTATCATGCGATCCAGAGCCGACGGTTTTTGATCTTGGGTGGGCATGGTGCTCTCTCTTTAGGACATAATTTACATTGATCTGAGCCCAAACATTCCTTAAACAAAGGGCAGCCAACCATGGCACTCAGATTTTTTAATTTAACCCCTCTACAGGTGCTGTTGGAAGCTTAATCCGCCGCTATTTAATTCGCAAGACCGTATTCTCCAGCGGTGACAATTAACCTTTGCGGCTCACAAACCGCTTGAGACGGGCGCGTTTACGTTGCTGGCTGGGGGTGAGACGGTTGCGACGTCCCGCATAGGGGTTGGTTGCGGTGCGGAATTCGAGCCGCAGGGGGGTTCCGGTGAGGTCGAGTCGGCGGCGAAAGCAGTTGACGAGGTAGCGCCGGTAGGCGTGGGGTACCGCCGCCGTCCGGTTGCCGTGGATGACGATGACGGGGGGGTTACGTCCCCCTTGGTGGGCGTAGCGCAGCTTGATGCGACGCCCGCGTACGAGTGGCGGTGGGTGCCCCTGCACTGCTTCTTCGAGAATGCGGGTCAGCTCGGGAGTACCCAGGTCACGGGTAGCGTTTGCGATGGCCCGGTTCGCCGCTTCCGGCAACCGGCCGACGCCGCTGCCGTGCCGGGCGGAGATGTAATGAACCGCGGCAAAATCCAGGAATCCCAGGGTCCGGTCGAGGGCGTCGCGTACCCGAGCACGTTCCTCGTCACCGAGCCCATCCCACTTGTTGACCGCTACTACCAGGGCGCGGCCGTTGTCCAAGATATGGGTAGCGAGGGTGGCGTCCTGCTCGCCGATGCCCTGCCGGGCGTCGAGGACCAGGATGACCAGGTTGCATTGCTCGATGGCCTGGAGGGTCTTGACGACGCTGAATTTCTCCACCGTCTCCCGGACCTTGGCGCGCCGTCGCACCCCGGCGGTGTCGATCAGGGTATAGGGCTTGCCCTGATACTCGAAGGGGACTTCGATACTGTCGCGGGTGGTCCCTGGGGCATCGCAGGCCACCAGCCGTTCCTCGCCCAGCAATCGGTTGACTAGCGTGGACTTGCCCACATTCGGCCGGCCTACGATAGCGATTCGGGTACCGCTGTTCTCGGGTATCGGGGTGGTTGCATTCGGCCAGGTCTTTGGAACCCCCCCCCATATCCGCTCCATGAGTGCTTTTACGCCGCGGCCCTGGGTCGCGGAGACAGCAAACGGCTCGCCCAGACCCATGGGGTGGAACTCCGCCGTGGCTAGATCCGGATCTCCGTGGTCGGTCTTGTTGACCACCAGGGTGATGGCTTTACCCATGCGGCGGAGGCGTTCCGCGATCTCCAGGTCGGCGCCGGTGCAGCCGTCGCGGGCGTCTACCAGGAACAGCAGGTGATCCGCCTCTGCCAGGGCGTGGGCGATCTGTTGCTCTACCAGGCCGGCAAGACCTGCGGATTCCTCGCTTAAGCCCCCGGTGTCGACCAAAACGTAAGGGTAAGGGCCAATGCGACCGATGCCATAGCGGCGGTCCCGGGTCAAACCGGGATAATCGGCTACTAGGGCGTCTCGGGTCCTGGTCAGGCGGTTGAACAAGGTTGACTTACCCACATTGGGCCGGCCTACCAGGGTGAGGGTGGGGAGCATGGTGTTGGCCCGTATATCTCACCGGTTTTCTAGAGTTGTCCATACAAACTATACGGCCGGAGAGATCAGAACCAGCGTTTCAGGCATTTACATTCTATACTATTTTTCTTCCTACAGAGGCGGCTATTGGTGACAAAGTTGAAAGTAGATCCTTAAACTCCCGGTGATCGAGCTGTTGCGCAGCATCTGACTTCGCAACCTTAGGATTCGGATGCACCTCTATTAATAGTCCATCGATTCCCATGGCTACACAGGCTCTGGTAAGATCAGGAACGCCATACGCATATCCCATAGCATGGGAAGGATCTAATATAAGCGGAAGATTCGTGTGTTGTTTTAAGAATGCCACGCCACCCAGATCAAGGGTAAACCTCGTCTTCGTCTCAAAGGTTCTTATCCCTCTTTCACATAAAATGACATTATCATTTCCTCCTGACAATACGAACTCTGCGCATTGTGCAAATTCTTGTAATGTTGTACCAAATCCTCTTTTGATCAATACCGGTTTCCGGGTTTTGGCGCAAGCTCTCAAGATCCCTTGGTCGTACATGGCTTTGGCACCGATTTGAATAACATCCGAATATTCGATCACTTCATGTACATGGGTTGCATCTCTTACTTCAGTGATGATGTTCAACCCGTGTTCGTCTTTCATCTTTTTGAGCAGTTTCAAACCTTCCAACCCTAACCCTTGAAAGTTGTAAGGAGAAGTTCGTGGTTTATAACATCCACCTCGCAAGGTTGTTAAGTTCAATTCTTTCAGGAAAGCTGAAGATTGTCGGATCTGTTCCTCAGATTCCACGGAACACGGACCTGCAATTACCAAGGTGTTATTCGTTTCTCCGCCAATAGTCAGGTTACCAATCCGTACTTCTCGCGTACGGTTCATATAACTTCTTGCAGACAATTGCATATCGTTCTCGAAAACAAAACTCTCCAATGAATCAGCGGCCAGTGAAGGATCCATCTCTTTAACGTCGGAGGAGGTTACAGCAACAAACTTGTCATCCTTTTCAATAATGAATGCTGCGAGTTGCTCTCCATATCGATTTGCCTTTTCCGATCCGATTTCTTTCTTAAGGTGAATGATCATAAGTTTTCCTTCATGGTCTTAGAACATTCTTGAGATTAAGTTCATGTTCCCTGAAACAGGTGCCCACTCATATGAACCCCAGAGATGCTGAGGACGCAGAGAAGCGGTTAATCAATCTCGTACTTGCCTATCCCGATGGGGCACATCCGCAGTGTGGGGGGTACCGGTGCCGCTGGCGTTCGGAGTCGGCCTAGGTTTGAACAGTGGTGCGGGCGGCGATCCCGTCGTGTATGGCGCATCCGCGGCGCGGGCGGTTGGAGTACCCGTAGCATCAGGCTTCGGGGCCGGTATCTTAGGTTTAGGCGGCGGTGGTGGCGGCGACCCCGCAGAGAGTACGGCCAGGGTACCATCGTTGCCGTAGACGTAGAGCCTGCTGCCTGCCACCTGGGGGCGTCCCGTGATGGGTCCGTCCGCTACCTGGATTTGGGCCACCAGGCGACCGTCACGGCGATCCAGCCAATGGACATAGCCTTCCATGTCCCCGACCGCCACCAGGTTGCCGAGTACCGCCGGGGCGGTCAGGCGCCGGTACTTGAGTGCCTCCTGTTTCCAGACATCGGTTCCGTTGGCGGCGGTTGCGGCCCATATCAGATCGTCGGAGTCGGTGATATAGAGCATATCGGCGCTCGTTGCCAGCCCCGCGTGGGCCGAGAGCTGGCGGCGCCAGCGCACGGAGCCGGTAGTCAGGTCGACGGCGGCCAGGTCCCCATTGTAGGTGGCGACATAGATAGTGTCCTCGACGATGATGGGGTCGGCGTCGATGTCGGCGATACGTGCCAGCTCGGAGCGGCCGCGTGGTGGGGTCACGGTGGTCTCCCAGCGCGGCACGCCGCTTTGGAGTTCCAGATTGACCAACTTACCACCGGAGATGCCGACGATGACGCTGTCGTCAGTAATGGCCGGCATACTGCTGCCGCGCAGGGTAAGGACCGGGGCCGGATGGCTGTACTTCCAGATCTGATCGCCGGAGTCGAGTTTGAATGCATAGACGCTGTCGTCCAGGGTGTGGACCAGGACGCTGGAGCCGGCGATGCGGGGTACAGAGAGGATCTCGCTGTCCAAGCGGGCATGCCAGCGTTCGGCACCGTCGCGCGCCGAGCGCGCCACCAGGTCACCGTCTCTGGAGCCGAGGATGATGTGCTCGGCATCCACCTCCGGCCCGCCGCTGAAGGCAAGGCCCGTCTCCTGCTCCCACAGTACCTCACCGGTAGCGGGGTCCAGGGCGAGGATGCGACCTGCGGCATCGGCGACATAGAGGCGCCCGCCATGGAGCGCCGGAATCAGATTGAGCCGTCGTCCGTCCGTTCCCACCCCGATCTCCCTGGACCAGTGTATGGTAACGGTGATCTCGGGCTTCAGGTCCTTGAGCGCCGTAGGGGGGCGTGGGTCCTCTTCACCGCCGGACCAGGACAGGATGCCGCAGCCGCTGAGCACTAGGGCGGAGAGGATGGTCAGGAGGCCTGTGCGCACGAGGGATTCCTCGATTCAGCTCGCGGGGGGTAGGTTATCGAGTTTCATGCGTATCTGATCCGGGCTCGGGGCGCCGGTGGCGAGCGCCTGCTCATAGGCGGTACGGGCGGCGGCCATACGGCCCTGAACCTCCGCGATCTCGCCGCGCAGGGCGGCAAAGGCGCCATTGAAGCCGCCACCGTCGTCATGCCGGGCGACCAAACCCGCTGCCCCTTGGAGATCACCCTCCGCGATCAGGACTCGGGCCAGGCGCAAGGCGGCGATGCGCCTAATGCCCGGAGCGGGAGAGCCGGCGATCGCTTGCTCGAGGGCAGTGCGGGCGGCGACCAGGTTGCCGGCCTTGGCCTCGACCCGGGCCCGTACCAGCGACGCCAGGGTCGCGTAGGCGGTGGCAGCGAACTCCTCGCGCAGCAGCTTGGATTGTGTGCGCGCGGACTGGGCATCGCCGGCGTCGGCCTCGGCCAAGAGCCGCTCGAAGGCCGCGGAGGCCTGCTGTCTCACCGTTTCCCGGTAGTCCATCCAGGCCCGCCACCCGAAGATGGCCCCCAGGCCGATGCCCACGCCGAGAAGGATGGAGAGGCCGTTCTCCTTCCACCATTTCTTGATCGCTTCGGCCCTTTCCTCATCTGTCTCGTAGTTGATCACAATTCCCTCCCGAGGATTTTCGAATGCCGAAGTATTTTAGGGGATTTTGACATTTTGGATAAGGTTTGTCGACCTACGGCTAGGTCCAGGCCTGCGTCTCAACGCAACCTACACCCCTAATTGGGACCGCTGTAAGTACTGACCGTTATCACGATTCCATACACGGCTAACATAAGGCTGAGCACGGCACCGATGAAAAGCAGAATGATGTAGGCGACACAGAGAGAGTAAAATGTCGTTGACATGTGTGCCCGAAAGTCGTAATTGCCGAAACGCTTACGGATCGTTGACGGTGCGACCGTACCACGAATAAAGGCGAGCGTCTTCAGAATGCTCATCGGGAATGAAGAAAACGTTTTGAGCTCATAAGGCGTAAAGTGACGTTCGTTGAACAAATCTTGCTCAATGGTCGTCGGAAACCGAAAATGCACGATTAGTGAAACCACGACGAAGACGGGTAGCCCAAAAATCAAGTAGTAGAAAAAAGCGATACCGATCGCCACCCCCATGTTCATCAGCCCAGATGCCGGCTCAGCGGCAAATGCGATCGATAGAGAGCGTTTCAACCATAGGGACGTGGCGGAAATTCTGCTCGTAGATCGTGCCTGCGGCCTGTCCGGCGAAATATCCCGTCGCCGCACTACCGACTCCGATCGCAACCGCAACTCCCCAACCAACAGGGTTCGAAACTAAGAAGACGCCTACCGCAATCCCGGTCAAAACACCAGCGGCGGTTCCGGCGATCGCCTCGACCGCGATCTTGTTGCGTTCCACCGGGTCAGGCGTGTTGGAGATTTGATGGCAGGTAGCGGCTAAACTTACCCCCGTCAGAATGATGCCGCCACGGGATGCATACTTCGATATCTTCGATAGTCGATTGACCTGCGCAAGCATCGGTTGGGTCGCTTTGGGTCCACCACCCGGCTTCATGCGTAGCACTTGGCTGGCCCTTTTGCTGCCGAACAGCAACCGTTCACCACTACCGATGTTTTTACGAAACGCCACGATTATCTTCCGGCGTGCATAATCGTACTGGCCTTTCGTTATCTTGCCGGTTCGATAGTCGTTGTATGCCTCAGCAATTTCCTCAAGTGGTTTGATATTACTCCCGAGCAGGGTGTTCGTGGCGGATAATGGGATGCTTGTGCCGACTAACGTTAACCCGAGTGTGCGGTACACATGGGCGAGGTCCGCCATGCTTTCTTGCTCTCTTCTGGATGCTTGCCTCCAGGTCTGTTTTGTATATATCAAATCATTCAGCGCCTGCGACGAAGTGTCGGGCGCATCCCAGGAAAAACGCAGTAATACGAGTTGTCCCGGATAGATGAGATTCGGGTTAGTAATATCAGGATTATTACGCAAAACTATTGTCTAATATGGGTTTGGCGCGTGATCCGGACAGGCCGTATTGGTCGCGGATCATCGTTAAGAGGGAATCTCCGCGGCGGACGGCGTAAAGGTAGTCGTATCCGTTTTGGCTGCACACCAGTGGTTTATCTGCAACCATCACATATGTCTCTCAAGTTAATAGCATGAATTATCTTATTCGCGTAGCGAAAAAGGCCCCCAGCGCGTCCAGTGCGATCTCCGACTGCTCGCCCTCCACACGCAGGGGCTTGACGCCGATCACCCCGCGCGCCAATTCGTCTTCCCCGAGCACCAGGGCATAGCGGGCACCGCTGCGGTCCGCCTTCTTGAATTGACTCTTGAAGCTGCCGCCGCCACAGTGACAGATCAGGCGTAGCTCAGGTGACGCATCACGCAGGGTCTCGGCCACCAGCAGGGCCTTGGCCTGGGGTCCGTCTCCCGCGGCGATCAGATAGGCATCCACGCCCTTATCCGGCGGTGGTGGTTCGGCCTCCAACATGGAAACCAGGCGTTCCAGCCCCAAGGCGAAGCCGACGGCCGGGGTCGGGTGCCCACCGAATCGGGCCACCAGGGTATCGTAACGACCCCCGGCACAGACGGCGCCTTGGGCGCCGAGGTCGTCGGTGATCCACTCGAAGACCGTGCGGTTGTAGTAGTCCAAGCCCCGTACCAGGCGTGGATTGACTTCATAGCCCACACCGGCGGCGTCGAGACCGGCGCAAAAACGGTCGAAATGCGCCCGCGATTCCTCACCCAGGTAGTCCAGGATGTGCGGCGCCCCGGCGATTACCGCCTGGGTGTCCGGGTGCTTGGTATCGAGCACCCGCAGGGGGTTGGTCTGCAATCGGCGGTGGCTGTCCGTGTCCAGATACTCCAGCTTCCCCTCCAGATAGGACACAAGCTCACGGCGATAAGCGGCGCGTTCCTCGCCATCGCCCAGGCTGTTGATCTCCAGCCTCAAGTTCTTAACGCCAAGGGTGTCCCACAGGCGCCGGGTCAGCAGCACCACCTCCTGGTCGATGTCCGGTCCCGCGAGCCCGAAGACCTCGACGCCGAGCTGGTGAAACTGGCGGTAGCGGCCCTTCTGGGGGCGCTCGTGCCGAAACATGGGGCCGCGATACCAGAGGCGCCGAGGAACGGAGAGCAGGCCGTGCTCGATAGCGGCCCGCACGCAACTCGCGGTCCCTTCGGGGCGCAGGCTTAAGCTGTCGCCGTTGCGGTCCTCGAAGCTGTACATCTCCTTCTCGACGATGTCGGTGACCTCACCGATGGAGCGTTTGAACAGGTCCGTCACCTCCACCAGGGGCGTGCGGATCTCCTGGTAGCCATAGCCTTCGAGGACTGTCCTGGCGTGGTCTTCTAGGGTCTGCCATAGACCGATCCGCTCCGGGAGGATGTCATGCATCCCCCTGATCGCCTGGATAGGCCGTACGTTTTGTCCCTGCATGGTGAGAATTTGGCTCGGCGCTGGCCGATCAGCGTATCTTGCCGTCCGCATCCAGCGTGAAGCGGGCGACGTTGCCGCGGGAAACGGTGCTCAGATCGAGGGGCTTCCCGCCCACCGTGACCTGTACCGCCGCCGCGTTTCCGAGTACGAACGAGTACGGGGGCTTACCCTTTAAAACATAACGTTCGCCTTTCTTTATCGCGCCGGAGAGCTTGTGTTCTTGCTCGCTGTCGTGCACATCCACCCAACAGGGACCGTTGAAGATGATCTCAACTTCACTGGCCTTGGCGGCAGTCGTTTCTTCGGTTTCTTCGCTATCCGGCATGGTATCCGTAGGCCGGGCGTCCATGGCTGCGGTCGTACCATCGTCGGCATTCTCCTCGGTGACTTCCCACGACGCAGTGGTGATCGGCGGTGGTTGCTGTGAGGTCTCCGGGTCCGATCCCGGCTCAGGAGATTGTTCCAGCTCCCGGTCTGAGAGTAGGTCCTCCGGGTCGGCGGGGAAGGCCGACAACTCGGACTCCGGGACCGTATCAAGCACGTCTGCCGGCGCCGTTTCTTGCGCAATCTCCTCGACAGCGGTCGTTTCCAGCACCGGGTTCGGTCGTTGGTACCATTGCCACAGGAACACCAAGATACCTACCAGGAGCACGATCCCCCCCCCGATCAGGCTGAGGGGCAGATGCTTGGCGCTGGTCTGATGACGGCCGGCGTGCGCCGCAGTGTGGTTGGTACGCGCTCGGACCGGCGGAACCCCATAGGCGGCCACCAGGGGCTTCGGGGCCAGACCGACCAGGTTCGCATACTTGCGGATATAACCGGTGACGAAGACGGGCTCCGGCAAAGATTTATAATCTTCACGTTCCAGGGCCTCAATGATGGCCGGGTTCAGGTGTAACTCCTCGGCGACGCGTTCCTGCGTCATGCCGAGGGACTGGCGGGCGATACGCAAACGCCGTCCTCCGCTGTCCGCCGGCCCCATGGTGGTATCGTCTTCCCGTGATGGTGTGAGATGGGTGCTCATGGCAATTACAATCTCTTAGAGTTGACTGAGTTGCGGCGAGTCGGGGTAACGCCTACGCAGCAGCTCGGCATAGGTATCCGCCCGCTTGCGCGAGCCCAGCTTACGTTCGACCCTGACCGCCAGCAAGAGAACCTAGCGGGTTGGTTGGGCAACCTTGAAATAGCGGTCCAGATAGGCCCTGGTGGACCGGTAACGGCCGCGGCTGTAGTCCAGATCGGCCAGGGCGGCTAGGGCGGAACCGAAGCCGGGGTTGGTATTCAGCGCCCGGCGGAAGTAGGTCTCCGCCTGGTTGCCGTTGCCGCTGTGCCGGGCGCAGATTCCCAGGTTGGTCATCGCGATCCAGGGGGTAGCATAGCGCGGGTTGGCCAGGGCCTTCTCATACTGAGATCGGGCTTGTGCAAATTCGCGCCTGTCGCATAAGAAACTGGCGTAGGCATTGAGGATGTAAGGATCGCCGGGCCCCAGGCCAATGGCCTTGCGGAAGTGCTGCTCGGCCAATCGGTCCTGCCCCAGCCGCTGGTAGATCAGGGCCATGAGATTATGGGCCTGGGGATTGTCGGGGTCCTCGGCTACTGCATTGCCGGTCTTACGCAGGGCCATCCGTCTGTCCCTGTCTGAGGATACTCCACCGCGAGCCGCACATAGAGGTTACCGGGATGCTCCTTCCCGGCTCCACCCAGGTCACCGACCGCGCCGTCGCCCCGAACGCCGCTGCCGGCGCAGGTCGTCAACAGCAGATAGGCAACCACCGACAGTAGCCCCGTGCGCCCTTTTCGGCTCATGGTATGGCGCCCTCGATAGCCAGTACAGATACTCTTGAATGCCGATAACACAGAACTAACAGGATCTTCACGGAAGCGTTAGCCGCAATCAACCACTATGGACTGAAAGTCCATAGTGGTTGATTTGCGGCAAAAAAATGATACCTCATGTTATTGGTACTGCTGTACTAGTTGCCCACGAAGCGCGCGGCGGCTGCGGTCGCGGACCCCACCCACGAGTTGGCCGCAGGCGGCGGCGATCTCGTTCCCCCGGGTCTTGCGCGTGGTGGCTAGGATGCCGGAGCGCAGGACCCGCCGGCGGAACGCCTCCACCCGCTCTTCCGGTGAGGTCCGGAAATCCGAGCCGGGAAAGGGATTGAAGGGAATCAGATTGAGCTTGGACGGAATCCCCTCCAGCAACCGGATCAGGCGCTTGGCATGAGCGAGCTGGTCATTGACCCCGTCGAGCATGACATATTCCCAGGTAATGCAGCGGCGCTTATCGCCAGCGACGAAGGCCTTGCAGGCGGGCAGCAGGGTCTCCAGGGGATACTTGCGGTTGATGGGTACCAATCGATCGCGCAGGGCGTTGTCCGCAGCATGCAGCGACACGGCGAGAGATACGTCGCTCATCTCCCGCAGCCGATAGATGTTGGGCACGACCCCGGCGGTGCTCAGGGTCACCCGGTACTTGGAGAGCATGTAGGCCAGATCGTTCCGCAAGATATCCACGGCGGTCACCACCGCATCGAAATTCGCCAGCGGCTCCCCCATACCCATCAGGACCACATTGGTGGGTGCCTTGCCGAGGGCGCGGGTCGCGTGCCACACCTGGCCCACGATCTCCCCGGCCGTCAGGTTGCGGTTGAATCCCTGACGCGCCGTGGCGCAGAAGCTGCAATCCAGGGCACAGCCTACCTGTGAGGAGACGCACACCGTGGTACGCTGCCCCTCCGGAATCGATACCGTCTCCACCCGCTGGCCGTCGGCCAGCTCCAGAACCCACTTGCGGGTGCCGTCCGCGGCGGGCCGCATCTCGACCAACCGCGGTAGGCAGACCTGGGTCTCGGCGCGCAGCCGCCGGCGCAGGGCCTGGGAGAGGTCGGTCATGGCCTCGCAGTCGACCACGCCGTGCTTGTGAATCCACTTGAACAAACTGCGACCGTGGAAGCCCTTGCCGCCCAGCCCGGTGACCAACGCCTCGCAACCCTTCAGATCCAGGTCCAGCAGATTGGTCTTGGGGACGACGGCATTCACGGTCCGGGGGCTTAGGCGATTTCTGTCAAATGACATACCAGCCTGCTTGTCTTTTCGTCCGTCTTCTGTGTCGCGACAACAGTTACATCGCACAACGATGCGCCTGTTGTCGCTCCCTGAAGACGAACGAATAGCCGACGCATCCTGGTCTATCATTTTCCGACAATCGCCTTAACGGGTGCGTTCGCAAACGCCATCCGGGAAGAAGAAGGCGATCTCCGTGGCGGCGGTCTCCGGCGCATCCGAGCCGTGGACCGCGTTTTCCGATACATCGGTCGCAAAATCGGCCCGGATCGTGCCCGGCTCCGCCTGTGCCGGGTCCGTGGCCCCCATCACCTTGCGGTTGCGGGCGATGGCGTCCTCGCCTTCGAGGACCTGGACCAGGATGGGGCCGGAGGTCATATAGTCCACCAACTCCCCGAAGAAGGGCCGCGCCTGGTGTACCGCGTAGAAGGCGCTCGCCTGCTCACGGGTCAGATGCAGCATGCGTGCCGCGACGATACGCAGACCCGCCCGCTCGAAGCGGTCATAAATGGCGCCGATGTGATTTTTCGCAACGGCGTCGGGCTTTATGATCGACAAGGTACGTTCGCTGGCCATGGGGGAACCTCTTGTTGGTGTGTCTGTGGCGCGCGCGGGTCATTCCTGCGGTGACTTCCATGCGGCCCTGCGGCGCCGGTGAGCGACTCGAAGTTTACTAAGCCCATCCCGATCGAGCAATCGAGAACCCCTTCGTTCCCGGGTGGAGGCATGTGAATTTCTTTACGATCGACAAGTTGGTGCCGGCTTCGCGGACAAGCCGCGCGGGAGGTAATGTGGGTGTAGGTTGCGTTGAGACGCTGGCACTCACCCGACAGACGATCAGCGGGCCTTGGTGCGTCGAAACGCAACACGTCAAACCCTCCGGACAGCGCCAAATCATTCAGGATCGCTATTAACCACAAAAGATACGAAACTGTCATCCCGACGCAGGAGGGATCTTTCCGTGTTCGTCCGGGACTTGACAAAATTCTTGATCCATTTCCCAAGGCCAATGTGATAACCACTCCAAATCCATAATCAAACAGCATAAAATACTCTGTTGTTATTGAACAAGACGAATATGGGATCTTCGTCGCAGAGGTTCCATCGTTCCCCGGTCGCGTCTCGTAGGGCGGAACCAGGCTTGAGACCCTCATAGAGGCTGTCTAGAAACTAATCCATTGATTTTAATAGAATTGTGCCCGTAGGGTGGGCTGTGCCCACCGCTCAGGCGTCGTATGTGGTGGGCACAGCCCACCCTACAGTTTGGTTAGTTTTTCGGAATGATAAGTTATAGGCTTAACTTGAGGCATAACTCTGGCGGTTTCTCCGTTGGTCGCCCTCCATGGCGAGCCACAAATTTGGGGACCTATATACCTGACTAGCCACGGCTAGCTGTGTCTCCTTGCTAACCCCGGTGAGCAGTGTTTTCCTTCGCGGTTTGGATGAA
>Ga0209458_1000089_pt1 | contig 52223 bp, 50 predicted proteins | sample WorMetLIZAISLAND_FD_187411 | JGI IMG/M metagenome (GOLD analysis project Ga0209458, IMG submission 187411) | Marine gutless worms symbiont microbial communities from Max Planck institute for Marine Microbiology, Germany - Inanidrilus manae... ...
GGCCGGAAAACCCTCAAAAGTCGCCATCACCGCCGTCATGCGCAAGCTCATCGTCCTCGCCAACGCCCTCATCCGCGACAACCGGAAGTGGGCCGAAACAGCCCCTTGATCAAGACGGATACTTCTGGACCCAGCAGCTCGATGCGCTGGAGGCCTTCCTGCAAGGCCGCGAGCAGAGCGCGAACAAAGGGGATAAAGATGGCAAGGGGTCCTGACGCAAGCCTCCGGCTGACGCGACGGCTAGCGGCGTCACCGGAGGAGGTCTTCGATGCCTGGTGCGACGCGGCGCTTTTGCGCCAATGGTTCCAGCCTGGAAACATCTCACTGCCGGTGATCGAGTTGGATCTGCGGGTGGGCGGTGCCTATCGCATCGTCATGCGCGACGAGGACGACGACTACGACCATCACGGCGAATACGTCGAGGTTGAGCGCCCGAGGCGGCTGGCCTTCACCTGGATCTCGCCGGCGACCAAGGGCGAAACCACCTTGGTGACTATAGAACTGGAGCCGGATGGCGACGGCACCGCTCTGACCCTCACGCACGCGCGGTTGCCGGGCGACGAGGCCGCAGCACGCCACCGGGGCGGCTGGAGCAACGTGCTCGAAAGCCTCGCAAAGCATGTCGCGTCGAACGGTCGCTGATAGAGCGGCGCACAAGACAGGAGAAACCGTCATGACCGACGTCACCTTTCCCGGCGAGAGCGCCGACTACCGCCGGCTGCGCAACGAGCTGCTGGCGGCCGAGAGGGCCCTGAAGGACCAGCGCGAGCGGGTCGCCGAATTGCGCCGGCAGCTGCCGCTGGGCGGCCTGGTCGAAACCGACTACGTCTTCCGCGAGGGGCCGGCGGACCTGGACGACAATGCTCCGGAGCGCTTCTTCGAGACCCGCCTGTCGCAGCTCTTCGCCGAGGGCAAGGAGAGCCTGATCGTCGACCATGTCATGTTCGAACCCGACGCCGAGCGCGCCTGCCCCATGTGCAGCATGTGGACAGACGGCTTCAACGGTCTGATTCCCCATCTCTCTGACAAGGTCGCCTTCGTGGTCATCGCCAAGGCCGAAATCGGCAAGCTGCGGCGCTGGGCCAAAGAGCGCGGCTGGGACCGGGTGAGGCTACTCTCCAGCCGCGACAACAGCTTCAACCGGGATTTCAACGTCGAGCGGGACGGACATCAGCTGCCGGGCCTGAGCGTCTTTACCCGCGACGCCGAGGGACGGATCTTTCACCGCTACACCACTGAGGGTTCCCTGGTCTTCGAGCACCACCGGGCGATGGATCTCTACAGCCCGGTGTGGAACCTCTTCGACCTGCTGCCCGAGGGCCGAGGCGACTGGATGCCGCGCTATTCCTACGGCGGCGATTGACGCTCCCCAGCCGCCGTCCTAACACCGCCCTCACGAACAAGGAGGGATGGATATGGGACGGCTATCGGGCAAACGTGCGGTCATCACCGGCGCGGCCGCGGGCATCGGCGCGGCGGCGGCGGAACTCTTCGCCAAGGAAGGCGCCAAGGTCGCGCTGGTCGACATCAACGCGGACGGCGGGCAGGCGGTCGCCGAACGCATCACGGCGGCCGGCGGCCGGGCGCTCTTCCTGGAAACCGACATCACCAAGCCGGAGAGCATGCAGGCGGCAATCGACGGGGCGGCAGAAGCCTTCGGCGGGCTCGACATCCTCTACAACAACGCCGGCGGCGCCTCGAAGGTGGACGGCAAGATCACCGAGATTCCCCTGGAGGAGTTCTGGCGCACCATCAGCGTCGACCTCTTCGGCACCTTCCTCGGCTGCCGCTTCGCCATCCCTCACCTGGAAGCGGCCGGCGGCGGCGCCATCGTCAACACCTCCTCGATCCGCGCCATGAAGGGCACGCGCGGTGCCGACGCCTACACTTCGGCCAAGGGCGCCATCGTCACCCTGACCAAGGCACTCGCCATGGAATGTGCGCCCATGAACATCCGGGTCAACGCGATCGCCCCCGGCGCCGTGCTGACCGAGCGTACCCGCTCCATGGGCATGAAGGGCGACGACGAACGGCATAACCCGGCGCGCCCGATCCGCACAGGCCGGCCGGAGGAAGTGGCCGCGGTCGCGCTCCACCTGGCATCGGATGAGAGCAGTCTGGTCAACGGCGCCATCATCCCGGTCGACAGTGGCGCCAGCGCATATTAGGCGCGAAGACAAGGCGATCGAAAAGTCGGAACCAGTCCCTACGACCAAGCCTTGCGGGCGCGAAAGATAGAAGTCCGGCGGCCACGTCGCCTATAGGGCTGGAGAACCTTTGGGGGTCAGCTCGCTTTGCGAGACCTGGCTTTCCGTGTAGCCGAGCATTGCGATGCAACGAGATCGAGGTGCTCACGAAGACGCGGCAACGCGAAATCAACAAAGACTCTCAGTTTCTGTGGAATGCGTCCGCTTTGCGGATAGACGAGGTGTACGGGCAGTGGGTCCTTTTCATAGTCCTCCAAGACAATCTCCAGCTTGCCGTCAGCGATATGAGAGGCTCCCTGATAGGCATAGAGTTGGACTAACCCGCCGTCGAGCAAGGCCGTGCGAACGTGCCCCTCGATCGAGTTGAGCGTAAGCGACGAACGGACCGGGAAGCTTCGGACCCGCCCGGACGGCCTCTTGAACATCCATTCTACCGATTGGTCTGCCCTGGGATAGGTCACGCAATCCAGCCCGACCAGATCGCCCGGATCTACAGGTCGCCCCTCTTGGGAGAGGTAGCGTGGGCTTCCGCAGACAATCTGGCGAACAGCCCCAACTTCCACGGCGATCATCGAGCTGTTCGGCAAAGCGCCGATTCGGATACCAAGATCGACCTGGTGCTCCACAAGATCCACAACATCATTGGTCAAGAAGAGCTGGATTTTGATGTCGCGGTGGATCTTCATGAAATCGATAACGATCGGCAGGACATGAAGACGGCCAAAGAGCGTCGGCGCCGTGACCGCTAAGCGCCCCTTGGGGCTGCTGTACTCGCCCGAGACCTGGCGCTCCGCATCGTCGATGTCCTCCAGGATCCGGCGTACATCCTCATAGTAACGTTGGCCGCTGTCGGTCACGGTTACCTTGCGTGTCGTGCGGACCAACAGCTGTGCCCCAAGATGCCGTTCGAGCTCGGCAATCTTTCGGCTGACGGTCTGCAGCGGCATGAACAGGGCGCGCGACGCGGCCGAAAAGCCCTGCGCATCGACCACCGCGACAAACACGCGCATGGCGGTGAGATGATCCATGGATTACCCCAGTTTATGAGATAGTACTTCTCAACTTTGCCGTATTCTCTCTCTTGACAGAATAATTGTACTAAAGGGCCCTGCGATCAAGGCGATCGCATGCTGTCCGCCGGAAGCGCCCCGCCGCAGGATAGAAAGCTCTCATGACCGAAGCTTTATACCCACCCCCGAAGGACCGAACAGACGATGGCAACTCATTCCAGGGGGCCGGGCAGCATCGATGCACGCCATAAGTTGGGAGAAGGCCCGATGCGCATACTCGTCGCCTTTGCACTTTCGATGACTCTCTCGGCTTCAATCGCAAAAGCCGCGGACAAGGTGGTTGTTGACGATGGCCAAGGGCAGTCCTTCGAGGCTTTCGTTGCCGGCCCCGAGGCATCGAATGTCGGCGTTGTGATCGTGCATGACTGGTTCGGGATATCCGACTTCACCAAGGAGTCGGTCGACCATCTGGGCCGCAAGGGCGTTCGGACGGTCGCCGTCGATCTCTACGCCGGCCAGGCCGCCCGGACTCATGAACAAGCCGAGGCTCTCTCAAGCGCACTCGATCCCGACTATGCGCAAGCCGGCGTCATCGCGGGTCTCACCGCCCTCAAAGCCGGAGAAAGGCCGGTCGCCGTGGTCGGCTACAGCATGGGCGGCAGGATCGCTCTCCGAGCAGCGTCCGAAAACCCGGATCTCGTCGAGGCCGTAGCCTTGATCTATGGCGGCGGGTTCAGTGGCATCGACGATAAGAAACTGGCCCTCGCCGGCCCCATCCTGGCCGTAACCGGCTCCGCGGACGAATGGTCCTATGGCGAGCATGCCGGTCTTGAGCAGCGCCTCCGCAATCTCGGCCGGCACATGGAAGTCTATGTCTATCCCGGAGCCGACCACGCCTTCGCCCAGCGCTTGTACAACGAAGGCAAGAACTATGACCAAGTCGCGACGCAGGCAATGCGAAACGTGCTCGACGACTTCCTCGGACGCCACCTCGGCTTTGCCATAGAGAAAGACTGAAGTTACCGGCCCTCACCACAACACCGCAGGAGAGAGGCGCGAACCCTCAACGTCGCCATCAAACTACAACTATAACTTGAATCAAATCTAGAACGCCACTTGCAACAGCGAGAAAGACTGGAAGCTTCACGATGACCAAGCAACGATCCGATAGACAAGAAAAGCCTGTCCACCCTTACGTGCCGGAGCTCTGCGAGCAGCTTCGGAAACAGGAGATCGACCGGCGCGAGTTCGTCCGCACTGCGGCCCTGCTCGGCGTGTCGGCAAGCGTGGCCTATGCCACGGCTGCCAAGATCACCGGCCAGCCGCTGGTGCCCCAAGCCAAGGCCGAGGAAGGGAAAGGCGGCACGCTGCGCGTGGCCGGACGGGTCCAGGAGATGACCGATCCCGCGACCTTCGACTTTGTCCCCAAGTCAAACGTGTCCCGTCAGATCGTCGAATACCTGACGATCACCGGGCCGGACAACGTAACCCGGCCCTACCTGGTGGAGTCCTGGGAGGCCTCAGACGACCTCAAGACCTGGACCTTCAATCTGCGCAAGGGCGTGACTTGGTCGAACGATGATGACTTCGGCGCCGACGACGTGGTGTTCAACTTCGAGCGTTGGCTCGACCCGGCAACAGGGTCGTCGAACATTGGACTCTTCTCCTCGATGACCGACCAGGCGGCCGACGGCGGCCTGTCGATGACGCCCGGCGCGGTCGAGAAGGTCGACGACCACACAGTCCGCCTGCACCTGAACCGGCCGGAGCTCGCGATCCCGGAAAACCTCTACAACTACCCCACCGCGATCGTGCACCGGCATTTCAGCGAAGAGGGCGGCGATCTCAGCAAGAACCCGGTAGGCACCGGGCCTTACGAGTTGACCGAGTTCCGGGTCGGCGAAGTCGCAAGACTGAAGAAGCGCAAGGCGCCCTATTGGGGCGGGGAGGTCAGCCTGGACGAGATCCGCTACCTGGACTTCGGCGACGACCGCAGTGCCCATGTCAGCACGCTTGCCTCCGACCAGGTCGACTTGATCCTCCAGATTTTCGTCGACCACATCGATGTGACCAAGGCGCTTCCCAACGCAAAGCTATTCGAAGTCGCAACGGCGCAGACCGCGGTGGCGCGCATGCAGATGGTCCAGGAGCCCTTCGACAACAAGAAACTGCGCCAAGCCATGCAGTCCTGTATCGACCACGACAGGGTGTTGCAGCTGGCTTATCGCGGGCTCGGCTCGCCGGGCGAGAATCATCACGTGGCGCCCGTGCACCCGGAGTACTTCGGGTTGCCGAAGGTGAAGCCCGATGTCGAGAAGGCGAAGGCTCTGCTCAAGGAAGCCGGATACGAAGGTGGGGTCGATCTTTCAATCGACTGCAACAACGACCAGAAATGGGAAATCGACGCCGTCCAGGCCATGATCGAAATGTGGAAAGCAGCCGGCATCAATGTTCGGATGAACGTGGTGCCAGGTGCCACCTACTGGGAGAATTGGGACAAACCGGCCTTCGGCATGACCGGTTGGACGCACCGGCCGCTCGGCGTCATGGTGCTCAATCTAGGATATCGTTCCGGCGTGCCGTGGAACGAGAGCCGCTACGCCAACCCTGACTTCGACAAGGCCTTGGACGACGCCGGCGCCACGCTCGACGTGAAGGAGCGCAAGGCGAAGATGGAGAAGGTCGAGCGCATCCTGCAGGACGACGCGATCATCATTCAGCCCTTGTGGCGCTCCGTCTTCACCGCTGGAAGCAAGAAGGTGCATAACTTCGCGATGCACCCGACCCTCTATCACCAACTGAACAACGTCTGGGTCGAGTCCTGATCCCGGCAGCGCGCCCGGGAAAAGGAGCCGCAAGCCTCAACGTAAGTTAACTCGCTTGTCCGCCATAGAGGTGGACGGGTGTTGAGGCTTGCGTCGCCGTAAAGGACGGATTTGTCGCCCAGATATGTTGCGTCATAGCAATTCGTTCCCTGCACTTGCCTGGTTTCCCGGTGCCTTAGCGGCGGCAGCATGCCGCCGCCTTTTTTGGGCGCTGGCGCTTTGGACGCTCGTCACCACGCCGGTGCGCGCGGCGAGCCCCGTCGACCTGGAGCTGATGCTGGCGGTCGATGTCTCGGCCAGCGTCGATGGGCGGGAGTACGCCTATCAGGTGCAGGGCCTGGCAGCTGCGTTCCGCGACCCGGAGATCGCCGCCGCGATCCGTCGCGCCGGGCCGGACGGCATCGCGGTCAGTGTGATGCACTGGGCCGGCGGCCGCGCGCCGGTCACAGCCATCGACTGGACTCATTTGCAGAGCGACCACAGCATCGCCGCTTTCGCCGATGCGCTGGCCGCCATGCCGCGCCGCTTCACCGGTAGCGACACCTGGCTCGGCCAGGCGCTGCGCTTCGGCACGCGCGCCATCCTCGAGAACGGCTACACCGCGCCCCGGCAGCTCATCGACCTCTCCGCCGACGGCGGCACCGAGGTGGTCGGTCTGACCAAGGCGGCGCGTGACGCAGCGGTGGATGCCGGCCTGGTGATCAACGGCCTTGCGATCGAAAACGAGGATCCGGCGCTGTTCGACTTCTTTCGCGACAATCTGATCGGCGGTGCCGGCGCCTTCGCATTACGGGCCAGCAGCTATGACGACTTCGCCGCAGTTATGCGCCTGAAGCTACTCCGAGAGATCGGCGACCGAGCGATCGCCGAACGGGTACCGTGACAGACCGGGTCCGACCAGTATCTAGGACAAGTCCGGCAGCGGCATTTTCAAGCTGACAGCCGTGTTGAACACAACGACTTTGTCACCCTTTTCCAAGCGACCCGCCGCAACGTCCTTCTTCAGAGCGGCGTAGCAGAGCGCGCCTTCAAGACAGGCAGCGAAGCCCTCCTGTGTTGCCAGTTCGCTCTGCGCCTCCAGCGCTTCGTCGTCGCTGGCCGCAGTCGCGAAGCCGTCGCTTTCCTTGATCGTTTTCAGAATCAGGCGGTCGCCGAGCGGCTTCGGCACCCTGGTCCCCGGGACCATGGTCGTCACCGGCCCCCACGGCTTAGGTACGTGATCCAGGCCCTTCTTCCAGGCATCCACGATCGGATGGCAGCCATCGGATTGAACCGCCACCATACGCGGCAGCTTGCCGCCGATCCAGCCGATCGCGCGCAGCTCGCAAAAGGCTTTCCACATCCCAATGAAGCCGGTTCCGCCGCCGGTGGGATAGTAAATGGCATCGGGCAGTTGCCACTCCATCTGCTCGGCCAGCTCCAGACCCATCGTCTTCTTACCTTCGATCCGGTAGGGCTCGGCCAAGGTCGAGAGATCGTGCCATCCTTCTTGCGCCGTTCTCTCCCGAAGGCGCCGGCCGCATTCGTCGATCAAACCGTCCACGCGATGCCCCTGCGCACCGTGGAATGCGATCTGGGCGATGTTCGCCTCGGGCGTGTCCTCGGGCATGAAGACATGGACGTCCATTCCGGCCCGCGCGCCATAGGCCGCCGCCGCGGCGCCGGCATTCCCGGCCGTGGGTACGGCAATCCGCGTGGCGCCGAAATGTTTCGCCATGGTGACCGCCAGTGCCATGCCGCGTGCCTTGAAGGAGCCGGTGGGCAAACGGCCCTCGTCCTTCACGACAATGTCGCCGAGACCCTGCGCCCGGGCGGCACGGTTCAGCGCGACCAAGGGCGTCACCGATTCGCCCAGCTGTATCAGCTTGGTATCCGGCGAGAACGGGAGCAGTTCCCGTAGACGCCACATGTCCGGTGAGCGTTTCAGCAAGTCTCCCTTCGTAACGGCGGCGGCGATCCGGTCCAGGTCATAGCGGACGAGCAAAGGCGCGCCGACCGGCGAAAGTCCGTGCAGCCGATCATGCGGAAAGTCCTCACCGGTTACGCTGCATTCCAAATGCGAGACGAAACTACGATCGGAGTGACTGCCGACCTCGGACCCCGTCATTTTCACCGCCCTATGGCATCCTTATCCGGCCAATCGGATCATCGGCGCGACTGCGATCCGACCGGCCTACTTACGCCGCGACACGGCGGCTCTGCGCTTCGAGCACTCGCGCCAGGGCCTGTTCGATGACCTCGGGCCCGGCGCCGGGGCGGTGGGCCGCTTCGCTCAAATGGCGGCGCCAGAGCCGCGCGCCCGCTAGGCCGTTAAAGAGACCAAGGATATGGCGCGTGATCGACTTGACCGGCACGCCTTGCGCGACCTGGCGCTCCACGTAGGGCAGCAGGCGCGACACCACCTCTTCCCGGCTCGGCGGCGGCTGACCATCAGCGAAGAAACGCCGGTCGGCTTCGGCCAGAATGTAGGGTGTCTGATAGGCGGCGCGGCCAATCATGACGCCGTCGACATGCATCAGGTGCGCCTCGGCCTCGTCGAGCGTGACGATGCCACCGTTGACGATGATATCGAGCGACGGGACATCCTGCTTCAGGCGATAGACCCGCTCGTAGTGGAGCGGAGGGATCTCCCGGTTCTGTTTCGGGCTCAGGCCCTGCAGCCAGGCCTTGCGGGCATGGATGATGAAAGTCTCGCAGCCTGCGGCGGCGACGGTTTCGACGAAGGCCCGCAGGTCGTCGTAGCCGTCCTGTTCGTCGATGCCGATACGGGTCTTCACCGTCACCGGGACGGAGACGGCCGAGCGCATGGCAGCGACACAGTCGGCGACCAACGCCGGATCGGCCATCAGGCAGGCGCCGAAGCGTGCGTTCTGCACCCGGTCGCTGGGGCAGCCGACATTGAGGTTGATCTCGTCGTAGCCGCGCTCGGCGGCGAGCTGTGCGCAGGTCGCCAGCTCCTCCGGCACGGCACCGCCGAGCTGCAATGCCAAGGGTCGCTCGGCCGGATCGAAGGCGAGGAAACGGTCCCGGTCCCCATGCAGGATGGCCCCTGTGGTGATCATCTCCGTATAGAGCAGTACCCGCCGGCTGATTAGCCGCAGGAAGTAGCGGTCATGCCGGTCCGTCCAATCCATCATGGGGGCGACGGAAAACTTGCTGCCGCGACGACGCCATTTCGTGCTGTCGAATTCCATGGCCTCAACATAGGCGGCACAGGCAGTGCCCGCCAGGTCCTTCGCGGCAGCACGAAGGTCCGGCTGTCAACCGCCCTGCAGCGCGAGTGCGACTGGTCTCTGCCGGCTCGTCCCCGGATCAGGCCTCCAGCATGCTGATGCGGTAGGCGGCCCGCTCGAGCCAGTCCGGATTCACATCGACGCCCCAGCCCGGACGGTCCGTCACGACGGCCTGGCCGTCTTCGATGGCATAGGGCGTTTCGACGAAAAGGTCCTCCTGCCAGGGGTAGTAGTCCGCGCCTTCGATCGAGAATTCGAGATACTTGCCGGCATTCGGAATGGCGCGCAGCAGATGCATGGTGAACAGCGTGACCATCGAGAGGTTCGCGCTGTGCGGCGTGCAGGGAAGGCCCGCCTCCTCGGCCATCTTCGCGACCCGCAAAGTGCGGGTCAGCCCGCCCAGGTAACAGACGTCCGGCTGGACGATGTCGACCACGCGCTCGGCGATCATACGTCGCCAATCGACCAGCGAGCAGTCCTGCTCCCCGCCGGTGACGTCGATTTCCAGCGCGTCGGTTACGCGCTTGGTCTGCTCGTATTCCCAGTAGGGGCAGGGCTCCTCGAAGTGAGATACGCCGTTGTCCTGCAGTAGATGGCCGACCTCGATGGCCCGCTCGGGCGAGAAGCCGGAATTGGCATCGACTAGAAGAGCCACCGCGTCGCCCATCTCCCGCCGCATGGTTGGCACGATCTCTTCCGTGCGCCCGGGCCATTCGTCGACGTCCCGGCCGCATTCCGCGCCGACACGGAACTTGAAGGCGTCGAACCCTTGTTCGTCGCGCAGCCGCTTCAACCGCGCAGCTTCCGCCGCCGGCGTGATATCCCGCTTCATGGAGGAGGCGTAAGCGCGCAACCGCCCCGGCGTGCCGCCGATCAGCGCGCAGACCGGCTTGCCTTCGAACTTGCCGCGAAGATCCCAGAGCGCAGTGTCCAGCCCGCCGATCGCGCGCCGCAGATAGGAGCCGGGAAACTTGTGCTCGCGCTCGGGGATGATGTCGACGAGATCGTCGATATCCAACGCGGACCGGCCCAGCGCGTGGGGTGCGACCTGGCGGTGCACGACCTGCGCGGTGATGTCGGCGTTGTAGGGCGCGACCTGTCCCCAGCCCTCCTCTCCGTCCAGGGTTCGAACCCGGACGAAGCAGACGAACTCGTTCGTGAAGGTCTCGATGCTCGCGATCTTCATGGCGTTCTGGGCTTCATGGCGCTCTCGGCCGCTCCTCAAGGGGCATGTCCAGGACCACGATAAACGGAATTGGACTTGATTTAAGGTCCATTGTCGTTCGGGCCGCAGTCCAATCGGCACGAACACGAGCAGACGAAATGCAACGCAGGGCCGCTGCTATCCTCGATCCGGATCGATCGGGAAGCGGAGCGAAAGACCAGCATTCAGCTTTACATGGGGCTGAACGACATCCTGCAAGAGGACAAGAAGGCTGCCTTCACCGCCGCATTCACCGAGGCCGGTGTCACGGATCTGCAGCCCTCCGAGAACGTCCCTCCGGGTAACGAGGACGCGGAAGGCCCGGCGCTTAGAAAGATCGAGGGCCGCCTCTAACACCGGCCAGCAGTACCGGAGTCGGCGGCTGATGCGCTGTTTTGGGATGAGCGCCGGGCGCGCCGGCGCTCTTCCGCTTCAGTTCTTGATGACGTTGTGTTCCGGCCCGAAAGGAAATCCGGTGATGTTCTCCGCGCCGTCTTCGGTGACGACCAGAATGTCGTGCTCGCGATAGCCGCCGGCACCCGCTTCCTGCTCCGGGAGCATGACCATCGGCTCCATCGACACCACCATACCGGGCTTCAATTCCGTTTCGACATCCTCGCGCAGCTCGACGCCCGCCTCACGGCCATAGTAGTGACAGAGCACACCGAAGGAATGCCCGTAGCCGAAGGAGCGGTACTTGAGGAGGTCCCAGCTGCGGTACATGTCGTTCAGTTCGGACGCAATGTCGCAGCAGCGTGCGCCCGGTTTGATCAGCTCGAGACCGCGGCGGTGGACGGCGACGTTCTTCTCCCAGATGTCGAGGTGGGCATCCGAGACGTAGTCGCAGAACAGCGTGCGCTCCAGCGCCGTATAGTATCCGAAGATCATCGGGAAGGTGTTGAGGCTCAGGATATCGCCTGACTCCACCTTGCGGTTTGTGACCGGGTTGTGGGCGCCATCCGTGTTGATGCCGGACTGAAACCAGGTCCAGGTGTCCATCAGCTCGACATAGGGGTGATTGCTGGCGATCTCGCGGATCATGGCGTTGGTGGTGGCGATTGCCACCTCGTGCTCGGCCACGCCGGCCTTGATCGCCTTGACGCAGGCTTCGCCGCCGATGTCGCAGGTGCGGGCCCCTTCCTTGATGAGCTTGATCTCCTCATCGGACTTGATCGTGCGCATCCACATGGAGGGCTGGCCGACGTCGACGAATTCGACGCCCGGCAAGGCCTCCTCGAGCTGGCGGCGCAGGTCCAGGTTGACGTGGTCGAACTCGATGCCGACGCGCTTTGCGCCGGGTAGGAGGTCGCGCACCGCATTGAAGTAGTTGTCGCGACGCCAGTCGTTATAGGTGACGTTGTCGCCGAAGGTTCTCCGCCAGGGCTGGCCACCGTCGATACCGGCGGAAATCGTCGTCGCGGTGTCATGCGTAATGACCATGCCGTACTTGCGACCAAAGTAGCAGTAGAGCCAACCGGAGTAGTAGTTGATGCAGTGATAGGAGGTGAAAAGGGCTGCATCCACATTGTTTTCCGACATCCAGGCCCGGACATCATTCTGACGCCGGGACATCTCCGCCTCGGAAAAGGGCGAGTATTCCTTTTCCCCATTGTGCCACTTCACGACATGCAGCATGTCGTCCGCTCTGGCGATCTGGCCCGAATTGAGCATTTTGGTCTCCGCTAACCGTTGTTATGTCTCAGTGCTTTTCCGTCCTGAAATCGGGAATGCCCAAGAACAGCAAGGGCCCCTTCCCTTCAAGCCTTTTCCGTCGCCAAGCCGAATTCCGCGGTCAGCGCGCCGACGATCCCGTTCGTACAGACCTCCAGAAGGATGTCGCCCTTCTCCCGGCTGGCATGCCGCGGCGACGAGAGCGTGCCGCTCGGCGGAACCCAGGTCGGGTCGACCGGATAGACGTCGTAGGGCGGAAAGCGTGCGGGTTCGTGGTCGACCGCCCGCTCCATTTCCACGAGATCGGGGTAGAGCGTCAGCATGAGCGACGTCTCCAGGACGCCACCGTGTTCGAGATCCCAGCCCGTGAAGCCTTCTGGATAGAGCGCCTCGATCGTCGCGTCGGTGACGAAATCCCAATAGGACAACACCACGATCTTGACGTCGTCGATTCCCTCCCAGCGCAGCTCGCGCAAAGCAATATCAACGCCTTCGACGATGAACCACGAGTTCTCGAAGTGCCCGTTCATCAGGGCGATCTGGCGCGCGCCGTGGCGCACGTACTCCTTGATCACGTCGCGCAGCGCATAGATGAGAGTCGTGCCGTCAAGGCTCGTCGTGCCCGGCTGATGGTTCCCGCCGCCGGATTTGGGGTGCGACTTGTACCCGTACACCACGGGTTGGCCGACCAGCCCGCCAATCCGCTTCGCCACGCGCCCGGAAAACGCCGTCGGCAGCAGGACGTCGACGTGCATCGGCATGTGATGGCCGTGCTGTTCCATCGATCCCAGAGGGATCAACAGGGGCGTGTCGCCGGATCTGACCCGTGCGTCATAGTCCGGCCAGGCCAGCTCTGCGGCGAAGACCGTTTGTCGTGCCATGGACTGTCCCCTGCGTGGTCGGCGATTCGGCGGCCACACTAGCCTTTCCACTTTGGCCACAAAAATTCATAATCAAAATCAGATCATAAAAAATGGAAATGCTTGTCCGTGATCTCCGTGAACCTGCCGACCGACCTTCTGCGCGCTTTTGTAACCGTCGTCGACCTGGGCAGCTACACCAGGGCCGGCGAGGTCCTCGGCAGGACGCAGCCCGCCGTCAGCCTGCAGATTCGCCGTTTGGAGGAGCTGGTCGACGCCAAGTTGATCGACACAGTCGGCAAACGGCCGAGCCTCACCAACCAGGGCGAGATGTTGTCCGTCTACGCCCGGCAGATTCTCTCCCTCAACGACGAGGCCGTCGCCCAGTTCAGCAAACGCGCCGACCTGTCCAGGCTGCGCGTTGGCCTGCCGACGGACTATGCGGTCACCTTTCTGCAAAACCTGCTGACCCGATTCTGCGAACAGCACCCGGATGTCGAGCTGGACATTACCTGCGACCTGAGCCATGCGCTGCTCGATAGCTTGCGGGAGGACGAGCTCGATATCGTCGTGGCCATGACGAGCGAAAGCGTCTCGCAGTATCTGGCGCGCGCCTGGGTCGAGCGGCCCATCTGGGTAGTCGCCAAGAACAGCGGCGTGTTCAAGATGACGCCGGTTCGCCTGGTCGCCCACCCCGAGGGCTGCGAGTACCGTAACCGGATGATCGAGGCCCTGAACGCCGAACAGCGCCCCTGGCGCGTGGTCTATTGCAGCCCCGGAATATCCGGCGTTCAGACCGCCGTGTCGTCCGGTATGGGCGTCAGCGCCCTGACCAAGCGAACCCTAAAACAGGATATGCGTATCCTGACGGAGTCCGACGGCTTTCCCACACTGAGCACGATCCGGGTCGGGCTGTACTACAAACATCCGCGCCAGACGTCGTCCGGCTTGCTTTTGATCAACTACCTGATCGCGCAGCTCGACCAAGCCAACGAACCGGACTTTAGGCGGCTGAAGTATTCATAAATTTCAGTCTATTAGGGATTTATGATATGAAATATATATGGCCACATAAGGACAATAAATTTGATTTATAATATTGTTTCGTGCCTTGTGACCCTGCTTGAAGATCGATCAGGGCGTACCCGAACGCCAGGGTCGGTCGCAATAGCCACTAGCAGGGAGGAAGCTTGACCCATGAACGAGCGCCAAAGCCGCACGAGGCTCAGGAAGCCGTCACGACGCAAATTTCTCAAGCAATCGGCCGCCCTGGGCGTAGCCGCCGCGAGCCTCCCCTACGTCAGCCGAAAGGCCACCGCCGCGCCGACGGAGATCACCGTGCTGGCCTGGTACGGCCATGCGGAGCCCGATGTCGTCGCCGAGTTCGAAGCCGCCAACAACGTTAAATTCAAGCCCAAGTACTACACCGGTGGCGACAACATGCTGGCGCTCATCGCCCAGTCGCCGCCCGGCACCTACGACCTCATCCTGTCTGACGCCGAGTATGTGCAACAGCTGAACGCCGCCGGCTACATCGAGAAGCTGGACCCGGCGGACTATCCGCTGGACGACTTCTACCCGGAATTCCAAAAGTTCGCCGGGCACTGGGTTGGCGACGAGCTCTGCTCGGTCTTCACACGTTTCGGCTTTCTCGGTGTGGCCCACAACACGGACGTCATTTCCGAGAGCGAAGCTGCGAGCTATGACGTGTTCTGGAATCCCAAACTGACGGGCAAGCTCGGTCACTTCGACTGGCACCTGCCGAACCTCGGCCAGATGAGCCTCCTGAACGGCAACGAGAATCCCTATGACGTCGACGACGACGCCTGGAGCGCGGTTCAGGAGAAGACCATGTCGCTGCGTCCGCAGGTGGGCGGCTTCTTCGACTACGGCGGCACCTTCAGCAACCTCAAGAACGGCCAGATGGCCGCCTTTGCCGGCATCGGCGATTGGATCACGGGCGTCCTGGAGAAAGCCGGCGCCCCGGTGAAGACGACGATTCCCGAGCAGGGCGGGCTGCAATGGACCGAGTCCTTCTGCATCGGCAAAGGAACCCAGAAAGCCGACCTGGCGCGGCAGTGGATTCAGTATATCACCTCGCCCGAGGGGCAGATAAAGTCAGCCAATATGGCGGCCTACCCAGCGCTGATCCCGAACAAGAAGGGCTGGGCGCTGCTGAACGAAGAGCTACCGGCCGAAGCGGAACGGCAGGGCATGGTGCTCGGCAAGTCCAACGTCATGGACATGATCCGCGACGGCCGCATCAAGTTCCGTCAACTGCCCACGCAGCAGAGCCTCGAGGATTGGAACGACGTTTGGACTGACTACAAGAACGCCTAGCTCACCCCAAGACTTCCGAAAACTGAGGGAAGCCCGCCCGGTCGCGGCGCGGGTTTCCCGTCATCTCCCTCACCCGATTCGGTTCGGCGCCGGCCCGGCTCCAAGAAAGCGGGCAGTCTGCGCGGATTGGAGCCCTGTGCCATGAAGAAGACAGTTACGGTCTACGGCCTCTCCTTCTCGATGCCGTTGCTGGTCTGGCAGCTCCTGTTCTTCGTCGCGCCGCTTGCCTTTCTGGTCGCCCTGAGTTTCTGGGTCGTCAAGAACTTCCGGATGACCCCAGACTTCGACCCCGTTAACTGGGTCAAGATGTATGGCAGGGGTGTTTTCTGGGACACCTACTTCCGAACGCTCGCCCTCGCCGCGACGGCCTCGATCCTGACCAGCCTGCTTGCCTTCCCCGCCTCCTACGCCATTGCTTTCAAGCTCTCGGAGAACGCGAGGCGCCTGGCCATCTTCCTGATGGTGATACCCTTCTTCACCAGCTATCTGGTCCGCGTCTACTCCTGGCAGATATTCCTGAGCGACGGCGGCATCATCAACGCCTTGCTCGGAAACCTCGGGCTCGGTCCTTACACCATGCTGAATACGGTGTTCGGCACCCTGGTCGGCTACCTGACGCTTTGCCTGCCACTCGTCATCCTGCTGCAGCTCTTCAGCTTGATGTTTGTCGACCGCAGTTTGGTCGAAGCGGCCCACAATCTACGCTGCCCGCGACTGCGGACGGTGCTGCAGGTGATCGTCCCGTCCGCGAAGGTCGGCCTGGTCATCGCGGCGCTCTTCTGCTTCATCCTGTCGTTCGGGGATTTCGTCAGCCCGCTCTACCTGGGCGGCGGCAAGCCGTCGACCCTGGCGATCTTGATCACGGACACGACAAAGGCCGGTCAGCAATGGCCGCGCGCCGCCGTGATCGCGCTCACCATGATCCTCACCCTCCTGCTCACGGCGTTCGCAGCCATCGCCTACGCCTACAGGAAGCGCTGATGAACCGAAGCCCTTGGATCGACTGGAGCCTGCGCGCCTATCTCGTCCTCGCTTTCGCCTTCGTCTTCACGCCGATTGCGGCAAGCTTCGTCTTCTCGTTCAATTACGATCGCTTTCCCTCCCTGCCGCTGGGCGACTTCAGTCTGCGGTGGTATCAGGCGATCTGGGACGACCCGCTCGTGTGGGAGGGCTTGAGCAACAGCCTCGTGGTCGGGGTCGCCGTCTCCATCGTCTCGACCTGCCTGGGTTTCTCAGCGGCCTACACCGACTACCGCTACAGGTTTTTCGGCAAATCGATCTATCTCGCCCTGGCGCTTCTGCCGCCGACGATCCCCGTCGTCATCATGGGCCTGGCCATGCTGGCGTTCCTCTCCCGTATAAGCCTGTCGGGCGAAACCTTCTCGGTGATCATCGCCCATGTGGTGATGTGCGCCCCCTTTGCCATGGCGATCATTCGCCTGCGCCTGTCGCAGATGGACGAAAGCCTGGAGCCGGCGGCCTGGAACCTCGGCGCGAACGAGTGGGCGGCGATGCGCTACGTCATCATCCCCTTCACGGCGCCCTCGATCCTCGCCGCACTGTTCATCACCATGGCGGTGTCCTTCGATGAGTTCGCGGTCGCCTGGTTCGTCTCCGGCCTGAACGAAACGCTCCCCGTGAAGGTGCTCGGCTTCCTGCAGGGCCAGGTCAGCCCGCGGATCAACGCCATCGGCACGATCGTGTTTCTCACAACCATGACCCTGGTCATTCTAGCCCAGATTCTGCTGATGAGCCGCTCGGGTCGCGAAACGAAGTCCAGCGAAAGCGACTAGGGCTCGCGTCGCTGCCAGCGAAGGAGAACAACCATGGCATCGGAAAGCTTGGTCAGATTCGACAACGTGGTGAAGCGCTTCGGAGGATTCGTCGCGGTGGAGCGCACGACGCTGGACATAGCCAAGGGCGAGTTCCTAGCCATCATGGGGTCCAGCGGCTGCGGCAAGACGACCATGCTGCGCATGCTGGCCGGCCTGGAAACGCCGAGCGAAGGCGAGATCCTCATCTCCGGCGAGCGCACCAACGACCTGCCGAGCTGGCAGCGCGATACGCCCATGGTTTGGCAGAGCCTCGCCCTCTTCCCCTTCTTGAACGTGCGGGAAAACGTCGAGTTCGGCCTGCGCATGCGGGGGAGCACCAAGGCCGAGCGCAGAAAGAAGGCGCTGGACTGGCTGGAGCGCATGGAGATCGCCGAGTTCGCCGATCGCCGGATCGATCAGCTTTCCGGCGGCCAACGTCAGCGTGTGGCACTCGCCCGCTCGCTCGTCACCGAGCCGGAGGTGCTGTTGCTGGACGAGCCGCTGAGCGCCTTGGACGCGCACCTGAAGGTCCGGATGCAGACCGTCCTGTCGAACCTGCAGCGAGAGCTCGGCATCACCTTCGTCTATGTGACGCACAGCCAGTCAGAGGCTTTCTCCATGGCGGACCGCGTGGTCATCATGAGTCGCGGCCGCATCGAGCAGATCGGCGCGCCGGTGGAGATCTACCGCACGCCGCGCAACCACTTCGTCGCAGAGTTCCTCGGCTCCTCCAATATTTTCAACGGCAAGGTTTCCGCCGCCAACGAAACGTCGATCTCGATCGCCACGGCACACGGGGAGTTCCAGGTCGCAAGCAGCCCCGACAATCCGGTGTCGGTGGGCCGCGAGGTCAGTTTCGTCGTGGGCGACGACCGCATCGTGCTCAGCAGAGAGGCCGCAGACGGCCAGGCGAACTCGGTCCAGGGAAAGGTCGTCGGCGAAGAGTTCCTCGGCGCGACCGCGACGATCTATATCGAGACCGCCGACGGCAAGGAGCTTCGCGCCCAGCGGAGTCACGAAGACTTGATGTCACTCGACACGAGCCCGGGTGCGCCCGTGTTCGCATCATGGCGGAAAGAAAGCGGCTACCTGCTGCCCGGCGAGATGGGCTAGCACTCCGGATGGTTCACGGCGAGGCCGCCCTGGCTGGTTTCCTTGAACTTGGTGTTCATTTCCTTGCCGGTCTCCCACATCGCGGCGATGCAGTTGTCAAGCGGCATGAAATGCGAACCATCGCCGCGCAGGGCGAGTGAAGCGGCCGCCACGGCCTTGATCGCGCCGATACCGTTGCGCTCGATGCAGGGGACCTGCACCAGGCCGGCAACGGGATCACAGGTCATTCCCAGGTGGTGCTCGAGAGCGATTTCCGCGGCGTTTTCCACCTGCGGGGGCGTACCGCCCAGAGCGGCGCATAAACCGGCGGCGGCCATCGCGGCGGCCGAGCCGACTTCCGCCTGGCAACCAGCATCGGCGCCTGAGATCGAGGCGTTGTGCTTGATCAGACCGCCGATGGCGGCCGCCGTCAGGAGAAATTCCGAAACACGCGCCTCGTCGGCATCCACGCAGTGGTCGATGTAGTAGCGCACAACGGCCGGCACGACGCCTGCGGCACCGTTGGTCGGTGCCGTGACGATCTTACCACCGGCCGCATTCTCCTCGTTGACCGCCATCGCATAGATGCTGAGCCAATCGGAGGCCACATGCGGCTGAACCTTGTTCGAGCCCCGCTCGCCGCGCAGCTGTTCGAAAAGCTTCTTCGCGCGGCGCTGGACATGGAGCCCGCCAGGCAGCTCGCCGTCTTGCGTCAGGCCGCGATCGATGCAGGCCGCCATGGTCTGCCAAATGGCCGCCAAGCCGGCCTCGACCTCGGCCTCGGGCCGCCTTGCGCATTCGTTCGCCCGCTTCATCTCGGCGATGCTCTTGCCGCTGTCTTGCGCCATCTGCAGCATCGTTGCAGCGCTGTCGAAGGGGTAGGGAACCTGCGGCCCCCGAGCGGCCGGGGCCCCACTGCTCGCATTGGCGAGCTCATCGGCGGTCACCACGAAGCCGCCGCCGATCGAATAGTAAACCTCGCTGAAGCAGGTCTTTCCGTCCTGATCGATCGCGTCGAACTGTAGGCCGTTGGGGTGGCCCGGCAAGGGGGCCCCGAAGTCGAACACGATATCGGCATCCGGGTCGAACAATAGGGTGAGGCCGCCGCGTTCCGGCAGGCGCTTGTTAGACTTGAGGTCGGCGAGGCGCACCTCGGCCTCGTCGGCATCGAGTTCGGCCGGGCGGTAGCCGAGAAGCCCCAGCATCACCGCCCGGTCGGTGGCATGGCCCTTTCCGGTGAAGGCCAGCGACCCGTACAGCGAGGCGCGGATGCGCAGCGGCCCGTCCTGGGCGCCTTCTTTCTCCTGACGAGTCGAAAGAGTCTCCAGGAAATCAACGGCGGCGGTCATCGGCCCCATGGTGTGGGACGAGGACGGACCGACACCGATCTTGAACATGTCGAAGACGCTCAAAAACATCCGACTCTTCCCCGCCAAAGCCGCCAATTCCCTTTGGCTTCGACTTAGCCACTGCCTTCAGGCAGCGTCAACTGCGCAGGCTTCCGGCTTCAGCCGACCGCGCAGTATAGCGCAAATCGGCGGCTTCAGCGGCCTGCCTTTACAGGCGTCGGTCCGCGTAGCGCTGCTCCTCGGCATAGTAGTCGTCGAAGCCGACGATTTTGCGCAGATCCGGAAAGGGCATCAGCGCGTCTTCCGGATGTCCGCCGGCGGAAATGGCGCCAAGCGCCAGGCGCATGGCGGTCATGGCCGCGTTGAGCAGGGTCAGGGGATAAACCGCCAATCGATAGCCAATGCCGTGCAATTCCGACGCGGGCAGCAAAGGTGTCTCACCTCCCTCGACGAGGTTCACCATGTGAGTTCCCGGCACCTCCCGGCAGATGCGCTTCATCTCACCGGCTGTCTTAGGCGCCTCGACGAAGAGAATGTCCGCGCCGATGTCCTTGAAACGGCTGGCGCGTTCCAGCGCTTCGTCGAGCCCGTGGTGGTAACGGGCGTCGGTGCGCGCCATGATCAGAATGTCGGCCCCTTCTTCACGTGCATCCACCGCGGCCTTGATTCGGTCTTGCGCTTGACTTCGCCCCACGACGGCTTTGCCCATGGTGTGGCCGCAGCGTTTGGGCGCCAGTTGATCCTCGATCATGATGCAGGCGAAGCCGGCGCGGGCATAGCCGTTCACCGTACGCTTCACATTGAGGGCGCTGCCATAGCCGGTGTCGCCGTCGCCGATCACCGGGATCGTGACCGCATCGCAGACGCAGCGGCCTTGATCGAGGATCTCGCCGTAGGAGATGAGCCCTGTATCGGGCAGACCGAGCCGCGCCGCGGAGACGCCGAAGCCGCCCATGAAGGCGAGCGGGAAACCGCTCTGCTCAATCATTTTCGCACTGAGCGCGTCGTGGCAGCCGGGCATGACATGCAGCCGGTCCTGCGCGAGAAGGTGGCGAAGTTGGTCGGTCGTTTCGGACATGGGTCTTGATCCTCAAGAGGAGTCTAAAGCCTGAAAGGGATGTAGAGGACGATGTCGGGCAGCAGGTAGCAGAGCAGTACGGTAATCAGCATCAGGACGAGGAAGGGCCAGACCCCGGCGGCCACCTCGCCCATGCGGGCCTGCCCGACGGCTTGAATGACGTAGAGGTTGAGCCCCACCGGCGGTGTGATCAGCGCGCATTCGATCATGATGACGAAGAAGATTCCGAACCAGATCGGATCGATCCCCAAGGGCTGCAGCGAGGGGGCCAGCACGGGAACCATGATGAGCAGCATGGACAGCGCTTCGAGGAAGAGGCCCATCACCACCAGCACGCCGGCCACCACCAGCATGAAGAGCCACGCCACATCGAAATTCGCCGTGATGAAGAGGGAGATGTCCTGCGGAATCCGATAGAGGGTGATCGCCTTACCGAAGACCTTCGCGCCGGCGACGATCAACAGGATCGTGACCGTGGTCGTCATGGCGTCGACCACGGCTTCCCACAGCACCTCCCATGTCAGGGTCCGCAAGAGCATGCCGGTGATGATCAGGGCGGCGACGAAACCGATGGCGGCCGCTTCCGTCGGCGTGAAGGCGCCCCAGTAGATTCCCCAGATGATGAGCGCCGCCAGGCCGAGCGACGGCAGAGCGCGCAGACCGCTCGCACGCCGCTCGGCCCAGCTGGCCCGGGGGGATCTCTGGCAGCGTCCGCTGAGCTGCGCGAAGGCCATGGAAAACAAAACGAACAGGCCGACCAGTAGAAGGCCCGGACCGATCCCTGCGAGAAACAGCTTGATGACGGACTCCTCCGTCACGAAGCCGTAGACGATCATGGGGATCGACGGCGGTATCAGGATGCCCAAGGTTCCGCCGGCCGCGAGCAGGCCGAGAACGAAGCTGCGCGGATAGCCGCGTTCGCTCATCTCCGGAATGGCGACCGTGCCGATGGTGGCCGCGGTCGCGACCGAGCTGCCGGAAATCGCCGCGAAGATGCCGCAGGAGAGGACCGTCGCAACCGCGAGGCCACCGGGCCAATGCCCGACCCAGGCCTGGGCCGCCGCGAAGAGGTCCCGCCCGACGCCGCCCTTCAACAGCACATTGGACATCAGTAGGAACAGCGGCACGGCGAGCAGCACGAAATTGTCGATGGTGCTGAGAAGGCCCGCCGGCGCCATGAGCGGCGAAAAGCCGCCCAGCACCAAAAGCACCAAGCCGAGCCCGCCAAGCGCGAAGGCCACCGGCACACCGCCGAGCAAGAGCGCGAACAGGCCACCGAGAATGGCCATCGTCATCATGCTGGCGGCACGCCATCGGAAGCCCGCAGCCGCCGGGCAAGCTCGACGAGACACTGCAGCAGCAGCAAGCCAAAGCCGAGCGGAACGGCCGCCTCGCTCCACCAGTTGGGAATGTTCAGCATGGTTCCCGTCGAGCGCCCGCGCCCGAAGGAGTCGAGCGCGATCTCGGTCCCGTACCAAACGACCACCAGTGCGAAGGCCGCGATGAACAGCAGCGAGACGATCTCCGCTGCCCGCTGCGCACGCGGTCCGAGGCTGCCGGTCAGAATGGTGATCCGAATGTGCTCGTTGCGGTGCAGGGGACGCGCCATGCCGAGGAATGTGCCCCAGAGCAGGCAGAGCTGCGAAAGCTCCGCGGCCCAGATGGTCGGCGCCGTGAAGAAGTAGCGCGCCAGGACCTCGTAGGCGATCATCGCGCCAGTCGCGCAGAAGAGGCAGGCGGCAAGCTTGCCGGTATAGTCGCCTATCCGATCGATGATCCGCATGGCGGCTCCGAAAACGGCCCGGCCGGACGGCTTCCGACCAGCGCGTGGGTGAAAGCTTGAAGGCGTGCGCGCCGCGCTACTTCAAGCCCGTGGCCGCCTCGAGAAGCTGCGCGCCGAGGTCGCCGGAGTCCGCCCGGTACTTGTCCAGGACGGGCGCGGCGCCCGCCTTCCAGGCCGAGATTTCCTCCTCGCTGAGCTGATAGACCTTCATCCCTTGCTGCTCGGCGGCCGCAAAGGCATCCGCCTCGATCTGCGCGACCTTGTCGCGCACCGCCTTATCGGCCTTATCCGCCGCGGCGGAAACTATGGTGCGCTCCTCCTCGCTCAGGCCCTGCCAGAAATCCTCATTGACCACGACGACGAACTCGATGTCGGCGTGGTTGGTCACGGTGATGGTATCCATGACATCCCAGAGCGAGCGGCTCTTGACACCCGAAACGCCGGTCATGCCGACGTCGACCGTGCCCCGCTGGTAGGCCAGGTACTGCTCCGAGCCGGAGATCAGGGTCGGGTTGCCGCCGACGGCCTGGATGAACTCGCCCAAGGTCTTGCCGAAGACACGGACCTTCTTGCCTTCGATGTCCGCTGGCGTGCGCACCGGACCGCCGTTGGACAGCATGATCGCGCCGCCATAGGCCTGCCACCACAAGACCCGCGCGCCGGTCCCGAGAATGGCCTCGTCGATCGGTCCGCGAATGGGGCTTCCCTTGGCGGTCGCCTTGCGGACCAGGTCCTCGGAATTGAACATGAACGGCTGATAGAAGATATCGACCGCTGGGATCTCACCGACGTAGCGGGTGAGCGAGGCGACACCCATCTCGATCTGGCCCGATCCGACCGCCTGCGGCACTTCCTTGTCCTTGAAGAGCTGGGCGGAATCGAAGATCTCGACGGATATGTCCCCCTGCGAGGCCGTCTCGACCTCTTCCTTGAACAGCAGCAGGTTCTGGCCGAGGTGGCTCTTCAGAGGAAGCTGCAGAGAGATGCGCAGCGTGGTCTCCGCCGCGGCGTTGGCGGCCGGATTGGCGGCCAGAACGGCGGCCACCGCAAGGCCTGCCAGAAGTGACACGACACGTGACATGAGCTTTCGCCTCCCATGGGGCTCCACCATGCCGGGAGCCGCCTCTATTCGCGATTTCCTATCGGTTCGATCCGCGGGTCTTCGCCTTGTCGTTAGGCAAGATCGGGAAGGATTGTATACATTTATTTTAGACGAACAATCAAGGCGCGATCATCCGATAGCTGCAGAATTTGCTCTTTTCCACTGCCACCGTGCCCAAACGTAGCTTTTTGGAGGCGTTCCCTACAATTGCTCCGGAGGCCTGAGCCCTTGTGAAGTGCCATTCGACTCTGATACTTGTATACATATTTCGACTTGGAGTGAGTTCCCGTGGCATCAGACGACAAAGGCCAGACGCAGTCGCAGCGGGTGGCCAAGCGGATCCGGGACTTGATCATGACGGGGCAGATCGAGCCGGGTGCACGGCTTTACGAACAACCCCTCACCGCCCTGACCGGGGCGTCGCGAACGCCAGTGCGCGCCGCCCTCAGCGAACTCGCCAACGAAGGCATGGTCACCTACACCCCCAACCGCGGCTACGAGGTGCGGCGCTTCACGCTCGACGACGTTATCGATGCCTATCGGGTGCGGGCCGTGCTCGAGGGCTTGGCCTGCAAGACGGCGGCCGAGATCGGGCTTCGTCCGAGTGCGGAAGAAGCCTTGACGGAAGCTGTCGAGGCCGTCGACGCGATCCTGGAGCCGGGCCGGTTGAACGATGGCGATCGCGAGGCCTGGCAACGCTGGAACGTTCAGTTCCACCAGACCATCATCGCAGCCAGCCGTAACGCAAACCTGCCCAAGGTGCTGGCCGTGGTGACCAACATCCCGATGGTGTCCAACTCCATGGTCTCCTGGTACGACTTCGAGAGTGTGCGGCGTTTCCACGAGCACCACCGGCGCGTCCTCGACATGATCCGCAGACAAAAGCCCGGGCGCGCCGAGGCGCTCATGCGCGAGCACATCGAGCAGGCCAGCGATTTCATCTACGACATCTTCACCGGCAGTTCGTCGGCCTCCGACGGGCGACCGCCCATCTTGGCCAGCTCGGCGGCCGCTTCCTGAAGCACACGAGAACGGCCCCCGCCAGCACGTAGCCACGCGGGCGGACCTAAGACCTGTAGGATCTCGTGCAGCGTACTTGACTCAGTTCTTTATTTCGATAATTCTCGATATATGGATAGAAAAAGGGCACTGGGAGCCCTCGCCGCCCTCTCGCAAGACATGCGTCTGGATGTCTTTCGATTGCTCGTTCAGACAGGTCCCGAAGGGCTCTGCGCAGGGGAGATCGCCCAGAGGCTGGCAGTGCGGCAGAACACGCTTTCGACCAACCTGGGGGTGCTGGCGCGCGCCGGATTGCTGCGCAGCGCGCGGGAAGGCCGCAGCATTCGCTACTTCGCCGACCTGGAGGGCATGCGGCGGCTGCTCGGCTTCCTCTTGGAGGACTGCTGCGGGGGCCGGCCGGAGACCTGTCGGCCGTTGCTCAAGGAGCTGGCCTGCGCCTAGCGCGAGGGGAACGTCATGACGGACAGAGTCGACTTCGATCTTGCTCGGCGCCTGACCGCCGAGGCCTGCGGAACGGCCTTGCTGCTCGCGACCGTGGTCGGCTCCGGCATCATGGGCGAGCGGCTGGCCGACGGGAACGTGGCCCTTGCACTGCTCGGCAACACCTTGCCGACCGGAGCCATCTTGGTGGTATTGATTCTGATCTTCGGGCCGATTTCGGGCGCGCACTTCAACCCGGCGGTAACGCTCGCCTTCGCCTTGCGCCGAGAAATCGGGCCGCGGGATAGCCTGCTTTATATCGGGGCACAGGTCGTCGGCGGCATCGCCGGGGTGCTGGCCGCCCATTTCATGTTCGAGGAGACGATCTATCAGCTCTCGGTCCACGGCCGGACCGGGCTGTCGCAATGGTTCTCCGAGTCGGTCGCGACCTTCGGGCTGGTCGCCACGATCCTAGGCACCTTGCGCTGGCGCCCCGAGGCCGTGCCCTTCGCCGTCGGCCTCTTCATCACCGCCGGCTATTGGTTCACCGCCTCGACCTCCTTCGCCAACCCAGCCGTGACCATCGCACGCGCCCTGACCGATACTTTTTCCGGCATCGCGCCGGCGCACGTGCCCGCCTTTATCGTCGCCCAGATCATCGGTGCCTTGCTGGCTACTGCGCTCTTCGCCTGGCTGCACGCCCCGGCGCGCCAGCCGAAGGCAGCTCGACCCGAAGCGGCGGAATAGCCGAGGCGGTCTGCGGGCCGCAGCCTTGAAACCCAGGCTCGCGCTGGTCTAGACATCGCAGCTCAGGATCTTCGGGGGTGACCGCCCATGCACTACGCACCGCGTGTCGATCGGGTAAGCGGCGAAGGCGCCGCGGCCTGGCACATCCATGGCGAAGCCCAGGCTGCGCTGCGCCAGGGCAAGGACGTGATCGTCATGAGCGTCGGCGATCCGGACTTCGCCACGCCGGCGCCGATCGTGGCACGAGCGGTCCAAGCCCTAGAGGCCGGCGACACCCACTACACCGGCATCGAGGGGCGTAGCGCGTTGCGCCAGGCGATCGCCGCGGAGGCCATGCGCTGCGGTGCACCGGCGGTCAGCGAGCACAACGTGATCGTTCTGGCCGGCGCGCAGAACGCGCTCTTCACGGCGTCGCTTTGTCTCTTTTCGCCCGGCGACGAGGTGGTGGTGCTCGACCCCATGTACGTAACCTACGAGGCCACCATAGGCGTTTCGGGGGCGCAGCTGGTGCGGGTTCCCTCGATGGGCGACCGTGGCTTCCGGCCGGACGTGGACGCCTTCGAGGCGGCGATCACGCCGCGCACCCGCGCGATCCTGTTCTCGACCCCGGCCAACCCCTCGGGCGTCGTCATGAGCCGGGAGGAGCTAGCGAGCATCGCCGAGATCGCCAAACGCCATGACCTCTGGGTCATCTCGGACGAGGTCTACGCGGCGCTCACCTTCGAGGCGGAGCATTGCATAATGGCTGGCCTTCCCGGCATGGCGGAACGCACGGTCACGGTCGGCAGCCTCTCGAAATCCCAGGCCATGGCCGGCTGGCGGGTCGGCTGGATGCTGGCGCCCGAGCCGCTGATCGGCCACGCCCGCAACCTGGCCCTCTGCATGCTCTACGGCCTGCCCGGTTTCATTCAGGAGGCGGCGACCACCGCGCTCACTGACGCGCGCGGACAAATCGAACAGATGCGCGACACCTATAGACGGCGCCGCGACCTGGCGCTGGACGGATTGCGGCCAGCCGACAACCTGACGGCCGTCTCCCCACAGGCCGGCATGTTCCTGCTGATCGACGTTCGGCAGACCGGCATGAGCGCGCTGGATTTCGCCTGGGCGCTCTATCGCGCGGAAGGCGTCTCCCTGCTGGACGGCGCGGCTTTCGGCCCGAGCACGGCCGGCTTCGTGCGTCTTTCCTTCGCCATCGGCGACGAGGAGCTTCAGGAAGGCTGCCGCCGGATCTGCCGCTTCGCCGCACGGCTCGCCGCCGATCAGGCCGCGGAAAAAGCCGAATCCCCCGCCTAGGGGGACCGCGTATCAGACGCGGCGCGCGGCCATGTCTTTCAGGATCTCGCGCGCGGCGTTGTGGCCGGGGATGCCCGAGACGCCGCCGCCGGGATGCATCGACGAGCCGCAGATGTAGAGGCCCTTGATCGGCGTCCGGTAGTCCGCATAGCCGGAGACCGGCCGCTGGAAGAAGAGCTGATCGGGCGACAGCTCGCCCTGGAAGATGTGGCCCTGCGGCAGGTTCACGATCCGCTCGATGTCTGGCGCGACCAGGAGCTGCGCCTCGATCACGTCGTCCGAGAAGCCCGGCGCGTGCCGCTCGATAGTATCGAACACCGTCTTGCGAAACTTGTCTTTCTCGCTCGCCCAATCGGCGCCCTTGAGCTCATAGGGTGCGTGCCCGCCAAAGAGGTTCACCACATGCTTGCCCGGCGGCGCCAAGCTGTCGTCGACGATGGTCGGGCAGACCGGCGTGATGAAGGGCTCGGCGGAATACCAGCCATGCTTGGCGTCGTCGTAGGCGCGCTCGAGATAGTCGATATCGGGCGCGATGTGCATGTAGGTCGGGTAGTCGAAGTTGCCGAGCACGCCATCCCGCCTGACGCGTTCCAGCATCCTGTACTGCGGCGGCCGCTCGCAAGCGATGTTCATCTTGAAGGCGGTCGAGAAGGTCCGATAACCCCTGATCTCCCGCCAGACTTCGTCGGGCAGGTGGGACGGATCGAGCATGTCGAGATAGAGGTTTTTCGCCGAGGCGTTCGAAGCGATCACCTTGGCCGCGTAACTGCGGCCGTCGGCCGTTTCGACCGACAGCGCCCGGCCGTCGGCAACGCGCACCTCCTTGATCTCGGCGCCGGTGACGATCTCGACGCCCTGCGTCCTGCCGTAGGCAGCCAACGCCTGGGTAATCGACCCCATGCCGCCTTTTATGAAACCCCAGCCGCCCGCGCCTTCGTGCTCGCCCATGACGTGGTGCATGATCACGTACGCCGAGCCGGGCGACTTCGGGCCGACGAAGGTGCCGATCGAGGCGTAGTAGGCGATCACCGCCATAACGCGCTCGTCCTCGAACCACTCGCGCAGGAAGTCGTAGGCACTCATGGTCATGAGGTCGACCAGGCGGTACATCTTGCGGCCGATCTTGCGATACCGCCAAAGCAGCGACGCCATCTCCTTGAAGCTCTTCCAATCGCGCTTCGAAGGGTCTGGCGGTGTCTCCCACAGCAGTTGCCGGACGATCGCGGCCGCTTCGCCGAGATAGGCGTCGAAGGCAGGATAGGCCTCGGCGTCCTTCTTCGAGAATTGGGCGAAGGAAGCCTGTGTCTTCTCCATCTTGTCGGAAAAGCAGATATAATCGTCACCATCGAGCGGTGAGATCATGTCGGAGCAGGGAAGCACCTCGAGCCCGTGCTTGCGCAGCTCGAAGTCCTTGATGATGCGCGGGTGCAAGAGGCTCATGAGGTAGGAGAAGATCGAGGCCCGGAAGCCTGGAGCGATCTCCTCGGTCACGGCCGCGCCGCCGATCACGTCGCGGCGCTCCAGAACCAGCACGCGCTTGCCGGCCTTGGCGAGATAGTTGGCGCAGACCAGACCATTGTGCCCGGCGCCGATGATGATCGCGTCGTAGCCGCCGCTTGCCGACTCAGCCGGTACGGTCGCGGTCATATCTGGCCTGCCTTATCTGTCACGGTCCGTGTTCGCGCGAGCGCCGCTGTTTGGCGACCCTGTCAATCGACCTTGAAGGCGTACTTCGGATTCAGGATCCGGTTGCGCACCAGCCAGGAGACACCGCGCGTCCAGGACTTGTCGGTATTGCCGCGAATGTCCGCCTGGTAGGCGATCACCACCTTTTTGGTCTTCGCGTTGCGTATGCGAATGACGAGCGCGAGCTCCATGTTGGAGACCTTGTTGACCACTCCGGTGATCGCCAGGTCTGCTCCGAGATCCTTGGCGATGCCCGCGTCGCAGCCGTTGCAGCCGTGCAGACTGTTGACGGCAGCCACCCGCTCTGCCGCCGGGGCCGTGTCTTTCAAGTCGTAGCGGCCGGATTCGGCGAGCAGCTTGCGAAGCAGGTCCGAGATCAGGGAGAGACGTTCGATCTCGATCGAGTTGTCGGCACCGTAGTCGGTTTCCTGGCTCCAATTGACGAATTCGAAATCGAACACCGCAGCCGAACGCACGCCTTCCGTGTCGGCGGCGCGGACGGTCCCCGGCACTATCATCGCGATGGCGAGGGCCAGCAGGCCCGCAGCAGCTGTCAGCGTCAAACCTCTCGCCAGGCTCCACCCTCTTGGTCCGGACACTGCGGTCGTCGTTGGCCTGATCATCGGGATGCTCTCCTTGCTCGATATGGTGGGGCGAACCACCCGACTGTTCGCCATCGCGTTGGTCTCCGCCCGTTCCGCTGACAGAGCGAGGACCGAGGGTAGCCCAGGCAGTCCCAGCGATCCAAGTGGGCGATCCAAATGACAGTCTCCCGATCGGCCCGATCGGCTGCCCTAGCCGTTCCGGGATATTGCCGCGGCAGTGTCTGCAGCGTAATGTCCCGCCGCTCGCAAAACGCCGGGCCGCGGCAGCGGCCGTACGACCGGGGGAGATGCATGATCAAAGCCGTTACCTTCGATCTTTGGGACACCATCGTCCACGACGATTCCGACGAGCCCAAGCGTGCGGCCAAGGGCTTGCGACCCAAGAAGGCCGAGCGCCGCCATCTGGTCTGGGAGGCGCTGAACGCCATCGAGCCGATCGCCTACGAAGAAGTCGCCCTGGCCTATGACGTGGCCGACGCCGCCTTCAACCAGGTCTGGCACGACCAGCACGTCACCTGGACGATCCAGGATCGGCTAACGGTTCTCCTGAGCGGTCTCAAGCGCAGCCTGCCGCAGGAGACCTTCGACGCGGTCGCCCGCGCGCACGAAGTCATGGAAGTCGAGGTGCCGCCGGATGCCATCGAGGGCATTGGCGAGGCGCTGGCCGCCCTGTCGCAACGCTACAAGCTCTGCATCGTCTCCGACGCCATCGTTTCACCCGGCCGCTGCCTGCGCGACCTGCTGGCGGTGCATGGAGTAAGGGACTACTTCAGCGGCTTCGCCTTCTCCGACGAGGTCGGCCACTCCAAGCCGCACCGCTCCATGTTCGACTCGGCGGCGCAGCAGCTCGACGTCGCCCTGCCGGAGATGGTCCACATCGGCGACCGCGACCACAACGACGTCAAGGGCCCGCAGGCGCTCGGCATGAAGGCCGTGCTCTTCACCGCGACGCGGGACAACGACAAGGACACCACCTCAGCCGACGCTATCTGCGCCAGCCACCACGAACTGCCAGCGATCATCGACCGCCTGGCTGCGGCTTGATGGGCTTAAGATAGCTGGGCCTAGAAGGGAGCAACAGACGCATGGGCGCCAATCCGCGCATTCTGGTCGTCGATGGCTACGCCAAGGCCGGCCGCGAGGAACTCGCCGCCGGCGGCGCGACGCCGGCCGGACCGCTCTACGAGCGCATGTTGAAGCGCTGCTTCCGCGGCGTAGAGGTCGACATCATCTACCCTGCCGATCCGGATTCCGCCTTGCCGCAGGGCGCCGGGTTGGAGCAGTACGATGGCATCGCCTGGACCGGCTCCAGCCTCACCATCTATGCCGACGATCCCAACGTCACGCCGCAGATCGAGTTCGCCAAGGCCGCCTTCGAGGCCCAGGTGCCGAGCTTCGGCAGCTGCTGGGCAGCGCAGATTGCCGTGGTCGCCGCCGGTGGCCAGTGCTCGCAAAACTACCATGGCCGAGAGATGGGCATCGCCCGCAAAATCAGCCTGACGCCGGAAGGCCGTGCCCATCCCCTCTTCACCGGTAAGAAGAGCGTTTTCGACGCTTTCATCAGCCACGAGGACGAGGCTACCCACCTGCCGCCGGGTGGCGTGCTGCTCGCCTCCAACGATCACTCCAGAATGCAGGCCGTCGCCGTGACCCATAAGGGCGGTACCTTCTGGGGCCTGCAGTACCATCCCGAGTACGATCTGCACGAGCTGGCTCGGCTCTGCTACTGCCGCAAGGAGAAGCTGAGCAAGATGGGCTTCTTCCGTGACACCGACGCGGCCCAGGACTACGTCGACCAGCTCGAAGCGCTGCACCAGGACCCGAGCCGCAAGGACATCGCCTGGCTGCTCGGCATCGACGAGGACATCACCAACGAGGACATCCGTCTGGCCGAGGTGCGCAACTGGATCGAGCAGCTCGTGCTGCCCGCCATGCGGCACTAGGAACAGGTGGCGGCAGCGAAGACAGGGGGATCATCTTCACAGGCCAGGGCCTGGCAGCGCATGCTATCGGGGCGACGGCTCGACCTGCTTGACCCCTCGCCGCTCGATATCGAGATCGAAGACATTGCCCAGGGCCTCTCCCGGGTCGCCCGCTGGAACGGCCAGACCTCCGGCGACTGGGCCTTCACCGTGGCGCAGCACAGCGTGCTGGTCGAGAGCCTGGTCGGCCGCCTGAAGCCGGACGCCACCGCCACGTGGCGCCTCGCCGCGCTGTTGCATGACGCGCCGGAATACGTGATTGGCGACCTAATTACGCCCTTCAAGGCGGCCGTCGGCACCGACTACAAGGCGCTGGAGCGGCGCCTCATGGCGGCCATCCACTTGCGCTTCGGCCTGCCGGCCGAGCTGTCGGCGAGCCTGCAGCGCCTGATCAAGCGGGCCGACAAGATCGCGGCCTACCTGGAGGCCACGCAGCTGGCCGGCTTTACGCCGGCCGAGGGGCAGCGCTATTTTGGCCGGCCGAAGGCGCTGGACAGACCGGGGCTGACCAAGATACGCCTTTCCGCCCTGCCGCCCGCCGAGGCCAAGGCCCGGATGCTGGAGCGCTTCGACAAGCTCGCCGGCGATCTCAGGCGCTAACCGGGCGAGCGCCCCATACAAGACGCCCCATGTAAGCAAGGAGCGATAAAAGAGTTGGAACGACTAGCAGAGCGCTGTCTGAGCGCGTCCCAGATCGCGGACTTCAAGCGCGACGGCTTCGTCTTCGTGCCCGGTTTCTACGGCGCTGACGACGTCGAACGGATCACCGCCTGGACTGACGAGATCACCGCCTGGCCCGAGATACCGGGCCGCCACATGGTCTACTACGAGGACGACCTCAAGCATCCGGGCAAGCGCGTGGTGCAGCGGATCGAGGACTTCACGCCCTACCACGGCGGCTTCGCCGGGCTGTTCAGCGAGGGCCGCATGGCCCAGGCGGTAGCCGACCTGCTGGGCGAGCGCGCCCAGCTGTTCAAGGAGAAGATCAACTTCAAGATGCCCGGCGGCGACGGCTTCAAGGCGCATCAGGATGCCCAGGCCGGCTGGAACGTCTATGCCTCCTTCTACATCACGGCGCTGGTCTCGATCGACGCGGCGACGATCGAGAACGGTTGCCTGGAAGTCGCAGCCGGCTGGCACGATAAGGGTCTGGTCGGCGACGAATGGACGCCGCTCGGCGAAGGTGAGACCGCGGGCATAGTCTTCGTGCCCTACCCGACCCAGCCGGGCGACGCCATGTTCTTCGATTCCTATGCACCGCACCGTTCGGGGTCGAACTTGACCGACCATGCACGGCGTGTGCTCTACGTCACCTACAACCGCGCCACCGAGGGCGATCATCGGGCCGCTTACTTCGCCGACAAGCGCAAGAGCTTTCCGCCCGACATTGAGCGCGACCCCGACAAGACCTACGTGTTCCGAGTCTAGCACCGCCACAGAAAAGGAACCGAAAACAGACCATGCCGGATTGGTCCATCACTGCCGTCGCCGGGCTGTCGCTCGTGATCTGGCTCTATCTGCTGGCCCTGCGCGGCGGTTTCTGGCGCGCGGCGCAGCGCTTCGAAGCCATGAGCTCGGCGCCCGCCGACTGGCCGGAGGTGGCGATCGTGATCCCGGCGCGCGACGAAGCGGCGGTAATCGCCCGCGCGCTTGGCTCCGTGCTGGACCAGGACTATCCAGGAACCTTTCACGTCGTGCTGGTCGACGACCAGAGCCGGGATGGCACTGCCGCCCTGGCACGGCAGCGCGCCGAGGAGCTCGGCTGCCAGACCCGCCTCACCGTTCTGACCTCGGAAAGCCTGCCGACAGGCTGGACCGGCAAGCTCTGGGCGCTGCAGCAGGGCCTGCAGCAGGCCAGGCGGCTGGCGCCCAAGGCACACTACATCTGGTTCACCGACGCCGACGTGCGCCACGCGCCGGACAACCTGCGGCGCCTGGTCGCCAAGGCAGAGCACGAGGAGCTCGACCTGGTATCGCTGATGGTCATGCTGTCCTGCCGCGGTATCTGGGAGCTGCTGCTGATCCCGCCCTTCGTCTTCTTCTTCCAGAAACTCTATCCCTTTGCCTGGTCGAACGACCCCCGCGCCCGCACGGCGGCAGCGGCTGGCGGCTGCGTCCTGGTCAACGGCGAGGCCCTGCACGAGGCCGGCGACCTAGAGCCGATCAAGGGCCAGCTAATCGACGATTGCGCGCTTGCAGGCTTGATCAAGCCGATCGCCCGGACGCGCGGGCGCGGCACCTGGGTCGGTCTCACCGAAACGGCGCACAGCATCCGCCCCTACACGGGCCTGGGCGAGATCTGGCGTATGGTCGCACGCAGCGCCTATACGCAGCTGCGCTATTCACCGCTGCTGCTGCTCGGCACTTTGCTGGGCATGGTCTTCACCTACCTGGTGCCGCCCCTAGCGCTGCTGGGTCTGCCCTGGCACGGCGCGCTGCCGGCCGCGGCCGCGGGACTGGCTGCCTGGCTACTCATGGCCGTTGCCGCCGGGCCGACCTTCCGGCTGTACCGGCGCGGCTGGTGGGAGGCGCTGGCCCTGCCCTTCGCGGCGCTGCTCTACACCGCCATGACGGTCGATCCAGCGCTGCGCCACTGGCGCGGCCGCGGCGGTGCCTGGAAGGGCCGCACGCGCGACGCCAAGACGTCGACCGGCGACGCCGCCGCCGAGACGGTGGTGCGCGGCACGGCCGGGCGCTAGTCTGGCCTCGGTTCCGGAGCGGGAACAGCATGTCACTGCGCGCAGTCAAGGCACCAGCCGAGGGACCGGGTTCGATCGAGACCCCTTCCGGCAAGGGAGCGGGCACCGAGAACTTCCCGGTCGGCTCCTGGCTATTGCCTGCACGCCTCCGGCCACACATCGCCCGCTACTACGCCTTCGCCCGGGCGATCGACGACATTGCCGACAATCCGGCGCTTGCGCCCGAGGACAAGGTGGCGCGGCTCGATCGCCTGGAGAAGGCGGTGCTTGGCCACGAGGCCGATGACCCCTCGTTGGTCACCGCCCATCGCATTCGCGAAAGCCTGGCTGAGACCGGCATCACGCCCAAGCATTGCGTCGATCTGGTCACCGCCTTCAAGCGCGACGCGACCAAGCTACGCTACGACGACTGGCCGGATCTGCTCGGCTACTGCGAATACTCCGCCAACCCGGTCGGCCGTTACCTGCTCGACCTGCACGGCGAGGACAGCGCCGGCTACGTCTATTCCGACGGGCTCTGCAGCGCGCTGCAGGTGCTCAACCACCTGCAGGACTGCCAGGACGACTACCGCAAACTCGACCGGGTCTATCTGCCCGGTGACTGGATGGCGGAAGCCGGCATCACCGTGACCGTCCTCGACGAGGCGGCATCGCGCCCCGGCTTGCGACGCGTGATCGACCTCTGCCTGGATGCCACGGACGAGCTGATCGCGACGGCACGGCGCCTGCCGGGCGCCCTACGCAGCACCCATCTGGCCATGGAATCCGAGATTATCGTACGCATAGCCGTACGTTTGTCGAAGGCACTGCGGCGGGGTGATCCGCTGGCGCAGAGGATCGAGCTGAACAAGCTGCAATTCGCCGCCTGCGGCCTCTCCGGTGCGGCCAGTGTGCTGCTCAAGCGCGTGTTTCGCGGACCGGCGCCGCTCACCCCCCTGCAGCAGGACCGGGGCCGGTGATGGCGCAGGGCAGTCCGGTCGCCCAGGCCCATGGCCAGGCCCAACCCGCCGATGCCTGGGAGCACGTACGTTCAGTCGTGTCCCGCTCCGGCAGCTCCTTCACCTGGGGCATGCGGATTCTGCCGCGTGAGCGGCGCGAGGCGATGTACGCGATCTACGCATTCTGCCGCGAGGTCGACGACGTCGCCGACGAACCGGCCAGCCGGGACTGGAAGCTGGCGCAGCTGGCCGACTGGCGGCTGGAGATCGACCGCCTCTATGCCGGCCGTCCGGGCCGTCCGACCACCCGGGCGCTGGTCCTGCCGGTCAGGGACTACGGCCTGCCGAAGGAGGAGTTCCTGGCCATCATCGACGGCATGGAGATGGACGCGCGGGCCGGCATGATCGCGCCAAGCTGGTCCGACTTCGAGCTCTATTGCCGGCGCGTGGCCGGCGCGGTCGGCATGCTCTCGATCCGCGTCTTCGGCGCCACCGAGCCGGTCGCCCCGGAAATCGCCGTCACCCTGGGCGAGGCGCTGCAGTTCACCAATATCCTGCGCGACATCGACGAGGACGCGGCCGACGGCCGGCTCTACCTGCCGAGCAACCTGCTGGAGCAGGCAGGCATCGAAACGCGCGACCCAAAGGAGGTGCTCGCCCATCCCGCCCTGGCCAAGGTCTGCGTCCCGCTGTCGATGATGGCGCGCCAGCGCTTCGAACGCTCGCAACGACTGATCGCCGGGTGCAACCGCCGCCGGCTCAAGCCCTGCATCCTGATGATGGAGGTCTACGAGCGGCTTCTGCACCGCCTGGAGCATCGCGGCTGGGCACCGCCACGGGAGCCCGTCAAGGTGCCGCGCCTGGAGAAGCTCTGGATTGCCTTCCGCTACGGCCTCTTCTAAATCTCCGCGGGTCCACGTCGTCGGCGCCGGCATCGCCGGTCTGGCTTGCGCCGTGCGGCTGCTGCGTGAAGGCCGCGCGGTCACGCTTTACGAAGTGGCCGGGCAGGCCGGCGGACGCTGCCGGTCTTTCCACGACTCGAAGCTCGACCGCAGCATCGACAACGGCAACCACATCCTGCTGTCGGCGAACCACGAGGCGCTCGACTACGTGGCCGAGATCGGCGCGCGGGACAGCCTGATCGGGCCGCCGCGCGCCGTCTTCCCCTTCGTCGATCTGGCGAGCGGTGAGCGCTGGACCCTGCGGCCGAACGCCAGCCCGCTGGCTTGGTGGATCTTCAGCGCCAAGCGGGGCATCCCCCACACCCGGCCGGCCTCCTACCTGGCCGGCCTGAAGCTCGCCTTCGCAAAGCCGAGCGACCGGGTCGGCGATCTGATCGATCGCAACGACCCGCTCTGGACCCGCTTCTGGGAGCCCTTAACCGTGGCAGCGCTCAATACCGCACCGGAGGAAGCTTCGGCCCGCCTGCTGTGGCTGGTGCTGAAAGAAACCTTCGTCAAGGGCGAGGCGAGTTGCCGGCCATTGATCGCCCGCGACGGGCTGGCCCAGTCTCTGGTTGAGCCGGCACTCGCCCTGCTGCGCGCCGGCGGTGCCGAGGTCCGCTTCAAACAGCGCCTGCGCGCGATCGAGAGCGCTGGCGAGGCCGTCACGGGCCTCGATCTGACCGAGGGCAAGGTCGCGCTGGGGCCTGACGACCGGGTGGTCCTGGCCCTGCCACCGCCGGTGACCGGCGACCTGCTTCCGGGACTGGAGGTGCCGCGGGAAAGCAGACCTATCGTCAATGCCCACATCCTGCTGCCGCACCCACCCGAGCTGCCGGAGGGGCTGCCCTTCCTTGGGTTGGTCGGCGGCACGGCGGACTGGATCTTCCTGCGCGGCGACATCGCCAGCCTGACGGTGAGCGCGGCCAGCGCCCTGGCCGAGGAACCCAACGACGCGGTGGCCCGGCGCCTCTGGCGGGATACGGCGCGGGCGCTCGGCTACGACCTCGAGGCCACGCCGCCGATCCGAGTGATCAAGGAGCGCCGGGCCACCTTCGCGCAGGACCCGACGGCCCTCACCCACCGCGCCAAGCCCCGCACCGCCTGGCGCAACCTCTTCCTGGCCGGCGATTGGACCGACACCGGCTACCCGGCAACGATCGAGAGCGCGGTGCGTTCGGGGCGCACCGCGGCGCGGCTTGTGCTGGCCGCATAACAGCCCTGCCGAGGCCGCAAAATGATCCCCTTGCGGCAACCTAAAATCCTGTTATATCTCGCTGTTTCGTGACTTGCAGGAGATGGGCGCCTCAACTATGTTGCAGCGCCTTGGCTTGAACTACTCGCTTCAAATGCGAAAATATGCCGAGTCGGAGTCGGCGCAGCACAATAGCGCGCCGTTTGCGGGGCAAGGTCGGAATTCAAGATGGTTGTAAGAGCAAAAGCGCGCGATCGCTGGGATGAACTCGATATCCTCGTCGCGGAGGCGCGCGAGTCCTTCGCGAAACTGCAGCAAGACGACGGGCATTGGGTTTTTGAGTTTGAACCCGATGCGACGATCTCATCCGAATACATCATGCTGCGCCACTTCCTGGGTGAGGTCGACGAGGCGCTGGAAGCCAAGATTGCCAACTTCCTGCGCAGCATCCAGGGCGAACACGGCGGTTGGCCGCTGTTTCACGACGGCGAGCCCGACATCTCGGCCACGGTGAAGGCCTATTTCGCCCTGAAGCTGGCCGGCGACGACATCGACGCACCGCACATGCGGCGAGCGCGCGAGGTGGTCCTGGCGCGCGGCGGCGCGGCGCAGAGCAACGTCTTCACGCGCATCGCGCTGGCGTTGTTCGGCCAGGTGCCCTGGCGCGCCGTGCCGGTCATGCCGATCGAGATCATGCTGCTGCCGCGCTGGTTCCCCTTCCATCTCTCCAAGGTGTCCTACTGGTCGCGCACCGTGATCGTGCCGCTGCTGATCCTGATGGCGCTCAAGCCGCAGGCCCGCAACCCGCGCGGCGTGTACATCGACGAGCTGTTTCTGAGCGACCCGGAGACGGCGACCTATCCGCTGAACCCCACCGGCACGCCCCTGGGCGCAACCTTCGCCTCGATCGACCGCGTGCTGCGCGTCGCCGAGCCTCACTTCCCGAAGGGCCGGCGGGAGCGCGCCATGCAGGCCGCCGTGGACTTCATCCACGAACGGCTGAACGGCGAGGACGGACTGGGCGGGATCTTCCCGGCCATGGCGAACACCGTGATGGCCTTCGAGGCGCTCGGCTATCCGCGCGACGATCCGCGCTACGCAACGGCGAGAAAGGCGATCGACAAGCTGCTTCTGGTGCGCGACGAAGAGACGGTCTACTGCCAGCCTTGCCTGTCGCCGATCTGGGACACCTGCCTCGGCGCGCACGCCATGCTGGAAGCGAACGGTCAGGAGGCGAATCAGGTCGTCAAGGGCGCCTGCGACTGGCTGATCGACCACGAGATCACCGACACCGTCGGCGATTGGGCCGTGCGTCGCCCGGACCTCAAACCGGCCGGCTGGGCCTTTCAGTACTGGAACAACCACTATCCGGACGTGGACGACACTGCCGTGGTGGCAATGGCCCTCGACCGCACCGGCGCCCCTGAGTATCGCGGCGCCATCGAGCGGGCGGCCGAGTGGATCATCGGCATGCAGTCGAGCGACGGCGGCTGGGGCGCTTTCGAGCCGGAAAACACGCACACATATCTTAATTACATCCCTTTCGCCGATCACGGCGCCCTGCTCGACCCACCGACGGTCGACGTGACGGCGCGCTGCCTCAGCATGTTGGCGCAGCTCAGTTACGATCGCGACCATCCAGCGGTAAGCAAAGCCGTTGCTTTCATCAAGCGCGAACAGGAGGCGGATGGCTCCTGGTTCGGCCGTTGGGGCATCAACTACATCTACGGCACCTGGTCGGCTCTCTCTGCGCTCAACGCGGTTGGCGAGGATCCGCAGAGCCCCTGCATCCGCAAGGCCGTTGAGTACCTCAAGTCGTTCCAGCGCGAAGACGGCGGCTGGGGCGAGGACTGCGCCACCTACTGGACCGAGAAGCGCGGCGCGGTCAAGGACAGCACGCCCTCGCAGACCGCCTGGGCTGTGCTCGGCCTGATGGCCGCCGGTGAGGTCGAGAGCGAGGCCGTGTCGCGCGGCATCGCCTATCTGGAGCGCTGCCCGCGCGACGGCGCGCGCTGGCAGGAGGACCTCTGGACCGGCATCGGCTTCCCGCGAGTGTTCTATCTGAAGTACCACGGCTATTCCGCCTACTTCCCGCTCTGGGCCGTGGCGCGCTACCGCAACCTGATGGCCGCCAACGACCGCCGGGTGAAGTGGGGGATGTGACGGCGGCCCATCTGGATGCGGGCCCTTTCCACGCGGGCCCATTCGACGCGGGAATCGTCACCGGAATCGCCGCCGAGAGCCGGGTCGTCACCCGCTCGCTGCCCGCCATAGATCCGACCATGCAGGCCCATCATCTGGAGGGCCGGCTGGCCTGTGCCGGCGCCAATTCCCTGCGCGCCAAAGCCTGCGCGGTCCGACTGCTGGGCGAAGGAGCCGGCGCTCTGGTGAGCTTCGGCATCGCCGGCGGGCTCGACCCGTCGCTGGCGCCCGGCCGCCTCCTTCTGCCCATGTCGGTGCGCGGAGAGGATGCCGAGATCGCCATAGACGGCGCCTGGAGAAGCCGGGTCGAAAGCCTGCTCGCCGAGGCCGGCCAAGCAGCGGTCGGCGGCCTGCACCTGGGTAGTGCCACGGTGATCGCCGGCGCAGGTGACAAGCAGGACCGATTCCGCGCCAGTGGCGCTTCCGCGGTCGATATGGAGAGCCATGCGGTCGCCGCCGTGGCGGCAGAGGCCAAGGTGCCGCTGCTGATCCTAAGGGCCGTGGCAGACCCGGCGGAGCGCAGCCTGCCTCGCCTGGTGATCGGCGGCATCGGCCCGGACGGCGAGCCGCGCAACGGCCTGATCGCCGCCCGCCTCTGCCTTCAGCCCTGGCGCCTGCGCGATCTGCTGCGCCTGCGCGAGGACACCCGCCAGGCGCTGAGGGCGCTGGCGGAAGCGGCCCGCGTTATCGGGCCGGCGCTATTCGGCCGCTTGTGAGGAGTCCCCTTTGGAGCCGGCGGCCTTCTTGCCGTCGCGCGTATCCTTGACCGCCTCGGCGACCAGGCTGTCGAAGACGAACTCGGCCGGCCGTTGCTGATCGAGCGGGATTTCCGGCGCCATCGGCCCTTCGGTCTTGATGCCGGAAAGCGCCACCTTGGCGGCCTTCAGCGGGTTCTTCACCGTGTCGGTAACGGCCGTGCCCTCGTAGCCGCAATGCACCATACAGTTGGCACACTTCTCGTAGTTGCCGGTGCCGTAGCTGTCCCAATGGGTGCTGTCCATCAGCTCCTTGAAGCTGCGGGCATAGCCTTCGTTCAGCAGGTAGCAGGGCCGCTGCCAGCCGAAGATGTTGCGCGTCGGGTTGCTCCAGGGCGTGCAGCGGTAGGTCTGATTGCCGGCTAGAAAGTCCAAAAACAGCGTCGACTGGCTGAATTGCCACTTGCGCCCCTTGCCGAGGCGGAAGACTTCGCGGAACAGCTCTTTGGTGGTCTGCCGGGTGAGGAAATGCTCCTGGTCCGGCGCCCGCTCGTAAGCGTAACCCGGCGAAATGGTGATACCCTCCACGCCGAGCTCGTTCACGTAGTCGAAGAACTCGGCCACGCCGGCGGCATCGGCGTTGTTGAAGAGGGTGCAGTTGACATTCACCCGGAAGCCCGCGTCGCGGACCTTCTTGATTCCAGCCACCGCGCGCTTGAAGACGCCCTTCTGGTCGACCGCGCGGTCGTGCTCCTCCTCCAGACCATCGAGGTGGATCGAGAAGGTCAGATAGGGGCTCGGCTTGAAGAGGTGCAGCTTCTTCTCCAGAAGCAACGCGTTGGTGCAGAGGTAGACGAAGCGCTTGCGCTTCACCAGCTCCTCTACGATCTCGCCGATCTCTTTGTGGATCAGCGGCTCGCCACCGGGGATCGAGACGATCGGCGCGCCGCAGTCCTCGACCGCCTCGATACACTCGGCGACCGACAGCCACCGGTTCAGGATGGCATCGGGATAGTCGATCTTGCCGCAGCCCGGGCAGGCCAGGTTGCAGCGGAACAAGGGCTCCAGCATGAGGACGAGCGGATAGCGCTCGCGCCGCAGCAGGCGCTGCTTGAGGATATAGGCGCCGACGCGGATTTGTTGCCTGATGGGTACAGCCAAGACGCTCTCGCTTACGGTCTGATTCTTTGAGGGTCTGCCCGGTGCGACAACCGCGGGCCCCGACCGGCGGTTACGCACTCCAGATACCTAGTCTCTTTGCTCCTATGAGCCAAGCCAAATCCGCCTCACCGCCGCTCAAAAGGCTGCGAGGTGAGGCATTTAGCCCACATACCCCGCCTCCTGGAACCAGGCGATAGCGTCGCGCAATGCCGCTTCGGCCGGCCGTGCCCGGTAGCCGAGCGCCGACTCCGCCTTGGCGCTGGAAAAGAACATCCATTTCTTCGACATGCGCAACCCGTCCACGGTCACAAAGGGCTCGCCCCGGCCGAACGTGCGGGCCCAGGCCTCGGCGGCGTAGGCCATGGGCACGATCAGACCGTGCGGCAGCCTGATCGTCGGCGGCTTGCGGCCCACCTCGGCCGCGACCACGGTCAGGATCTCCGCAAGGCTCATGTTGCGCCCGCCCAGGATGTAGCGCTCGCCGACCCGGCCCCTCTCGAAAGCGAGCAGATGGCCGGCCGCCACGTCGTCCACGTGCACCACGTTGAGGCCGGTGTCGACGAAGGCCGGTACGCGGCCGGAGGCGGCCTCGACGATGATGCGGCCGGTCGGAGTCGGCTTGACGTCGCGCGGCCCGATGGGCGTCGAGGGGTTGACGATCACCGCCGGCAGGCCCTCCTCGGCGATCAGGCGGTGCACCTCCTCCTCGGCCAAATATTTGGAGCGCTTGTAGTGGCCGACCATGTCACCAAGGCCGACCGGCGTCGCTTCGTCCGAGGGCGTGCCGTCGGGATAGAGCCCCAGGGTGGCGACACTGCTGGTGTAGACTATGCGCTCGACGCCAGCCTCGGCGGCGGCCCGCAGCAGGTTGCGGGAGCCGGCCACGTTGGTGTCGTAGATCTCCGCCGGCTTGGGAATCCAGAGGCGGTAGTCGGCGGCGACGTGGTAGAGCGCCTTGCAGCCCTGCACGGCCCGCTTCAGCGAGGCCTCGTCGCGCAGATCGCCGGTCGCCAGCTCGACCTCGAGGCCGGCGATGTTACGCCGGTCGCCGCCCTCCCGCGCCAACACGCGCACCACCTCGCCAGCGGCCAGGAGATGTCGGACCACGGCGGAGCCGACAAACCCCGTGGCGCCTGTCACCAAGGTTGTCATGCCGAGAAGCCTAGCGCGCCACCGGCTCTATAGCCCGGGCGTTTTCAACAGCTGCGGGAAGACCTCACCTTCGGCCTTCTCCAAATCCTCGGGAAAGTCGATCTCGACCCAAGGCAGGCCGGTCACGTCCTCGACCCCGAAGGTTCCGGGCGGCTCGCTCAGCAGCACGTCACGAAAGGCCTCTTCGTAGATCTCGTCGAGCCGTCCCGCCGATACGTGGCGGTCCAGCGCGGCAGCGATCTTGCCCGCAACATCGGGCGAAAAGCGCGCGAAGCCGATCCATTCGCCCCACCATTCGTGCGGCAGGCTCGGCCGCTTGTGAAAGTCGACCAGCAGCCCGTCGCGCATGCAGAGCTTGACCGGGTCTTCGCCTTCCTCCGTGGTGCGGTCGAGCAGGAAGCAGTTCACTTTCAGGCTGCCCAGCAGGCGTTCGATCATGCGCTGGTCGTAGAGCACGTCGCCATCCATGAAGATCACCGGCTCGCCGCTCTCGTAGGCCTCCCGCAGGGTCCAGAGCGAGACGATCGAGCCGCGCTCGTAGTCCGGGTTGAGATAGGCCCGAACAACGTCGTCGGCACCGATCCTGGTCAGCTCCGCCTGCACGGCCTCGGCCCGGTAGCCGACCACCAGGTCGATCCGCTCGATCCCGCAATGGCGCAGGATCGCGACATGACGGGCCAGCAGCGTGCTTCCGCCGAAGCTCAGCATAACCTTGGGCGGCAACTCCGGCTGTTCTAGCCGACGGCCGACCCCGGCGCCCAGTATGGTCGCCCTCATGGCACCTCCTTCAAGGCGATCTCGTTGCTGCCACAGCCGGGCAGCCTGCAACGACAGGGCCAAGCGCGGCCTTCCGGCGCGGCGTCAGTCCTCGCAAGGCTCTGAGACTCCGGCAAAAACAGGACCGGGAAAGGGCAGCGGGCCGGAGCGGCGCGCACAATGGTCGCTGATTCCCGAGGCGTCAATGGCGTAGTTTCACCGCCTGCCGCCCCTTGACGGCGACGTGACCGCCCCTTTATTGACAGGGTCCCTAGATGTAACGGTCGCAGTAACCGTATAACCCTACGATCAAGCGTGCGTTACCTGGGTCGGGATCGTCTGGAAAAGTATCTCCCAAAACCAATATGGTTCATCCGCGATGATTAGAGCTGCCAAAATACTCGCGTTGTCGTTTCTTGCCCTCTGGCTGTCCCAACCGGTCAGCGCGCAGGCCAATGCCACGGCCACGGAAACCGTCGAACGCCTGAACAAGACCCTGCTGCAGGTCATGCAGGAGGCGCAGGCGCTCGGTTACGCGGGCCGCTACGACACGCTGGCGCCGGTGCTCGAGGACTCCTTCGACTTTGCGCTGATGGCCCGAGTCGCCGTCGGGCGACATTGGAAGGGCCTGAACGGAGAGCAGAAATCGGAGCTGGTCGAGTCCTTCTCGCAGCTCAGCATCGCGACCTTCGCGGCGCGCTTCGACGGCTACAGTGGCGAGGCCTTCCAGGTCAACGGCGAGACCAGTCAGCGCAAGAATACGGTCCTGGTGTCCAACACCCTGGTCAAGAGCTCAGGCGAGACGATCCCACTTAACTACCTGCTGCGCGAGATCGATGGCCAGTGGCGCATCATCGATGTCTATCTCGACGCCAAGTACAGCGAGCTAGCCCTCAAGCGCTCCGAGTACAGCTCGGTCGTGGAGCGCGAAGGCTTCGACGGCCTGATCGGCGTGATGCGCGACAAGATCGCCGAGATCACGCCGAACGACGGTTGAAACGGCGCTTCAAGCGCCTCCCTGCCTACTCTTCTTCTTCCAGCGCATCGAAGGGATCTTCGCCTTCGGCCGGGTCTTCCGGCGCGGCGACGGGGGAACCGCTACCGTTGTTCTGATTGCGGATCTCGAAATCCCGATTCTGGTAGTAGAAGCTGCGCACAGCGGCGTAGAAGTCGATCGAGGTGGCTTCCAAAGCCTCGGTCTCGTTGAGGATGGCGGCACGGTCGCTGACCAGCTCGATTCCGGTCCTGGCGGTGCGTACGTCGGTCGGGGCGATGTGGGTGACGGGATCCATCACGATGTCGACCCCCAGCCCGACGGCGTCGCGCGGATTGGACGGCCCGAAGAGCGGCAGCACCAGATAGGGAAAGCCGCCGACGCCGTAGGTCGCCAGGGTCTGGCCGAAGTCCTCGTCGTGCCCTGGCAGGCCAAGGTAGTCCGCCGTGTCGATCAGCCCGCCCAGCCCGAAGATCGTGTTGATGAAAAAGCGCCCGAAGGTGGCGCCGGCGCGGCTCAGCTCCCCCTGCAGGAGATCGTTGGCGAAGATCACCGGCGACTTGATGTTGTTCAGCGCGTTGGCGATGCCGTCACGGCCGGGCTCGGGCACGGTCTCGATGTAGATCCGGGTGATCGGCCGCAACACCCAGCGGTCGAGCGTCAGATTGAACTCGAAGATCGGCCGATTGATCACCTCCAGTGGGTCGTTGTCGTCCGTCGCACCTTCGCCCTCGATGAAATCCTCGACGTCCTCGTCGCTGAACTCCTCTTCGTCGCTGAGATCATCGGCATCGATCGTCGTGACCGTCTCTTCGGAATCCTCCGAGCCGACGGGAGAGAAAATCACCGGCTGCTGCGCCTGCAGCACGTTGTGGGCGATGTTCAGATGGAAGGTCGGCCGCACCCGGGTCTCCAGCCGCGCTGGAGACTGCGTAGAGGCTTGAGCAAGGGGCTGCGCGCGGGGCAATGCGGGCCGCTCCCGCTCGGCGTGGGCCGTCTCGCTCCACGACGCCGAGAAGCCAACGGCAAGAGCCAGCAATACGACGTTTGTCCGCACCAAGCGCTCCAACAGCCGCCGCGATAGGACCAAACGCCATCCTGCGGCAAGATCCCTCGAGGACCGCCGCCCGGCGACCGTCGCGACCCAAGGACTATGCGGGAATCGTCCGGCCCTGTCGACCGCATGCCTAGCGAGGCCTAACCCGGCAGTAGCCGTCGGCTAGGGGTCGATATCCAACTGACGCACCGCGGCCGCTGCAACATCGTCCGGGGCCCGAGCGGCGTCCAGGCGGTGCCAGGTCATGCGACCCAAGTCCGAGCCGGCCTGGCGGCGCACCACCTCCGGCGTCGCATCCGAGGCGTCGCCCTGCCGCGCCGCGGTCCGCCGTGCCAGGAGACCGACCTGACCCTCCAACCAGAAGCCGGCGAAGGCCACGCCGGCCTCGCGGGCAATGGCTTCCGCCTCACTGCGCGCCGCAGGCTCCGCATAGACGGCATCCAGAACAACGCTGTGGCCGGCCGCGAGCGCCGTGCGCGCGCGCTCCAGCAGGCTCCGGTAGACCTTGGCGCTGACCTTCGGCCGATAGGCCTTCTCAGGCAGGGGGCTCAGTTCGTCGACACCGAACAGCGCCTTGCGCGCGGTGTCGCTGCGCAGGATGACGGCACCCGGCGCCGCGCCCAGGGCCGGTGCGATCCGCCGCGCCAAGGTCGACTTGCCGCTGCCCGAAAAGCCGCCGACGGCGACCAGCCGAGCCTCGGGCGGCGCTAGATAGGCCTGGGCTGCGGCAAAGTAGTCGCGGGCCTCAGCACGCAGGGCTTCGCGCTGGCCCGCATCCCTCTGAGTACTCTCGGCCGTGGCAGCGACCTTGGCCCTCACGGCCGCGCGCACGGAGAGAAAGAGCGGCAGGGCGGCAAGCACCGCGAGATCCTCGGAGTCCTGGAAGTAGCGGTTTAGGACAAGGTTTGCCTCGGCGCGAAGGCCGCGGTGGTCGAGATCCATTAGCAGAAAGGCCAGGTCGTAAACGACATCGATGCAGGCGATCGCGTCGTTGAATTCAATGGCATCGAACAGGGTCGGGCGGCCCTCGACCAGACAGATATTGCGCAGGTGCAAATCGCCGTGGCAGCGGCGAACCAGCCCGCGGTCCCAGCGGTCTTCCAGCAGCGGGGTCAAGGTGCGGACCGCTGCCGCCGAAGCATCCGATAGACGCCGCGCCGCGTCGGCTGCAAAGAGATCGGGCCGGGTGGCGATATCTTCGTCGTTTTCGCTCACGGTGGCCTGCATGCCGGCGCCGCCTCCGCGGGCCACACCGCCGCGGGCAACCGGCTCGGCCTTGCCGTGAAAGGCCCTGATCTCGTCCACCAGTTCGGTCAGAAGCTCGGGGGTGAGTGCGCCCTCCTGCGCGAGCCGATCGAACAGGCCGGACTGAGCGAAGGCGCGCATGATGATAACCCACTCGACCACCGACTCGCCCTCGCCAGCAGCACCGCCGACGCGCAGGCCGCCATCGGCGGCACGGACGATGGGCTCGACCCCCAGGTAGAGCGCCGGTGCCGTGCGGCGGTTGAGCGCGACCTCCTTCTCACAGGCCGTCCGCCGCAGGTCGAGGGTCGAGAAGTCGAGATAGGGATAGCGCACGGCCCGCTTGATCTTGTAGGCACGCTCGCCGGCCACGAAGACCAGGGCGGCGTGGGTCTCGAAGCGCTCGACCGCCGCCCCGCCGTGGGTTGCCGGATCGCCGAGGAAGGCGGCGACCTCGCCCTGCTCGGCAGCGCTTTGCCCCGCGTTTCTCACGCCCGCCTGCCCGTCATCCGGCATATCACCGCTCCACAACCTAACGACGCCCTCTTATAGCGCGCTGCGGCCGCTCGCGTTGATGTCGCTCAAACCGCAGACAGCGCTGCCAAAGCGGCCATGGCCGCGCGACTGGCCGCCGTCCGGTCGTCACGCTAGGTTGGACGGTGGAGATACGGGGGAAAAGTGGGCCATGCCCGAAGTCGTTCTGACAATCCTTGTGGTCGCCGTGCTGCTGGCTTTGGTCAGCCTCGTGCTGCCGCTGGCCGACCGGCTGGGACTGCCCTACACCACCCTTCTGGCCGCCCTCGGTGTCGGCCTCGGTACGCTTGCCATTGGCCTCGGCAATTTGAGCGGTCTAGGCCCGCTCGGCGATCTGCTTGCCGGGGTGACCCAATTCGGGCTCTCCGCCGACGCCTTCCTCTATCTCTTCTTGCCGCCGCTGCTCTTTACCGCCGGCCTGACCATCGATGTGCGGCTGCTGTTCGACGAGTTGGCCGCCGTGCTGCTACTCGCCGTTATCGCCGTCGCCGTGGCAACGGCGGCGGTCGGCTACGCCCTGGCCTCGGTCACCGCGGTACCGCTGGTGGTCTGCCTGCTGCTGGGAGCAATCATCGCGACGACCGACCCAGCGGCGGTGATCAGCATCTTCCGCGACCTGGGCGCACCGCGCCGCCTGACCACCCTGGTCGCCGGCGAGAGCCTGTTCAACGACGCCGCGGCGATCGCCATCTTCACGCTCCTCCTGACCGCTCTTACCAACGCCGAATCCTTCAGTGTGGGCACCGCCATAGTCATCTTTGCCGTAGACTTTGCCGGCGGGCTCGCGGTCGGCTTCGCGCTCTCCTATCTGGCCTGCGGCCTGCTGCATCGCTTGCGCAATACCCCGGTGGCCGAAATCAGCGTCACGGTCAGCCTGGCCTATCTGACCTACATCCTGGGCGAAGCCTATCTCGGCGTGTCCGGCGTTGTGGCCGTGGTGGCGGCCGCGCTCACCTTCGTGGTCTACGGCCGACCGCGCCTGCGGGCCGGCACCTGGGAGCCACTGGTGCAGATCTGGCAGCAGCTCGAGTTCTGGGCCAACTCCCTGATCTTTGTGTTGGCCGCCATCCTGGCCGCGCGAATTATCCCCGAGATCGATGTCGCCGATCTCAGCCTGCTGCTGGTGCTGGTCGTGGCCGCCCTGGCGGCCCGTGCCCTGGTGCTCTACGGTCTGCTCCCGTTGCTCTGGACGGCGGGCCTGACCGACCGGATGAACCAGCGCTATCGCGCCGTGATCCTCTGGGGCGGCCTGCGCGGCGCGGTTACCATGGTTCTCGCGCTATCGGTCAGTCAAAACCCAATCGTGCCACTGACCATGCAGCAGTTCGTGGCGGTGCTGGCGATCGGCTTCGTGCTCTTCACGCTCTTCGTCAACGCGCCCAGCCTGCGCCCGCTACTACGCCTGCTGCGGCTCGACCGCCTGAGCCCGACCGAGATCGCCCTGCGCGATCGCGCCATGGCCCTGTCGCGCGCCACCGTGCGCGAGCAGATCACCAAGACCGGGCGAGACTACGGCTTCGAACCCGAGCTTGCCGACCGTCTGTTGCCCGAGGAACCGGAAGACAGCGGTAAAGCGGGCGATCCCGAAGCGCCGATCGGGGCCGACCTGTCCCCCGACCGTCGCCTCAACGTGGGCTTGGTGACGCTGGCCAACCGCGAGCGCGAGCTCTACCTCGAACATCTTGGCAGCGGCACGATCTCGCGTGACATGGTAGCCTTGCGGGTGGCCGTGGCGGATCGGATCATCGACCGCGTGAAGGCCGCCGGCATCGAAGGCTACAAGGATAGCGCCCGTCAGGAGATCGGCCTGCCGCGCTCCTTCCGTGTCGCGCTCTGGCTGCATCAGCGGCTCGGCTGGGCCGCGCCCTTGGCGCAGCGCATCGCCGACCGGTTCGAGGGCCTTCTGGTCGCAGAGCTCGCGATACGCGAACTGATCCGCTTCAACCGTCGCGCGGTCTGGCCCTTGCTCGGGGCCGAAACCGGCGAGACGCTCGACGACTTGATCCGCGCTCGGCTGCGCATCGTGCAGGACGCCCTGGCCGCCATCGAGCTGCAGTTTTCCAGCTTCGCGGAAGCGCTGCGCTCGCAATACCTGGCGCGCGCCGGCCTGCGCTTCGAGGACGCCCAGTACCAGCGGATGCTGGAGGAGTCGCTGATCAGCCGGGAGGTCTTCAACGACCTGCAGAGCCGTCTGGAAGAGCGCCGCATCGCCATCGAGCGGCAACCGCCGCTCGATCTCGGGCGCGGCTTGGCCGAGATGATCCGCCGGGTCAAGGTCTTCGAGGCCCTGGACGACGCGGTGGTGCTCCACATCGCCCGCATGCTTACGCCACGCTTGGTCATGCCGGGCGAGCGGATCGTCAAGCGCGGCGATCACGGCAGCGCCATGTACTTCATCGCCTCGGGCGAGGTGGAGGTGCGGCTCGGCGAGCGACGCATCAAGCTGGAGCCAGGCGATTTCTTCGGCGAGATGGCACTGCTCAGCAACAAGCCGCGCAATGCCGACGTGGCCGCGCTGACCTACTGCCACCTGCTAGCGCTCGATGCCCGCGACTTCCGACGGTTGTTGCGCAACGACGCGGCGGTGCGGGAAAGCATCGAGAGCATCGCCGACGCGCGCCGCCAAGAACGTGATGCGCTCGATGGGACCTAATCCGAAGGGAAAGGGTCATGCGGGTAAATCTGAAGCCCTGGCACGAACTGAGCGTGGAGGAAGACCAGGCCATCGCTGCGTTGGCCGAGGCCGTCTATCCGCCGGAGACGCAACGGCAAGATCCTGGCCGGCGGTTCGCCTGGGCCCAGGCCGACTGGGTCATTCTGATTACGGATCCGCACGGCCGTTTGGTCTCCCTGGCGGGCCTTTTGGTTCGCCCGGCGCAGCTTGACACGAAGCCGGTCCGGATCGGAGGCATCAGCAACGTCAAGACCCACCCCGAGGCACGCCGTAAGGGCTACGCGGCGGCAGCTGTGCGCGAGGCCCTGCGCTTCCTTGCGGACTGCGGCGGAACCGACTTCGCGCTCCTGTTCTGCGCCGCGCACAACGTCCCCTTCTACCGGCAACGGGGCTGGCAGAGCTTTCGCGGCGACGTCCTGGTCGCGCAGCCGAGTGGACCCACCCGTTTCACGGCCTACGAGGTGCTGTGCCAGGACCTGGAGCGACCGGCGCCGATGCGGGGCACCATCGACCTCTGCGGCATGCCCTGGTAGCCGCTCATCTCCCGTTTCGCACGCAGAGCATCTCGTTGCCGCCCTTCTGGAACTCGTAGCCCACGCGGCGCACCGCCGTGTCGTAGCCCAGCGCGCCTAGGTCACGCCGCACCGGCGCGAGGTACCGCGAGGGCTCCCCCTCCAAGTCAACCAAAGGAAAGATCCGCACCTCCCGGCCGAGGCGCGCCATCTCCCGGATGCAGGCAAGGTGAAAGGCCGCATCGCGCTGCGCCGTGTAGAGGAATAGAAAGTGCGAACAGAGTACCAAGTCATAACTGCCGTCCTGCAGCGGCAGGTCGGGAAGCGCCGCATCCAGATAGCGTCCTTCGCCCCGCCCTTCCTCGTAGTCCGCCAGAAAGTGGCGCATGGCCGCGAGGCGGATTTCCGATACCCGCTCCGGCGTGCCGTAGTCGGCCCAGACGAAGCGCTCCCGCGCCTCGCGCAGGCCCTTTTCCATGATCCCGCGCGTCACCTCCACCCTCTCGGCGATCGCAGCGGCACTGAAGCCATAGAGCGGGTCGGCCGAGGTGACTCGGTAGCCAAGGCGGGTCATCTCGGCGTTGAACGACGAGGGGCCGCCGCCGCAATCGAGGATCCTGGCGCCGGACTCCATCGTTCCGAGATCGAAGAAGGCACAGTACTCCGCCCGATTGCGGCCCCAGGGTAAGACATCGTCGAGCTTAAAGGCGCCTGCCATGGTCACCTCCGAAAAGCGGGCGTCCGACGACCGACCGGAGCGAAAGCGGCAACTGGGGGAAGATTAAAGACAAAGGCCGCCTTCCTCTGGGCGGCCGATCGGACTCTCAAGGAGGACTCCCGGCCGCCTGTTAGGCGGGCCACCAAAGCGTCTTTGTCGGAGCCGTCCTCATGGCCGTCACGGTCGCACAGGCGGCGCCTCCGGACAAGCCGGCGCCGCTCGCGCCTTGTGCCAACTGCCTCATTCAACCAGTCTGCCACCCACCCTGCCAGAGTGTGGCGCGGCTGGAAGGAGAATGGCGATGAAGCCCCCGAGTGCATCGAGTGCCAAGGCGGCCAAAACGCGCCCGCGCGGGAAGACGCGGTGCGACGTGGGCCACGCGACGAAGCCCGAGGAATACCCATGACCGAATCCGATCCGCCGGCGCCGCTGCGACGGCTCCTCACTAGGCCCGTGCTCCGCAGCGCCCTCCTCGTTGCCCTGGTGGTCGGCAGTTTGTTGAACGTCATCAACCAGGGCGATGCGCTCTGGTCGGAGGTGCCGGTCGACTGGCTGAAGCTCGCCCTGACCTTTTGCGTCCCGTTCTTCGTCTCGCTCTACGGGTCCTACAGCGCTTTGCGGATGAGCGGCAAAAACTCCAGCTAGGGACCATCGATACGGCGCATTGCCCTGACAAAGACTGCACGGATGAGCTGCGCAGGCCCAATCATACAATACAACTAGTCGTATCTACGTAGTTTATCAAACGAGACATCTAATCAAATCAACGCATACAGAACACTAGCATAGTCATTTAATTCTTCAAAAGAAACGCAATCTGTACTTAAGGACTTTTAAACAACACATAGGTAAGTTCCCGCACATTAACAGCTTGGATTGCGTGTGGGAGCTATAGATGAGCTCGGCAAATCCTTATTCAGATCAGGATAAGGACGCTCTGCACATCCTGCCCTTGTCGGTTGTTCCGCTGGCGACGCCGGGCCTCTCTAAGGCGCGGCTGATCAAGAAGGTAGTGTCTAGATTCTTTCGCACTTTGGGGTTGGCGGCCTGTCCCGTCAGGCACTCATTTTGTGCTGTTTGAGTAGGTTCATATTCATATAGCGCTTGCTCGACCACTTGGTGCCGGCGATGTGCCTCAATCTGGCCGCGGCCAGGTTGAGAGCCGATTGACCATCTGGAAAGGCGCCGACCACACGGGTCCTCCGTCGGATTTCGCGCATGATGCGCTCCAGTGGGTTGTTGGTCCTGATCCGGCGCCAGTGTTCGTTTGGGAAGGCGTAGTAAACCAGGGTCTCGTCAACCGTCTCCTCGAGCCATGTGGCCACCTTGGCAAGCCGCATGGCCTTCAGCTTGGCGATGACCTCGTCGGCCTTGGCCCGGGCTGCTGCGCGGCACTCCTGAGCGTGGATCGCCTTCAGCATCAGCG
>Ga0209458_1000090_pt1 | contig 51784 bp, 43 predicted proteins | sample WorMetLIZAISLAND_FD_187411 | JGI IMG/M metagenome (GOLD analysis project Ga0209458, IMG submission 187411) | Marine gutless worms symbiont microbial communities from Max Planck institute for Marine Microbiology, Germany - Inanidrilus manae... ...
GTGCCGGTCAGCACGCCGATCACGTGCTCGACGATATCTGTGCCCTGGAGGCGCTGCTGGAGCGCCTGGGGTGTCTCTAGAAGCGCGGCGGCGCCTCGTCGGCAGCCCGTCGGCCGCGGCGTCGGCGGCGCTCTCCGCCGGCATCGCCCGCGGGCCGGTCGCCTAGCGGGCCGCGCCCGGCGGCGCCGGCGGAGATCTCGCCGAGCCGCGCCACGACACTCTCCAGCGACGGCAGCTCGCCGGGCTCGTAGCCTTCCAGTGCCTCGTGCATGGCGGCGAGATGTGCTGCCGTGGTGCCGCAGCAGCCGCCGATGATCCGCACGCCGCAGTCGCGCGCCAGGCGGGCATAGTCCGCCATCAGCTCAGGCGTCCCGTTGTAGCGGATCTCGCCCTCGACGAACTCGGGAATGCCGCAATTGCTCTTGGCCACCAGGATATCGTCCGGGTGCCGCGCCTCGGCCATCTTCAACATCACGGCCATCAGCTCCGCCGCACCGGTGCCGCAATTGCCGCCGTAGGCCAGCGGAGCCGGTGAGAGCTCCTGCACCAGCCCGGCAAGCTGCCCGGCGGTGACGCCCATCATGGTGCGGCCCTGGGTGTCGAAGCTGAGGGTGCAGACCACCGGCAGCCCAGTGGTGCCGGCGCCCGCGACCGCGGCCGACAGCTCCTCGACCGAGGAGATGGTCTCGATCCAAAGCACGTCGGCGCCGCCCTCGGCCAGGGCTTGGGCCTGCTCGGCGAAGGCCGCCGTGCCGTCTTCGAGGCTGAGCGCGCCGACCGGCTCGAAGATTTCGCCGGTCGGCCCCATGGAGCCCGCCACGACCACCTCACGGCCGAGCTTGTCGCCGAGCGCGTCGGCGGTTTCCCGGGCGAGCCGCGCCGCCGCTCGATTGAGCTCCGGCACCCGATCTTGTGCTTGGTGCAACTTCAGCCGGTAGCCCGTGCCGCCGAAGGAGTTGGTCAGAACGATGTCCGCGCCGGCCTCGATGAAGCTGGCGTGCAGAGCCGTGACGCGCTCCGGCGCGTCGACATTCCATAGCTCGGGCGCGTCGCCGCTCTGCAGGCCGGCGGCGAAGTAGTTGGTCCCCGTCGCGCCGTCGGCCAGCAGCCAGGGGCGGGAGTCGAGCAAGCGGCTCAGGCGATCGGACATAGCGCCCTTCGGTCCTCCACTGCGTTGTTCGGAAAGCGCCAATTGACGCTACGAGAAGGGACGTTAGACGCTCCGACCTGCGGCTTCAAGGCCGCGCGAAGCCTAGTACCCACTATCACAATGAATTGGCCCGTGTGATCGCTGGTCTTGGCTTTTGGGTAGGAGAGGACGCGCCGGCGGTGTGTGCCACCGTCAAGCGTCCTCGACGCCCGCCAAAAGCCAAGAGCAGCGACCCGCACGGGCGTCGCTGTCCGCCCCTCGGACGTCGTCGCGCGATTTTTGTGGTGGGCTCACACCACGGCGAACCGCGCTCCTAGCCGAGCAGCGGACAGCGACGTCACACGGGCCATCTCATTGTGATAGTGGGTACTAGCGGCGCAGGGCGCGGTCCATCAGCTCCTGGACCTTGCGCTGCTCCCAGTCGCTGGTGAACCAGGGCAGCTTCTCGTAGGTCTGGGCGGCGTGCACGCCGACGCAGAAGCCCCAGCCCAGCAGTGGCCAGTAGAACCAGGGCCCGCCGGGCGTGAAGAGGTCGACCGGGATCAGCACGAAGTTGACCGTCACGTAGGCCATGACGTGGGTGTAGAAGATCTTCAGCGCCCGCACCCGCGACCAGGCCCACCGCTCGGCCTCGACGACCCGCGCCGCCTCGTGCGCGGAGGCGCCGGGACGCAATTCCACGGGCTCGCTCGCCGCGCCCGGAACCTTGGACTGGCCTGCCGCCATGGCGTGCCTCGGTCTCGATGTTGCTGGAGTTGCCCCCAGTATATAGGGCGCCGGGTCCCGCGTCTCTAGCCGGTCGTGCCGTTTTGCCGAACCTCCACGAGGCCTTTCTGAGACCTGGTAGGGGGCCTTTTCAACGGACTGTGCTTATCAAGCCGCTCTTCGTGCCCGTAATTTGACCTAAGCGCGTCCCGCCGAAGCGGGGTCCCCCCCCGCTCCGAGCGCTCGATGTATCTGACGCGGGCACTGTGCGCAGAAGACTCCACATCAAGCCCGCAACGCATCGTTCTCCGGGTCATAGGGGCTTTCGCGATGATGCGGGCCGGGCGGCGCTGGTCGAACACGCGCACCTCGCAGTCGCGGCCGACCTCTGCGTAATCGGTCTTGATCATGACCCACACAGGCGGTGCCGATAGCACGCTGTTGCCGCCGCACCAGCGTCGTAAAGACCGTTGCCTTATGTCCGCGGATTCAGGTTTTCCGGGTCGTAGAGCGGTTCGTAGCCAACGCCAGCCACCTCGACCGGGTAGGTTTCGCCGAAGTACTCCACCTGGAACGCCTTGCCTTTGACGGCGTGCTCGTGAGGCAGATAGCCAAGAGCGATGTTCTTGCCGATCGTCGGGCCATAGGCGATGGATGTGGTGAACGAACGGCGGCCCTCGGAATCGACCAAGGTCTCGCCTGTATCACGATCCATGATCGGCAGAATGCCGACGGGGTAGCGGGCTACACCTGTCGAATCCTTGTTGTCGGTCATGACCAAGGTGCAGAGCGTGGCCGGCTGGTGGTCGCGTGCGCGGTGTTCGAGATAGGCGGCCTTGCCGACAAAATCAGCGTCTTTGACCTTGGGACGAGCAAGATCGGCCTCTAGAAGATTGTACTCGGTCAGGAGGTCCGCATTCTGGAGACGCAGGCTCTTTTCCATCCTGCGCGAGTTGGCATAGGTCTCCACACCGAAGGGCATGACGTCCTGAGCGCGTAGCGCATCCCACACGGCGAGGCCGTCGTCGTACTTCATATGCAGTTCCCAGCCCTGCTCGCCGACATAGGAAATGCGGAAGGCCGCGACATCCTTGCCCGCGATGCTGATCTGCTTGATCGACGCGAAGGGGAAGTTCTCATGGGTGAGGCTGTCCGGCTCGTCCACCACCTTCTGCAGGGTGGCCCTAGCATTCGGCCCCCAAAGGCCGATGGTGGTGAAGTCGGTCGACACGTCGGTGATCGCGACGTCGTAGCCCAAATCCTCCGCCATGCGCTTCATGTAGACGAAGTCGCGGTTTCCGGCATCCGCTCCATCGACGAAGCGAAAACGGTCTTCCATGCGGAACACGGTGAAATCGGCTTTGACCATGCCTTTTTCGTCGAGGAAGTGGGTGTAGATGCCCTTGCCGACCTGGTTGTCTCCACCGACCTTGGCGACGCAGAGGTATTCCATGAACGTCACGTGGTCCGGGCCGGTGACGTCGTACATGGCGAAGTGAGACAGATTGACCATGCCGACGTTGGCGCTCATTTCGAGGTGCTCGGCATTCGAAACGCGCCAGAAATGGCGATTGTCCCATTCGTTTTCGCGGACCGGCACCTGATTGCCATATTTCTCCAGCAAGCCTTCGTTGCTGGCATAGCCGTGGGCACGTTCCCACCCGCCGAGCTCCATGAAGTAGCCGCCAAGCTCCTTCTCACGCTCGTAAAACGGACTACGGCGCAGACCTCTGCCGCCCGCAAACGGCTCTCGCGGATGGACCGCCGGGTTGTAGATCTTCATCGCGGTTTCGCTGCAGCGGGCGTGGATGAAGTCTTCTTCCGTTTGGAAGGGATAGAAGCGCGCATAGTCGATCGCGTGATGATCGATCTCCGTGCGTCCATCCGTCATCCAGTCAACCAGCAGCTTGGCCATGCCGGGTCCGTCCTTGACCCAGATCGCAACGCCATACCAAAGACCGCGGACCTTCTGGCTTTCGCCGATGGAAGGACCGCCATCCGTCGTCACCTGGAGAAGGCCATTGAAGGAGCGTTTTTCGTCGTAGCCCAGCTCCGCAAGGATCGGCGTCAACTCCATCGCGCGCTCGAGCGGTTCCATGACCTGCTCGATGTCCAGGTCACGCTGCGAGGGAGAGAGGCGCGCTTCGGTCTTGTCCAGCAGGTCCCGCGGGTGGCAGAGGCGCGGCTCCGTTTGCTCGTAGTAACCCCACTCGATCATGCCGCCCTCGGGGGTCTTGGGGTCGCCCGTGTCGCGCATGTAGGCGGAGTTGCCCTGATCGCGGAGCAGCGGAAAGCCGATGTCCTTGCCGGTTCCGGCAAACTCCTCGTAGGGGCCGAACCACAGAAGCGGATGGTCGACTGGCATGATTGGCAGGTCCTCGCCGACCATGCCGGCGACGAGACGTCCCCAAAGCCCGGCGCAGACGATGACTTTGTCGGCCAGGATCGTGCCGCGCGGGGTTTCGACACCCTTGATGCGGCCCTTCTCGATGATCAGGTCGGTGGCTGGCGTGTTGGCAAAGGCTTTCAGCTTGCCGGTTTTTTCCGCGTTCTCGACCAAAATGCCGGCGACGGTCTGCGACCGGGGCGCGACAAGTCCCGCATCGGGATCCCACATGCCTCCCTGCACCAGGTCTTCCTCGATCAGCGGAAACTTTTCCTTGATCTCGGCCGGAGTCACGAGCCGCGCGCCGGTCCCGAAGGCCTTTCCGGACGCGACCTTGCGCTTGATCTCGTCCATGCGGGCATCATCGCCGACGCGCGCGATTTCGAGTCCGCCCACCTTGGCGTAGTGCCCCATCCTTTCGAAGAAGCCGATGGAGTAGAGCGTGGTCCAACAGGAGAGGAAATCATGGCTGGTCGCATAGCAGAAATCGGATGCATGCGAGGTCGAACCGATGTCCGTCGGGATCGCCGATTTGTCGATGCCAACGATGTCGTCCCAGCCCCGCTCGATCAGGTGGTGGGCCACCGAGGCGCCCACGATCCCACCGAGGCCAACGATGACGACTTGCGCCTTTTGCGGAAACTCAGCCATTTGTACTCCCCCGAAACTGGGACGCCATCCGGCGTCCGCTTGCCGGACACCGCTGTTTTCCTGATGTTTTCTAGAACTCTAAGCCGGAAATTGACTGAAGCCTAGGGCGCCTTCGAGACAAGGAGCGACACGCGACACCGGGTTTGCGACATGGGGACCCGGCCCGCTGCGTTCCCGGTCCGTAGGGCCTTCGCGCCGGCCATCTACTGCGGCATGCGCGCCCTGTCCTGCAAGGCCTCCAGGCTGAAGACGTAGTCCTTGTCGGTGAGCGGCTTGTGGCAGGCCAGGCATTTGGCCTCGTTGATACCGGCCTTGTGCACCCCGTCGGTTCCGAAAACGGCGTAGCTCCAATCGCCGTTGCGCAGCAGTTCGGGCACGCTGTCGCCCCAGCCGGCCTGCTTCTCCATGGCCGAATAGGCGGCCAGCTTGGCCGGCTCGAAATGGCCATCGGCGCCCTCGATGGGTTTACCATCAGCGTCGAGCTTGGCCTTGAAGATCTCGACGAAGAGCAGCGCGCCGTTGGGGAACGCGTCGTCCGCCTTGGCGGCCTCGAGGGCCAGGTCGTTGGCGTAGTAGTGCCGCACCTGCTTGCGGTCCGGGAAGCTGATCGTGGTGTAGCGGGTGAAGCTCTGCTGGTAGTCCTTGGGAAAGGTCACCCGGTCGGCCACCAGCTCGGGCAGCAGATCCGAGGTGCCGGAACCGCCCGGCAGGCTGGCGAAAAAGGCCGTCACGTTCTCGATCTCGCCGTCGCTGAGCTGCTCGGCAATGGCTTCCATCAGGGCGTTTTTGCGCTCGCCGGCCCGAAAGGCGGTGAGCTGCGCGGCCAGGTATGGGGCCTTCTGGCCGGCCAGGTTGGGGATGTCGTCGCTGACGCTGATCCCGGCCTCGCCGTGGCAGGCGGCGCAAACCGCCGCGGTCTCCTTGCCGGCCTCGAGATCGGCCGCCGAGGTTGCACCGGAGCTCATAAATCCGAACAGACTGCATGCCAGCAATGTCCTTGTGATCTCTCGCATCTGTGCCTCCTTCTCCCACGGTTCGGACGGCGCCGCATGCTCCAGGGCGATAGGAGCCACGGCAGGCGCGAGGCTGTGGGGCGGGTTGTGATTGCCCTAAGAGGTACGCGGCCGTGGGCCCCCGGCGCAAATGACGTTATCTTGAAGCCTGCAAACCGGGACCCGGCTGCCGAGACGCCGCAAATCCGCCGTTCCCCGTCGCAGTCTCGACAGAGGATGGAGCGGCCCCAGTCGGATAACCGCTGAAACCCATTCGAACGGAGGCTTCGAGCCATGAGCGAGGCGGCGAGCGACGAGCGCCGCGGGCGGCGCGCCCGCAGCGGGGGCGGGGCGGAGGCACGCCGAGCCCTGCGCAGCGGCGGCGGGGTCAAACAGAACCGCTTCATCACGCGCAAGATCCCCAACTTCGAGCCCCTGAACGACGAGGCGCTGGAGCTGATCGAGCACAACGCCGAGACGGTGCTGGAAGAGGTCGGGATCGACTTCCGCGACGACGCCGAGGCGTTGCAGATCTGGAAGGATGCCGGCGCCGACGTGCAGGGCGAGCGGGTGCGCTTCCCGCGCGGGCTCTGCCGCGCGCTGATCAAGACCGCGCCCAGCAGCATCACCCAGCACGCGCGCAATCCGGAGCGCACGGTCGAGATCGGTGGTGCCAACGCGGTCTTTGCGCCGGTCTACGGGCCGCCCTTCGTCCGCGATCTGGAAGGCGGGCGGCGCTACGCCACGATCGAGGACTTCCAGAACTTCGTGAAGCTGGCCTACATGGCGCCGACCATCCACCACTCCGGCGGCACGGTCTGTGAGCCGGTCGACATTCCGGTCAACAAGCGCCACCTGGACATGGTCTACAGCCACCTGCGTTATTCCGACCTGCCCTTCATGGGCTCGGTGACGGCGCCGGAACGGGCCGAGGATTCGGTCGCCATGGCCAAGATCGTGTTCGGCGACGACTTCGTCGAGAACAACACGGTGATGATCAGCCTGATTAACGCCAACTCGCCGATGACCTTCGACGATACCATGCTGGGCGCGCTCAAGGTCTACGCCCGCCACAACCAGGCCTGCATCATCACACCCTTCATCCTGTCGGGCGCCATGGCGCCGGTCACCCCGGTCGGCGTCATGACCCAGACCCTGGCAGAGGCCATGGCCGGCATCGCCTTCGCGCAGCTGGTGCGGCCCGGCGCCCCGGTGGTGCTCGGCTCCTTCGCCAGCTCGATCTCCATGCAGTCAGGGGCGCCCACCTTCGGTACGCCGGAGCCGGCCCTGGTGCTCTACGGCATGGGCCAGCTGGCCCGCCGTCTCGGCCTGCCGTTCCGCTCCGGCGGCTCGCTCTGCGGCTCCAAGATCCCGGATGGGCAGGCGGCCTACGAGAGCGCCCAGACCCTGCTGCCGACCCTGCTGGGCGGAGTCAACTTCGTGCTGCATTCCGCCGGCTGGCTCGAAGGCGGCCTGGTCTCCTCCTATGAGAAGTTCGTCATGGATGCCGACCAACTCGGCATGATGCAGGTCATGGCCGGCGGCTACGATGTCAGCGAGAACGGCCAGGCGATGGACGCGATCCGTGAGGTCGGTCCGGGCAGCCATTTTCTCGGCTGCGCCCACACCCAGGCCAACTTCGAGACCGCCTTCTATCGTTCCTCGATCGCCGATAACAACTCCTTCGAGCAGTGGGAGGCCGAGGGCGCGCAGGACGCCAGCCAGCGCGCCAGCACGCGCTGTAAGAAGATGCTCGCCGACTACCAGGCGCCGCCGCTCGACCCCGCCGTCGACGAAGCCCTGCAAGCCTTTATCCGCGAGAAGAAGGACTCCATGCCCGACGCCTTTGCGTGAGGCCCCTGCCTGGCGCCTTTGCCGAACGCCTTTGCCTGGCTCCGCTGGGCGGTGTATATCGTCCCCTGATTGCCAGGGCCGGCCGCGCTGCCGGCCTTTTGCTTGCCGCGCGGGATGGGGGGCGTAGCCTTCCCCCTACGTGGTTAAGAGGGCGTGGCTTTGGAGGAGCGCCGCGGGCATCGGGGGAGACCGTTTTGGCATCTTGGCTGGTGCTGCTTCTGGACGGCGCGGTGGTCGGTTTCGGGATCGCCGCCCCGGTCGGGCCGGTGGCCATGTTGAGCATCGACCAGACCCTGCGGCACGGCTGGCGCAGCGGCTTCACCGTCGGCATGGCGGCGGCGCTGGGCGATACGGTCTACGGCTTCTGTGCCGCCTTCGGTCTGGCCGTCGTGGCCGACTTCCTGATGTCACACGAGCAGGAGCTGCGGCTGATCGGCGGCCTTTTCCTGATCGCCTACGGCGGCTACCTGCTGCTGACCAAGTCCAAGCCCAAGGCCCCTCCGCCGAACGCGGCCGGCCTGGCCCGGCTGTTTTTGTCCGCCTTCGTGATCATCATCACCAATCCCATCACGCCGCTCGCATTTATCGCGATTTTCACCAGTCTCGGCCTGACTGAGGGGGCGAGCAGCATGGGAGCGGCGGCGATCCTGACCGGCGGCGTCTTCATCGGCGCCGCGTTCTGGTGGTTCTCCCTGGTTGGCGGCGCTGCGCTGATGCGCGACCGGCTGAACCACCGGGGCCTGGTCGTGGTCAAGCAGATCTCCGGCCTGGTGATCCTGGGCTTCGGGCTCTACGGCGTGGTGAGCTTTCTGGTGTAACGATTTGGGCGCCGATCAGAGCTGTCGGCCGGCCACAATGCGCGAAAGATAGCGTTCCTCGGAGCCGGGGATGCCCCAGATGATGGTGCGGCCTTCGCGGTAGAGCTCGTAACACTGCCAGCCCAGCCGCGCGGTCCAGCCGCAGTAGAGGTCGTTCTCCTCGTCGATGCGCCACTTGCCGGTTTCCCGCGGGCCGCCACGCGGTTTGTAGAAAATCACCCCGTTGGGCTGGAAGTAGGAACGGTAGGGCGTGTTGCCCCAAGTGCCTTCGACCGAATTTCCGGTAAGCGCCTCGCGTATCTCGCGGGCATTGAGCTTGCGCGGTTCGGCGCCGGCCGCAGTCGAAACAGCGAGGACAATGGCGACCGCGAAAAGCGGCGCCGCGGCGCTAACCAGTCGCATGTAATGCCTTCCCTGCCTACGCCCCCAGCCGAAAAACTTTAGCATGCACCACCGAGACTGTCGCGTCCCTTCGGCCTGGACCGGCCCCGGCCCTTGGGACAAGGGCGCACCCCAGCAGAGAAATAAGGCGAAGCTGTGATGCTGCGGACCGGCTTCAAAAAAGCTTTTTAGTACAAATCACTAATCTCAACTACAGCCATGCCGTACTCCTGCGCGGCGTCCTCCAGCCAGCGCCAGAGGTAATCGGCGAAGCTACGGAGCACGTAGATGTCGAAGGCTTGCCCCCCGACGTCCCCTGCGGCGTCGTCGCTCACCTGATGCACGGTCACGCCCGCCTTGGCCAACTGGCTGCCGGCGCAGCGCCCGGCGCCGAAGACCCGAGGGTGCAGGTCGAGCGGGCAGCCCTTGGCCAGCAAGTCGCGCGCGTGCGGGCCGGCGACGCGAATGCAGCAGCGGCTTTCGCCGATCTCGGTGACGGCAGCGTGCTGGCCCTCGAGCGCCTGGCGCAGGCGCTCGGCCATCGCCGCACCATCCTTGGGTGTCACGATCCACCACTCGTCCGGGCCCTGCCAAAGGGCGGCGACCTCGCCCTCGCCGGCTGTTGTGCAGGCCTCCGTCGGCAGGGCGAAGCCGAGCGCCTTCTCAGTCGCCGCCGCGAAGCCAGCATCGTTCGCCTTGCCGCGCAGGTCGACGATGCTGCGGTAGCGCTGCTCGCCTATGACGATGCCGGCGACCTCGCGCTCGCCCTCGGCGCGGGCCGCCAGGCCGAGGTGGGATAGCGGGCTTTGCCGCAGATAGTGATCAGCCACGGAGCCGCTCCCCCTCAGGATCGAAGAACACCGGATCGCAGATCGTGCAGGTCACCGTCTTGCCGCCCTCCAGCGGCGCCAGGACCTTTTCGCCCTTGCGCGCCAAGCCGCCCTTGACCAGAGCCATGGCGATCGAGCGGCCGACATTCGGGCTGTGATAGCTCGAGGTGACGTGGCCGAGCATCGGCATCGGCGGCTGCGCCAGCAACCGGTCGACCAGTTGGGCGCCTTCCGGCAGCACCTCCTTTGGGTCGTCGGTCAGCAGGCCGACCAGCTGCTTGCGGTCCGGCTTCGACATGTCGGAGCGGGACAGCGAGCGGCGGCCGATGAAGTCCTTCTTCTTGGAGACGATCCAGTCCATGCCCAGGTCGAGCGGCGTGATCGAGCCATCGGTTTCCTGGCCGACGATGATGTAGCCCTTCTCGGCGCGCAGCACGTGCATGGCCTCGGTGCCGTAGGGCGTGATGTTGTACTTCTCGCCGGCTGTCATCAGCGCTTGCCAGACCGCCAGGCCATAGCTCGCCGGTACGTTGATCTCGTAGCTGAGCTCACCGGTGAAGGAGATGCGAAAGACCCGCGCGGGAACGCCGGCGACCGTGCCCTGCGCCACGCCCATGTGTGGGAAGGCGTTGCTCGAGAGCTCGATGTCCTTGGTCAGCTCGGCCAGCAGGCGACGGGCGTTCGGGCCCGAGATGGTCATGGTCGCGAACTGCTCGGTGACCGAAGTCAGGAACACGCGCAGTTCCGGCCACTCGGTCTGCAGCCATTCCTCCAGGTGCGACATCACCGAAGCGGCGTTGCCGGTCGTCGTGGTCATGAGGTAGTGCTGCTCGCCAAGGCGCGAGGTCACGCCGTCGTCCATCACCATGCCGTCTTCGCCCAGCATCAGGCCGTAGCGGCACTTTCCGACCTCCAGCTTGGACCAGGCGTTGGTGTAGACCCGGTTCAGGAACTCGGCGGCATCCGGTCCCTGGAGGTCGATCTTGCCTAGGGTCGAGGCATCGAGGATGCCGAGCGAGTCGCGGCAGGCCTTGACCTCGCGATTGACCGCCTCGTGCAAGGTTTCCCGGTCACGCTTGTAGTACCAAGGCCGTTTCCACTGGCCGACGTCCTCGAAGAGCGCGCCGTTATGCTCGTGCCAGGCATGCATCGGCGTGCGGCGTACCGGGTCCAGTAGGTCGTCCACGTCGCGCCCGGCGAAGGCGCCGAAGGTGACTGGCGTGTAGGGCGGGCGGAAGGTGGTGACGCCCACCTCCGGCAGGTCGAGGCCCAACTCGTCGGCGACGATGCCGATGGCGTTGACGTTGCCGGTCTTGCCCTGGTCCGTGCCCATGCCGGTAGTGGTGTAGCGCTTGACGTGCTCGATCGAGCGGTAGCCTTCGCGCAGCGCCAGCTTGAGATCGGCGGCAGTGACGTCGTTCTGCTGGTCGTGAAAAAACTTGCCGCCCTGGCCGAGCGGCTTGTCGGAGGGCACCAGCCAGAGCCAGCGGGCCGGCAGGAAGCCGCGATCCTCGGCCGCCGGTGCCTTCTTGCGGCGGCCCTTGGTCTTGAAGCCGGCCGCGGCAGCGGCCGCCTCACCGGCGGCGAAGCCCTCGGTCAGGCAGCCGCCCAAGCCGAAGGCACCGTTCGCCGAACCGGCGATATGGGTTGCCTGTGCCGGCCGGTCCGGCAGGAAGCAGCCAAGATCCGCGTCCCAACGCAGACTGCCCTTGGATTGGGAGAAGAGATGCACGATCGGGCTCCAGCCGCCGGAGACGGCGACCAAATCGCTGTCGATCGCCTCGCCGCCGCCGAAGACCTTATCCCCTAGCTCGTTCAACGGGGCCACCAGGACCCGGCGCACCCGCTTGCTGCCCTCGGTGCCGATGATGGCATGGCCGGCCAGCACCTTGAGGCCGGCCTCCTCGGCCCGATCGGTTAAGGGACCCTCAGGCAGGCTGCGCAGGTCGACGATGGCGGCGACCTGAATGCCGGCCGCCGACATGTCGAGCGCGGCGCCATAGCCGCTGTCGTTGTTGGTGAAGACAACGGCGTTGCGGCCCGGCCGTACCGCATAGCGGTTGACGTAGGTCTGGCAGGCGCCCGCCAGCATGATGCCCGGCCGGTCGTTGTCGGCGAAGACCAGCGGCCGCTCGATGGCGCCGGTCGCCAGCACCACCTGTTTGGCACGCACCTTCCAGAGGCGGTGGCGCGGCAGATGGGCGGGCTTGTCGGTCAGGTGGTCGGTGACCCGCTCCAGCATCACCACGTAGTTATGATCGAAGTAGCCGTAGGCGATGGTGCGGGTCAGCACGCGCGCCTCTTCGGCCGCGCGCAGCTCGGCTTCCGCCTCGGCCATCCAATCGAGGGCCGGCTTGCCGCCGATGCTCTCCTCGCCGAGGCCGAGCAGCGCGCCGCCCAACTCCGCTTCCTGCTCGGCCAGTACCACGCGGGCGCCGGTGCGAGCCGCCGCGAGCGCCGCCGAAAGGCCCGCTGGCCCGCCGCCGACCACCAGCACGTCGCAATGCAGGTTGCTCTTGTCGTAGCGGTCTGGATCGCGGCTTTGCGGGGCCTGGCCGAGCCCGGCCGCCTGGCGGATGAAATGCTCGTACTTCATCCAGAGGCCCGCCGGCCACATGAAAGTCTTGTAGTAGAAGCCGGCCGGGATCGCCCGCGAGGCCAGGTTGTTCACCGCGCCGACATCGAAGTCCAGGCTGGGCCAGCGGTTCTGCGAGGCGGCGCTCAGGCCTTCGATCAGCTCCAGCTGGGTAGCACGGATGTTGGGGTCGGTACGCGGGTTTTCGCCCACTTGGACGATGGCATTGGGCTCCTCCGCGCCGGCCGAGACGATGCCGCGCGGCCGGTGGTACTTGAAGCTGCGGCCGACGAAGTGGACGCCGTTGGCGAGCAGCGCCGAGGCCAGGGTATCGCCGGCATAGCCCTGGTAGGCCTTGCCGTCGAAGCGGAAGTTCACCGGGCGGGTGCGGTCGATACGGCCGCCTTCCGGCAGTCTGAAGCTCTGTGCCATGCCTAGACGTAGTCCCGCTTCGGCAGTTTCGGCGGCTTGGCGCCCATGGGATAGACCACCAGGATCTCGTTGGTCACGGTGTCTCGCGCGACGTTGAACCAGCGGCCGCAGCCGTGGCTATGGCACCAGCGCTCCAGGAAGATCCCCTTCAGGTTGCTCTTCATGAAGACGTAGTCGGCCCAGGCCGCGTCATCGAGCGCGTCGCTGTCCTTGGGCCGTTCGATATGCGCCTCGTTGCCGTAGGAGAACTCTGTTTCCTCACGTGCGCCGCAGTTGGGGCAGGGGATCACGAGCATGGCGAAGTCCTCAATGCGCGACAGCGGCGGCGCCGTGCTCGTCGATCAGATAGCCGCCGGTGAAGCGGTCGAGCGAGAAGGGTGCGTTGATCGGATGCGGCTCGTCGCGGGCGATGGTGTGGGCGAAGACGTGGCCCGAGCCGGGCGTCGCCTTGAAGCCGCCGGTGCCCCAGCCGCAGTTGATGTAGAGCCCCTCGACCGGCGTCTTGGAGAGGATCGGGCTGGCGTCCGGGCAGGTGTCGACGATGCCGCCCCACTGGCGCAGCATGCGCATGCGCCGGAACATGGGGAAGAGCTCGCAGATCGCCGCCAGGGTTTCCTCGGTCACCGGCAGGCTGCCGCGCTGGCCGTAGCCGACGTAGTGGTCGACGCCGGCACCGATCACCAGCTCGCCCTTGTCCGACTGGCTGATGTAGGCATGCACGGCATTGGACATAACGACGCAGTCGATCACCGGCTTGACCGGCTCGGAAACCAGGGCCTGCAGCGGCAGGCTGGTGACTGGCAGGCGAAAGCCGGCGAGACCGGCCATGACACTGGAATGGCAGGCGGTCACGATGCCGACCTTCTTGGCCTCGATATAGCCCTTGCTGGTCTCGATCCCCTGGATGCGGCCGTTACTGATGCGGAAGCCGGTCACCGGGCACTGCTGGATGATGTCCACGCCGAGCGCATCGGCGCCGCGCGCGTAGCCCCAGGCCACCGCGTCGTGGCGCGCCGTGCCGCCGCGCCGCTGCAGCGAGGCGCCGAGCACCGGATAGCGGCCGTTCTTGCGCAGGTCGATGATCGGGCAGAACTCCTTGACCTGGCGCGCATCAAGGATCTCCGAATCGATGCCGTTCAGGCGGTTGGCGTTGACCCGGCGCGACAGCTCGCGCAGGTCGTGCTGGTTGTGGGTCAGGTTCATGACGCCGCGCTGGCTGAACATGACGTTGTAGTTCAGCTCCTGCGACAGGCCTTCCCAGAGCTTCAGGGCGTGCTCGTAGAGCGCCGCGGACTCGTCCCAGAGGTAGTTGGAGCGCACGATGGTGGTGTTGCGCCCGGTGTTGCCGCCGCCGATCCAGCCGCGCTCGACCACCGCGATGTTGGTCAGGCCGTGCTCCTTGGCCAGGTAGTAGGCCGTCGCCAGGCCGTGGCCGCCGCCGCCGACGATGACCGCGTCGTAAGATGCCTTGGGCTCCGGGCTGCGCCAGGCTTCCGGCCAATTCTCGTGATAGCTCAGTGCGTTGCGCAGCAGGCTGAAGATCGAGTAGCGCGATGTCATAGCTTGTCCGCCGCCCCAAAGGTCTGAAAATACATCAGCCCGGGCAGTTCTCAAGGCGTTGGCAATGGTTGGAGCCGCCCGCCGGTGATCCCCCGGTGGTCCCCCCAATGGCCCGGCGCCCAGAGCACTCGATGCCCCGCGGGGCGGCTTGCGAGTCCCCGCCAGTAATTTTTCTGTTCGCGACACCCTTTTTTCTGTGTCAGAGTTCGCGTTTCGGCGCCGCAAAGAAGCGCCGGTGGAGCAGGTTGTCAGGCTGACGATGTTTGGAAAAGCGCCACGGGAGCTGCCCCAGCGGATCGGCTTTCTGCTGATCCCCAATTTCTCCATGATCGCCTTCACCTCGGGCGTCGAGCCGCTGAGGCTGGCCAACCGGGTGGCCGACCGACAGCTTTATAACTGGTCGCTGTTCTCGGTCGACGGGCAGTCGGTGCGGGCCTCGAACGGCATCGTCATCGAGGTGGACGGTGACCTGGAGGCAGCCAGCAGCCTTTCGACCATCGTCGTCTGCAGCGGTGTGGAGGTGCACCGCTTTCACGACAAGCATTTGTTCTCCTGGCTGCGCCGCATGGACCGCAAAGGCGCCGACCTCGGCGCGCTCTGCACGGCCAGCCACCTCTTGGCGCGGGCCGGCCTGCTGGACGGTCACCGCTGCACGATCCACTGGGAGAACCTCGCCGGTTTCATAGAGGACTTCCCGGAGATCGAGGTCACCAGCGAGCTCTTCGAGATCGACCGCAACCGCTTTTCCTGCTCCGGCGGGACGGCGGCCATCGACATGATGCTGAACGTCATCTCCGTGCAGCATGGGCACGAACTCGCCGCCTCGGTCGCCGACCAGTTCCTGCACGAGCGCATCCGCGACCAGCGCGACCACCAGCGCATGTCGCTGCCGGCCCGCCTGGGCGTCCGCCATCCCAAGCTGCTGGCGGTGATCGATCAGATGGAGCAGAACTTGGAGGAACCGCAGAGCCGCAGCGAGCTGGCCCAGAGCGCTGGCCTCTCGACGCGCCAGCTCGAACGGCTGTTCCGCAAGTACCTGAACCGATCGCCGGCGCGCTACTATCTGGAGCTGCGGCTCAACAAGGCGCGTTTGCTGCTACTGCAGACCAATATGTCGGTGATCGACGTGGCGCTCGCCTGCGGCTTCGTCTCGGCCTCGCACTTCTCCAAGTGCTACCGCGACTTCTTCGGCCGTACGCCGCGCAAGGAGCGGGGCCTGCCGCCGGGCTCGACCGGCTGCCCGTCCGAGCCGGAACTCGCCGCCGGCGCATAGACAGGGGCGCTATGGAAAGGAGGGGGGAACGGGAGAGCCCCTTCCCCCCAATACGAAAGATCTAATTGAGATGGCTTCTTAGACGGGCGGCCACGTCCTGGGCGGTCGGTACACGGCCGTAGCCCGCGCCGCCGAAGAGCCAGCGGGCTTCGGAGACGGAGGTTCCGAAGAACTGGGCAGCGGCCTCGAAGCCCTTGTAGCCGTCGTAGCGCGGGGCACCGCGGCCGACCAGATCGAAGCCCTGAGCTTGGCACCAGGGATCACCGCCGGCCACGCCGAGCGCGCAGCGGTCCCAGCGGCTCATGTTGAAATCTTCGTCCCGCGTGGCCTCCAGCAGGCCCGCAAGGTGCACAAGTCTATCTTGCCCGGTGATCGATAGTTCCCTGACAGTCGTATCGTGGGCAGCACTCTGCATAACGTACGTCCTTTCCATTCAGCTTCACGGCCGAATCCATGGGATCGGCCAACGTGGAAGCAGTCATGGGATTCGGAGCTTAACATTTCGTTAACCATAAACCGCCAGGCGAGGCGCGGGATCGCGGGCCCACGTGCCCGTCGGGCGCTGATCGCAATTGCATGGCGAGGCTGTTCGCGAAGCCGCACTTGGTCAGGAACAGCGTGACTGCCCGGTGACCGGAAGGCCGTCCCACTTCGGCTTGCTGATCTTCTCGGTGAAGGCGGAGAGCATGATGTCGAAGCTGATGCTGACCCGCTCCTGATTGCTCATGTTGGGGGCCACGCCGTGCTGGAGCCAGGCGGGAAAGATCACCAGGCGGCCGGTCGGCACGCGCACCTCCAGCCTTCCGAGATTGTGGCCGTTGGGTTTCTTGATCTTGGGCGCGATGACATTGGTCATGGGGCGCGGATCGTAGAAGGAGATGCTGTCGGCGCCAGCCGTCGTCTGCACGTAGTAGACACCGCTCAGGTAGTTGTTGGGATGGGTGTGGGGGCTGTGCGGTGAGCCCGGCGGGTTGACGTTGGCCCAGCAGCCGGTGATCTGGAAGCCCTCATGCTCGACCTCCAGGAAATCCAGGACGCCGTTGGTGGCGGTCTCGATGATGGCGACCAGATCGGCGAAGGCCTCCAGCTCGTGCAGCCTTTGATCGGTCTGCCAGGTCTGGCCCGTCTGCAAGGGTGGGCGCGGCGTCAGCATGGCGTCGAGCTGCGCCATCATACGCTTGTTCATGGGCTCGTAGACTTCGGGCTTGAGGTCGTGCGTCCAGACCATAGTCGGGAACAAGGGTACCGCCTGCGTCGCCTTGAACATCAAGATGCCGTCCGTTTGTCGAGGGTCGGATCGCCCGGCTGCGTCATCCGAAGGCCTTCGGCTCCCGGGCGAAGAGGCGATACACCATGGGCTCGAAGGCTTCGAGCGGCAGGGTGTCGTAGTCGGGATCGAAGGAGACCTGGTCCCAACGCTCGCAGAAGTCGGCGCAGGCTTCGAAGTAGGGATGGCCGCGGTACTGCTCGCGCGCGTTCCTGTCGCCGCCACTGTGATGCCAGAAGTAGTAGCCTTGGAAGATGCCGTGGTGCAGCACGATCCAGTAGGTCTTCTCGCTGACGTAGGGCCGCAGAATGGCGGCCGCCACTTGGCTGTGGTTGTCCGGCGCGATCGAATCGCCGACGTCATGCAGCAGCGCGGCGACCACCGTTTCCTCGTCGGCACCGTCGCGCTGGGCGCGGGTCGCGCTTTGCAGCGAGTGCTCGTAGCGGTCGATCTTGTAGCCCAGCGTCGGCCCCTTCATCTGCTTGAGCAGGCCGAGGACGCCGTCCGTTAGATGGTCCTTCTTGTGCTCCTCCCAGAGGCGGCCGAGGAAGGCGTATTCCTCCGCCGTGCCCTGGTCCATGCGCGTAAAGTTGATGCTGTCCATGGCATCCTCCCAACCAATTCGGCCACCCTAGCCCGCCGGCAAATCCGGAGCGGCAGTCTGCCTAAGCCCGCAGCTCTTTGTCCATGCTCGCGTGGCCGTCGCACCAGGCGAGTGCAAACGGGCGAGGCGCCTGCCCACCAAGGCGCCGTCTGTGCACGATATCACAGGCGGCTGGACTCTTGCGCGGCTACACTGGCATCGGGATAGCGGGCAATAACAAACGAATGGGAGGTCAGGCCATGGCCAAGTCAGGCGCCTACAATCCGCCGGAAGAAAAGATGCCGAGGGGTCGTATCCAAGTCTTCTTCGCCACCAATCGCAACATCGATGGAACGGATCGCAACCCTGAGTTCGGCACGCGGTTCCACCAAGAGGGGCCGTTCTACGTCCGCTACGGCAAGGCGGAGATCAAGCCGCCCGCCGATTGGGGCAGCGACGACTTCGAGGTGGCGTCGGTGCGACTTGCTCCGGAGAAGATCCCCAAGAGCGAGAAGGGCAAGAAGAAGCTGGGCAGCAGCGCAATCTTCGACTCCCTGCGCGAACGGATGCGGAAGGAAGAGAGTGACACGCTGGTTCTGATCCACGGCTACGCCTCGGACTTCGATACGGCCGTCACGCGCGCCGCGGAGATCAAGCTGCGCTATCAGTTCGATACCGGCCGGCCGCTGAACGCCTTCGCCTTCTCCTGGCCGGCCGACGGAGTGATGATTCCGCAGCTCTCCTACTACCGGGACAGAGACGACGCCAAGGTCTCGGGCATGGCGATCGCGCGTGCCTTCCTGCGCCTGCGCCAATGGCTGAACGAGGAAGTGGCGGCGGGGGACCAATGCCGGCACCGGCTCCATCTGGTGGCGCACTCCATGGGGAACTATGCGCTGCGCCACGCGGTGCAGGCGATCCGCAGCCAGCTCGACCGCTCGCGCCTGGAACGGGCCTTCGACAATATCTTCCTGATGGCCTCGGATGAGGACGATGACGCCTTCGAGCTGGAGCACAAGTTCGGCCCCTTGCCGGACCTGGCCCGCGCCGTGCATGTCTACTTTTCGCAGAACGACGAGGCGCTGGTGATCAGCGACGTCACCAAGTTCAATCCGGACCGGCTCGGCCATCACGGGCCGCGCAACAAGGACAACCTGCCGCGCAAGGTCTCGCTGGTCGACTGCAGCGCGGTCGACAAAACGCGCCTGACCCACGCCCGGCATCAGTACTACCGGCTGCGGCCCGAGGTTTATCGTGACGTGCGCCAGGTGCTTGCCGGTATCGAGCCGCGCGCCATCGAGGGACGGGAGTTCCTGCCGGATGAGCGGGCCTATCGAATCTTGTCCGAGGCCGAACGCAAGGTTCGAGCCGCGGAGGAGAGGAAAAGGTTCGGGGCGCACCGGGACAGATAGCTGCGCAAAGCTTTGAGTCTAGGCTGCTGCCGAGCGTTTGCCCTGGGTCTTGCGCCATTTGCGCTGGGCGCTGTGGATCGCCCGGCGCATGGCCTTGCCGAACTGCGAGAGGGGGAAGCGGCGGGCCACGTTGGTCCGTGCCGCCGCACCCATTTGGGCGGCCAGGGCCGGTTCGGCCAGCAGGCGTTCGGCGTAGCCGCGCAGCTCTTCCGGGTTGTCGGCCAGGAAGCCGCTTTCGCCATGCCGCACCGGTGAGGTCAGATGCCGGTTGCCGATGATCGGCAGGCCGCTGGCCATGGCTTCCAGCACCGCCATGTTGTAGCCGTCCTCGTAGCGCGGATCGGCGGTGTGCACGAAGAAACGGTGCCGCGCCAGGATCGCCTTGAGGTCGTCCCAGTCGCGCGCCGGTTCGACGCCCGGTAGATCGGGATTGTGGCCGACCAGGGTCACCGGCAGACCGGCGAGCGCCGCCTCGTGGAAGTCCCACAGCAGCACCGCGCGTTTCTGGCTGATCTGATTGGCCACGCGCAGCCCGGCGGCAAGCTCGCCGCCGTGAGCCGGGAAATCGGCGATCTCAACGCCGGCGTTCACGACGTCCTTGGGAAAGCCGTCCGGGCCGGTCTTCATCTTCGACACCGCAACCGCGTGGCCCCCGACCAGCTTCAGGTACTTGCGGATCGTGGCCCGTAGCTGATCGAGCGGCAGATCCGCGTCTTCGCTCCTTAGGCGGCCCTCGTAGGTCGAGTGCACCACCAACAGGCGCGGCCCGGATAGGCTCTTGACGTCCAGCAGGTCGGTCAGGTTGTGGGCGATGATGCAGTCGTACGAGGCCTGCTCGGCCAGCGCCTCGGCCAGGGTCAGGGTGCGGGACTTGGCGGGCAGGGGTCGCATGCGGCTGTCCCAGCCGGTCGCGTGATGGCCCTTGAGCCCGATAATGATGTCCAATTCGCAACCGAGCACGCCCAGCTGGTGGACCCAGGCTTCGTGGCAGTTGAAGACGAGCAGGCGCATCGGGCTCCCTTCGAGGGTTCTTGCGGCAAATCGCCCGGGTCAGCCTAGGAGAGCCAGGCTTAACGAAAGGTGGACGGGGGCCGTCCAAGCATCGCCAGGCGCTTGACGCATATCAAAGATGGCTCGCCTTCCCTGTGTTGCGATGCTGGTTGGAGGCCGTCGCGGCCGGGAGGGGTGGATCATGTCGCCGTTGCTGAAGTCCTTGTCGAACGATCACCACAACTTTGCCGCGCTTTTGGATATCCTCGAACGCGAGGTCGGCAAGCTGATGAATGACGAGGAGCCGGACTTCGAGATCGTTGAGTTGATCCTCGCCTATCTGCGGCGTTATGGCGATCACTGCCACCATCCCTTGGAAAATCTGGTCTACAGGCAACTCCGCGAAAGCCAGAGCGCGGCGGCCGAAAGCAGCAGCCGAATTCAGGGCGAACACAAGGACATGGCCGAGCACACCGAGCGGCTGTTGAACCGCGTGCGATGGATTCAGCTGGGCGACGAAAAGCCCGATACTGCCTTTATCGACTCGATGCGGGACTTCCTGGTGGGCTATCGGGCGCACATGTCGGCGGAAGAGAGGTTCCTCTTCGTTGCCGCCGATGAGAGCCTGAGCGAGGAGGATTGGTTGACCATCGAAGCCCGGCTCGCCAACGCGATCGATAGCAAGCTGACCCGCAACGTGGAGGAACGCTTCCTCGCCCTGCGCGACTACATTCACCGCCTGGGGCGCTTGGACTGACGCCTGCCGAGGCGCCGGATCGCCCAGGCCAGCCCGGCGGCGACCAGCGCCAGCGGGAGCGTGGCCACCGCGCCTGCGTAAATGATGGCCAACGACCAGACCGCCGCGTCGGATGGGCTGAATGTACCGCCCCCGAGGGCAAGAACCGTCAACAGGCCGAGTGCCATGACCGAGCCGGCCACGAAGGCGGCGAAGAGGCCATGTAAGGCTCCTTGGCGGCGCACCCAGGCAGCGGCGACTGCGCCGCCGAGGGCCTGTAGCACGGCCGCTACGGTAACGATGATGACGAACTGCGAGAGATCCTCACTCTCAAGCGCTGCGAAGCGGCGGGCGAGCTGCATCGGCGGCTCGGCAGCCAGCGTCGGTAGCAGGACACAGAAGACCGCGCCGCTGAGTAGGCCGACCAACAGCGCGAGCAAGGGCCGCCAGCGACCCTCGTCGCGGAGCCGCAGCTGGCGCTCGACGCCATCCAAATAGATCCAGCCGGAGCCCGTGGTCTCCGCTAGCCGTCCGCGCCGAAACCAAGCGGCCAAGGGAAAGGCCCAGAGCGCGATCAGGGCGAGGATGACGAAGGGATTGAGAAAACCGACTTCGAGCCCCAGGGCGTAGACCTGCTCGACTTCCTGGGTCGTCTGCGCCAGTGGCAGAAAGAAGCCGACCGCCATGGGCACGAACACCAGGGTGGCGATCCAAATGGCCGAGGCTAGGCTGGTCAGAAGCAAGCCCACCAGATAGGCCGGGCGGGGCGAGGGCGCGCGCAGGGCAACCTCGAGCCAGGCCGTCGCGCCGGCCGCGATCCAGCGGCAGAAAAGGTAGAGGCTGACGAGGAGCAGCATTGCCCAGGCGACCATGAAGGCGGTCCAGGCGGAGGGTGAAATCGTGGTCGGGGCGTCCGTCAGGCCGAAGCCGGGGTCCAGGTAGCCAAGGCCCGGAACGAGCGAGAGCAGGGAGCCGAGCATGAGCCCGATGCCCAGGCCGAGGCCGGCGAGTCCCGGGTTCCGCGGCTTGTCCCGGCGCAATAGGGCGAGCAGGCTCATGCGCCAGAGGCTCAGGCTCACTGCGCCGACTGCCAGGACGGCAACCAGGATGGCCGGGAGGCCGATGGTGATCGTAGGAAGCAACAGGCCGACATCTGCGACCGCTCCGGGATCGGTTCCGAGCAGCGTGAAGGCGACAACACCGATGAACCCGCTCAGCAGGGGCAGTGCCAGCGCCACGCCGATACCGGCGGCTACCGCGTCCCACAGGCCAAGGTGAAAGAGCCGGTCGCCGTCGTCCAGGAGGCGCCGCCTTTCTCCTGGGTCCGGATGCATGCGCAGCAGCCTCATCCACGGCTGATCGCCGCCGGAGGGTAGGCTTTCGAGGACGCGCTCCAGGCCGCCCTTCGGGCCGTCCCAAACCGAAGCCCGGAGATCGGCATGGATCTCGCGGCCTCTGAGGATTGCGTTGCGGGTGAGATAGACGATCAGGGTCAGCGCCAGAATGCGCCAGGAGAAGGGCAGCGCCAGGTCCCAGTCCTGGGTGAGCAGTCGCCAGCCATAGGGCAGCAGCGCGACGGCGACGAAGGACCACCAGACGGCGACCGTGAAATAGGTACGGTCCACATCGCCGTTGCGCAGATGGGCCAGTTCGTGCAGCACGATCGCCCGGAAAGCCTCGCGGTCGCTGTAGAAGAGCGTGACCAGTCCGCCGCTGAGCGCGACCTGGTAGCGCCCGAGGCGGCCGAAGGCGAGAGCGCCCATGGCGCTGTTGAGCGGGTTCCAGAGAAACGCCGGTGTCCGCTTTAGGCCGGTCTCTCGGCAGAGAGCCTGCAGGCAATCGACGACCTCCGGCGCATCTGCCGGGTCCAGCGGCACGAGCCGGCCGCGTCGGATCTTCCAGATCGGAAAGGCCCAATAGATCGCGAAGGCCACGGCGAGAAGCGCGACGACGCCTAGCAGGACCCAATCGGACGATTCTTCGACCAGGGGGGCCATGCAGTCGCCGATCCCGCTGAGGCCGCCGAAGTCGTTGTTGGCCTCTCGAAGGTCGGCCAGGCTGATATCGCCATAGGCATCGCGGAAGCAGTCCCAGAACAGCGTCTCCAGCGCGCGCGGCTCGGCACCCAGGCTGAGCGGCAGGCCGATGTAGACGAAGACACTGGTGGCGAGAACGAAGACGATCAGCAGGGCGAAGCGGAAGGAGGCGTCGGACGGCAACGCGAAGGGGTTAAGCCTCGGGGTCGGTTCGCCGCTCTCTGCCGGCGCGGCCATGGCCGCCTCCTGCTGCGCAGACTCGGGGGAGTCTATTGCGCGACGGCCAGGGAGCCTACCAGGGAATCGGCCAGGAGCTTGGCCTGGTCGTCCGGCAGTTTGAGCTGCCGCGCCTTCTCCATCGCCCGCGCATGCACCTGCGCCAGCTGATCCGCGGAGAGTGCCGGCCCGGCCTGCTTATCGCCGGTTGCGCGGTCCTTTTTGAAGAGGGCGCGCAGGGCCGACTGCAGGGCCTCGCTGCCCTTCTGCCGCAGGCTGTCCTTCACGATGTCGATCAGCAGCGTGACCACCTCGCTGGAGACGGCGAGGACGATGGGCGTCAGGAAGCTGGCCGCCGTACCGAGGCCGAAGCCGAGCATGTCATCTTTCGGCTTTTGTGGCTTCAGGGCCGCCTCGGGATCCCTGAAGAAGGCCTCGCTGGTCGCGCGGAACAGCGGCAGCTCTTGAGGTGCAATCTCCTGGACCAGGCCGCGCGCCAGCTCTTCGACCAGGGCATCATCCGAGCTGTCGCTCATGACGTCCTCCCATGCGAGGGATCAGGCGTCGGCGTTCTGGCGCCTCCGCCGCCGGCGGCCGCCTTCGCCAGGTCCGGCATCCGTAGCGACGGTCTTCCTCTCGGGAAGGGTAACCGCCTTGGCTAGGTTGGGGTAGGGTGCCGTGGTGTGCGGCAGGCCCATGGCCTCGACGAAATGGGCCTGAAACTTGGGTTCGACCGCCGTCTCGATCTTCTCGACCTTGCGGATCACCTGCTCGATGTGATCGCGGGCGCGCTGGTTCAACAGGGCGATACGGGCGCCAGTACCGGCCGCGTTGCCCGCCGCATAGACCTTGTCGAGCGGGCAGTCCGGGATCATGCCGAGCACCATGGCATACTTGACGTCGATGTGGCTGCCGAAGGCGCCGGCCAGCACGATGCGGTCGACCGTCTCGATGCCCAGATGATCCATCAGCAGGCGCGCGCCGGCATAGAGCGCGGCCTTGGCAAGCTGAATAGCGCGCACGTCGTTCTGGACGATGCGGATTTCCGGCTCGCCCTCGCGCACCAGATAGGAGAATGTGCGTCCGTCCGGCTGCACTCTCGACGTGCGGGCCGCCATGGCGCCGTCGATGGTGCCGTCGCTGGCCAGGATGCCTGTTAGATACATCTCGGCCAGCACCTCGATGATGCCGGAGCCGCAAATGCCCGTGACGCCGGTCTTCTTGGTCGCCTCGGCGAAGCCCTCCTCGTCCGACCAGAGGTCGCAGCCGATCACCCGATAGCGTGGCTCCAGGCTGACTGGATCGATGCGCACCCGCTCGATAGCGCCCGGCGCGGCGCGCTGGCCGCAGGAAATCTGCGCGCCCTCGAAGGCCGGGCCGGTCGGCGAGGAGGCGGCCAGCAGCCGCTCCCGACTGCCGAGCACGATCTCCGCGTTCGTCCCGACATCGACCACCAGCGAAATCTCGTCGCGCAGGTGCGGCGTCTCGGAGAGGATCACCCCGGCGGTGTCGGCGCCGACGTGCCCGGCGATGCAGGGCAGCACGTAGACGCGGGCGTTGCGGTTGATCAGCAGGTCCAGCTCGGTCGCCCAGAGCGTGATGCCGGAATTCGCTGCTAGTGCGAAGGGCGCGCCGCCCAGCTCTGTCGGATCGATGCCGAGCAGCAGGTGGTGCATGATCGGGTTGCCGACGAAGGTGGCGTTCAGGATGTTGGCCTTGTCGATCTCGGCTTCGAGCGCGACCTGGTCGATCAGCGTGTTGAGTGCCTCGCGCACCGCGGCAGTCATATCCTGATCGCCGCCCGGGTTCATCATGACGTAGGAGACCCGGCTCATCAGGTCCTCGCCGAAGCGGATCTGTGGATTCATGATGCCGGAGGAGGCCTTGACCTCGCCGGTCTTCAGGTCGCAGAGGTGGGCGGCGATAGTGGTCGAGCCGACATCGACCGCTAGGCCGTAGGCGGTGTCGTGGAAGCCGGGCCAGACCATGGTGACGACCTGGCCGCGGTGGACCGCGACGGTGACCTTCCAGTCGCCCTTGCGCAGCGAGGACTGTAGCCACTGCAGCACGCGCAGATCGGTCTCCAGGCCGGTCAGCTCCCACTGATCCTCCAGCGCCTTGAGCAGCCGTTCGTAGTCGCCGGTCGGGTTGTGCATATCCGGCTCCTCCACCTCGACGTAGTGGAGGCGGATCGCGGGATCCATCTCGATATCGCGCACCTCGGCGCGCTTGCGCACGACCTGCTTGTGCACCTGGCTGTCGGCCGGCACGTCGATCACCAGGTCGCCCTGGATTACCGCCTGGCAGGACAGGCGGCGGTCTGCCTTCAGGCCCCTCTTGCTGTCGTAGCGGGCCTCGACATCGTTAGCCCCGCTCAGGTGCTCACTCTGGCTGACGATGCCATGCTTGGCGAAGTTGCCGACGCTGAGGGTCACCTGACAGCGGCCGCAGAAGCCGCGCCCGCCGCAGACGGAATCGATATCAACCCCGAGCGAGCGGGCCGCTTTCAGGACCGGGGTGCCGAGCGGAAACCGCCCGCGTCGGCCCGAGGGCGTGAAGACAATAAGGGCGTCTTCCCCCACGATCTGCCCAGTCCTCCGTTCAGCCTCGACGCCGCCGCCGCTCGCGCCGGCCTTCGCCCTCGGCGCCGGCGGCCACCGGCTCGCGGAACTTGCGGATCCAGCGGGCGCAGTTGGCATCGGCGCCGGTCAAGACGTCGGCCGCCATGATGCCGCCTATCTCCTCGGTATGCATGGGGTTCATGATCGCCGAGGTCATGCCCGCGCCGGCCGCCATCGCCAGGAAGACCGCATTGAGCGCATGGCGGTTCGGCAGGCCGAAGGAGATGTTGGAGGCGCCGCAGGTGGTGTTGACGCCGAGCTCCTCGCGCAGCCGGCGGATCAGCCGGAAGGCGGCGTTGCCGGCGTTGCCGAGCGCACCGATCGGCATGACCAGTGGGTCGACCACCACGTCGGCGGGCGGAATGCCGTGGTCCTGCGCCCGCTCGACGATCTTCTTGGCGACGTCGAAGCGCACGTCAGGATCTTCCGAGATTCCGGTCTCGTCGTTCGAGATGGCGACCACCGCCGCGCCGTACTTCTTGATCAGCGGCAGCACGACCTCGAGCCGTTCTTCCTCGCCGGTAACCGAGTTGATCAGCGCCTTGCCCTGGTAGACTTCGAGGCCCTTCTCCAACGCCTCGACGATCGAGGAATCGATGGAGATTGGCACGTCGACCAGCGACTGCACCAGCTTGATGGAATCGGCCAGGATTTGCGGCTCGTCGGCCAGCGGAATGCCGGCGTTGACGTCGAGCATGTGGGCGCCCGCCTCGACTTGCGCGACGGCATCGGCTTCCACGGTGCTGAAGTCGCCGGTGGCCATCTCGGCGGCAAGCTTCTTGCGGCCGGTGGGGTTGATACGCTCGCCGATGATGCAGAAAGGCCGGTCGAAACCGATCACGACCTCTTTCTTGTGCGAACTGACGACGGTGTGGGTCATGAGCCTCGGTAACTCCTTCGGGGGCAGCTAAAAGCTGCGATGGTGACGCCTTGACGGCAATGCCGGGGCGCGGGCTTCGCGCCGGGGCGGGTATTAGATCACTTTATCGGCGTGGTCCAGCCGCCCTTTTCGCGACGGCCTTTGTTCCCGGAGCGCTGGCCCGCGCCCTTGGGCCTGCCCCGGACACGCCTTACTCGATGTCGTAGTCGACCGTCAGCCCCTTGCCCTTGAGGGTGAAGTCGCCATCGGCCACGGCGTAGGCCCACTTGGCCGAGCGGCGCAGGCCGCCGAGCGGGTAGAAGTGGGCCTTGCGGATGCCGCAGTCCGGGTCGCTCGCCTGATAGAGCGCCAGGTCGGCGATCAGCTTGTCCGGGGTGCTGACGTTGAGAAGCTTGGTGATGTTCCTGGCCTGACGGGTCAGCACGCGCATCGAGGGGCCCACGCCGCAGGCACGGGCGTGGTTGATCAGCGTCTTGATCGTGGCCAGGCCCGGCACGCCAATGTGGATCGGCAGCCGGTTGCCGGCCTCGCGAATCTGCCGGTCCCAGACGATGATCGGGGCGGCCTCGAAGCAGAACTGGGTGGCCAGGTAGAAATCGGCGTCGCTGCGCTCGGCGAAGGCGTTCTTCCAGGTCAGCGCCTCGGCGAGCCCGGTGTCGGAGATGTCCGGGCTGCCCTCGGGGTGGCCGGCCAGGCCGATCCGCTTGATGCCGTAGTTATCGAACAGGCCGGTTTCGAGCAGCTCCATGGAGCTCTCGAACTCGCCGACCGGCTGGTCGACCGCGCCGCCCAGGGCGACCACCTCGGTCACACCGACCTCGCCCTGCAGGCGCTTCAGGTAGTCCTCGAACGCGGTCTTGCTGGGAATCGAGCGGGCGGCGAAGTGCGGCACCGGCTCGAAGCCCTCGTCCTTCAGGCGCTTCGCCGTGGCTACGGTGTCGGCGAAATCCGAACCCGGCAAGAAGGTGACCGAGACGGTCGCACCCGGCCGCAAATACTCACGGTAGTCCGGGATCTTGGCGGCCGAACCGGGCGTGGTCTCGATCGAAAAGCCACTGATGAAGTCGATGATCTGCTGTTTGCGCGGATCGACCGGCTCGACCGCTGCTGCTGCCATGGCGTTCACCTGCGTCTCCATGAATCTTCGTATGTTACTCGTTGGCCAGGCCGCCGGCGGCGACCAGCGCCGCCAGACGGTCGTCGGGATAGTCGGATTCTAGGCGCGCCGCGGCGGCCTCGGCCTCGGCTTCCAGATCGTCGCCAACGGGCGCCGGCTCGGCGCGGCGCCACTCCGACAGATAGGAATCGGTATCGCGCAGCTTGGCCTTCATGGCCGCCCGGTCGATCGCCTTCTCGAAGCGCTCGCTGAGCTGCCGTTTAGCGGCCTGCCTGCCGGCCTTGACGATCACCTGCGCCGGTATGTCGCGCCAATAGACGACGGTCATCTGTGCCATGTCGCTCTTTAGCTCGCTTGCTTGAGGAAGTCGCCAAGACCGCCGTAACCGGTGAAGCGGTACTCGTAGGCCAGCCCGATCCTGGCGGCGGCGGCCTCCGCCTTGGCGCGCAGCGCCGCATCGTCGGTCTGCGCCAGATAGACCAGCGTCGTGTAGTTGCCGAAATAGAGCGGCAGCAGCTCAGGATGCCGGTCGATGCCAAGCCCCTGAATGATCAGGCGGTCGAAGTGCCGCGCTAGGTAGTCGGTCAGGTAGAAGCAGGCCGCATTGGCCTCGGCCGCCGCGTCGAACTTCTCGAGACCGTTGTAGAAGGCGTAGCAGTGCGGCCCCTCGATCCGCTCCGCGCCCTCTTCGCGCAGCACCTCGTCGAGCAGGCCGCCGCTGCCGCAGTCGCCGTAGGCGACCAGAACGCGATCGTAGCGCCCCTCGGCCTCGCGAATCTTGCGGCGGACGCCCTCGGGGATCTTCTCAGGGGTGTTGTGCCAGATAGCCGGAAGGCAGATCACCGTCAGGTGCGACCAGCCGTTCAGGCGGATCAGCTCCATGACCTCCTTGGCCAGCGCACCGCACGCAATGAGCAGGGTCCGCGCCTCGCCGGCGCGTCTGTCGAGCCCCGTCATGGCTCAACTTCCTTTCCCTTTAGGCCGCCGCGTTAGGCAGCCGTGCCGCTGCCGCGCACGTTGTGCTTGCGCTTCATGAAGTCCTTGGCGGTCTCCACCGCGACCGCGGCGTCCCGGCAGTAGGCATCAGCGCCGATCGCCTCGGCGAAAGCCTCGTTGAGCGGCGCACCGCCGACCAGGACCACGTAGTCGTCGCGGATGCCCTTCTCCTTCAGGGTGTCGATGACGACCTTCATGTAGGGCATGGTTGTGGTCAGCAGGGCGGACATGCCGAGGATGTCCGGCTTGTGCTCCTCCAGCGCGTCGAGATAGTTCTCGACCGGGTTGTTGATGCCCAGGTCGATGATCTCGAAGCCGGCGCCTTCCATCATCATGCCGACCAGGTTCTTGCCGATGTCGTGGATGTCGCCCTTGACTGTGCCGATCACCATCTTGCCGACCTGCTCGGCGCCGGTCTCGGCCAGCAGCGGGCGCAAGATGGTCATGCCGCCCTTCATGGCGTTGGCCGCGAGCAGCACCTCCGGCACGAAGAGGATCCCGTCGCGGAAGTCGATACCGACGATCCGCATGCCCTCGACCAGTGCCTTGGTGAGCACATCGTAGGGCATCCAGCCGCGTTCCAAGAGGATGTTCACGCCCTCTTCGATCTCCTCTTTGAGACCGTCGTAGAGGTCGTCCATCATCTGTTTGACCAGCTCGTCGTCGTCGAGCGTGCTAAGGTCGAGTTCGTCGTCCTGATCCGACATGGCCCGCATCCGCAAAAAAATAGCGCAGCCCAGCCTGCGCGCTCGCCTTCGATTTGGACCGATTCAGCGATTGCCCGGCTTCCTCCCCCGCGACAAAACTTAGCGAAAACGCGACAAAGCGCGGAAAACCAAGCATTTAGCGGCCCTTAAGCTAAGCGAATTTAACCCTGTTTCGGCGTGCCGTCCGTGCCGGGTCGCCGTTGTCGGGGAGGCGCGGCCCGCCGGGGGGCCAGTCGACGGTGCCCGACGGGCTGCACTGCCCGTACGGCTTGCCAAATCGATCGGAAGCCTAAACAATTCTCGCAGCCCTTGGTGCCACGACCCGAAGGCCATGCACAGCGGCCAAAGACGCCGGCAAGACCTAACAACCTCCCCGGCGGATCGCCCATGCCGGTGAGCGTCGCGATCATCGGCGCCGGGCCGAGCGGCTTCTACACCGCCGAGGCGCTGCTGAAGCGCGATTTCGACTGCCGCGTCGACATCATCGAAAGCCTGCCCACGCCCTACGGGTTGATCCGCTTCGGGGTCGCCCCTGATCACCAGAGCACCAAGCGGGTGACCCGGGCCTACGAGCGGACGGCGCTGGACGAGCGGGTTTCCTATTTCGGCAACGTGGAGGTCGGCCGCGATATCACCCTGAAGGAGCTGCGGCGGTTCTACGACGCGGTGGTTTTGGCGATCGGTGCGCCGCTCGACCGTTCCCTGAACATTCCCGGCGGCGACAAGGCGGGGGTCTTCGGCGCCGCCGAGTTCGTCGGCTGGTACAACGGCCATCCGGACTACCTGGACGTCGCTCCGGATCTGAACTGCGGCGCAGTGGCCGTCATCGGCAACGGCAACGTCGCTCTGGATGTCGCGCGGGTCCTGGTCAAGCTGCCAAAGGAGATGGCCAAGACGGACCTGCCTGAGGCGGTGGCACAGCAGATCCATTCCGCGCCGATCACCGACGTCTACCTGTTCGGCCGTCGCGGCCCCTTGCAGGCCAAGTGGACCAACGTCGAGCTGCGCGAGATGGCGCGCCTCAAGGACTGCCTGCCTTTGGTCAAAGAGGATCAGCTGCCGGACAGCGTGGGCGAGGGCGGCCCCGAATCCGCCTCCGGGCGCGAACGCCGGCTGCAGGAAAAGAACCTGGCGACCCTGCGTTCCTTTGCCAAGGTGTCGCCGGTGGGCAAGCGCAAGCGCCTGCACTTCGAGTTCTTCGCGCGGCCGGTCGAGGTGCTCGGCGGCGATACGGTCGAGGGCCTGCGGCTGGAGCGCACCCTGCTAGAGGACGGCCGGGTGCGCGGCAGTGGCGAGTTTTTCGAAGTCGCCTGTGGCCTGATCGTCGCTTCGATCGGCTACCGCGCCCGGCAGGTCGAAGGCGTGCCCTACGACGAGTCGCGTGGGCTGGTGGCGAACCGGCAGGGTCGGGTGGCCGAAGGCCTCTATGCAGTCGGCTGGGCCAAGCGCGGCCCGACCGGCGTGATTGGCTCGAACAAACCGGATGCCGATCTGATCGCCGGCCACATCGAGGCGGACTGCGGTGCCGGGCGCCGACCGGGCCGGGCGATGCTGGAGGAGCTGTTGGAGGAGCGCGGTGTTTCCTGGGTGAGCTTCGCCGATTGGCAGGAGATCGATGCCGCCGAGGTGGCCGCCGCGGCACCCGACGCCCCTCGCAAGAAATTGATCCGGATCAAGGACATGCTTGCGGTTCTCGATAAGTCTTCCGGGGCCAAGAAGGCGGGCTAGAGGCAGGCGTTTGAAGTAAAGGCTTTTCCCTGCCGGGTTGATTTCCTATGTATGGCGCCGCAATCCGGTGATCTCGGATCCCATCCGAAATATCCGCAAGAAAACCAGGGATGAAACCCGCCGCCGTTCGGTGTACGAGCAAAGGGCGGCAGATGGGAGGCTCAAGGGGCTGTCTGGGGCGGCGCGGCGCTGAGGCGCGGCAACTCGTCGAAGCCTTTTGACGGAGGTAGGCAAGGTTATGGAGGGTTCTACGACGCTTCGGCAGGGCATGCCGCGGCGTCAGGAAATCGAGTCGGCGGTGGTCCGTTTTGCCGGCGACTCTGGTGACGGCATGCAGCTCACCGGCAGCCGCTTTACCATGGCCACCGCGCTGGCCGGCAACGACCTGGCGACTTTTCCCGACTTCCCGGCCGAGATCCGCGCGCCGGTCGGCACGACCTTCGGGGTGTCCGCCTTTCAGATCAACTTCGGGGCGCGCGGCATCAAGACGTCGGGCGACCTGCTGGATGTCCTGGTCGCCATGAATCCGGCCGCGCTGAAGGTTAACCTCGCGGACACCAAGAGCGGCGGCCTGATCATCCTGGACAGCGGCACCTTCAATGAGAAGAACTTCCGCAAGGCCGGCTACGAGACCGACCCTCGGGAGGACGGCAGCCTCGCCGCCTATCGCGTGGTGCCGCTCGACATGTCGAAGCTGACCCTGGATGCGGTGGAGGGCTTCGGCGTCTCGAACAAGGAAGGCCTGCGCTGCAAGAATATGTGGGCGCTCGGTCTGATTTACTGGATGTTTGGGCGCGACCGCGCCGAGACCACCGAGTGGCTCGAACAGAAGTTCGCCAAGCGGCCGGAGATCGCCGAGGCCAACATCGCCGCCCTCAACGCCGGGCATGCCTTCGGCGAAACCGCCGAGGTGATGGACGAGGTCTCCACCTACATCGTGCCGTCGGCCGAGATCGCCCCCGGCCTCTACCGCAACGTGACCGGCACTGAGGCGACCGCCTGGGGCCTGGTCGCCGGCGCCCAGTTTGCCGATCTGGACCTGACCTTCTGCTCCTATCCGATCACGCCGGCCTCGCAGCTGCTGCATACCCTGGTCGGCCTCAAGGACTACGGGGTCCTTACCTTCCAGGCGGAGGACGAGATCGCCGCCATCTGCGCCGCCATCGGCGCTTCCTTTGCCGGCTCACTGGGCGTGACCTCGAGTTCGGGTCCCGGTGTTGCGCTCAAGACCGAGGCCCTGGGTCTGGCGATTGCGGCGGAGCTGCCGCTGGTCCTCGTCAACGCGCAGCGCGGCGGGCCCTCGACCGGGCTGCCGACCAAGACGGAGCAGTCCGACCTCTACCAAGCGGTCTTCGGCCGCAACGCGGACAGCCCCCTGGCGGTGTTGGCGGCTCGCTCGCCGGCCGACTGCTTCGAGGTGGCGGTCGAGGCGGTGCGCCTGGCGACCAAGTACATGACCCCGGTCATCATGCTAACCGACGGCTACATCGCCAACGCCTCCGAGCCCTGGAACCTGCCCGACATCGATGCGTTTCCGCGCTTCCCCGTGAGCTTCCGCCAAGAGCCGGAGGGCTTCCATCCCTTCCTGCGCGACGAGGAGACCCTGGCCCGGCCCTGGGCCGTGCCCGGGACGCCCGGCCTGGAGCACCGCATCGGCGGCCTGGAAAAGGACTACGACAGCGGCAACGTTTCCTACGACCCGGACAACCACCAGCGCATGACCGACGTGCGCGCCGCCAAGATCGCCGGCATCGAGAACGACATTCCCTTGCAGGACATCGAGCTCGGCTCCGGCAGCGGCCGCCTGGTGATCGTCGGCTGGGGCTCGACCTATGGCCCGATCAGCCGCGCCGTTTCGAACCTGCGAGGCGAAGGCTACGACATCTCGCACGTCCATATCCGCCACATCTGGCCCCTACCGCACAACCTCGGCGATCTGCTGCGCCAGTTCGACGAGATCCTGGTGCCGGAGATGAACTGGGGGCAGCTGGTCACCCTGCTGCGCAGCGAGTACCTGCTGCCGGCGGAGGGCCTGAACAAGGTGAGCGGCAAGCCCTTCAAAATTTTGGAAATCGAGGACGCGGTCAAAGCCAAGCTGGCTCTCTGATCGCGCGGAGACCACGATGAGTATTGTGCAAGCGCCCGAGAAACTGTCGGCGAAGGACCTCGCAACCGATCAGGAGGTACGCTGGTGCCCCGGCTGCGGCGACTATGCGATCCTAAAGGCGGTGCAACGGACCCTGGCGGAGCTGGGCGTCCGGCCCGAGCAGACCGTCTTCATCTCCGGCATCGGCTGTGCCGCGCGTTTTCCCTACTACATGTCGACCTACGGCTTTCATACCATTCACGGCCGTGCGCCGGCGGTCGCCACCGGGGTCAAGCTGGCCAACCCGGAGCTCGATGTTTGGGTGGTCTCGGGTGACGGCGATTCCCTGTCGATCGGCGGCAATCACCTGCTGCACGTCCTGCGCCGCAACGTCGATCTGCAGATCCTGTTGTTCAACAACGAGATCTACGGCCTGACCAAGGGGCAGTACTCGCCGACCTCCCGCGCCGGCACCCGCTCGCCCTCGACGCCGGGCGGGTCGGTCGACTATCCGCTCTCGGCCGTGAGCTTCGCGCTCGGCGCCGGCGCCAGGTTCATCGCCCGCGCGGTGGACACCCAGCAGAAGCACCTGCCGGGCATCCTGAAGCGCGCGAGGGAGCACCGCGGCGCCTCGCTGGTCGAGATCTTCCAGAACTGCATCGTCTACAACGACGGTGTCTTCTCTCACTTCACCGACAAGGCGGTCGCGGCGCAGGCTCAGATCCATGTCGAGCACGGCAAGCCGCTGCTCTTCGGTCCGGACAAGACCCAGGGCCTTAGGCTCGATACAGACCGCCTGGCGCTCGAAGCCGTGAGCATCGGCGAGGGGGGGATCGAGGAGGGCGACATCCTCGTGCACGATGAGACCAACCGCCCGCTGGCAGGCTTGCTGGCCGCCATGACCCCGCCTGCGCTACCGGTCGCCCTGGGCGTGATCTACTGCGATCCGCGGCCCAGCTACGACAGCCTGGTGCACGAACAGGCGCGGCCTGTGGACGCCGACGGGGCCCGAAAAAGCGACCTGAACGCCCTGCTGCGCAGCGGCCATACCTGGCAGGTCAGCGCCTAATACATCCGTGTATGGGATGTATTACCTCTCGTTGAGCGCCCGATCCGTGTGGCTGAATATCGGCCTCAGGAAATAGCTCATCGGCGACCGGCTGCCGGTCTCGAAGAACACTTGCGCCGGCATCCCGGGTACCAGGCGCGTATCTTCCAGCCGGCCGACCTCCTCCGGCGGAATCCGAACCCTGGCGACGTAGTGCTGGATCTGCGTGTTCGGATCCTCCACGACGTCGGCGGAAAGATGGGCGAGAACACCAGTCAGGTCCGGCGTCGTGCGAGCATCCAGTGCCGAAAAGGTGACCCGCGCGGACTGCCCCTCGTGCAAACGGTCGATTTGCTGCGGCTCCACCGCCGCCTCGACGATCAGTTCCTCCTCGTCCGGCACGATCTCCATGACGGTCTCGGCGGGACGGATGACGCCGCCCACCGTATTGACGGTCATGTTGTTGACGGTTCCAGCAATCGGCGCCCTTAGGTCGACCCGCTTCAACTGGCCAAGAACAGTGGCGCGGCGCTCAACCAGCTCTGTGACCTCGAGATCGGCCTCCCGCAGATCCGCCAGAACCTGTTCGCGCCAATTGTGCTCGTGCTCCAGAATCTGGACCTTCAACTCCTCGATTTTCTGCTCGGCCACGGCTATGTCGGCGGTCAGGCCAGCGGCCAAACCGTCGATCTCCGAAGCTTGCCGTTCGAGTTCGAGCTGCGTTGTGAGCGCGACGATACGCCTATCGACGAGGTCGCGCACAACGGTGAGTTCCTGGTTGATCAACTCACCGCGGTGCAGATGCGCAGAGCGCTGCTCTTCCAGGCCTTGAATTTGCTCCGTTGCTTGGGCGATCGACTTTCTCAGGCGCTCCTCTTGAGCCAATCGGGTCGCGGCACGCGCCTCGAAGACTTTGCGTTCAGCTTGAGAACCCCGGCCGGCGATTTCGTTCCCCTCTCGTGACGCTAGAGTTGGCGCCTGAAAATCTACACCGTCGCGCTCCGCCTGCAGGCGTGCCTGCCGAGCCTGCGCTTCTTCGAAACGGCTATCGAGGATCGCCAACTCCGACTCGAGCTCTGCGGAGTCCAGCCGTAACAGCGCGTCGCCCTTATGGACCTTCCAGCCGTCGTTCACCATGATCTCGGAGATCACGCCGCCATCCAGGTGTTGAACGATCCGCACGCTGCCCTCGACGATGACGCGACCGCTGGCGACGACGGCGCTTGAGATCAACGCGAATTGCGACCAACCGCCGAAGCCGATCAGAACGGCGGCACAAGCGATGAAGCCGCGCCGTAGCGGGGCAGTGCAGACCGGCGGAACGCCCTGGCTTTCGGCAGAAAGAGGGGCATCATGCATGCCGCGATCCCGAGCAGCGTCGAGGGCGCGATGGTCCCTGCGAGGCGGGAGCATTGAGAGCCCGGTACGGGCGCCGGTAGGCGCGGCGGGGCTTGTTTCGCGTGGGACTCTCGTGATCATCGTTCGGGCTCCCGTCGGTTCGCCTACTGCTGCACGACGTTGTTCGTCCTCGCCGGACGCGCGATCTGCTGCATCACGGCCTGCTTTTTGCCGAGCCCGGCCAGCGTGCCGTTCTTCATCAACAGCAGCGAGTCGACGGCCGCGACGGCGGACTGCCGATGCGTCACCACGATCACTACGGCGCCTCGGGCGCGCGCCTTGTGGATTGCGTAGACCAGCGCGTTGTCGCCTTCTCGATCCAGCTGCGAATTGGGCTCGTCGAGAACGATCAGCACCGGCTCGCCGTAGAGCGCCCGGGCCAGCGCGATTCGCCGGCGCTGCCCGCCGGATAGCGCCGATCCGCCGTCGCCGATCTTGGTGCCGTAGCCTTCGGCCAGCCCGAGAATCATCTCGTGGGCGCCGGCATCCGTGGCGGCCTGGACGATGTCCTCGGCCTGCGCTTCCGGGTCCAGCCGGGCGATGCAGTCGGCCACCGTGTCGCCGATCAGCTGCGCGTCCTGCGGCAGGTAGCCGATATGGCGGCCCAGCGCTTCGGGAGACCACTGGCTCAGCGATGCGCCGTCGATCTCGATCTTACCGGCAAGCGGCTTTGTGATACCGATCAGGGCGCGGGCAAGGGTCGATTTGCCGGCGCCGGACGGCCCGATGATGCCGAGCCCGTCACCGGGCTCGAGGCTGAAGGATATGCCGGCGATGACCGGGCGCTTGCAACCGGCCGGGGCGGATGCCAGGTCGGTGACGACCAACCTGCCGCGTGGCTTTGGCAGGGCGAACGGGGCCGGCCCGTCTGAGGCCCTGCCGAGCAGGAGGGCCAGCCTGTCGAACGCGCTCCTGGCCTGGGCAACAGTTCGCCACTGGCCGACGATCTGATCGATCGGCGCGAGCGACCGACCGAGAATTATCGACCCGGCGATCATCACGCCGCCGGAGATTTCTTGCTGAATTGCAAGAACCGCGCCGACCGTGAGGATGGTGGACTGCAGGAACAAACGGAACCCGCGCGATACCGACGTCAGCACCGCGCCCCTATTACCGCTGGATGCCTCGGCAACGATCCCCTTGTGGCGGAGCTTCGCAAAGCGGTTGGCAAGGGCGCCCTCCATGCCCAGCACGCTGACCACCTCTGCGGCGTTCGTCGACATGGTATGAAGTCGGCCCGAAGAGGCGTCGATCTGCGCAGACCTTTGCAGGTCGGTCCGCGTCGCACGATCCGCCAGGTAGGCCAAAGAAACGACGACAATCGCTCCGACCAGCCCGACGAAACCGAGGATAATGTGCAGGCTTGCGAGGACCAGCAGGTAGACGGGAACCCATGGCGTATCGAGCAGTGACGCGGGACCATTGCTGGTCATGAAACGCCTTAGTCTGGCAAGGTCGGTCAGCGGCGAGGCGTTTTTGTCCGACCCTTCGATTGTGTTCTTCATGTCGTAGGCGAACATCTTCTCCGCAAACAGGCCGTCGAGCCGCTCGCCAAGGCGCGCCAAGAGACGGCCTCTGTTGTAGTCGATCACAGCCTGTGCGGCGTAAAGACCAGTGACCAATAGAAAAAGTACAAGGAGGGTTTCTTGTGATCGGCTTGTCAGCACCCGATCGTAGACCTGCAGCATGTACAGCGGCGCGGTCAACATTAGGAGGTTCGTGGAGAAGGAGAATAACGCAATCCCGAACAAGACCCTCTTGCTGGGCACTAGAAAACGGAACAGGTTCCGACGGGCCTGCGCCTTCTCGAAACCAGTGGATTCGGAACCGTTGATGGGGTTCATTCCAACGACCCCCAATGATTCAACCCAACGACTCCCAATGATTCAACAGCCCGAAAGTAGAGCCGCGTCCGATCTTCCTGACCGGACGCGACTGTCCCTCGCCGCTAGGCGACGAGGCCGTCATCCGGGGTGAGGGATGACAGTGCGGAATTGCTATCGTCGCTATCCCCAGGGAGATCGACGCCCAGGAAGTTTTGTGCGGTCAGCTCTCCCGCGGCGACGCCCTCCAAGGTCACGGTCACATCGCCGACGCTGACGACCGTGTTGCCGCCTTGCTGGTTCAGGCTCGCAGTCGGGGTGCCGTCGAACTCCGTGAAGTCCAGGATGTCGAGATCGACTTGGAAGTCCCTGACGGTGTCGTCGCCGTCGCCGGCAGCAAACACGAAGCGGTCCGCGGCGACATTCGTATCGCGCGAGTCGCCGCGCAGCACATCGTTTCCGCGTCCGCCGACCAGCACGTCGCTACCAGATGCAACTCCGGTCCCCAGCGCATCGCCCTCGTCGCCGTTCAGGACATCGTCGCCGTCGCCGCCGATCAGGATGTCGTCGCCCTCGAGGCCCCAGCCGCGGTCGTTGCCGGCGCCCAAGTCCTGGAAGTCGTTGCCGGCAAAGCCGAGCGAGGAGTCGTTACCGCCGAAGGTGCGGATGATGTCGTCGCCGTTCTCTCCGTAAGCCGCCGAATCGATGCCGTCGGTTCCGGTGACCGTAAAGCTGCCGGTTTCGGGGTCGAAGGTACGAGTAAACACCGCCGCAGCCGCCGTCGGCGCACCGGCGGGCAGAGGGGGTATGCCGGAGTCTGGTGGCGGGGTGCCGCCACCGCTGTTGTCGTTTGCCGTGTCGTCGCCCTGGTCACTCCCGCCGTCATTGTCGCTCGCGGTGTCGTCGTTGTTGGCGCCACCATCGTTCGCACCGCCAGCGTTGGTGCCTCCGTCGTTCGTGCCTCCGTCGTTGGTGCTGCCGTCATTGGTGCCGCCGTCGTTGGCGTTCCCGTCGTTTGCATCGCCGTCATTGTTATCGGCGTCGCCGCCTGAATTATCGGCTCCCGTATCGCCGGTGCCGGCCTGGCCATCGAGGCTCGCACCTATGAAGTTGGATACGGTGAGGCTGTTTGCCTGAATATTTTGCAGCGTCACGGTGACATCACCGACGGTGACGACGGTGTTGGCGCCATCTTGGCGAACAGTCGCGTCCGGATCGTTGCCGAATTCCGTGAAGTCCAGGACGTCGACCGCGATCTCAAAGTCGGAAATGGTGTCGTTACCGTCGCCGGGCGCGAACACGAAGCGATCGGCACCAGAGTCGCCGCGGAGCAGGTCGTTGCCTCGGCCGCCGACAAGGATGTCGTTGTCGACGCCACCGATCAGTCTGTCGTTGCCGTCCTGGCCGAGTAGCGCGTCGTTGCCTTCCGTACCCCAGAGGGTGTCGTTGCCGGCCCCGCCATCGAGGAAGTCGTTGCCGCCGAAGCCTACGGAGTCGTCGTCGCCGTCAAAGGCAAAGACCACGTCGTCGGCCCGCTCGCCGTAGGCGGAACCATCGACGCCGTTGGTGCCGGTGACCGTGAACTGCAAGGTGGCGGGGTCGAAGTCGCGGATCTGCACTGCGGCTGCTTGGGTCGGGGCATTCGCCGGCGCGTCGGGGATGCCGCTACTGCCGAAGGGATTGCCGTTATCGCTCACTACGTTTTCCTCATCATTACTGTTGCTAGGAGCCTGATCCGAATCGTCAGATACCTCGACTTGGCCACCGTCGGTCTGCTCATCGCCGGTCTGCTCATCGCCGGTCTGCCCATCGTCGGTCTGATCATCTCCGGACGGCTGTGCGACCTGGCCGTCTCCAGTTTCTTCTCCGACAGGATCGTCAGGATCCGCCGGGGGATCGTTATTCTGCTGATCGTTCGTATCATCCGCCCCGGATTGGTTGTCCGAGTCGTTGCCGTCATCGTTAAACGCGATCTGCCCTCCGGGCCGTAACACGCTATCGGTGACCAACGGCGGGACTTCGCCGTTGATGATGGCCTCGATCGACGGCGCATCGAACCCGCCGAATTGCTCGGCGAACTGCAGGATCGACGTGCCGATTTCGTCGGCCGACGCGGTTCCGTTCTGCAGCAAGTTCAGGGTGCCGAAGGGCCCGCGCAGGTGGGCGGCTGCGAGCAGGCCGGTCAGGCTCAGCTCAACCTCGACGGTACTTCCGTCTACATCTGTGAACTGCAATGTCTCGCCGATGAAATCGTCGAGGCTTTGACCGCTGTTCGCGAGGCCGTTTTGGATGATCCCGAGATTGAGCGCGAACTCGTCGACGATGATCTGCTCTTGAACGTTGGTTTTCAGATCGTCCAAGCTGTTGACGCCGTTCTTGCCTGTGAAGGTGCCGGAGAAATCGTTCACGCCTGGCGTCGAGTCGAAAGTGTAGTATTCGAGATCGATGAGGATCGGTTCGCCGAACTGGTAGCCAACGAACCCGAGAAAATTGGTGGAAGAATACTGGAGATCCGTCAGCGTGATCTCGCCGGCCTCGAAGGCCGCGAATCGGTCGGCCCCGACCAGTTCAATCACTTGGTCCCTTGACTGCGCTATGCGCTCTTCGGAGACACCGGATTCGAAAGCCCGAAGCTCATTCAGAAAGTCAGCGAACGTCCCTTCCATCGCACACTCCTTGATCAAGCGGGCGGCTGTCGACGATCGACCAAACCGGACTCAGATGTTTTCGGATGTGCCACCCCGTTTTACAGACCGCCCCACGACCAAGGTCCGTGCTAGTCAGTAAAGCCGAACTCGTGTGGCATAAGGGGGGCAAGCCCGTGTGACTTTGGGGTTCCGCCGAGCCTGCTCGCTGCTGCGATTACTCGAAGCTGTACAGCTGAGCGGTGACTACAATGTCGGGTGCGGCGGCACGGGCGAAGAGCTGGGCCGGGGCGAGCGGCAACGGCCCACTGAGCGCTGCTGCGCTGCGGGCGATGCCGACCGACCGGCGCCTCGTGCAGCGAAGGCCGGTGTGTGCGCGAAGGGGGTTTCTAGATCAGCCGCTTGAGCAGAGTGATGAACTGCTCCCGCTCTTGCTGCGAGAGCGGCTTCAGAAGGCTCTCGTTAACGTTGAGCGCCGCGGCCAGTACCTTTTCCAGGACCGCTTCGCCCTGCGGTGTCAGCCGCACGACCGTGCGGCGCTTATCCCCCGGGTCGCTCGAGCGTTCAATGATTCCGCGCTGTCCGAGTCGGCGAATGACGCCCTGAATTGTCGCCGGGTCCATGGCCGCCAGCCGCCCCAAGCGATTTTGCGACAAAGGTCCCAGCTCCGAAAGACGGGCCATGGCGAAGAACTGGGCGGGCGTAAGCTGCTGCTCTCCGACCGCCGTGGTGAAAACGGCAGACGCCCTCTGGTGGGCGCGGCGCAACAGATGAATAAGCTGATCATCAAGCCCAATGATGTTGGGCTCGTTAGCAGAAGCGAGCATCAATACGAAAAGTCCTCCCCCTCGTTACCGACCCCTGGCTTGCTGGCCGGTCATCCCCATGCGACCGCGGGACCATGATATAACGACTAATCGTATTGTTCTACAACCCCCCCTTTTTTGTATTAGGCTGAATTTCTTGGAGATTTTGCTAAAGTTTTACAACTTAAAATAGGTTCTATAGTCCCTGCCCACCGATGAGCGGCTTCGAATCGGGCCAGGCGAGCGGCAGGTAGCGCCCATCTTCGATTGTCGTTTGCACGCGTTCTATATCCGGGCCGAGAGGTCGGTCGTCGGCGAGAAACGGGACCTGGTCGCGGAGCGCGGTCATGGCCTCTTGCAGCGGTGGACTGGTCTGCAACGGTCGGCGCAGGTCTATCCCCTGGGCCGCCGCCAGCAACTCTACGGCGACGATTCGGCCGCTGTTGGCGGCAATCGACTGCAGGCGGCGGCCGGCATAGGTCGCCATGCTGACATGATCCTCCTGGTTGGCCGAAGTCGGCAGGCTGTCGACACTGGCCGGATGAGCCAGGCTTTTGTTCTCGCTGGCCAGGGCGGCGGCGGTCACGTGGGCGATCATGAAGCCGGAGTTGAGGCCCGGCTCGGCGATCAGGAAGGCCGGCAGGCTCGACATGTTCGCGTCGGTCAGTAGGGCGATTCGCCGCTCGGATAAGGCGCCGACCTCGGCCAGGGCCGGGGCGATCATGTCGGCGGCAAAGGCCACGGGCTCGGCATGGAAGTTGCCGCCGGACAGCACGTCGCCCCCCTCCGGGAAGACAAGCGGGTTGTCCGAGACGGCGTTGGCTTCACGCTCGAGCATGGCTGAAGCCGACTCCAGTAAGTCGAGCGCGGCGCCCATGACCTGCGGCTGGCAGCGCAGGGAGTAGGGGTCCTGTACCCGGTCGCAGTCCAGGTGTGAGGCGCGAATCTCGCTGCCCTGCAGGAGTTTACGCATCGCCTCGGCGACGCCGATCTGACCTGGCTGCCCGCGCAGCGCGTGGATTCGCGAATCGAAGGGCACATCGCTACCGAGCGCCGCATCGACGCTCATGGCGCCGGCGACGAGGGCGGCCGCGAACACGTCGAGGCCGCTGAAGAGACCGTGCAGCGCCAGGGCGGTCGAGACCTGGGTGCCGTTCAGCAGGGCGAGTCCCTCCTTGGCGCCCAGCTCGATAGGCGCCAGGCCAAGCTCCTCCAGGACCGCGCGGGCCGGTCGGCGGGCGCCTGCCATCTCCACCTCGCCCTCGCCGATCAGAACCGCGGAGAGATGGGCAAGCGGCGCCAGATCACCTGAGGCGCCAACCGAGCCCTGCGCCGGCATCACCGGGTAAGCGCCGGCGTTCAACAGGGCGAGCAGGGCTTCCAAAGCGGCGCGGCTGATCCCGGAATGGCCACGGGCCAGCGCGTTGATCTTCAGCAGGAGGGTGAGCCGCACGACACTGGCGGGCAGTGCTGGCCCGACGCCGGCGCAGTGCGACAGGACTAGGCGGCGCTGCAGCTCGGTCACCTGATCGGCCGGAATCGAGGTCTTGGCGAGGCTGCCGAAGCCCGTGGTGATGCCGTAGACAGTACGCTGCTCGCGGACCACGGCAGCGACCGTCTCGGCCGCTGCCTCGATTGCCGGCCAGGCCGCCGGATCGAGCGCCACCGGGCAGGGGCTCCGCCAGTGCCTATGCAAATCGGCCAGGGTCAGGCGGCCGGGCGTGAGGGAGAAGGGCGAGCCGCCGGCAGGGCCGGCCGCGTGATCGGCGCTCATGGCAGTCTCGTGAGTTGTCTATACAACTTGGCCGCCGATCTTTAGCACCGAAGTTCGACGCCGCAAAGTCTGCAGGTTTTCGGTCTTGTCGTCGCGAGCCGTCGCAAGAGGTCAGTCGGGCCAGCCCTCCGCCGCGGCGTCCCACCAATCGCGCCAGGCCGCAATGTCGTAGGCGAAGCGTTCGCCGCTCACGGTGGTGAGCGCCCCCACCACGTCGCCGCGCAGCCAGAGCGGATCGTCGGCCCGGCCCAGGCGCTCGATCAGGGCAGCGATGGTCGCCCGGTCGCGCTGGCCGATGTTGGCGACCGTCCAAAGCGCCGCAGGCGGGGCGTCGAAGTACTTCTCGGCGCCGTTTTCCGTCGCGGTCCAGGGCTCGCCGAGTAGCGAAAGCGGCACGTCACCGGCGCCGGCCAAGGTCATGCCCCAGAGCAGCAGCCAGCGACCCAGCTTGTGCGCCGGATCGCGAACCGCGCCGCCGATCAGCGACAGCTCGTCCTCGGGCATCACGGCTTTCAGACGTTCGGCGAAGAAGCCCTCGGGCGGCCCCTCCGTCGCCAGCTCGTAGATCAGGTCGCGCAGCGCGGCGCCGTGGCGGGCATAGGGGTCCGTCTGGGCGAGCATTGCCTCCAGCCCCGCGGCGGCAGCGACCCAGTCCCGCCGATTCGGCTCCGTGGCGGGATTGGAAGGAAGGCTGCCAGCGGACGGTGTCTTGAAGGCCACGGGGGCGGGCGGTCCCCAGAGGATGCCGCGCCCGTCATCGCCGGCCCCGGAGACGAACACCTGTCCGGCAGCGAACAGCAATTCGTGCGGCCGGCCGCCGGTCACCTGATAGGCAGGCTCCCAGCTTGTGCCGTCGGGGCTGCGCCAGACCAAACCGCCGGAGGGCTCGGCCGTGACCACCCAAAGTGCGTCGTCTCCCGCCGCGATGGCCCGGGCCCGCCAATCCTCGTCCGGCGCGCGCAGACGTTCGCTGGCAACGCCGTCGCTGCGCCAGAGCGCGATGCCATCCTCTTCCTGCACAAGGCCGTAGACCTGACCGCGGAAGGCGGCTAGGCCGCGCCGCGGCCGTTCGTGTGGCCATCCCGGGATGCGCGTCACCTCGCCGTGGGCGAGGCTCAACAAGCCGCCGTCCTCGCGCGCCTTGAGATCGGCCAGGAGCCTTTCGCCGAACGGCAGCAAGTTCACGATACGGCTCACCCGACGCTCCGGCGTCGGATGGTCATAGATCACGCGCCAGGTCCGGCCGCCATCGCTCGAGCGCTGCAAGGTCGCGCGCCAGGCCGATGTGGCGGCGATCAGATCGCCACCCTGCTGCGCCATGGCATGGGTATGAAAGATTTGCGCGGTCGGGATCGTGCCATAACGCCACGCCGTCCCATCGGTCATCAGGAAGTGCCCCCAGCCAAGGCTGAAGCGCGAATCTTCGAAGGGCCAATAGAGCAAGCCGTCGGCGACCAGCGGATCGCCGGCGTCCTGGCTGAAGAGGTGCCGCTCGTAGCGGGTCTCACCGCTGGTCGGGTCGTAGCTGTAGAGGTCGGCCGAATTGTGGTTGCGGCCCTTGACGCTATTGGCGAACCACAGGCGTCCGTCGAAGGCGACGAGCTTGGAGACCACCGGCCAGGGACCAACCTGCGCGATCTTCGGCAAGGCCTCTTGCGCCTGGCTGGCCGGCGACCAGAGGAGCGCCGCCACGACGATGATCAGGAGACGCTGAGCAGAGTGGCGCATCCGCTGCTCCCGATATCCGAGTTTCGATCACTCTTGCTTCAAGGTTCGAATATAGGCGTGGATGTCTTCCACATCCCAGTCGGTGAGATCAAATTCCAGAGAGGCGTGCGGCCGGCGTTCCTGAAAGGTTAGGACTTTCGCGGAATAGGTTTCCGGCTTGCGCGCCATGATCCAGAAGGAGGGCGTGCTGTTGATGCCGCCCATGGGGTTGTAGTCGCCGATCACATGGCAGCGGGAGCACCATTTGATCGCGGTCTCGCGGCCTGCGGTGCCGTCGCCCGCCGCTTGCAGTGACAGTGGGCACGCGACGACAAACATGGCGGCCAGCCAAAGCCGACGCGGCGTTTTCCAGCCTGCTGAGCGCATCCGAATCTCCCGGTCCGGCGTATCCAGTCTGGCGTATAGCGTCACCAGACCTATGTTACAGGGTCTCGGCGCGCCTGCCGAGAAAAGCCGACTCCCAAGGATCAGACCATGCCCCTGCTGTTCGAGAGAAAAGCTTTCGGTCCGGCCTTGGCGGTCGTGGCCAGCCTGCTGCTCTCGGCCTGCTCCGGTGCGGAGCTGCTGAACCTTCTGACGCCGCGCGACGGCTATCGCCTGCAGCGTGACATCGCCTACGGCGCGGCCGAGCGGCATCGGCTGGATCTCTACGCGCCGGCGGAGGCGGCGGACGACAGCCCGATCGTCGTCTTTTTCTACGGCGGCGCCTGGGAGACGGGCTCCAAAAACGACTACCTCTTCGTCGCCCAGGCTCTGGCGGCACGCGGCTACACCACGGTCATCCCGGACTACCGCCTTTATCCCGCGGTGCGCTACCCGACCTTTCTGGAGGACGGCGCCTCGGCGCTCGCCTGGGTCAGCGACTATCGCCGACAATCGCCCGATCCGGCCCGGCCGATCTTCCTGCTCGGCCACTCGGCCGGGGCCTATATCGCGATCATGCTGGCTCTCGACGAGCGCTGGCTGACGCAGGTCGAGGTGCCGCTCTGCGACACGGTCCGCGGTGCCGTCGGCCTGGGCGGCCCCTACGACTTTCTGCCGCTCTCCAGCGCCCGCCTGAAGGACATCTTCGGCCCGGAGCCGGGCCGCCCCGCGACCCAGCCGATCAATCACGTCGACGGCGGCGAGCCGGCGCTTTTGCTGATCACCGGCGATGGGGACCGCACGGTGCGGCCTGGCAACAGCAGCCGCCTTGCCGCACGCGTACGGGAGCGCGGCGGCCTGGCCGAGACACGGGTCTACGAGGACGTGGGCCATATCGCTCTGGTGGCAGCCTACTCCGATCTGCTGGGCGCCATGGCGCCAGTCCAGGACGATGTGGCCGCCTTCATCAAGCGTTACCGGCACGATGCGGCCTGCGCGGCGAGGCCCTGACGGGCCGCCTGCTCCCTCCGTCCTCCCGTTAACGCCGTTAGCCAATGCGTTGCTGCGAATTTCGCGGCCTCGCTTTATAGTGCTGCCTTGTTGGGGAGAGATTTCAATCGACCAGACATTCAGAGGGTGGGAGATCAGGATGCGTTTCGGGATTGATCGGAAACTGGCCGCACTTTCGGCCGTACTCGTCGTTGCCGGCTTGCTTCAGGTGGCTCTGCCGGCCGGATCGGCTTGGGCGCAGGGGATCGCCGCGGCGATCGAAGCGCGGCTCGACACCGAGTTCGACACGCCGCGTGGTGAGGTCGAGCACGAGGAGTACTTGGCGCTCCGCAAGGTCTACGAGGAACGGGCCTTCGCGCCGATCTGGGTCGCTGCCGGGGATCTTACGCCGCCCGGTCGCGCGCTGACCGACGTTCTGGGCAATGCCCGCGACAACGGACTAGAGCCGGATGACTATGACGTCGGCGGCATCGCGGCGCTGCGCGGCTCGGACAACGACGAGGGCTTCGCGCATCTGGACTACTTGTTGAGCCGCGCCCTGCTGCGCTACGGCAGCGATCTGCATTCCGGCCGCCTCAATCCGCGCGAGGTCGATTCCGAGCTTTTCGTCTACCCGCGTTACACCAATCCTTACGAACTGCTGGCCAAAGCCGCCGAGGCCGAGGACATGACCGCCTACCTGGCGGCTTTGGCACCGGATAGCCGTGAGTACCGACGCCTGAAGAACGGGCTCTCGGCCTACCGCGCGATCGCCCGCGATGGCGGCTGGGACCCGTTGCCGGAAGGCGAGACTTTGAAGCCCGGCATGAACGACCCGCGCGTGCCGCTGCTACGCAAACGTTTGATTCAAGTCGGCGACCTCGCCGAGACGGAAAGTGAGTCGGACCTGTTCGACGAGGTGCTGGAGACCGCGGTCAAGCGCTTCCAGTACCGCCACGGCCTGGATCAGGACGGCGCCGTTGGCCGCATGACCACGGCGGCCTTCAACGTCCCGGTCGAGGAGCGCATCGCGCAGATGCTGCTCAACATGGAGCGGCGGCGCTGGATGGCGACCGATCCCGGCGAGCGCTACGTCTTCGTCAACATGGCCGACTTCATTCTGAAGGTCGTCGATGGACCGAAGACGATCCACGACACGCGCGTGGTCGTCGGAAAGCCCTATCACCGCACGCCGGTCTTCAGCGGCGACATGACCTACCTGGTGCTCAATCCGTACTGGAACATTCCACCGAACATCGCGCGCAAGGAAATCCTGCCTAAGGTCAAGGAGGACGTGAGTTACCTGACCGAGCGCGGAATACGTGTGTTCAGCAGCTGGGGCGGCTCGGCCGAGGAACTCAATCCCAGCGAGATCGACTGGCAGACGCTGTCACCGGGTGGCTTCAGCTACAAGCTGCGCCAGGACCCGGGTGACGACAACGCTTGGCCAGATCAAGTTCATGTTCCCGAACGAGTTCAATGTCTATCTGCACGACACGCCGTCGCGCTCGCTGTTTCAGCGCACCGTACGCAGCTTCAGCCACGGTTGCGTACGTGTGCAGTATCCGGTGGATTTCGCCGAGGTACTGTTGCGTGACGATCCGGACTGGACGCGCAGCAAGATCGATGAGGTGCTGGCCAGCGGGCAGCGTACGATCGTCCGCCTGAAGGAACCCATTCCGGTGCATCTGACCTATCTAACCGCTTGGGTCAACAAGGATGGAACCGTGCATTTCCGGGACGACATTTATGGCCGTGACAAGCGTTTGAGCGAGGCCCTACGCCTCTCACGCGCGACGATTTCACAATAATCTCACGGCTTTGCGGCCAAGGCGGGCTTTGCCTAGAGTCCCCAGTACGTTAAGTTTCTTTTACCTGGAGTCGTGCTAACCTTTGTTAGCGGTTACTCCAGGCGTCGGGTTCGAGCCGGCGAGAGATCTGACGACTGGGGACGATCTGGGGAGAAGCGCGCGTGTTCAAGCCCAAAGCGAAGGTTTCGCGTCGTGGTCTGTTGCAGTTCGGCGGGGCCCTGGCCCTTAGCCTGACGCCCTTGGCCCGTGCCGAAGCGGCTAAGAGCCTGGAACGCAGCATCAGCTTCCATAACCTGCACACCGGCGAAAACCTGACGCGAACCTATTGGGCGGCCGGCACCTATGTTCCAGAATCGCTGACCGAGATCGATGCCATCCTGCGCGACTGGCGTACCGGCGATGTCCACCCCATGGAGCCGCAGCTGCTCGATTTCCTGCACGACCTTCGCCAGGCAATGGACAGCAACGAGGCCTTCCACGTGATCTCCGGCTACCGTTCACCGAAGACCAACGCCAAGCTGGCCTCGGCGAGCAACGGTGTCGCCAAGAAGAGCCTGCACATGCGCGGCATGGCGATCGACGTGAGCCTGCCCAAGCGGGAGCTTGCCGATCTGCGCCAGACCGCCATCGGCATGCAGCGCGGCGGCGTCGGCTTCTATCCGAAGTCCGGCTTCATCCACGTCGATATCGGAGGCGTGCGCAACTGGTAGGCAGGCCGCGCGGCGCGGAGTCGAAGCCGCGCCATAAATCCTAACGCTCCAGATCTCAGGCTGGGACCAGCCGTTCCTCGCGCGGAGTCTTCTGGAAGAACTCGCGGTAGCACTTGGAGAAGTGCGAGGCCGAGACGAAGCCGCAGGCCAACCCCACGTCGAGCACCGAAAGCGCCGTCTGCGTCAGCAGCGCGCGGGCGCGATGCAGGCGCAGCTCCAGGTAATAGCGGGTCGGCGTGCGCGCCAGGTAACGGCGGAACAACCGCTCCAGCTGCCGCGTCGAGAGACCGGCGCGGCGTGCCAGCTCCCGCCGGGAGAGCGGCTCCTCCAGGTGCTCCTCCATCAGGGCAATCACCTTGAGCAGCTTGGGATGGCTGATGCCCAGACGGCTGCGCAGGGCCATGCGCTGTTGGTCGTGGTTGTCGCGAATGCGCTCGTGGATGAACTGCTCGGCGACCTGTACGGCCAGCTCGCGGCCGTGCTCCAGCCCGATCAGCGACAGCACCAGGTCGAGCCCGGCGGTGCCGCCCGAGCAGGTCATGCGGTTGCCGTCGATCTCGAAGAGCTCGCTGGTCACCTCGATGTCGGGAAACTCCTCGCGGAAGCCGGCCAGGTTCTCCCAGTGGATGGTCGCGCGACGGTCCTGCAGCAAGCCGGCGCGGGCGAGCGCATAGCTGCCAGTCGAGAGTGCCCCCATGCGGCAACCCTTGCGGGCGATCCGCCGCAGCCAGGCGAAGACCGCGGGATCGTCGTAGAGATGGCCGTCGAGACCGGCGACGAGAAAGAGGTTGGGCATCCGCTCCACCTCGCTCATCGAGGTGTGCGGTAGCACCTCGATGCCGTTCGAGGCGGCGACCGCGGCGCCGTCCTTGGAGATCACGCGCCACTCGTAGAGCTTGCGGCCCGCCAGGCGGTTCGCCGAGCGCAGCGGCTCGACCGCCGAGGTGAAGCAGAGCATGGAGAACTTCGGAGTCAGGAAGAAGCCGAAGACCTGCGGGGCCGGCTCTCCGGCGTCCCGCCGCCCGCCAGTGCGGTCGTCTTCGGGGCGGTCTTCTCCAAGGCCTTCCATGGCCTCATCTCCGACAGGGAAACCGCGAGCCCGCGATTGCCAGTCCTTGCGTTAACAGCTGAACAGTTCTTGTCGCCATAAGAACAAAACGCCGCAAATCCCTATGTGACACTTTTCTCGCCTGCGAACAACTGGATTCTACAGCGAACAACGGGAGGATCGGGTTCATGCCCCGAACATCCCGGGGCCGGCGTGCGCGCATTGCCGCCCGCAGCGCGGCCCCCGAAAACGTTGCCCCCGCCGGCTTGCGGGGCGGGGTCTACAAGCCTCTCTCACCGGCCGATATCGAGCGCATCGTCGAAGCCGCGATCACTGTCCTGGAGCGCACCGGCATCGAGGTGCTGCCGAGTCCCTGCCGGGAGACCTTCCGCGCCGCCGGTGCGCATGTCGACGATGAGGCCAACCGGGTCTACATCGACCACAAGATGGTCGAGCAGGCTCTGGCGGCGGCCGCCAACGAGGTCCTGCTGGCCGGTCGCGATGCGGCGCACGATCTGACCCTGGGCGGCACGCGGGTCTACATGGGCACCGGCGGCCAGGCCGTGAAGCTGCTCGACCTGGACGGTGAGGTGCGGGAGACGCGGCTCTCCGACAACTACGACATCGGCCGGCTCTGCGACACGCTGGAGCACATCCACTTCTACATGCGACCCGTGGTCTCGCGCGATGTCGAGACCAGCGATATCGACGTCAATCAGTTCTATGCCTGCCTGGCCGCGACCGGGAAGCACGTCATGGCAAACGCCTACCTGCCGGAGCGGGTGGCCGACCTGCGCCACATGGCCGAGATGATGGCCGGCGGGGCGGACGCGCTGGACGCGCGGCCGCTGATCTCCTTCACCGCCTGCTGGACCGTGAGCCCGCTGCGCTACGCGATGGAGACGGTGGAAATCCTCGACCGGCTGATCGAGCATCGCCTGCCGGTGGTGATCTCCTCCGCGCCGCAAGCCGGTGCCACCTCGCCAGCGGCGCTGGCCGGCACCCTGGTGCAGATCACCGCCGAGCAGCTCTCCGGCATCGTCTACGTCAACCTGCTGAACCCGGGCCATCCACTGATCATGGGTTGCGTGCCGGCGCAGGCCGACCTGCGCACCGGCGCCTTCGTCGGCGGATCGGCCGAGTTCGCGCTTCTGAACGCCGCCTGCGCCCAGATCGCCCAGCATTTGGATCTGCCGATCTACAACTCCTCCGGCATCTCGGACTCCAAGCTGCCCGATGCCCAGGCCGGCGCCGAGAAGGGCATTACCGGATTGGCCGCGGCGCTAGCCGGCGCCAACTATATCCACCACTCGGCCGGCTTCCTGGAGAGCCTGCTGACCGTAGCCTACGAGCAGTACGTGATCGACAACGACATCAATGGCGGCATTATGCGCCTGCTTAAGGGTATCGAGATGAGCGACGAGGCCCTCTCGGTCGAGGTGATCGACGAGGTCTGCAAGGGCCCCGGCCATTTCCTCGGCCACGCCCAGACCCTCTCGCTAATGAACAGCGAATACCTCTATCCGCAACTGCTCGACCGCGACAGCCGCGACGACTGGGAGCAGAAGGGCGCCAAGGATATCCGCGCCGCCGCCCGCGAGCATGCCCGCCAGGTCTTGGCCGAGCACTGGCCGTCCGTCATCCCGCCGGACCTGGATGCGGACTTGCGGAAGCGCTTCAATATATTGCTGCCCGCAACAGCCATGCGACCGGCGGCGTAAGGCCACACAGGCTGGAGCGAAGCTTCAATGATCGATTGCGCCTGCGCGATCCTTGTCCGGGATGGCCGCATCCTGCTCGCCAAGCGCTCGCCCCATCGAACGGTCTACCCCGATGTTTGGGATGTCGTCGGTGGCAAGCGCGAGCCGGGTGAGGACATCGAAGCAGCCCTGATCCGCGAGACCCAGGAGGAAGTCGACGTGACGCCGCGCGCCTTCCGCAAGCTCGCAACGCTTACCGAACCGCAGCCGGAAGCGCATGGCCAGAGGACCTACCACATCTATCTGGTTACCGCCTGGGACGGTCCCGGTCCGCGGATGCTCGGCGACGAGCACTCAGAGATCCGGTGGATGACAATTGAAGAGGCGCTGAGCCTTGATCTCGCCTTGTCGGAATACCGTGACGTCTTCGAGCAACTGCGCCGCGAGGGCGCCGCTTGAGCGGGATCGCGCTACGCCTTTCCAAGGCAGCCATCCTGCGCGATAAGAGCCCTCGACACGGCGTTTGAGGCAGGGGCATGGACGCGCGGCCCTTTTGGCAGACCAAAACCCTCGAGGAGATGACCCGGGAGGAGTGGGAGTCGCTCTGCGACGGCTGCGGCAAATGCTGCCTGATCAAGCTCGAGGATGGGGACAGCGGCGAGATCGACCACACCGACGTAGCCTGCCATTTGCTCGATCTCGAGACCTGTCGTTGCGGCGACTATGCCTGCCGCAAGCAGATCGTGCCCGACTGCATCGTGCTGACTCCGGAAAAGATCAACAGCCTGCGTTGGATGCCCTCGACCTGCGCCTACCGGCTGCTCTCCGAGGGGGTACATTCTAAATTGAAGCGCGACAGTTCTGAGAGAATGCCTCGTCAGGTGTTCTGAAGTCGAGGCACTTTCGAGGTGTGTTGTTCATCCATCGGATGATTTTGTTGACCGCATGCTGTTTGAGG
>Ga0209458_1000091_pt1 | contig 51174 bp, 47 predicted proteins | sample WorMetLIZAISLAND_FD_187411 | JGI IMG/M metagenome (GOLD analysis project Ga0209458, IMG submission 187411) | Marine gutless worms symbiont microbial communities from Max Planck institute for Marine Microbiology, Germany - Inanidrilus manae... ...
AGGCCCTGATCTTCGGCGTGGTGGTCGCATTGGCGTGCAGTTTTACGTGCATGATCCGAGGCGCTCCCTGAGAAACGAGATACCTCTGACTACGCCAGCTCCGTCAAAACAATCCCGCGCAACCCGACACGTTCGCCGGCGTTTCAGGTCCCTTAAGGGGAATCCCCGGCGGAAGCCGGGGTCCACAGACAGCGATTCCACTTCAACCGAAAGGGCTCTAGCCGAAGGCGGCGCGGTGGCGCTCGACGAAGGTCGGCCAGACCTCGGGGTTGACCAGGCGCGGCGGCCGGCGGCCGGCGAAAATGTCAATCACCTGATCGGCGGCATAGACGGCGATCTGCCGGCGCGACTCGTGGGTGACACCGGCGCTGTGTGGGCTGGCAAGCACGTTGTCGAGGGCCAACAGCGGGTGCTGCGGATCGGGCGGCTCGACCGACCAGACGTCGAGGCCGGCGCCGGCCAGATGCCCCGAGGTGAGGGCCTGGTGCAGTGCCGTCTCGTCGTGAATGCCGCCGCGTGCCGTGGTGATGAACAGCGCCCCCGGCTTCATCCGGGCATAGGCCGTCGCATCGAACATGTTCTCGCTCTCGGCCGTGCGCGGGCAGTGCACGGTGACGATGTCGGCCTCGGCCAGCAGCTCGCTGAACGGCACCGCCTCGGCCCCGTTGGCGGCAAAGACGTCGGCCTCGATGTAGGGGTCATAGGCCAGCACCCGCATGCCAAACAAGCCACGGCAGAGTTCCGCGACACGCTTGCCGATATTGCCCAGGCCGATGATGCCGACGATCTTGCCCTCGATGTTGCGACCGATGAATTCCTGCCGCTCCAGCGCCGGGCGCCGCCGCATCACGCGGTCGACCTCGCCGATGCGCTTGCTCAAGGTCAGCATCATGCCCAGCGCGTGCTCGGCCACCGCCTCGCGGTTGCCGCCGGCCTGGTTGACCACGATGACCCCGGCCGCGCTGCATGCGGCGACGTCGACGGTGTCGTAGCCGGCGCCCCAGGACGACACCGCCAGCAGCTCGGGGCAGCGGGCAAGCAGGTTCGCGTCGGCGTGGTACTGCGGCGACAGCTCGTCGCGCGCCGATTTGATCTGGTAGACGTGCGCCCGTTCCAGGGCCGGCCAGTTCGCCGCTTCGGGATCGGCCATGCCGAGACGGATCATCTCGATATCCGGCTCTTGCCCCAGGATCTCCTCGGCAACCGGATGGGCCCAGCGCTCGAAGAAGAACAGGCGTCCGCGCTTACCGATGCTCATGCCCCGGCGGCGCGGCCGAGCGCCTCCCAGTCGTAGCGCAACGGCTCCTTGTCCTTGAACCGGCGCACGGCGTCGCGGTGGTAGTCGGTATCGAAGCAGACGGTCTGCCCGACCACCTCCAGTTCCATCATCGTCCGATAGTCGCTGTGCAGCGACAGCTGGGCATAGGCCCGGGTCAACGCCTGCGCGGTCTTGGAGCCCTCGGCGAGGCGCACGCCCAGGGCCTGGACCGCGTCGGCCAGGGCGTCCGGGGCATGTTGCTCGAGCACCAGGCCAAGCGCCTCGGCCTCGGCGGCATCGAGCACCCGGGTCGTCATCATCAGCTCCTTGGCCCGCTGCAGGCCGATCGCGCGCGGCAGCAGGTAGAGCATGGCCATGTCGGGGATCAGGCCGATGCGCCCGAACACGGCGCAGAACCGCGCCCGCGGGGTCGCCAGCACGAAGTCGCAGGCCAGCGCCAGGCTGAAGCCGCCGCCGAAGGCGGGGCCGTCGACCGCGGCGATCGTCGGGCAGCCCAGGTTGTAGAGCTCCTGCAGCCAGGCATGGATCTCCAGGATCCGCGCCCGCCCGTCCGCGGCCGACCCACGCCCGGAACCCATCGATTTGACGTCGCCGCCGGCACAGAAGGCACCGCCGGCACCGATGATGACCAGGGCCCGCACCGCGTCATTGCCGCGCACCTCGGTCATCAGGTCGACGAAGTCCTGGCGCAGTTCGAGGCTGAGCGCGTTGCGCCGCTCGGGCCGGTTCATGGTGAAGGTGGCGACCCCGTCTTCGAGCCGATAGAGCGAATCCCTGAGCTGCACGGCATATCCTCCTCATCGTTTCTCGGCCGCCGACGGCCGCTGCCGGCCATACTACAGTCGGCCGACAGCGGCGTGTACATTGCCCGGCACCACCAACGCCATCGGCGACGACAAGCCCCAACGACGGAACGGAGGTACCGGAGGTGTCAGGCCCCCTCGACGGCATTCGCGTGCTGGAAGTAACCAGCGTCGTGCTCGGCCCCTGGGCGGCCCAGATCCTGGGCGACCTGGGCGCCGACGTGATCAAGATCGAGCCCCCGAAGGGCGACACCACGCGCCATATCGGGCCGGCTCGCAACCCCGGCATGGCAGCCATGTTCCTCGGCTGCAACCGCAACAAGCGCAGCCTGGTGCTGGACCTGAAGCAGCCGCAGGGCCTGGCCGCCATGCTGCGCCTGTGCGAGGGCGCCGACGTGCTGCTGCACAACCTGCGTCCGGCGGCGGCCGAACGCCTGGGCCTCGGTTTCGATCAGGTCGCGGCGCACCGGGCCGATATCGTCTATTGCGGCACCTACGGCTACCGCGCCGACGGCCCGTTCGCCGACTATCCGGCCTATGACGACATCGTCCAGGCCGCCAGCGGCGTCGCCGTGCTACAGCAGATGGCCGGGCACGAGCCGCACTACATGCCCTCTGTCGTTGCCGACAAGACGACGGCACTGACCGTGGTCTATGCCGTGATCGCGGCCCTGTTCCATCGTGCCCGCAGCGGCGAGGGACAGGCCCTGGAAGTGCCGATGTTCGAGACCATGGTCTCCTATCTGATGGTCGAGCATCTGTTCGGACAGAGCTTTGAACCCCCGCTGGGCGGGGCCGGCTACTCCCGCGTGCTCAGCCCCTTCCGCCGCCCGTACCGGACCCGCGACGGCTATCTGGCGGTGCTGCCGCACACCGACGCCCACTGGCACAGCTTCCTGGGCGCGATCGGCCGCATGGACCTGCTGCAGCAGGAGCGCTTCGCCACCGTCGCCGCCCGCACGCAGCACATCGACGAACTCTACGAAGAGCTGAGCACGATCATGCAGCGCCGCAGTACCGCCGAATGGCTGGCCCTGCTGGACCCGGCGGACCTGCCGGTGACGCCGCTGAACGGGCCCGACGACCTGCTCGCGCACCCGCAGCTCGAGGCGACCGGATTCTGGCAGGTGATGCAGCACCCCTCGGAAGGACCGCTCCGCATGACCGACCAGCCGGTCGGCTTCTCCGCCTCGCAAGGTACGACCCGCCGGCCGCCGCCGCAGCTGGGCGAGCACAGCCTGGAGGTGCTGCGCGAGGCCGGCCTGGACGGACCCGACATCGACGCATTGCTGGCGGCCGGGATCACCCGCGGCGCGGATGGGGCCGACACCTGAGGCCGTCCCGGGCAGGCGCTTGCCGACACGTCGGGGCTTTCCTCTCGCACAGCAGGTGCTAGGGTATCAGCAAGTTCGAATGTACCCGCGCCAGGGGTGCCGTCGAAACGCATAGCTCGGCGGTCAATTCAACGTCTCGTTGTGGCGGTCCAACCGTCGCAGGATGACTCGCGGGAGGGGGCATTGTCCGGGTCTTCAACCACCTGTCGGCGTGCGTCGGCGCGATGCTCCTGCGCCCTGCCGGCACGGTGTGCCGTGCCGACGACGTCGGTTATGACGGGCCCGACGCAACTGTGGCGGGCATCACAGAAGTCGCCGAGGCGGTCGGGCTCGATAGCCGGCCCAGGATCGTGCGCTGCGCTGCAGCCGGCGACGGAGACCATTTCGTGCGACATCTAACGGCGCTCATCATCATGACCGCATTGGCCGCGGCATGGGCCCCGGAGGCGGCGATGGCTGCCATCGATGCCGGCCGGCTGCCGGTCGAAGCCGGGGGATGGTGGCGCGACGCACGGACGGACTGCGAGCTCTGGAATGCCTCGCCACAGGACGACGGCATGGTGATTTGGTCCGGCGCCTGCGTGAACGGCCGCGCGCACGGCCACGGCATGGCGGAATGGCGCTACATCGAGGACGACGACTGGGTGACGGCGCGCTACGAAGGCGAGTACCGCGCCGGCCGGCGGCATGGCCACGGCCTGTCGATGATGGCCAACGGCGATCGCTATCGCGGCGACTACCGAGAGGGGCAACGACACGGCGACGGTGTCTACATCTGGGCCAGCGGCGACCGCTACCAAGGGACCTGGCGCGACGGCAAACGCCGGGGCCTCGGCGTCTGGACCGGTGCCGGCGGGCATCACTACGAAGGCGCCTGGCAGGACGACCTGCCCAACGGCCACGGCGTGTGGGTATGGCCCAGCGGCGACCGCTATGACGGCGCGTTCGCCGACGGCGCGCCGAACGGCACCGGCATTTGGCTCAGTCATGATGGCGACCGCTATGTCGGCGAGTTCCGCAACGGCCGCGCGCACGGCCACGGCGTCTGGATCGGCTTCAACGGCGACACCCACGATGGCGAGTGGCGCGACAACGAGCGGCAGGGCTACGGCATCATGTCCCGCGTCGACGGCAGTCGTTTCGAGGGTGAATTCGTCGACGACCGGCCCGATGGCGTCGGCATCTGCCGTGATCGGAGTGGCGCCTGGGGGCGCTGCAGAATTGCCAACGGGGTGATCCTGGAATGGCTCGAGTGAAGAACCAAGGCGTGGGCAACGCTGCGGTGGGGCATTAACTGTTCACTTTATGTTTCCATTAGCACATCCCTGCTATCACCGATAACGACGCTGAGGATCCGCGACGGTCAGTTAAACCCAAACCAACGCATAGGTGATCCATGGCTGCACCGGGGGCAGACATCAGCTACATCGGCAGGGAGAGACCAGGCGACCTTTATCCTGATCGCTGCTTGGACTGCCCAGCCATGTTGACAGAAGACTACGGCGGACGCTGCGGGCGCTGCGCCGAGTGCGTGCGGGCCGACCTCAACATGCACCAGGCAGCGACCGTCGAACGGGGCTGAACCGGCTGCCGGCCGGGACGAACCCGGGAGACGCTATTGCGCCTCCCTGGCCTCTCGCTCGGTCGCCTCGATATCGGCCTTCAGCGCCTGGAAGCGCCGCTCCACTTCCGCACCGAACATCGGGTCCTTGAGGTCGTTGAGCTCCTCGCCCACCTCAAGCCAGTCCTCGGGCGTGAGCACGTTGCGCGCCTTCTGAAACAGCGCCTGCTCCTCCATCCGCATGTGCCGGCGATAGTTGTCCAGAAACTGCCGCCAGACACGGGACAGCTGATCACGCGGGAACTCGGCGTCGCGGAGAACCTGTTCCACCATGCTGGCGAACTGCGCGGTCAGCTCGATCATCTCCTGATGTTCGTCCTCGAGGTCGCCGACGGCGTCCGCAGCGGCACGATCACGCTCGCGCAGCTTGCGCAAGACCGCGTCTTCCTTGGGATGGTGGTAGCGGTCGGGGAACGACTGGCAGTAATCCAGGCTGGCCTGGACGATGTCGAAGTCGGCGTCACCGCCTTCGTTGAACACCGCGTACTGGCGATCCAGCGCCTTCAGCACCAGGGCCATGTTGCCATGGTCCCGCCACAGCAGATCGAGCACGACCGGCATGCCACATCTCCCCTTCAGCCCTGGCCCGGGCCCTGCGTGGCGCCCGGGAGGGCGGTTTTCGCCATCCAAGCCGGCAATGCCCGTTGCCGCGTTGATGCCGATCAAGAGACCAGGCGGTTCGTCACCTTTGCCCGCCGGCTACCATCCCGGCTCGGGCAACTGCTGGTAGGCCTGCTGCAGCGCCTGCGACCAGCGCCGGCTGATCTCGCCGAAATAGGGATCATCATCCTCGATCCGCCGGTGCAGCTTGACCCGGCAGGCATCCCGCTCGCACAGCACCAGATCGATCGGCAGGCCGACCGAGATGTTGGAGCGCATGGTGGAATCCATCGAGACCAGCGCCAGCTTGACGGCATCGCCCAGGCTGGTGGCGTTGTCCAGTGCCCGGTCGAGGATTGGCTTGCCGTACTTGATCTCGCCGATCTGGAAGAACGGGGTCTCCGGTGTGGCTTCGACGAAGTTGCCCGCGGCATAGATCTGAAACAACCGCATGGTGCGCTCTGCGAACTGGCCGCCGAGGATGAAGGACGGATTGAACTCGCTGCCGAACTCGCGCAGCAGGGCGCCGTCGCTGCGATAGACCTCTCGCACCGCCTCGCCGGTCAGCCGGGCGGCAGCGAACATGCCGTCGACGTCGGCCAGGGTACGGCCGTCTTCGCCAACGCCCTCGTTCAGCAGGTTGATCACCGCCTGGGTCACCGCGAGGTTGCCGGCCGCGAGCAGGATGAGCAACCGCTCGTCCGGTTCTTCCCAGATCGTCATCTTGCGGTAAGTGGCGATATGATCGACCCCGGCATTGGTCCGGGAATCCGACGCCATTACCAGGCCTTCGTCCAGCAGCATACCGACGCAATAGGTCATACCCGTCCTCGTACTACGCGCGCGGCCGGCACTGTCCTATCGCCGGCGTGGCATGGCAAGGCATATCGCAAGCGAGCTATGCGTCGATGCAGTTCTGCAACATCAAACCGTCACATCGGAAACGCGACGCCGCAGCGACTTGGCCATGTGCGGACCATGGCCGAAGCGCACAACAAGGTTGGGCCGGCGACTTCCCAACCCCAAAAGCGCCGCCAACTCGCGTCGCAACTCCGGAACCTCGACTGCCTGGTTGATAAATGCGTTCTTCAGACCATCGACGGTCGCCTGCAGCGCAAAGCGCTCATAGGCTCGGCCGGCGCTGAACCAACCCGCTTTGTCGTTGCTCTCGGCGACGAAGACGACGATGCCGGCGGACGAGCGGACCTGTTCGGCATACTTGTCGTTCTCGGGCTGTTTCCTGAACAGCACATCGAACATGATGGGGCCGAGCCAGCTGGGCAGCGTCGGATTGCCCGACGACGCAGAATAGAGCCCATCTCGCGTGGCAAGCGCTGCATCTGGATTGAAGCGGATCCAGTGCTTGAGTTCGGCGATGAATGCCGGGTCGTCGATCTGGCGACTGTTGCCTTCGATGACCAGGCTCAGGACCTCTTCAATCTGCTTGCGATCGCTGATGAAGACGGCCTCGACCGCATGACTGCTGGCTGCAGCCATCAGCCGTTGCATTGCCTCAGATGGCGCAGGCTTGCCATCGTAGGTGGCACGGCTGCACTGCCGAGACGGGATCGCCTTGAACAGATCTGTTTCTTTGGCCGGTACCGCCCGCAGATCAACGTGCACGCTGCCTTGCTGCGACGCATCAAATCGTACCTCGCCGGACATGCCTCGCGCCCTTGCGGCGATGCTGAGGTTTTCGGCGGCACAACCCAGGCTGGCAAAGAGATGATGGTCGTCAGGATCGACGGCAGGCGTTCGCCGTTCGAAATCCGGCAGGATGCCGATGCTGCCATCCCCAATGTGAAATCTCCACGGCTGGGTGTTGTGCCCATTCGCTGCCAGCGTGGCGTAGCGCACCAACTCCAGGGACTTGGCGTCTGTCGGCAGTGGACGTGTCATTTCTTCAACGGCTTCGAGATAGGCCGTCTGATCATTCGCGCATCCGCCAACGGCAACAGCAGCAAGACCGGCCAGCGAGGCGGTGGCGAATTCGCGCCGGGTGAGCGGTGCCGCCATGAGCATCTCCGGTTCAACGTCAACGAAGTCTCTGGCAAGCCTGCACCACGTACGGTGCGCGCATGTTGACAGGGATCAACAGAGCGCTTCGACCATTCCGGACGGCACTCCTGTCATGACCGGTTTTCTGTCTCGCGGCCCCGCAACCGCCATAGTTCAGGTTTCCAGCCGATTTCCCGGGTCGACATTGACCTCGACGGTCATCTCCAGGAAATCGTCCGGGGCGCCGGTGAAACTGCCCCTTATCGGCACCGCCTGGGACGGATCTCGGGCCACGGCGACGCGGATCAGGTTGCTGCCGCCGGCGATGCCGTTCGTCGGATCGAACTCGACCCAGCCGGCGCCGGGCAGATAGACGTCCAACCAGGCATGGGTCGCACCGGTCCCCTGCAGCGCCGGCAGGCCGCCAGCCGTGGTCTCGTCGTGCAGATAGCCGGTCACGAAACGGGCGGCCAGGCCGAGGCTGCGCGCCGCTTCCATCATCAACAGGGCGAAATCGCGGCAGCTGCCACTGCCCTTGGCCAGGGTCTCGCCGGGTGTCTGCACGCCGGGCTCGGTGCGCCAGGTGTAGCTCAACTCGTCGCGCACCGCCGCCGTCAGCGCCAGGAGGAGGGCTTGCGTCTCAGTGCGGCCGCTGTCGCTCAAGAAGCGTCGGACCCAAGCGTCGACCCGATGTTCCGGGTCGGGGTATTGCCGCCCCATGGTCGGCCCCAGGTCGCTCACCTCGTCGGGCGGATAGGCGAACGGCAGGCTGCGTGCGTACTCCTCGATGGGGAAGTCGAGGACGTCGCCGGCATAGTGCTCGACGACGATGCGGCTTTGCAGGCGCAGTTCGTCGGCCTCGGCATCGAACTCGGCGAGCGCGATGGAATTGCCGAAGACATCGTGGATCCAGCGCATCCGTGGCGTCGGCACGATCGTCAGCCGGCTGTCGACGACCCGCAGATCATGGCTGTCGCGCGGACGAACCATCAGGCGGTGCTCGCCGAAGCGGACCGGCCGGCGATAGCGGTAGACCGTTAGGTGGTCGATGGTGAGCAGCTGCATGGTTCGCCAGCACCGGCTTGCGGATCGTCCTGCGGTCCCTCGAAGCCGCTGCTTATCATGTTCCCCGGGCGAAGAACACGGTGCCCATCTGGTCGCTCAGCGCCATCAGTTGTTGCTGGAAATCGTCGACGAAGCCGTGCAGCGAGCGCATGTCCCGGCGCACGCGGGCCGTCTTGCCGGGGTTCAGCTTGCGCTCGAGGCGGCGAAGAATGGTCCTGATGGCCGCGCCGCTGCGCAGATCGTGGTGCTCCTCCAGGATCTCCACCAGCGCGTCCACCGTCTGCAGGCAACTGGCCATCGAGCGCGGAAAGTCGGCCTCGAACAGCAGGAAAGCGGCGGCGTCCTCGGCCGTGAGGGCGTGCGGATGGGTTCGCCGGAAGGCATGGTAGCCGGCCACCGAACGCAACAGGGCATTCCACTGGCTGACGTCGACGGCGGCCTGCTCGCGGTTGCCGACGATATGGTGATAGCGCATGTCGAGCAGCCGCGAGGTCTGGTCGGCGCGCTCGATGTGCTTGCCGATCTGGTAGAAGCACCAGGCTTCGTCGCGGTACAGCGTGCCTTCGGTGATGCCGGTATGGGCCTGGCAGCTTTCCTTGATCCAGCCGCACAGCCGCGTCAGCCGGTTCAGCGCCAGGTCGCGCCGCTTAAGGCCGGCCAGTTCGGTGTGGAAGACGTTCAGCTGCAGCCACATTTCGGTGCTGATCAGATGGCGCAATGCCTGGGCGTTTTCGCGCGCGGCACGGATGGCGTAGCTGATCGACGAGGGGTTGTCGCGATCCAGCACGTAGAACTCGATCACCGCGGCCGCGGTCGCCTTGCGATGGTTGGCAAAGAAGCGCGCGTCGTCGGCATAAAGCTGGACCACCGGCAGCCAGTCCTGCGCGCCCGAGTTGTCGCGGGCGAAGGTCTCGTTGACGTCGAGGATGCGGGCGACATTCTCGGCCCGCTCGACATAGCGAGCGAGCCAGAAGATGTTCTCGGCGAAACGGGCGAGCAGGTCAGTCAAGGACCCAGGTATCCTTGGTGCCGCCGCCCTGCGACGAATTGACGATCAGTGAGCCCTTGGTCAGCGCCACCCGCGTCAGCCCTCCGGGCAGCACCCAGGTGTCCTTGCCGGTCACGGCGAACGGCCGCAGGTCGACATGGCGCGGCTCGACCCCGTCCTCAACCACCGTCGGACACACCGACAACCGGACCATCGGCTGGCTGATGTACTGTTCGGGTTCCTTCTTCAGCTTCGCCCGCAGGGCCGCCAGCTCGGCGCGGCTGGCCCGCGGTCCGATCACGACGCCATAGCCGCCGGCCTCGCCCACCGGCTTGACCACCAGCTCCTTGAGGTGGGCCAGGGTGTAGTCCAGACCCTCCTTCTCGGCGCAGATGTGGGTCTCCACATTGGCCAGGATCGGCTCTTCGTCGAGGTAGTAGCGGATGATCCGCGGCATGTAGGCGTAGACCGCCTTGTCGTCGGCGACCCCGGTACCGACGGCGTTGGCCAGGGTGACGCGGCCCTTGGCATAGGCCCGCATGAGGCCGGGGACGCCGAGCATGCTGTCCGGGCGGAACACCTCGGGATCGAGGAAGTCGTCATTGATGCGGCGGTAGATGACGTCGACGCGGACCGGACCGGCGGCGCTCTTCATGAACACCTGGTCGCCGTCGACGAACAGGTCCCGCCCCTCGACCAGCGGCGCGCCCATCTCGCGGGCCAGGAAGACGTGTTCGAAATAGGCCGAGTTGAACACGCCCGGCGAGAGCAGCACGATCACCGGCTTCTTGACCCGTGCCGGCGCGACCTCGCGCAGGGCCTGGCGCAGCCGCACGCCGTAGTCGGAGACCGGTTTGACCTTGATCTTCTCCATCAGGTCGGGGAAGGCACGCTGCATCAGGTGCCGGTTCTCGACCACATAGGAGACGCCCGACGGCGTGCGGGCATTGTCCTCGAGGACCCGAAAGCGGCCCTCGTCGTCGCGCACGACGTCGATGCCGGCAATGTGGACATAGGTGCGGTGGCGCAGATTGACCCCCCGCATTTCCGGCCGGTAGTTCGGATTCCGCAGCACCAGCGGCGCCGGGACGACCTTGTCCTTGAGAATGCGCTGCCGGTGATAGACATCGTGCAGGAACGCGTTCAGGGCCGCGATCCGCTGCCGCACGCCGCTCTCGATTACCTGCCAGTCGGCCCGAGACAGCGCCCGCGGAATGACGTCGAACGGCAGCACCCGGTCGATGGCATCGCGTTCGGTGTAGACCGTGAAGGTGATGCCGAGATTGAACAACTCCCGATCGGCATCGCGCGCCCGGTTGCGGAGCTGGCCCAGGCTCGCCCGCGCCAGCCGCTTGCGGATCAATTCGGTGTGTGGCGCGTCGCCGTCGCCGGCCCCCTGCATCTCGCAGAAGTAGCCATCAGGGTCATAGCCAGAGAGGACGCTGCGTCGCGAGGCCATACGTCAACCGGCGCCGGAAACTGTTACGGTTCCGATACACCATAAGCGGCCCGACCAGCATGTCCAGCGCACCGTGCCAACGGTCCGCCGGCGGTTGCGCCGCCACGTCGCTGGTGGCAGCCTTGCACCAGGATCATCGCCGCAGCATGAGGCCGTGCCATGTGGTTTTCTTCCAGCAAGATGCAGATGCCGGCGCCCGAACGGGCCCTGCCGGGACGCAGTGAAGCCATGCCGGTGCCAAGCGCGCACGTCGTCAACGGCCATGCCTTGACGCCCCCGTTCCCCGACGGCACCGAGCTGGCGTTGTTCGGCATGGGCTGCTTCTGGGGCGCCGAGCGCAAGTTCTGGGAAGCCGACGGAGTCTGGACCACCGCGGTCGGCTACGCCGCCGGCTACACCCCGAATCCGACCTACGAGGAGGTCTGCAGCGGATTGACCGGCCACAACGAAGTGGTGCGCGTGGTGTTCGAACCCGCGCGCATCAGCTATGACGGCCTGCTGCAGATCTTCTGGGAGAACCACGACCCGACCCAGGGCATGCGCCAAGGCAACGACGTTGGCACGCAGTACCGCTCGGGCATCTATGTCTATGACGATGCCCAGCGTCGCCTGGCCGAGGCATCCTGCGCCGCCTTCCAGGAGGCTCTGCGCCGTGCCGGCCATGGCGATATCACCACCGAGATCATCGAGGCGCCGACGTTCTACTACGCCGAGGACTACCATCAGCAATACCTGGCCAGAAACCCGATGGGCTATTGCGGCCTGGGCGGTACCGGGGTCGCCTGCCCGACCGGCCTGATGGCGGCCGGCGACGACTGACGTGACGATGACCGTCCCTGCACGGCAGTAGCGCGGATGCGCGCCGCCGTTTTCGTCGGCCCCGGCGAGCCGCTGCAGGTGCGTCAGGTGCCTGACCCCGAACCCGGCTCGGACGATCTGATTCTGGAGGTCCGCGCCTGCGGCGTCTGCGGCTCGGACCTGCACGTATCCGAGGTGCACGACCGCAGCGGCGGCATGGCACCGCTCGGCGCCGGTGCGATCATGGGCCACGAGTTCGCCGGCGAGGTGGTCGCAGTCGGCGCCGGCGCCCGAGATGACTGGCGCCCCGGCGAGCGGGTCTGCGCCCTGCCCTATATCGCCTACGGGCATTGTGCCGCCTGCCTGGCCGGACGCGGTCACCGCTGTCCGCAAGTGCTGTACGGCGGCATGGGCCGGCTGGACGGCGCCTATGCCGACTATGTCCGGGTCGGCCGATACGAGGCGCTGCGTCTGCCGGCGGGAGTCGATTTCCGGCTTGGTGCCCTGGTCGAGCCGCTGGCGGTCGGCCTGCACGCGGTCGACCGTGCCGGCCTCAGCCCCGGCGACGCAGTCCTGGTCGTCGGGGCCGGACCCGTCGGCCTCGCCGTCGCACTCTGGTGCCGCTTCTTCGGCGCACGTCGGGTCGTGGTCAGTGACCTGAAGCCGGGCCGTCTCGACAAGGCGGCGGCACTCGGCGCCACCGATGGCATCGATGCCAGCCGCGAGGACGTGATCGGCCGCTTCAAGCAACTGGCTGGCCAACGTCCCGACGTGGTGTTCGACTGCGTCGGCGTTCCGGGCAGTCAGCAGCTTGCCATCGACTACGCCCCTGCCGACGGGCGGGTCGTGGTCGTCGGCGTCTGCATGCAGCCGGACACCACCATGCCGGTGAAGGCGATCACCAAGGAACTGACCCTCGCCTACGCCTTCATGTATCGCCGTCAGGACTTCGAGCTGGGCATCGAGCTGCTCGACAGCGGCCGCATCGATCCCGCAGCGATGATCACCGACACCGTCGGCTTCGATGCGTTTCCCGATGCCTTCGAGGCGCTGAAACGACCGAGCACGCAGTGCAAGCTGCTGCTGCAGCCGGACCTGGACAGGTAGCCGGGTCCGCGGACCGGTCGCCGCATCGCCGTCGTCGCGGCCCTCAGTACCAGAGGCCCGAGCGACGGCGCCAGCGCGGCGCCCGCGGCACCTCAGGCACGGCGCCGTGATGAGCGTGCAGATCCTCCGGCAGCATCAATGGCGACGCCGCCGGCAGGCGCAGTTCCAGCAACCGGCGCACCCGCTCCTCCGTATCCGGGTGGGTGCGCAGCACCGAGGGCTCGGGAATCCGGCGGCCGCCGATCAGGATGTCCTCCCAGAACGCGCCCTGGTGCCGTTCCAGCTTGCGCAACGCCGAGGCCAATGCAGCCGGATCGCCTGTCAGTCGCACGGCCTCCATGTCGGCATCGAACTCGCGCGTCCGCGATAGCGCGAGCTGCAACAAGGTGCCGATGGTCGGCGCAAAGACCAGCAGCAGGATCAGGACCCAGGACAGGGTGGTTCCGCCGACCGCCATCAACGGCAGGTTCATCAGCAGCAGCAACACGCCGGCAAACGCCATCGCCCGCGTCAACCGGCTGATGACGTCAGCCAGGGCCATGACCCGCGTGTCATTGTTGGCCAGGTGACTCAATTCATGTGCCAGCACCCCGGCGAGCTCGCGCAAGTTCAACAGCCGCAGCGTGCCGCCGGTGATCGCAAGCGCCGCATCGTCGCGGCTGCCGACGGTGAAGGCGTTGGTCAGACGACTGGAGATGAAGTAGAGCCTGGGCGGCCGCGGCAGGCCGGCGCGGGCGCTGAGCACCTCGACGATGCGGTGAACGTCGGGCAAATCCTGCTGCGACAGCGGCACCGCCCCGAACAGCCGCAGCACCATGCGCGGCGAGGCCCGATAGCCGGCAATCAGCAGGAAGCCGCCCAGCATCCCGACCCAGAGCAAGCCCTGCGGCCCGGCGACGATCCAGCCGCAGGCCGCCATCAGCACGCCCATGCCGCCAAGCAGCAAGGCTGTCTGCCAGGCGTTGCGGCGGCGCCGGCGGCGCTGGCGCGCGAGATCGATGGGTGGCTGGAAGTCCGGCATCATGCCTCCACTTGGACAATTTGGGGTAACCAGCCGGCGTCGCCAAGGCGCGTCGTGATCCGCACCGGAAACCGCGCTAGTCTGGCGCCGGCCGGCGGCAACAGCGCCGGAAGACTTCGATCAGGAGGAACGACAGCATGGATCTGGGCTTGCAGGGCAAACGGGCCATCGTCACCGGCGGCAGCCGCGGCATCGGCCGGGCGATCGCCGAGCGGCTGGCGGCAGAAGGCTGCAACGTGGCGATCTGCGCCCGCGATGCCGGCCAGGTGGCCGAAACGGTCACCGCACTCGAGGCCAAGAGCGTGCGCGCCATCGGCGGCAGTGTCGACGTCGCCGACAGCACGGCTCTCAAGGCCTGGATCGACGGGTCGGCCGGCGAACTCGGCGGCCTGGACGTACTGGTCGCCAACGTCTCGGCCCTGGCCGGCGACAGCGGCGAAGAAGCCTGGCGCCGTGCCTTCGAGATCGACATGCTGGGCACGCTGCATACGATCAACGCCGCCGAGCCACACCTGGCGCGATCCGATAGCGGCGCCATCGTCGCCATCTCCAGCGTTTCCGCCCTGCAGTATTTCAGCGGCGTGCGTGCCTACAACTCGATCAAGGCAGCACTGATCAACCATATCTCCAACGTCGCCCATCAGCTGGCACCGAAAGGGATCCGTGCCAACTCCGTCTCGCCGGGGACCATCTATTTCAAGGGCGGCGTCTGGCACGACCGCGAACTGCAGCAGCCCGAGTTCTACCAAGCAGCCTTGAAGATGAACCCGATGGGCCGCATGGGCACGCCGGAAGAGGTCGCCAACGCCGCCGTGTTCCTGGCCAGTCCCGCCGCCAGCTTCATCACCGGCGCCAACCTAATCGTCGACGGCGCCCTCTCGCAGGGCGTGCAGTACTGACGGCAACGCGTTTACAAGAAACCAAACGACGACAGGAGGAACCGGCATGGCCCTGAAACCGCAGATGGCAGCCTTCCTGGAACAGGCCAAGGCCCTGGGCCTGAAGCCGGTGGCGGAGCTGACGCCGACGCAGGCGCGAGAGCAGATGGAGGAGACGGTAAAGGCGCGCGACTTGCCGCCGATCGCGGTGGGCGCGGTCGAGGACCGGACCATTCCGGGACCTGCCGGCGAGATCGCCGTCCGGCTCTACCGGCCCGCCGAGGGTGTCGGGCCCTGGCCGGCGCTGGTCTATTTCCACGGCGGCGGCCACGTCATCGACAGCCTCGATACCCACGATTCCGTCGCCCGCGCCCTGTGCCGCGACGCCGGCATCCTGGTGATGTCGGTTGATTACCGCATGGGACCGGAGCATCCCTTCCCGGCCGCGGTCGAGGACGCCTATGCCGCCACCTCATGGCTGCACGACAACGCGGCGGCAATGGACGTAAAGCCCGACCGCCTTGCCGTTGGTGGGGACTCCGCCGGCGGCAACCTGGCCCTGGTCGTGAGCCTGCTGGCCCGCGATGCCGGTGGACCGCCACTGGCCTACCAGCTCCTGGTCTACCCGGTCATGGACTATGCCGGCGGCACCCCGTCCTACGCCACGTATGGAAAGGGCTTCGGGCCGCTGGAAGCGGATACCATGCTCTGGTTCCGACGGCACTACCTGAGTGCCGGAGACGATCTCGCCGACTGGCGGGCCTCACCGGCCCATGCCGAGAGCTTCGCCGGCCTGCCGCCGGCCCTGCTGATCAGCGCTGAATGCGACGTCCTGCACGACGAGGGCATCGCCGCCGTCGGTCGCCTGCAAGCCGAGGGCGTGCAGGTGGAGCACGTCGAGTTCCCCGGCATGATCCACGCCTTCTTCTCGATGGCGCCGATGATCGACGATGCCGCGGCCGCGCAGGCATTGGCGGCCGAACGGCTGAAGGCGGCGCTCGCCTGACGGCGCGGGGCGGTGCGGCATGGTCGCACGCTCCGCCGGGACTCGTTGCGGAAACGGATTAGCGACGCTGTCGGATGCGCCAGGCGAACCCGGCGTCGCCATGGTCCGGGCGTGCGCGCAGGTCCAGCACCAGGAAACGGTTGTGCACGGCCAGGCAGCCCTGCCACAGCCCGGTCCAGGCCTCGGCCACGACAGCAGGCGGCACCGCTCCGCGCCCGCGCATCAGCCGCCAGCCGTCCTGCCCGACGACCATGCCGCCATCCTCGGTAGCAACGTCGGCGGGATCGTCCTGGGCCCCGATCATGGCGGCGAGGAAGCTGGCGAAGGCCGCCGCATCGTCGCCGGTGCAGCCAAGCAGCGCCTGCAGCTGACGATAGAATTGCCGGCCGATCAGCTGGCCCGCACGGTGGGCGAGCGCCGTCGCCTCGCCAGGGCCGAGCAGCGCCGCCAGTTCGGGCAGACCGGTGGCGACATAGTCCATGGCATAGTTGCGATTGGCCTTGTGCAGCCGTTCGGCCGGCCAGGCCGCCGGATCGAGCTGCGGCGCCCGGGCCGGATTGAACGGCGGCGCCACCTCGTCCGGCGCGAACTGCAGCCGCTGCTCCGGTGCCAGCGGCTCAGGGAACTCGCGGAAGTAGCCAGCCAGGCCATACTGCACCGTCATGTCCTGGCTCGTGCAGACGAAGCCCAGGCGCGGGTTGCCCAACGACACGCCGTTGTGGCCGTACCAGCCATGCAGGAAGCCATGGCTCACTTCGAGCGGAATGCCGCACAACGCCGCCCCTTCGTACAACCAGCGCGGATGGCAGAAACGCACCCAGGCCTTGTCGTCGGCCTCGTGCATGTACTCGACCTCGACGCCGCCGACGCTGTTCGACAGATAGTGGTACTGCGCCGCCGCCACGGCATGCGGCAGATCGGAAAGGCCCAGCTTGTCGAAGCTCGACAGGAACTTGTCGTGATGCTGACGGCGAAAGGTGCGAAAGATCCAGTCGCCGGCCGCGTTCGGCCCGGCGCGGCTGGCCACGGTGAGGATCAGGCCGGTGAAATAGGCGTGATAGAGCGTGGCGACGGCGCGCCAGCCGGCCGTGCGGCTGCCCGGTTCCAGTGGCGCAGAGAGGATCTCGGTGAACGGATTTGCGGACATCTCGCTAACGATGGTTTGCTGGAACTGAAGACGACACCGACCGGTCGAGGGCTCCGCTACATGGTACCGAAGATCCGGTCGCCGGCATCACCGAGGCCCGGAAGGATGTAGGCCTCGTCATTCAGGCGCTCGTCGACCGCAGCGATGAACAGGGCCACGTCGGGGTGGTGGGCCCGGAAGTTGCGCACACCCTCGGGGGCGGCAACCAGCACCATGAAACGGATGTCGCGGTCGGCCACGCCTTCCCGGTTCATCACGTCGACGGCATGGACGGCAGAGTTGCCGGTGGCCAGCATCGGATCGACCAGGATGTACAGGTTGCCGGCCGGCTTCGGCAGCTTGGCGTAGTACTCGTGCGGCAGGTGGGTTTGCGGGTCGCGGTAGACGCCGATATGGCCGACCAGGGCGGTCGGCAGCAGTTCCAGCAAGCCGTCCGCCATGCCCAGCCCAGCCCGCAGGATCGGCACGACAGCGACTTCCTCGCCCTGAATGACCGGCGCCTGCATCGGGCCCATGGGCGTCTCGATATGGCGCTCGCTGAGCGGCAGATCGCGCGTCACCTCATAGCCCATCAGCATGGCCACTTCCTTCAGCAGCCGGCGGAAGTTCGGCGTGGATGTGCTGCGGTCGCGCAGTTTGGTTAATTTGTGCTGCAGCAATGGATGCGCCAGGACGTGCACCCCGGGGCCGAATTCGTCGTTGCTGCCGGCCACGCCCGCCATGGTGCGACTGTAGCCGTGGCAAAGCGTCGCGCCAAGCCGCAGGGCCGCGTGGGTCAAGCCCGCATTAACCTTTTCCATCGACGATATTGGCGGGCGCACGAACTCCTGCGTGCCGCCTGACGGACGTGCCCGCGACCGCACGGCCCCGACAGCGCGAACCGGCCATGAACACGCTTGCCACTCAATCGGAACCCGAACCGGCGGGCGCCTCGCCTGACGCCGCTTACGAGGAGATGTGCCGTCGCGTGGCCGGCAACAACATCCACGAAGAGACCCTGCTGGCGACGGACTATCTCAATCACTTCAATGAAGTGATCATGCTGCTGGAAATGCTGCCCGACATGCCGGACCTGCTGGACGAGGTGAAGGCCTGGCAGCCCAAGTCCTATGAGCAGCACTTCACGGATTCCGGGCTGTCGATCGGCGAACTGGCGATCGCCGCCTACGCCCTGGCACCGCCGCGGCACAAGGTTCCGTTCGATCAGACCGTCGGCCAGATGGACCGGGTGGTGCTGAATGCCACCGAGCGGCTGGAACAGGCAAGGGATGCAGGGGATGTGCAGTCGCTGCGCCTGATCGCACGCGGCACGACCCATGCCCTGCAACGGCTCAACGAGGCTGCCAGCGGCATCATCCACGGCAGCGAGCAGACCATGGAGCAGGCGGACATCGATGCCCTGCTGGCGGACAATGCCGCCGCGGTAGACGACGCGACCGCGGACGACGCGGCAGCAGACGCGCAGGCGGACATCGATGCCATGTTCGCCGCAGAGACCGAAACAGACGGCGCAGGCGACGACGGCGGCGACGGCATCGCTGCGGCACCGGTGGCTGCCGTCGCCCCACCATCGCCCGCAACCTCTGAGATCGTGTCGAGGCCGGTGCGGCCGCGCCGGACGCCCCGCGTCGGCATCAGCGGCCGCAAGCGCGACCGCGTGGCCGAGGAACTGAGCCGGCTCGATATCGACGCCCTGTTCGACCGCCGCGTCTACTGATCGTTGTCAGTCGACGGCGTTGGCCCGTTCCAGCAGGGCGTGCAGCAGCACGTTGCAGCCGGCCGCACAGTCGTCACGCGTCGCGTTCTCGACCTCGTTGTGACTGATACCGTCTTCGCAGGGGATGAAGATCATACCGGTCGGTGCCACGCCGGCGATGTGGCAGGCGTCATGGCCGGCGCCGGAGACGATGTCGTAGCCGTCGAAGCCGGCGGCCTGCGCGCCCTGGCGCACGGCGGCAACGCAATCGGCATTGAACCGGATCGGTGGCTGGTACCAGATCTCGCTGAGTTCGAGTTCCAGGCCGATCTCGTCACAGATCGCGCGGACCTCGGTCTCAAGCGCCGCCTTCATGCTCGCCAGCCAGGCATCATCGGGATGGCGGAAGTCGACGCTGAAGGCGACCTGGCCGGGAATGGTGTTGCGCGAGTTCGGCTTGACGTCGAGCTGGCCGACGGTGGCACACGCGCCGGGCAGGTGATCCAGGCCGATCCGGTTCACCGCCTGGACGATGCGCGCCGCGCCAACGAGGGCATCTTTGCGGATCTGCATCGGCGTCGGGCCGGCATGCGCCTCCTGACCGGTCACGGTGACGTCGAACCAGCGCTGGCCCTGCGCCCCGGACACGACGCCGATGGTCCGGCGCTCCGCTTCCAGGATCGGCCCCTGCTCGATGTGCACCTCGAAGAACGCGGCGATTTCATCGGCCGAGACGACGTCGTCGCCGCGGTAGCCGATCCGCTCAAGCTCTTCGGCAAAGGTGCTGCCGTCCGGGGCGGTGGTTGCGGCCGTCGTCTCGGGGTCGAACTTGCCCACGAACAGGCCTGAGCCCATCATCGCCGGGGCGAAGCGGCAGCCTTCCTCGTTGGTCCACACGGTGACTTCAAGTGGACGCTCGGTGGTGATGTCCAGGTCGTTCAAGGTGCGCAGCACCTCCAGGCCGGAGAGCACGCCGTAGACGCCGTCGAACTTGCCGCCGGTCGGCTGGGAATCCAGATGGCTCCCGGTCATCACCGCGGCAAGATCGTCGCGCCGGCCCGCGCGGCGGGCGAAGATGTTGCCGGACCGGTCGATCCGGATCGTGCAGCCGGCCTCCCGGCACCAGTCGAGGAACAGGTCCCGACCCTGCTTGTCCAGGTCGGTCAGCGCCTGGCGATTGACGCCACCCTTGGGCGTCGCGCCGATCTGCGCCATCTCCATCAGGCTCGCCCACAGACGATCCGCGTTGATCCTGAGGTTCTGGGTGCTCTCCATGCGTCGCCTTCCCTGGGTTGCAGTCGGCCCGCGGCGTTCAGCCGGCCAGCGCCTCGTCCACCGGCTGATAGTCGAGGTCGAGATCGCGGGCCACGGCCTCGTAGGTGACATGGCCGCGATGCACGTTGAGTCCAGCCCGCAGGTGCGGGTCGTTGCGCATCGCCTGCCGATAACCCTGATCTGCCAAAGCAATGATGAACGGCAGCGTGGCGTTGTTCAGGGCGAAGGTCGAGGTCCGGGCCACCGCTCCGGGCATGTTGGCCACGCAGTAGTGCACCACCTCGCCAACCCGGTAGGTCGGGTCGGCATGGGTGGTCGGCCGACTGGTGGCGAAGCAGCCGCCCTGGTCGATGGCCACGTCGACGGCGACCGAGCCGCGGCGCATGTTGGCGACCAGCTCTTCCGACACCAGCTTGGGCGCCGCCGCGCCCGGCACCAGCACCGCACCGACGACCAGGTCGGCCTCGCTGACATGGCGTTCGATGGTGTCGACGGTCGAATAGATCGTGTTCAGTGACGCGGCGAACCGATCGTCGAGCTCCTTCAGCCGACGCAGGTTGCGGTCGATCACCGTCACCCGCGCCTCGCAGCCGATGGCGATGCGGGCGGCATTACTGCCGACGACGCCACCACCGAGGATGACAACGTCGGCTGCCGGCACGCCAGCAACACCACCCAGCAGGGCGCCACGACCGCCCTGCTCCAGCTCCAGGCAATGCGCCCCGGCCTGGATCGACATCCGCCCGGCGACCTCGCTCATCGGCGCCAGCAACGGCAGGCCGCCGTGCTCGTCGGTCACCGTCTCATAGGCGATTGCAACACAGCCGGACTCGATCAGGCCACGCGTCTGGTCGGGGTCCAGTGCCAGGTGTAGATAGGTGAACAGGACTTGATCCTCGCGCAGCATCGCCAGTTCGGCCGCCTGCGGCTCCTTGACCTTGACCACCATCTCGGCCCGGGCGAAGACCTCTGCCGCATCGGCGGCGATGTCCGCGCCGGCCGCCCGATAGTCGCCGTCATCAAGGCCGATCGCCTGACCGGCACCGGTCTGCACCAGCACCTGGTGGCCGTGATGGACGCACTCGCGCACGCTGGTCGGCGTCATGCCGACCCGGTATTCCTGGACCTTGATCTCCTTGGGCACCCCGATCAGCAAGCCGGCCTCCCGTTTCCGACCGCTGTCCGACGGGCCCGGCAGCGCCGGTGCCCGCGTGGACGCGGCCGCGCCGCTAGTCGATGCGCTTGAGCACGTCAGCCAAGATGGTGAACATCCGGTCGATCTCGTCCTGCTCGACGATCAGCGGCGGCGACAGGGCAATGATGTCGCCGGTGACGCGGACCATCAGGCCGGCCTCATAGGCCTTGATCATGGCATCCGTGCCGCGCGCGCCCGGTGCCCCCTCACGCGGTTCCATCTCGATGGCGCCGACCAGGCCCATGTTGCGCAGGTCGACCACGTGCGGCAGCCCTTTCAGCCCGTGCACGGCGTTCTCCCAATGCGGCGCCAGTTCCGCCGCACGGTTGAACAGGTCCTCCTCCTCGTAGATCTCCAGCACCGCCGTCGACGCGGCACAGGCCAGCGGATGGGCCGAATAGGTATAGCCGTGGAACAGCTCGATGCCGTCCGGCATGCCTTCCATGAAGGCCTGGTAGATCTCGTTGCGGCAGGCCACGGCCCCCATCGGCACGTAGCCCGAGGTCAGGCCCTTGGCCATGGTGATGAGATCGGGCTTGACGCCGAAATGCTCGGCCGCGAACGACGCGCCCAGGCGACCAAAGCCGGTGATCACCTCGTCGAAGATCAACAGGATGCCATGCCGCTCGGTGATCTCCCGCAGGCGCTCGAGATAGCCCTTGGGCGGCATCAGCACGCCGGTGGAGCCGGCCATCGGCTCGACGATCACCGCGGCAATGGTCGACGGATCGTGCAGTGTGACGATGTCCTCCAGCGCGTCGGCGAGGTGCGCGCCCCATTCCGGCTGACCGCGCGAGAAGGCCTGCTGCTCGCGGTTGTAGGTATGCGGCAGGTGGTCCACGCCATTCATCAGCGGGCCGAAGAACTTGCGGTTGGCGACGATGCCGCCGACCGAGATGCCGCCGAAGCCGACGCCGTGATAGCCGCGCTCGCGGCCGATCAGGCGGGTCCGCGCGCCGTCGCCGCGGACCCGGTGGTAGGCCAGGGCGATCTTCAACGCCGTGTCGACCGACTCCGAGCCCGAGTTGGTGAAGAAGATCCGGTCCATGCCCTCGGGCGTGATCGCCGAAAGCCGCTGGGCCAGCTCAAACGCCAGGGGCTGACCGAACTGGAACGGCGGCGCGTATTCCAGGGTATCGGCCTGGGCCTTGATCGCCTCGACCACCTTGCTGCGCCCGTGGCCGACGTTGACGCACCACAGGCCGGCACTGCCGTCCAGGATGTCGCGCCCGTCGTGCGACTTGTAATACATGCCCTTGGCCGAAACGAGCAGCCGCGGCGCCTTCTTGAAAGCCCGGTTGGAGGTGAACGGGACCCAGAAGTTCGAAAGGTCGTTCGGCTGGGCATCGATGGTGGTGATCGGCTTGTTCATGGCGGCGCTCCGGAGGCAGTTTCACCGACTGTAGCGCCTTTTCCCGTCGCGTGGAACGCGTGCGGCGCGACCCTGTCAGGGCGCCGCCTGAAGGCCACGGTGCACTATTGCACGGCCGCGAGGCGGGTGGGCGAGTTGGACGAAAAGGCGCCAAACAAATAGGTCGCAGCCTCTTCGCCTTCGGTGCCGAGCATCGGCAGGAAGATGCTGCGATACAGCACCTCAGCACCATCGTCTTCGTAGCTGCCTTCGGCCCCGGCCGGCGTGCTGCTGTCCAGGGCCTCGTTGCAGGCGGCATAGATCGGTTCGCGGATGGGCCCAGGCAATGCCGCCTGGAGGGTGCCGCCAAAGCGGTCCAGGCCAAGTGCGGCCTGGGCCGTTTCGCCGCAAAAGATGAAAACCGACATCGGCACGTTGGCATCACAGCGCAGGATGAACTGGTTGCGCCACTGCGCGTCGTCCGCTGCGACCCGCAGCTGGTACAGCCGGGGCAACCGCGCCCCCTGCCGCACCGCCTGCCAGCGCTCGCGTGCCTGATCCGTAGCACGCCGCTTCGTCACCGTTTGCGTCACGTCATCACCCTCAGTTCGGGCGCCTGCGTCACCCGCGGTCGTAGTCGCGCGCCGCTTCGTACGCTTGCGCTCTCTCCGCTATCATCGCTCTCCGGCGACGTCACGGTGCGGGACCCGACACTACTAGAATATGATTCGTTGCCGATCAGGCGAGCAAACACTGTGACAAATGACCGAATTTCTCCGCCCCGTTGCCCACAGGACACGGCTTGCCACACCTTCAGGACACCGACAAAGGAGGTCCGAAATGCCGGGAATCAGCGATTTTAGCCGCTATGATGCGGTGACGCTCGCAGATCTGGTGCGGGCTGGCGAAGTGACCGCCGAAGAACTGCTCGACGCCGCGATCGTCCGGCTCGAAGCGACGAATCCGCAAGTGAACGCCGTCGTCGAGCGGCTCGACGACTATGGCCGGGCGGCGATCAAGGCGGGTCTGCCGGACGGCCCTCTGCGCGGCGTGCCCTACCTGCTGAAGGACCTGACGGCATCGCTCGGCGGTCACCCGACCCGGCGCGGCAGCCAGTATTACGCCGATTTCGTGCCCCCTTTCGACTCGCACTATGTGCAACGGCTCAAGGCTGCCGGCCTGGTGATCTTTGGTCGCAGCAACACCTGCGAGCTGGGCCTCAGCCTGACCTGCGAACCACGCTACTGGGGGCCAACGCGAAATCCGTGGGACCTGGAGCGGATTTCCGGTGGTTCGTCGGGCGGCGCCGCGGCGGCGGTCGCAGCCCGGATGCTGCCGATGGCGCACGCGACGGACGGCTTTGGCTCGATCCGCGCGCCGGCGGCCTGCTGCGGCCTGTTCGGCCTGAAGCCGACCCGCGGGCGAAACAGCCAGGCACCCTATCTCGGCGAGGGCCTGAACGGCCTCTCGGCCGAGCACGCCGTCTCGCTCAGCGTCCGCGACAGTGCCGCCTTGCTGGATGCGACGCACGGACAGGTGGCCGGCGATCCCTATGCTGCGCCGCCGCCGCGGGGGCGCTTCCTCGATGCCTGTTCGCGCCCGCCCGAGCGCCTGCGCATCGCCGTCAGCCGGCGGGCCGTCAACGATGCGCCCGTCTGTGAGGACAGCCTCAGGGTGCTGGAGGAGACGGCCCGGCTGTGCACGGATCTCGGCCACAGCGTCGAAGAGGCCGACCCGGCAATCGACTACGACCTGGTGGTGCCGACCTTCCTGACCATCATGGCCGCCAACACCGAGGTCAACCTGGCAGCCAATTCCGCCAAGGGGCGTCCCGCCCGCGAGGACGAGGTCGAGCCGGTGACCTGGGCCTGTGGCGAGATGGGCCGCGCTGTCAGTGGCGCTGAACTGGTGCGGGCGACCCAGACAGCCCACCGCCTGGGCCGGCAGATGGCGGCGTTCCACGCCGACTACGACGCCCTGTTGACGCCAGGGCCTGGCGACGCTGCCGCCGCCCCTCGGCTGGATCGACATGGGCCTGGACGATGTCGACGAGTACTGGCGGCGGGTCTTCACCTTCTCGCCGTTCACGGTCTGCTTCAACCTGACGGGGCAGCCGGCGGCGATGCTGCCGATCGGCACCGCCGACGGCGGGCTGCCCGTCGCGGTTCAGCTGGTCACGCCGTTCGGCGACGAAGAAACCCTGTTCGCCTTGGCTGCACAGCTCGAGGCCGCACTGCCTTGGTTCGATCGCCAGCCGTCACTGGCTTGAATCGTCCGGCGAAACCTCTCGCAGACACCATTGATCCGAGGCAATGCCGCGCCGGCCATCCTGCGTTAAGGGTCAGTCATAAATTCGTAACGATTCCTTGACCAACGCCGGCCGATTGTTTGCGGGGGACGTGATTTATCGGGCCAGCGAGACCAGCAGGGGGACGACGAAGATGGACGAAGCGGCCAGCAAGCAGGCGGCGCAGAAGGCGATGACGGCGCCCTGTGGGGCAACCAAACCGGGCGAAACGGGCAAGGCCAAGACAGCGAAAACCGCTGGCGGCAACGGCGCCGGTAACGGCGCCGGCAAGCGGGCCATCGCCGATACCATGGGCCTCGCACCACCCGAGGTCGGGGTCAAGTCCGCCGCCGCACGCGGTGGCGAAGTGCGCCATGAGCTGGCCGAGATCCGCCATGACCCTGAAAAGCTGCGAAAGATCTTCCAGTCCGACGTCTATCCCTACAAGACCAAGATGCGCCGCGACGTGTACGAGCGGCAGAAGCAGGAACTGCAGGTCGAGCTGCTCAAGGTGCAGAACTGGGTGAAGGAAAGCGGCCAGAAGATCGTGGTGCTGTTCGAAGGTCGTGACGCGGCCGGCAAGGGCGGCACCATCAAGCGCTTCATGGAGCACCTCAATCCCCGCGGCGCCCGTGTCGTCGCCCTGGAAAAACCGTCCGAGCGTGAGCAGGGACTTTGGTACTTCCAGCGCTACGTTGAGCACCTGCCGACCGAGGGCGAAATCGTCTTGTTCGACCGTTCCTGGTACAACCGTGCCGGCGTCGAACGGGTTATGAACTTCTGCGACCCGGGTGCTTACCTGGAGTTCATGCGCCAGTGCCCGGAGCTGGAACGCATGCTGGTGCGCAGCGGCATTCGCCTGTTCAAGTACTGGTTCTCGGTCAGCCGTGAGGAGCAGCGCCGCCGCTTCGAACAGCGCTATTCCGATCCGTTGAAGGTCTGGAAGTTGAGCCCCATCGACAAGGAATCGCTCAACAAGTGGGACGACTACACCGAAGCCAAGGAAGCGATGTTCTTCTACACGGACACCGCTGACGCACCCTGGACCATCGTCAAGTCAAGTGACAAGAAGCGCGCGCGTATCAATTGCTTACGGCATTTCCTTAATGCGCTGCCATACCCCAACAAGGACACCCACGTGGTGCATGCGCCGGACCCGCTGATCGTCGGCGCCTCCGAGCACGTCCTGCACCACGACGAGCACATCTTCGGCGTCTCCCTGCACCCGGATATGCGCTCGGGCGGACGCGAGTGAGGCGACGGCCGGCGCCGGCATCGGCCCCGGCGATCATCGCCGCACCATGATCAGCTCGTCGCGGTAGCCGTCGGCGCAACGGACCGCCGACGGCAGCCGGCCGCAAACAACGAAGCCGTGGCGCCGGTAGAAGCACACCGCCCGCTCGTTGCCCGCCTCCACGTTCAGTTCCACCTGGGCGACCTGCCCGTCGGCATGGTCCAGCAGGGCCTGGATCAGCGTGTCCGCCGCCGGCGTGCCGCGCCAGGCCGTGTCCACGAACATGCCCCAGAGCTCTGCGCGATGCCGCACCTTGTCCCGGCCCATCCGGTGCAGGCCCGCCATGCCAACGGCTTCGTCGTCAGCGAACACGCAGAACACCGCAGAGGAGGTCAGGTGGGCTGCCCATTCCGCCGCCGGCCGGTCGGCCTCTTCTGCATACGAGGCGCCGAACGCATCCGGTGCCTCCTGCAGGGCGCGCAGGCGGAGGGTGCGAAACAGCGCCGCGTCTGCCGGCGCCAGTCTGCGAACCACGAAGGCCATGGATCAAGGCGACGGGCCGCCCGGCGGCGCGGGCCGATGTACCCCGCGCAACGCCCCGGACGCGACCGGCCTGTTCAGGCCGCTTCGGCCCCGCCGCTCAGGTTGGCGAACCGCCGCAGGTGGTAGTCCTTGTTGCCGAACATGGTGTCGATCATGGTCAGCCGCTTGAAGTAGTGACCGACATTGAGCTCGTCGGTCATGCCCATGCCGCCGTGCAGTTGCACGGCCTGCTGGCCGACAAAGCGGCCGGACCGGCCGATCTGCACCTTGGCCGCCGAGACCGCCTTGGCCCGCTCCAACGGATCCTCGTCCTCGCACTTCAGCGTCACCATGTAGCACATCGAGCGCGCCTGCTCGTACTCCATGAACATGTCGACCATACGGTGCTGAAGCACCTGGAACTTCGACAGCGGCACGCCGAACTGCTTGCGCGTCTTGAGGTACTCGTTGGTGGTCTCGTGCAGCACCTTCATGCAACCGACGGCCTCGGCCGCCAGTGCCGCAATCGCCTTGCCGACCACCTTCTCCATCACCGGGAGGCCGTTGTCGACCTCGCCCAGCACGGCATCCGCGCCGACCGCGACGTTCTCGAAGCTCAGCTCGGATGCCCGCAGGCCATCCACGGTCGGGTAGTCGCGCCGGGTCAGCCCGCTGCTGCCGTTGTCGACCAGGAACAGGGTAATGCCGTTCTGATCCCGGCTGCCACCGGCGGTACGGGCAGCGACGATGATCTTGTCGGCGCTGGCGGCATTGAGCACGACGCCCTTGTGGCCGTTCAGCACATAGCCAGCGCCATCGCGGCTGGCCGCCAGCTCGACGTCATTGAGGTCGAAACGGGACTGCCGCTCGGCATAGGCAAAGGCAAGCATCAGTTCGCCCGCCGCCAGCTGCGGCAGCAACTCTGTCTTCTGTGCCTCGCTGCCGGTATCGAGGACAAAGCCACCGCCCAGCACCACGCTGGCCAGATAGGGCTCGACGACAAGGCCGCTGCCGACGCCTTCCATGATCACCATGGTGTCGACGGGACCGCCACCGATGCCGCCGAAATCCTCCGGCAGGGCGACGCCCAGCCAGCCCAGTTCGGCCATCATCTTCCAGTGCGCACGGCTGAAGCCGTCGTCGCTGGCGACGAGCTTGCGGCGACTTTCGAGCTCGTACTCTTCGCGGACAAAGCGATCGACGCTGTCCTTGAGAAGCTGTTGCTCCTCGCTGAGTGAAAAATCCATGGGCGCCTCTCCCGTTTCGTTACATGCCAAGCACCATCTTGGCGATGATGTTGCGTTGGATTTCGTTGGTCCCCCCGTATATCGAGGATTTGCGCCAGTTGAAATAGACCGGCGCCGCCGGCGCCGCATAGTCGGGGCCGACCGGCGCCTCGTTGCGGCCGCGGTCGGACGTGCCGCGCACGAAGGGCACGCCGTAGTAGCCCACCGCCTGCATGGTCAGTTCGGTAATGTCCTGCTGGATATCCGTGCCGCGGATCTTCAACATGCTGGCCTCGGCGCCCGGCGCAGCCCCCGTCGCCGCCTGCATCAGCAGCCGCAGTTCGGTCATTTCCAAGGCCTGCAACTCGATCTCGACGCGGGCGATCGCGCGGCTGAAGCCACCGTCTGCCGCCAGTGGCGCACCGTGCTGGCTCTCGCGCACGGCGATCTCCTTCAGACGGGCGAGCTGGCGCTTGGAACGGCCGACCGCGGCGATGCCGAGGCGTTCGTGACCGAGCAGGAACTTGGCATAGGTCCAGCCCTTGTTCTCCTCGCCGATGAGGTTGCGGACCGGTACGCGGGCGTCGGTCAGGAAGACCATGTTGACGTCGCGTCCGCCATCCATGGTGACGATGGGCCTGACCTCGACCCCCGGTGCGTGCATGTCGATCAGGAGGAACGAGATGCCCTCCTGCGGCTTGCCGCCGCTCGCCGTCCGCACCAGGCAGAACATCATGTCGGCCCAATGGGCGAAAGAGGTCCAGGTCTTGGTGCCGTTGACGACATAGTCGTCGCCGTCACGCACCGCACGGGTTGCAAGCGAAGCCAGGTCCGACCCTGAGCCGGGTTCCGAGTAGCCCTGGCACCACCAGTCTTCGCTATCCAGGATGCGGGGCAGATAGTGTGACTTCTGCCAGTCGCTGCCGAAGGTGTAGAGCACCGGGCCGACCATCTTCAGGCCGAAGGGGATGATCCGCGGGCAGTCGGCCCGGGCCATCTCTTCCTCGAAGATGTAGCGCTGCACCGCCGTCCAGCCGGGACCGCCATGCTCCTCGGGCCAGCCCGGGGCAATCCAGCCACGCTGGCGCAGGGCCTGTTGCCAGGTCACATAGTCGGCCTTGGCGAAGTCTGCGCCGGCCCTGACCTTTTCCGCGATCTCAACCGGCAGCGCTTCGGCGATGAAGGCGCGGACGTCCTGTTGGAAAGCACGCTCCGCCGGCGTGAACTGCAGTTCCATGGACCCGTGCTCTCTCGTTCCTGCTGCCGCCTCCCAGGCAAGGCCGGCCTTTGACCTAGCACGTCCGCCCAGGGCCTAAAAGCCCGCTGCCGGCGGCGTCACAGCATGACGCCGCAGACGCCTTCAGAGCTCCGGCAGCTACATCCCCAACACCGCCTTGGCCATGATGTTGCGCTGGATTTCGTTGGAGCCGGCGTAGATCGTGGTCTTGCGGGTATTGAAATACTGGGGCGCCAGCGGCGCAGCGTAGTCCGGCCCGATCGATGGTTCGTTGTAGCCGTATTCCAGGGCTTCGCGGACGTAGGGGCTGCCGTAGTAGGCCACCGACTGCAGCAGGAGCTCGGTCGCCTGGCATTGCAGCTCGGTGCCGAGCACCTTGAGGTACGAGGCCTCGGCGCCCGGCGACTTGTTACCCAACGTGCGCAGCTCGAGGAACTCGTAGGTGCGCAGCTTGACCTCGTAGTCGGCCAGCGCCGCGCCGAAATCCTCGTCGTCCAGCAGTCGCTTGCCGGCCACCCGTTCTTCGCCGGCGATCCGGGCCAGCCGGCGCTGCTGCAGCTTGAGGCCGGCGGTCATGCTGTTGGAACGCTCGAAGCCGAGCAGGAACTTGGCGTAGGTCCAGCCCTTGTTCTCTTCGCCGACCCGGTTTTCGACCGGCACCCGCACGTCGGTGAAGAACACCGAGTTCACCTCGTGGCCGCCGTCGATGGTGATGATCGGGGTCACTTCGATCCCGGGTGAATTCATATCGATCAGCAGGAAAGAGATCCCTTCCTGCGGCTTGCCCTCGTTCGAGGTTCGCACCAGGCAGAAGATCCAGTCGGCCCACTGCGCCAGCGTAGTCCAGGTCTTGGTGCCGTTGACGATGTACTCGTCGCCGTCGCGCACCGCTTTGGTGCTCAGCGAGGCCAGGTCCGAGCCCGAGCCCGGCTCCGAATAGCCCTGGCACCACCAGTCCTCGCTCGCCTTGATGCCGGGCAGGAACCGTTCCTTCTGCGCCTCGTTGCCGAAGGTGAAGATCACCGGCGCGCACATCCGGGCGCCGAACGGCGAGACGCCCGGGCAATAGCCCTCGACCATCTCCTGTTGGAACATGAAGTACTGGGTCGGCGTCCAGTCGCAACCGCCCAGCTCCAGCGGCCAATGCGGCACGAACCAGCCCTGGTCATTCAGCTTGCGCTGCCAGAACACCACATCGTCCTTGTCGAGCTTCAGGCCGCGCCGGACCTTCTCGCGCATGTGATCGGGCAGGTTGTCGGCGACGAATGCCCGCACCTCGTCGCGAAATGCCAGGTCGGCATCGCTGAACTGCATATCCATGATGATTGCCTCCCGTGCGGCCCGTCCGCTGATCGGGCCTCAGAGTTCGAAGAAAATCCGGGCGTTGCTGTGGCCGACGACCAGCGGGACAAGGTCCCCCGGAACGACATTGCGCCCTTGGTCGAAGAATTGGACTGCCTGCTGCCAGTGGTCAAGATCGCCGCCGGGTGCCGTGGACAAGGTGATCTCGTCGTCGAGATGCAGTTCGAACCAGTAGGCGACGGCGTGTGCCTCGCCCACGGCACTGGCCGTAACCTCGAGTGTCCGGCGCCGTTCAGGCGGCGGCGGCCGGCGGAAGTCGAACCGGGCGACGTGAAACGGCGCGCTGAGCGCGGCATGCGGCTCACGTGCCAGGTCTATCGCCTGGTCTGCCTGCGGGTTGCGAAAGCGATTGAACGCAGAGAGATCGAAGCCGGCGACGTCGGCCAGCGGATGCACGGCCCGCCAGCGTGGCAACGCCACCAGCATGGCGTAGACGTCGGCGGCGGCGGGGATCATGAGGCCGTCGGGCTTCAGCAGCCGCTGCGCGGCATGGCCCAGCGTGTTCAGCGCACCTTCGCCCAGCAGGCCGGCATCGAAGACCTCCGCGACCACGAGGTCGACCCGTTCCGGCAGCGCATCGCCGGGGGTCAGCTCTGTCGAGCGCCCATCCAGCACGGTGATCTGGTCCCGATAGCCATTGGCGGCGACGATCTCGCGGGCCGCTTCGGCCAACTCCGGCACCGCTTCGACGGCGTAGACGTGCGCCGCACCGGCCCGTGCCGCCATCATCGCCAGAAGGCCGCTGCCGGTGCCGATGTCCAGCACCGTCATGCCCGGGCGGACCTGACGCTCCAGGGCGCGGGCAAAGGCCTGGTTGCGCGGCGCGTCGGCCAGCATCTTGAGATGCCAGCCCGGGATGCGCCGGCTCATGGCCTCGCGCAAGGCAACGATCACCTCGGCGTCATCTGGCGCCAGCGCCGCCGCCCGCTGATGGGCGGTGACGGCTTCTCGGTGTCGGCCCAGATCGCCCAGGCAGGTGCCGCGGTTGAGATGGGCCTCGGCGAGCTCGGGCCGCAGTTCCACGATCTGGTCGTAGCGCGCCAGCGCCGCCTCGTGCCGGCCCCGTTCTCGCAGCACGTTGGCCAGATTCATCAGCGCTTCGGCCGAGCCCGGGTCGGCCGCCAGCACCGCTTCGTAGGCCTCCTGGGCAGCGGCGAAGTCGGCCGCCGCAAGCTGCGCGTTACCCAGGTTCAACTGCGCCTGCGGATAGTCCGGCCGCATTGCCAGGGCGGCGCGGAAATGCTCCACGGCGTCCACCGGGCGGCCGTGCGCCAGCAGGACCAGCCCCAGGTTGTGTCGGGCCTCGGGATAGTCGGGCGCCAGCCTGACGGCCTGCTCCAGTCGTTCGAGCGCCTCGTCGCCGCGCCCCAGTTCGAAGGCGACGACACCCAGAAGCTGCATGGCCACCGGGTCGTCGGGACGGGCGTCAAGGGCGGCGCGCAGGTGCGCCTCAGCCGCACGCGGATGCTTGGCCTCGAGATGCCCGACGGCGATGCGCAGCTCGGCCTGGGCGTCACCGGCCGGCGCCACGGGAGAACTGCCCGCCGCGTGTTGCATCAATGCCCCGGCGACGGCGTCGGCGGGCGGCGGCGCCCAGGCGGCCGCCGCCTGTCTGCCACCCGCCTGCTTGCGGGCCTGCCGACGCTGCTTTCGGTTCATCGCGACCGCCTAGAGCCCAAGCACCATCTTGGCGATGATGTTGCGCTGGATCTCATTGCTACCGCCATAGATCGTCGCGGCGCGGCTGTACAGATACTCCGGCATCTGCCCGGCCGCATGGTCGGGGCCCAACGGCGGTTCGTTCCAGCCCTCGCTCAGCTGTTCCAGCTCGTAGGGCGCCGCGTAGTGGCCGAGGGCTTCGATCGTCAGCCCGGTAATCTGCTGGCGCAGCTCGGAGCCGCGGATCTTCAACATCGATGCCTCCGGTCCGACCGGCCGCCCCGCCGCCTCTTCGGCCAGGAAGCGCAGCGAGAGATACTCCAGGGCCGTCAAGCCGATCTCGGCATCGGCGATGCGCCCGGCGAAGTCGGCATCTTCGAGCAGCGGACGCGCGCCGGCGGTTTCGGCCGCAGCGATTTGCTTCAGCCGGCGCAGCCGCCGCTTGGACGGACCGACCTCGGCAATGCCGGTACGTTCGTTGCCGAGCAGGAACTTGGCATAGGTCCAGCCCTTGTTCTCTTCACCGACCCGGTTCGCCACCGGCACCTTGACATCGGTGAAGTAGGTCATGTTGACGTGACGCCGGCCGTCGATGGTTATGATCGGCTTTACCTCGATGCCCGGCGTGGTCATGTCGATCAGCAGGAAGGTTATGCCCTCCTGCGGCTTGCCCTCGCTGGACGTGCGCACCAGGCAGAAGATCCAGTCGGCATACTGCGCCAGCGAGGTCCAGGTCTTGGTGCCATTGACGATGTAGTGATCGCCATCCCGTACCGCCCGTGTCTGCAGCGTCGCCAGGTCAGACCCCGCACCGGGTTCGGAATAGCCCTGGCACCACCATTCGTCGCTGGAAAGGATCGACGGCAGGAAGCGCTGCTTCTGCGCATCGTCGCCGAAGGTATAGATCACCGGTCCGACCATCTGCAGGCCGAACGGGTTGAGGTCCGGCGTGTCGTACTCGGACAGGACCTGGTCGAAGATGTAGCGCCGGGTGGCATCCCAGCCGCCGCCACCGTACGCCTGCGGCCAGTGCGGGGCGATCCAGCCCTTGTCGAACAGTATCTTCTGCCAGCGGGTGATCTCTTCCTTGCTCAGGTCCCGGCCGATTCGCACAGCGGCAGCGATATCTTCCGGCAGATTGGCGGCAACGAACGCGCGTGCTTCCTCGCGAAACCGCAGCTCTTCGTCGCTAAAGGCGAGATCCATGATCGCTCTCCGCTGTGTGCAACAGTGCCCGGGCCATGCCTGACGGCCTGGGAAACCGGCCGAAATGCTAGGCCCGCAACCACGGCAATACAAGGCGGTGCGGTGACGCGGCGGGCTCACATTCGGCAGCCAGGAAGCGGACTCGAACCAACGTCAAGGTCAAGTCTTTTTGTCATAGCTTACTTGTGTTAGTGACTGCAGCAATGAGACGGGCGACCAAGAAAGACCCGTTTGATCGGTCCGCGACCCGGTCAGAAAGAGGCCCCTTACCGCAGGGAGGTGAGAACAAGAGGGCATGGTGAGTCCATATCTGCGGCGCCGCTTGCGCAGCCTGGATGAAGCGCAACGAGACGCCGAGCAGCAGCAGAAGAACCGGACCGCGGACGACACGACTGAACAGGCAGTCGACGGAGATGACGACGACCGGCGTCAGCGCAGGTTGGCGGCAGGCAACCTTGTCAAGGAAGCCGCTGCATAGGTTTCTCCGAACCGCGTTCCCATTGCCGATGACAGCAGTGGTCATTGCGCCGACGACCGGGCAATGACGGCCCGTGCGTGTTTGCGCCGAACGCAGGGTCGATGACATCGACATCGGGCGGACAGCTCAATACGCGGGCGTGCGCGGCATTGCGCGTACGCGGCACCGGATTACCGACGCCGGATCAGCGTTGCGGTGCCGGTTGCTTGCCGTAGCTGCGGAACTTGTTGACCACGCGCTCCATCTCGGCCGCTGACAGCAGGATCGGGTCGCCGATCTGCAGGCAGCGACCGTACTGCCCGGCCAGCGTCTCGACCTCTATTGCCAGTTTCAACGCCTGCTCCGGCCCGGCGGCGAACGCCACCATGCCGTGGTTGGCCATCAGGCAGGCCTGCCTGTCCTCCAGCGCCGTCAGCACCTGATCGGACAGCGCCTGGCTGCCGAAGGTGGCGTAGCCCGCGCAGCGGATGTCGGCACCACCGGCAACGGCAACCATGTAGTGGAAGGCGGGTATGCCGCGCCCCAGGCAGGCCAGCGTCGTGGCGTGCGGGCTGTGACAATGCACCACCGCGCCGGCCTCGGCGCGGGCACGATAGATATCGAGGTGGAAGCGCCATTCGCTCGACGGCAGCCGGCTGCCGGACGGTTTGCCGTCAAGGTCCATATAGACAATGTCGGCGGGCTTCAGCGCGTCGTAGTCCATGCCCGACGGGGTGATCAGGAGGCCATTGCGCCAGCGCGCTGAGACGTTGCCCGAAGTGCCCTGGTTGATCCCAGCCGCGTTCATGTTGCGCGCCGTATCGATGATGCGCCGCCGCAGCCCCTGGCTCACGCGGCCTGCTCCGGATAGAGCCCGGCCAGGCCGGCCCGGCTGGCCGGACAGACGCCACGTTCGGTGATCAACCCCGTCACCAGCCGGGCCGGGGTGACGTCGAAGGCGAAGTTGGCGGCCGTCGAGCTGGCCGGTGTGACCGCCACGCGGGTCATCCGGCCGTCCGGATCGCGGCCGCCGACCCAGGTCACCTCGCCCGCATCGCGCTCCTCGATCGGGATCTCGCGCACGCCGTCGTCGGCCCGCCAGTCGATGGTGCTGTAGGGCAGACCGACATAGAACGGCACGCCATTGTCGTGCGCCGCCAAGGCTTTCAGATAGGTGCCGATCTTGTTGCAGACGTCACCACTGGCGGTGGTGCGATCGGTGCCGGTGATGCACAGGTCGACCTTACCGTGCTGCATCAGGTGACCGCCGGCGTTGTCGACCACCACGGTATGCGGCACGCCGTGGCTGCCGAGTTCGTAGGCGGTCAGCGCCGCGCCCTGATTGCGCGGCCGGGTCTCGTCGACCCAGACATGCACGGGGATGCCCTGGTCGTGCGCCTTGTAGATCGGGGCCAGGGCCGTGCCCCAGTCGACGGTGGCGAGCCAGCCGGCATTGCAGTGGGTGAGGATGTTGACCGGCCGCGCCTGCCCCGCCCGCTGCCAGGCGTCGTCGATCAGCGCCAGGCCATGGCGGCCGATCGCTTCGCAGGTGGCGACGTCGTCATCGCAGATCTCTGCCGCACGGGCATAAGCGACCGCGACACGCTCGTCCGGCCGGTGGCGCAGCAGGCAGGACTGCATCTCGTCCAGCGCCCAGCGCAGATTGACGGCGGTTGGCCGGGTCTGCAGCAGTGCGTCATGTGCCTGCGCCAGCGCTGCATCGGTGGCGTCCGCGCGCATCGCCAGGCAGACGCCATAGGCCGCGGTGGCGCCGATCAGCGGCGCGCCACGCACGACCATGTCGCGGATTGCCGTCGCGGCCGCGTCGACCGTGGTCAGGCGCATGATCTCGAACTGATGTGGCAGCAACGTCTGGTCGATCACCTGGACCGACCAGCCGTCGTCATCCAGCCAGATGGTGCGATAGTGCCTGCCGTCGATTTTCATATCCTGCCTTCTGCGCGAATCCCTGCGGCCGGGAGCGGAGCTTAGACCATTTTGCCGGCCCCGCGGGATGCAGACGAACAGCCGCAACTGCGCAGGTCAGGTCTGCGACGCGTCAGAGGCCAGGGCCCGCTGCAACTCCGCATCCGGGATGTCGTCGAAAGAGGCGTAGTTCAATCGGTAGAGCCGGGCATAGATGCCGCCGGCGGCCATCAGCGTATCGTGCGTGCCTTGCTCGGAGATGCGACCGTCCTGCAGCACGATGATGCGGTCGGCATTGCGGATCGTGGCCAGGCGGTGGGCGATCACCAGCGCAGTGCGGCCGTGCAGCAGTTCCGCAAGCGCGCGCTGGATCTCCAGTTCGGTATAGCTGTCGACGCTGGCCGTGGCTTCGTCCAGCACCAGGATGCTGGCATCGGCGACCAGGGCGCGGGCAAAGCTGATCAGCTGGCGCTGGCCGAGCGACAGGTTGGCGCCGCGCTGTTCCAGGATGGTGTCGTAGCCGCGCTCGAGCCGCATGATGAAGTCATGCGCGCCGACGGCTCTGGCTGCCGCGACCACGTCGGCGTCGCTGGCATCGGTGCTGGCATAGCGGATGTTCTCGGCGATGCTGGCGGAGAACAGGAACGGTTCCTGCAGCACCATGGCGATGTGCCGGCCGAGCGCGGCCTGGGTCAGCCTGCGCACGTCGCGGCCGCCGACCAGCACCGTACCCGCCCAGGGATCGTAGAAACGATGCGCCAGCGCGGTGCAGCTCGTCTTGCCCGACCCGGTCGGCCCGACCAGCGCCACGGTCTCGCCGGGCTCGATCCGGAACGACAGTCCGTGCAGCACAGGCTTGCCTTCCTCGTAGCCGAAGGTGACGTCGCGGAACTCGACCGCCCCGTCGATCTCCGCCGGGTCTTCGGCATCCGGCGCGTCCTCGACCTCGACGGTGACGTCGGTGACCTCGAAGATCCGCTGCCCCGCCGCCATCGCCCGCTGCATGATCGAATACTGGATGGTCAGCGAACGGATCGGGTCGAAGAAACGCTGCACGTAGATCAGGAAGGCAACCATGATGCCGATGTCGAGCTCACGGTCGAGCACCATGGTGCCACCGAAGACGATGACGATGGCCATCGCGGAACCCGACAGCGTGTCGACGATCGGGATCATCACGTTGGTGAACTTCGACGCCTTCAGATGCGCCCGCAGGTTGTCGCCGGCCTTGGCCTTGAACAAGGCGAAGTTGACGTCCTCGCGACCCATTTCCTGGATCGCCCGCACGCCGTGCACGTTCTCTGCCAGCGCCGCATTGGTGGCGCTGCTGGTTTCGCGCGCGGCCATGAAGGCGCGACGCGCCAACGGGAGCCAGATGATGCGGACCAGAAACAGCATCGGCACCACCGACAACGTCAGGGCACCCAGCACGGGATCGAGGCTGAGCATGACGACGATGATCCCGAACAGCAGGACCAGATCGCCCAGCGCGAAAATCGACGACTCGAGGAACTCCTGCAGCGCATAGACGTCGCCCTGCAGCCGCGACATCAGGCGACCGACCTCGGTGCGGTCCATGAACGACAGCGAGACCACCTGCAGATGGGCATACATCGCACGGCGCAGGGCGAACAGCAGGTTCTGCGCGGTGCGGCCAACGATGGTCTCCATGAAGTGGTTGGCCAGGTAGTTCACTGTCACCACGGCCGCGAACAGGATCGCGAAAAGCTGCAGCAGTTGCGCATCCTGTTTGCCCTCGGCCAGCGCGCCGTCGATCGCGGCGCGCACCACCAGCGGGATCGTCAGTTGGGTCGCGGTGAACAGCAGCACGGCGGCGATGCCGACGGCGATCCTCAGCCTGTAGGGCGCCAGATAGCGCATGAAACGGCGCACCACCCACTTGTCGAAAGCGCGGCCAAACAGCTCCTCGTCCTGGCTGATCTCGGAGCCGACGACGGCCAGCGGCGGCCGGTCGGACGCGGCGGCGCGCTTGTCATGCGCGGATGGTGCCGGGCCGCTGCTCATACCGCACCCTCCGGTCCGGCGGTGCGCGCCTGCAGCTCATAGAGCTGGCAGTAGCGGCCGCCGGCAGCCATCAGTTCGTCGTGACTGCCGCGCTCGACGATCCGCCCCGCCTCGAGGAAAAGGATCTCGCTGGCGTCCATCAGCGAACTCAGGCGATGCGCGATGATGATCACGGTGCGTTCGGCGACGAGGTCGCGCAGCGCCGTGCGGATCCGCCGCTCGGTGGCGGCATCGACGGCGGCTGTGGAGTCGTCGAATACCAGCACCTGGGCTTCCGGCAGGATCGCCCGTGCGATCGACAGGCGCTGGCGCTGGCCGCCGGACAGGGTGACGCCGCGCTCGCCGACCAGGGTGCCGTAGTCCGCCGGCAGCGCCTTGATGTAGTTGTGCAGCTGTGCCGTCTGCGCCGAGTGCTCGATGCTGGAACGGCCGGCCCAGGGATCGCCATAGGCGACGTTGTGCTGGATGCTGGCGGTGAACAGGAACGGCTCCTGCTGCACGATGCTGACGGCCTGGCGCAGCGAACTCAGGGTCACATTCCGGATGTCCTGGCCGTCGATGCTGATGCTGCCGGCGCTGACGTCGTAGTAGCGGCCGAGCAGCTGGGCCAGGGTCGACTTGCCGGCGCCGGGCGGGCCGACGATGCCGAGCATCCGCCCCGGCCTGGCCTCGAAACTGATGCCGGACAGGGTGCGCTGGTCGTCGGCCCAGCTCGGATAGCGGAAGTCGACCGCATCGAAACGCACGACGCCGTCGCCCGGCTGCAGCGGCCTCGCCGTCGGGCTGTCGGCAATGGACGGCTCCAGGTCGAGGACATTGAACAGCCGGCCGCCGCAGGTCGAAGCGCGTGCGACCGAGTTGATCATCCAGCCGATCTGCCGCACCGGCATCTGCAGGATCAGCATGAACGCCAGCGCTTCCGCCAGCTGGCCCAGGGTGATGTCGCCGCTGATCGTCTTCATGCCGCCGATCCACAATGTCGCGGCCATGGCCAGGAAATAGACAAAGGTCATCTGCGTGGTCGACTGCACGAACAGGCGGACCCGGCGGCTGGCGATCGTCAGGGCCTCGCCGGCAATGCGGTCGAAGCGCGCCAGCTCGAAGGGCTGGGCGGCGAAGGCCCGGACCACGCGGATCCCGCCGAGGTTCTCCTCCATCACGTTGGTCAGCAGCGACATCTGATCCTGCAGCGCGATCCAGGTGTCGCGCAGCTTCAGCCGGGCGATCGAAGCGCGGATGCCGACCACCGGCACAAAACTGAGGGCAACCAGGCCCAGCACCGGGTCGTTGCCGATCAGGATCACGGCGGCGCCGCCGATCAGCACGGTGAGCAGGATCAGCCGCAGGATGCCGGTGTCGACCCAAAGGCGCACGCCTTCGATGTCGAGGATGCCGCGGGTCATCAGGTCGCCGGTGTGCACCCGGTCGTGCCAGGACAGGCTCAGCTTCTGCAACTTGCGGTAATAGGCCAGGCGCAGGTGGTAGCCGATCAGCTGGCCCACCGCCTCGCCCTGGTAGTTCTGCATCATCGCGCACAGGCCGCGGGCGACCGCGACCGTCAGCAACAGCCCCGCCGTCTGCGCCAGCGCCTGCTGCGCCGCCGCCCGCGCGCCCTCGCCGGCCGCCGCGCCGGCCAGCAGCCCGCGCGCCTGGTCGACCGCCTGGCCGACATATTGCGGCACGAACAGCTGGAACCCGGCGGCGGCCAGCGTCGCCAGGATGGCCAGTGCCATCCGTGCCCGGTGGCGAAAGGCCATGGCGGTGATCCGGGCCAGCACGCCGGCGTCGACGCGGGAGACGTCGATGCGGTAGTCGGCCCCGGCCTCGCTGTCCGGGCGCGTGGATGCTGTCCTGTGCCGTCGGGCCAACGTCCTGCTCTACCTGTTGTCATATCCGGGCCCGCCGGCCGCGCCGGTGGCGGCGATGCCCATGTTTGCGTGACCGGACGAATCCGTCCGGTGGCCAGGGAGTCTAAAGCACTTTCACCCAACGCGCGGCGTGCCGGCCGTCGAGGATGGCGATACGCTGGTCTGCGCCCACGGGCTCACCGTGAATTGAGGTGGCAGCGGCACCGGCAGAACGCTAGGTTCTCGCTACGTTGACAACAGACCCCGGAGCCTCACGATGCGCTGGCTCGTCGCCGCTACTGCAGGTCTTCTGCTGCTCGCCGGATCCGCCCTGGCCGAGCTGGCCCAGCAGATCACCTGGGACGACCTGCTGCCGCAGGAGGCTCCCCTGATCGACCCGCTGCGCGTGCTGCCGCCGGCCCAGCGCTACGAGATGGGCTATGTCGCCCAGGTCCGCCACCTGATCGCCCAGGATCAGCTTGACGAGGACAGCCCGGCGATCCGTGATGCCGAGGGGTTGGCGGCCAAGCTCGCCGAACAGGGTGTCGATGTCGATGACCTGTCGGCCAGGTTCGCCGCGTATGCCGAGGCGAAGGCCGAGCGCGAGCTGATGCTGAACGATGCACTGGACGGCCGTACGGTGCGTATTCCGGGCTATCTGCTGCCGCTCGAGTTCGAGGGCTCGGACGTCAGCGAATTCCTGCTGGTGCCGTATGTCGGTGCCTGCATTCACGTCCCGCCGCCGCCACCCAACCAGATCGTGCATGTCAATCTGGACCAGTCGTTCACGACGCGGGAACTGTTTACGGCGGTCTGGGTGACGGGTGAGATCACCGCCGAGAACAGCAGCCAGTCCCTGTCCTTCGTCGACGGCACGTCCGACATTGCCGTCGGCTATGTGATCAGCAACGCCAGCGTCGAGCCCTACAGCAACTAGGACGGGCTCAGGTCCGCACCGTCATCCCGTCGGCCAGCGACAGGCGATAGGCGCGCCACGCCGGCAATAGCCCGGCAAGGGCGCCGGCGACGACGATGGCCGCCAGGGCCTGCAGCTCGGTCGCCGTCGGCGGACCGATCTCCAGATAGATGCCATAGGCCGCATCGACAGGCCCCCGCGCCAGCAACAGGCCGACATAGACGGCGCCGACACCCGCGAGGACCCCGGCCATCGTGAGGATCACCGCCTCAGAGACCATCAAGGCGACGATGGTGCGCGGACCGGCGCCGACCGCCCGCAGGATGGCGACTTCCCGTCGCCGCTCGTTCAACGTCGCCAGCACCATGGTGACCATGCCCAGGATGGCCGTGACCACGACCATCGCTGAGACCGCCAGCAGCGCCGTCTCCGCCGTCGCCACCAGCGACCATAGCTGCTGCAGGGCGACACCTGGCAAGATCGCCGTCAGGGGCTCATCGCGGAACTCGTTGATGAACCGCTGGAGCCTGAACACGCCGAGGCGCGACGTCAGGCCGACCAGGGCTGCTGTGATGGCGCGCGGCTGCAACGGAAGTTGGGCCACCTCCGCAGCCGACATGGCCTGGCCCGGATCGCGGCGACCGTCCTGCCAGTCGATGTGTATCGCCTCGATTGCCTCGAGGCTGACGTGCACGGTGCGGTCGACCGGCGTCCCGGTCTTGCGCAGGATGCCGGCGACACGGAAGGGTTTGTCGTCGTGCAGGTTGGTCTCGATCGCCCCGAGACCGTGGGCAACGACAATCGGGTCGTCGAGGCGATAGCCGAGCGTTCTGGCGACGTCGGCGCCAAGCACCGCGTCGAACAGGTCGGCGAATGGGGCGCCGGCCTGAAACTCGAGGCTCTTGTCCCGTCGGTAGCGGTAGCGGGTGAAGTAGTCCGTGCTCGTGCCCAGGACGCGAAAGCCGCGATGGCTGTCGCCCAGCGACAGCGGCACGCTCCAGGCGACCTCCGGCCGGGCGGCGACCGCCTGGTAGCTGCGCCAGCTGATGTTGTTGGTGGCATCGCCGATCCGGAACACCGCGTAGAGCAGAAGCTGGATCCCTCCGGTCCGAGCACCGACGATCAGATCCGTGCCCGCGATGGTGTTGGCGAAGCTGGCCCGCGCCCCGACCCGGACCTTCTCCACGCCCAGCAGCAGCATGACGCTGACCGCAATGGCCAGCACCGCGAGCACCGCCGTGAGCCAGCGGTTGCGCAGCGACAGCAGGGCCAGGCGGAAGATCGTCAAGGCGCGCCATCCGTGCGCAACAGGTCGTCGAGCTGCTGCACCCGATCGAACCAACGCGCCATGCCCGGCTCGTGACTGACCATGATCAGGGTCGCGCCGGCCGCGGCAACCTGGGCGAATAGCAGATCCAGGAAGTCGGTCTGCCGCGCCGGGTCGAGGGCCGACGTGGGTTCGTCGGCGACGACGATCTCCGGCCCGCCGATCAGCGCCCGCGCCGCCGCGACTCGCTGCTGCTGGCCGACGCTCAACTCCGCCGTCGCCGCCGAAAGCAGATCTGCGTCCAGGTCGAGCGCCTCGAGCAGACGCTGCGCCTCCTGCCGGGTGCCGCCACCACGCGCGACCCGGGCTCGCCGTTGGGGCGCGAAGCTCAGCGGCAGCAGCACGTTGTCGAGTACCGACCCGTAGGGCAGCAGGTTGAACATCTGAAAGATGATGCCGATGTGCTCGGCCCGAAAGCGGTCCCGGCGCGGGCCGTTAAGCCGCGCGAGGTCCTGCCCCAAGACGCGCACCTGCCCGGCCAGTGGTAACACGATGCCGCAGATCAGGCTGAGCAACGTCGACTTGCCGACCCCCGATGGGCCGACCAGCAGCAACCGCTCGCCCCGACCGACGACCAGTCTGTCCACCACCAACTGGAACCGGCGTGCATCCGCCCAGGCAAAGCGCACGTCCGACAGGTCGACCGCGTCCTCGGTGACTGTCGGACGCGCTGGAGTTTCTTGTTCCTGCATTCAGCCGCTGATCACAGCATACCTTCGAGGTTAACGACAGCATCCTCCGGTGTTGCCTCGAACCGGCGCTGGCCGCGTGCAGTGACGACGTTGACGTCCAGTTCCTCGGCCCGCGGGAACGTCGCGAAATAGCCGAAGCGGACTTCCGTGATCGCCGCCGGCGCGGTGCAGGTCAGCGCGTAGACGGCATGGAACTCGGCATGGGCCTGCGACGCTTCGTCCTCGTGGTCGGCATGGGCATGTGAAGCTTCTTCTTTGTGGTCGTCATGTTTGTGGTCGTCATGTGCCTCCGAAGCTTCTTCCTTATGGTCGTCATGGGCGTGCGAAGCCTCTTCTTTGTGGTCGTCATGGGCTTCGTCCTTTTCGTGGGCATGGGTGTCGTGGTCGTCCTCACCGGCCAACGCCACTTCGGTATCGGACACTGTGCATCCTGCCGCCGTCGGCAGGATGAACAGCTCGAGTGGCTTCTCCAATATCGCAAAGGCACTGGCGATGGCGGCCTTGTCCGCCTCGCTCTTGGCGGCGTGCTCGAAGCCGACGATATCCGCCCCCGGTACCTCCAGCTCCATGAGCACCTCCTTGCCCTCGACGGCAAAGTTGAAGGTGCCGTGGCCATGCTCGTGCGCGCCAAGCGATCCCTTTTCTTCGGCAGCCGCGCCATTGATTGCGGTCACGAGCGCGACACCGGCGAACATCCAACGGTGCATTCAAGCCTCCAGCAAAGCGTTATGATATATCGTTACTCTAGTCGCTTGCGCCGTTAAGCCAAGCCAAAGGACGCAGCGCCGGTGCTCAGTGCACGTAGAGGCCGCCGTTGACGTCGAGGATGGCACCGGAGAGGTAGCTCGCCCCGGGGGTACACAGGAACGCCACCGGCCAGGCGATCTCTTCCGGCCGGCCGAGCCGGCCGAGCGGATACTGCTCCTTGGGGTAAGGCGTGGTCTCGGTCATCGCCGTCGCCACCGGCCCGGGTGCGATGCCGTTCACCAGCACGCCCTGGGGCGCCGCCTTTTTGGCCAGCCAATAGACCAGGGCGTGCACGCCGCCCTTGGAGGCGATGTAGTGCGGCTGCACGATCGGCGACATGCCCCCCATGCGCCCACCGATGGAACCGACGAGGACGATCCGGCCGCCGCCGCGGGCGGCCATCCGCGGGATCATCTCGCGCGCCAGGTGCAGCGGCGCCAGCAGGTTGACGTCCATCACCTGGTGGAAGACCTCGTCCCATTCCGCGCCGGCCTCCCAGTAGTCGTCATCGAGCGGGCAGATGCCGGCGCAGGCGATGGCGGCATCGATGTCCCCGGCAGCGGCGGCCAGTTCGGCATTGCCGGCGCGACTGGCGACATCGAGCCGGTGCGCCGCGACGGCCACGCCGGCCCCGACGAGCTCCGCTTCCAGGTCGTCCATGGGTGCCACGTCGGCCAGCACCAGTTCCGCACCCAAGGCGCCGACGGCGCGGGCAATGGCCTGGCCGATGCCGCCGGCAGCACCCGTCAGCAGCAGCCGCTGCCCGCTCAGCGTCAATGCGTTTTCCAAAGATACCTCCCTATATGACTGTTTTTAATAGTCATTCCCTATCAGCGATGGCATCGCGCACGGTCGCTGCTTCGCTTGCTCATGGGGCTTTAATATGGCTTAATGTATGCAAGACAACAATTGCAACGCCATGGACGAAACACCGTTCGATCGCCGCGAGACCGCGGACCGCAACGTCGGCTTTCTGCTGAACGACTCGGCCCGACTGATGCGGGTCAACTACGACCGCCGGATGCGCGACCTCGGCCTCACCCGCTCGCAATGGTGGGTGTTGACGCATCTTTACTTCCACCAGGGTATCAACCAGACCGAGCTGTCGGCGATCCTCGAGATCGAGCGCGCGACGCTGGGCCGCCTGCTCGACCGGCTGGAGACCAAGGGTTGGATCGAGCGACGCCCGGATGCCAGCGACCGCCGGGTCAAGCGGGTGTACCTGACGGGCGAGGTCGGCGACCTGCTGCGGACCATGCGTGCGCTGGCGCACGAGCTGCGGGCGGAGACCCTGGCCGGGCTGGATGCAGCCGAGCAGGAGCGCTTCATCGAGGTGCTGCTGCAGGTGAAGAGCAACCTCTTGCGAATGCTGGATGACGAGACGCCGATGCAGAAGCTGAAGCTGGCCGCAGGCGATGGCTGAGCCCGCGCACAAAGACGATGCGCCGGCGGCTGCGCCGCAACCCGCCCGGGCCACGGTCACGGAACTGCCGCGCACGCATTACCGCGGCCGACACGTCGTCCGCGGCATCGTACGTTTCGTGCTGATGATCGTCGTCCCGGTCGCCCTGGTGATCTACGGCGCGTCTCTATGGGCCAACAGCCTGCGCTATGTCAGCACCGAGAACGCGTACGTGAAGTCGAACCTGGTGGCGATCAGCGCCGACGTGTCCGGCCGGGTGATCGAGGTCAACGTCAAGGAAAACCAGATCGTCGATCGCGGCGCCGTGCTGTTCCGGCTCGACCCGCGCGACTACCAGTTCGACGTCGACGCCCGGCTGGCCGAGCTCGACGCGATGCGCCACGAGATCCAATCGTTGCGCGCCGAGTATCGCGCCGGCCTGCTCGAGGTCGAGGAACTGACCGAACGCATCGGCTTCCTGGAGCGCGAGCATGGCCGCGCCGACGCCCTGGCGCAACGCGGCGTCGCCACCACCAAGCAGCTCGACGAGGCCCACCACAACCTGCAGCTGGCGCAGCGCGAACTGGCGACCAAGCAAGAGAATGTGCGCATGACCCTGGCCGAGCTGGGTGGCCGGGCGAGCGGACCGATCGCCGAGCATCCCCGCTTCCAGAAAGAGCTGGCCGAACTCGACCGGGCGCAGCTCGACCTCGATCGCACCACGGTACTGGCGCCGGCGCGCGGGACGGTCTCCAACGTTCGCCTGCGGCTGGGCGAATATGTCGAGGCAGGCACCCCGATATTCTCGATGATCGAACTGCCGGACTACTGGATCGAGGCCAACCTCAAGGAGACCCAGCTGACGCACGTCCAGATCGGGCAGCGGGCAGAGCTGGTCGCGGACGCCTATCCGGACGTGACATTCCAGGCCAGGATCGACAGCATCAGCCCGGCGACCGGCGCGGAGTTCGCCCTGCTGCCACCGCAGAACGCCTCTGGCAACTGGGTCAAGGTGGTGCAGCGGGTGCCGGTCCGCCTGCTGGTCGAAGAGCAGCCGGGCCAGCCGCGTCTGCGGGCCGGCATGACGGTCACCGTCACCATCGACACCGAGCGCGAGCGGACGCTGGGCCTGGTGCTGGCCGATTGGCTGCGCGACAGCGGCGCTGATGCCTACATCCCCGACTTCGTGCTCGGCTGGCTGACGGTCTAGAGCATGTCAGGTTTTGCTGGAAGCGGCTTGGTCCTTGGCCTTCATCCTTCGAGACGCGTCCTTGCGGACGCTCCTCAGGATGAGGAGCAAACAAGAAGGACCTCACCCTGAGGAGGCCGCGCTAGCGGCCGTCTCGAAGGGTGGCGCAGCAATGGCTTCAGCTCTGACCGCTTGATTCCAACCGAAGCGACCGCGCTCACAGCCAGACCGCGTTCAACGGGATCTTCAGGTAGGAAATGCCGTTGTCCTCGGCCGGCGGGAAAGCACCGGCGCGGATGTTGACCTGGATCGCCGGTAGGATCAGCACCGGCATCGACAGCTGCTTGTCACGCTCGGTGCGCATCGCCACGAACTCGTCCTCGCTGACGCCGTCATGCAGATGGATGTTCTCCGCCCGCTGCTCGGCCACCGTGGTCTCCCATTTGTAGGGTCGGCCGCCGGGACCGTAGTCATGGCACATGAACAGGCGGGTTTCCGGCGGCAACGACAGCAGGCGCTGCACCGAGCGGTAGAGTGTGCGCGCATCGCCCTCCGGAAAGTCGCAGCGGGCGGATCCGAAGTCGGGCATGAACAAGGTGTCGCCGACGAACGCGGCATCGCCGATCAGGTAGGTGACGCAGGACGGGGTGTGACCGGGTGTGGCCAGGACCTGGGCCGTCATCCCGCCGAAACGGAATTCCTCCCCGTCGTCGAACAGATGCTCGAACTGCGAGCCATCGGTGCGGAACTCCGCCGACAGGTTGAAGACCAGCTTGAAGTTCTCCTGCACCTTGCACACGCCCTCGCCGATCGCGACGCGGCCGCCCAATTGCTCTTTCAGATAGGGCGCCGCGGTCAGGTGGTCGGCATGGGGATGGGTTTCGAGGATCCAGTCGACGGTAAGGTCCTCGGCCCGCACGTAGCCGATCACGTCGTCGGCCGTCGCCGTGCTGCTGCGGCCGGACTTGGGATCGTAGTCGAGGACCGGATCGATGATGACGCAATGGCGCCCCTCTGGCTCGGCCACGACATAGCTGATCGTGAAAGTGGCCTCGTCGAAGAAAGCCTTCACGCGTGGCGACATACCGGGTCCTCCTTGTCCTGCCGGCCGGTGACGGTGTGGCGGCGATTATGACCTCCGCCGGCGTCGCTTGCGAAGCACCGCCTCGGAGAATCCTCATGTAGGGGCGCACCGGCATCTTGACAATATATCACTAATGTATAAATTAGAGAACATGAATGTTGCAGATCTCGACCAGGCCGCCGAACAGGCCTGCCGCCTGCTGACCGCGCTCGGCAACGCCCACCGCCTGCAGATCCTCTGCCAGCTGGTCGAGGGCGAGAAACGGGTCAGCGAGCTTCAGGCCCTCACCGGCCTCAGCCAGTCGTCGCTGTCACAGCACCTGGCCCGCCTGCGCCGTGACGGCGTGGTGCGGACGCGACGGGAAAGCCAGGCGATCTACTACAGCCTGGACAGTCCCGAGGCGACGCGGCTGATCGAGACCCTGTACGACCTCTTCTGCGGCAAGGACTGATGCCGCGCACCACGTCAGCGGAAAGGACAGACCCCATGTTGAAGGAAGCCAACGCCGAACAGCTGCATCGCTGGCTCGAAGACGGCAAGGCCGTGCTCATCGATGTGCGCGAGCCGGACGAATATGCCCGCGAGCACATCATCGGCTCCCGGCTGGTGCCGCTGAGCGGCTTCGACAAGGCCGACTTCTCAGCCGAGAAGGACAAGATCGCGGTGTTCCACTGCGCCACCGGCAACCGCACCCAGGGTGCCGCGCAGGACCTGCTGGCAACCGGTTTTGCCGAGGTCTACCACCTCGACGGCGGCATCGGCGGCTGGAAGAAGGCCGGCTATCCGGTGCACTTCAATCCCAGGCAGCCCATCAGCATCATGCGCCAGGTGCAGATCACGGCCGGCTCGCTGGTTGTTCTCGGCGTCGTCCTGGCCGCACTGGTCTCGCCATGGTTCGTGCTGCTCGCCGGCTTCGTCGGTGCCGGTCTCGTGTTCTCCGGCGCCTCGGGCACCTGCATGATGGCCAACATGCTGAGCTTCCTGCCCTACAACCGGCGCGCAATCACCGCGCCGGCAGGGGGCGGCGCCGGCGCCACCGCCAACGCCTGAGGCGGCGATGGCCGACGGGACGACAGGCGGGCTGCGACTGTCCCGTTGGCTGCCCGGTTATCGGCGTGACGACTTCGCCGGCGACCTCACGGCCGGGCTGATCACCGCAATCATGCTGGTGCCGCAAAGCATGGCCTACGCCATGCTCGCCGGCCTGCCGCCGACGGCGGGGCTCTATGCCTCGATCCTGCCGCTGATCCTGTATGGCCTGTTCGGCTCCAGCCGCACCCTGGCGGTCGGCCCGGTGGCGATCGCCTCGCTGATGACAGCCACCAGTCTGGTCGACGTCACCGCCCGCACCGGCGTCGGCCCGGTCGAGGCAGCGCTGACCCTGGCCCTGCTTAGCGGCGGCATGTACGTCGCCTTGGGCATGGCCCGCCTCGGCTTCCTCGTCAACTTCATGAGCCACCACGTCATCGCCGGCTTCACCAGTGCCGCCGCGCTGGTGATCGGGTTCTCACAGCTCAAGCACCTGTTGGCGCTGGACCTGCCGCGCACCCACCGCATCGACCAGACCCTGGTCAATGCCGTCGAGGCCTGGCCGGACGTCAACGTCGCCACCCTGCTCATCGGCCTCGCCGCAATCGCCCTGCTGCTCGCCCTGCGCGGGCCGCTGCCGCGCCTGCTCGGCGGCATCGGCGTGCCGGCCGGCGTCGTCGACCGCATCGCCAAGGCGGGACCGCTGCTGGTGGTGGGACTGGCCATCGCCGCCGTCGCCGGTTTCGGCCTCGCCGGGAACGGCGTGGCGATCGTCGGCGAGATCCCGGCCGGCTTGCCGCCGCTGGACCTGCCGCCGCTGCATCCGACGCTGGTGCGCGAACTGCTGCCCGCGGCGGCGCTGATCACCTTCATCGGCTACCTGGAGAGCATCTCCGTGGCCAAGGCGCTGGCCAGCAAGCGCCGGCAGAAGGTCGACGCCAACCAGGAGCTGATCGGCCTGGGCGCGGCCAACCTCGCCGCCGGCGTGAGCGGCGGCTATCCGGTGGCCGGTGGCTTTGGCCGCTCGGTGGTCAACTTCTCCGCCGGCGCCCGCACGCCGCTGGCATCGATCATGACCGCGCTGCTGGTCGGGCTGACCCTGCTGTTGCTGACGCCGCTGCTGCACGACCTGCCACGGGCGGCGCTGGCGGCAATCATCATCGTCGCCGTGTCCGGCCTGGTGGATGTCGCCAGCCTGCGCCAGGCCTGGCGCTACAACCGGGCCGATGCGGTGGCGATGCTGCTGACCTTCGCCGCCGTGCTCTGGCTCGGGGTCGAGGAAGGCATCCTGATCGGCATCGCCGCCGCCCTGGCCCTGCACCTCTGGCGCTCGAGCCGGCCGCACATCGCCATCGTCGGCCGGCTCGGCGACAGCGAGCATTTCCGCAATGTCCTGCGCTACGAGGTGACGACGCTGCCGCATCTGCTGCTGGTGCGGGTCGACGAGAGCCTTTACTTCGCCAACGCCGCCTACCTGGAGGACTTCCTGTTGGGCCAGATTGCCGACCGGCGGGACATCACCGACCTGGTGCTGATCTGCTCGGCGGTGAACGCCATCGACTCCTCCGCGCTGGAAAGCCTGGAGACCCTGAACGCGGAACTGGCCGATGCCGGCGTGACGTTCCACCTGGCCGAGGTCAAGGGCCCGGTCATGGACCGTCTCAAGCGCAGCGACTTCCTCGACCGCTTAAGCGGCCGCATCTTCCTCTCAACGCACCAGGCCATGCTCGAGTTGGGCGCACCGGCAGTCGCCAAGGCCGCCGCCGAGTAACGTTCCGGCTAGTCGACCTCGCTGCGCTGGATGCGGCAGTCGTCGCGCTGCAACACCCCGGGCTTCAGCTGCGTGCCCAGCCCCGGGCCGTCGGGGGCACGGATCATGCCGTTCTCCAGCGGCGGCAACGCGGTTACCAGCTCCTGGTACCAGCCGTAGTAGAACGCCCGCACCACCTCCTGTACCAGGGCGTTGGTGGCATTGATCGACTGGTGCACAGAGGCGGTGAGCAGGACCGGCCCGGTGCAGTCGTGCGGCGCCACCGGGCGATGCCAGGCCTCGGCCATGGCGGCGATCTTGCGCGCCTCCGACAGACCCCCGACCCAGGACAGGTCGTACATCACGTAGTCGCAGGCCTGCAGTTCCAGCAGCTCGCGGAACTGGCCGCGCATGCCGATGGTCTCGCTGGCGGTGGTGGCGATGCGGGTCGAGTCGGCAAATTCCTTCAGGCTGCGCAGGTTCGACATCTTGATCGGGTCCTCGAACCAGAACGGCTCGAACGGTTCGAGCGCCCGCGCGATCTTCTTCGCCTGCGGCAGGTCCCAGAAGGCGTGCAGCTCGACCATGACGTCCATCTCGCTGCCGACGGCGTCACGGATCTGGGCGAACGGCTTAAGCGCCTTGTCGAGTTCCTGCGGCGAGATGTAGTGGCCACCCGAGGTCTCGGCCGCATAGTCGAACGGCCAGATCTTCATGCCTGTGATGCCCATCTCCTTCAGGCTCTGGGCCAGGGCGCCGGCATCGGTCAGGAACGCCTGCAGGTCCTCGTACGGGCCTTCCGGCGACTCGCCGGGTAGATTGAAGCTGGCGGTCGACTGCTTGGCGTGCTTGCGCACGTACTGATAGCCGGCGCAGGTGTTGTAGACCCGGATCGCCTCGCGGCTGGCGCCGCCCAGCAGCTGGTAGACCGGCTGGTTGGTGGCCTGGCCCCACAAGTCCCACAGGGCGATGTCGAGGGCGGAGTTGCCGCGTATCTCGGCACCCGAACCGACGAAGCCGACATAGCCGCTCAGGTTCTTGGCGTGATAGTCGACCCGCAGCGGATCCTGGTCGAGCAGCAGCGGCGCGGCATAGCCGTGGATATGCGCCTCCGCCGACGGCGTGCCGTAGAACGCCTCGCCCAGGCCGACCAGGCCCTCGTCGGTGTGCACGTGCACCCAGAGGAGGTTGGGGAACTCGTCCAGGCGGATGGTCTCGATGGCGGTGATCTTCATGGCGCTGCCTCCCTGCCCCTTTGTTCCGATTGTGGTCTAAAGTCCCGGCGCCGTGGAGTCGCGCGGCGGGAGAAATGGGATGGACGCCTCCCATCCCTGATGTTCTCGGGCTGGAGGGATTGGTTGGACCCTCACGGGCCGACGGCATCAAAGTGCCAAGAGGGAAGAGCAAGCTCTTCGCAGGCAAACCGGAG